>Ga0075418_10004961_pt1 | contig 15087 bp, 14 predicted proteins | sample SoiMetdeltSBSDD2_FD_81776 | JGI IMG/M metagenome (GOLD analysis project Ga0075418, IMG submission 81776) | Bulk soil microbial communities from a Populus tree surrounding site in Tennessee, USA - Soil MetaG P. deltoides SBSDD2 | ecosystem: Environmental > Terrestrial > Soil > Tree plantation...
AATGAACTCGACCCATCGGATGCCGCCCGTTTGCTCAGCGATGAACACGGTGGCTCCAAACCAGCCGCGCTCGCCGCGCCGGCCGCGGGTCTTTTTCTGGAGGCCGTGCTTTATAGGGGAGATCCAGCGCCTGGACCAATGACGCCGGTTATCAACATCGGCGCATAGCTGCCACGCGTTCCACTAGCGAGCAGCGAGCGGCGAAAACGCTATCGCACAATCCGCACATTCGTCGGCGCTCTGGGACCGGCGGATTCGCGCCAGCCGAGTTGCAGGACTTCGAAGTCGTCGGCAGTCAGCGCGCTGAATGCCGGGTTCAGCACCGAGTTGTTCCACCGCGCGTCCATCGTCCCGCTGATGTACATGTCGGACCCGTTGTCGGCGACGATGAGTCCGTATCGCTTCATCGCACGGAAGATGCGCTGCACTTCGGGTGTGAAACTCGAGATGTCTTTCGATGCTTTCAGCCGCAGGCGCGCACCCATCGGCGCCGCGCTGGCGTTTGAACCGGCCGCGTGCGATGCCGGCCACACGTAACCGTTCGTCGCGCGCACCGTGAGCCGGAACGCATGTGCGATCTCGCCGGTCCCAAAGGCCTCGTCGTACCGGATCAACCCTGGAAATATGGCCAGCCCGGCGGCGTCGGCCGATGTCCAGCCCTCCGGCCGGCGGTTGTTGGTGGCCAGATTGAACACCGCGCCCGAATCCGCGTCCCATCGTCCCGCTGTACTGTTCCACCTGGTTGCGAATGTCTCGTAGAGCAGCCAGCGATCACGATCGATGATCAGCATGTGCCGATCGCCAGACGAGCCGCCGCCAATGACATCGCCTTCGATGTAGTGAGGCTGCGTGCGCGCTTCGTCGGGAATTGGATAACCGGGCAATCCCGGTGCGCCCGCGTCGCTTTCACTGCCATAAGCGACAAACGTGAGCGGTACGCGAGCCTGGTCGCCGGCGACAACGACGTACGGGAAACCGTAGGGTGGCGGACCGAAGTCCGGATGAAGTCGACGCACCGCCGTTGGATTCGTTGGCGTGCGCCCACTGATGAAGTCGATGAGCGCGGCGGAACGCGAATCGACGGGAACGGCCGAGACGTCCGCGTTCCACCAGTTGCTCGTCGGAAACACCTGGCGACCGACCAGCGGCTCATTGAGCACCGGCGGGGTCGCAGCCTGCACGACGACAACGGCGCCAATGAGCGCGGCCGATACAGCGAATGTACGCACTGCCACGGTCCGGTGGATATCACGGATCGTGCCGGACCTCGCGCGCTCGCTAAGATCCTGATGGCACTTACAGTTGCAAAAAAGTCGGAGGGCCGCCGAAACGAGTCACTGCGCGCAAGGATGTAACACTTGCGCGCAGTGTTGTAATGACGAAAAGTGTGGGCCCTACTTCGAGGCCTTTTTCTTGACGCCGAGTTCGTTCAGCTTCGTGACCAGGTCTTGTCCGGCAGTTGACGGGTTGATTCCTCTGCCGGTCGCGCCCTTGTCGATGGCGAGAATCTTTCCGTCCGGTCCAATGTAAAACGTCCAGCGCGACGCAAACTGCCGGTCGGGCGGACGATCGGGCGGAATCACGCCGTAGGCGTTCGCAACCGTTTTATCTGGATCGGAAAGAATTGGAAAGTCGGCCTGCTCTTTTTCAGCAAAGGCCTTGTTGTCTTCAGGCTTGTCGACGCTCACCATGAAATAGGCGACGTCGTACTGACGGATGGCTTCACCGCTCGCACGGAGCGAATTGCATTCGGCCGTTCACCCAGCGGTAAAGGCCTTGGGGAACCACGCCAGCACCACGGTCTTGCCCTTGTAGTCCGACAGCTTGTGGACCTTGCCGTCGGATCCCATCAGTGAGAACGCCGGCGCGGTGTCGCCGACCTTCAGCTCGACAGGACTTGCAGGGGCTTGACCCTGTGCCGACAGTGCGGTCGCCATGGCACCCATGCCAAAAGCGGCGCAAAGGGACAACAGTTTCAGCATACACACCTCAAAGTAAGGGTATAAGGGTAACACCGAACGATGTTTCGTCCTATGCACACCCGGGGGCGTTTGAGGAGGCTCATCGCTCTCTTGCTTTTGACGATTCCCGGGCAGTTTGCGCTTACAGCGTCCGCCGGACAGCAGCGAACGACGGCTCAACTCTCGAAAGCTGGATGGGAGGCGCTGAATGCCGGGCGCATTCAGGAGGCGGCCGCTGCGTTCGACGAAGCGCTGCGAACAGGGCCGCAGTCGCCGACGGTCCTCCTTGGAGCCGGTCTCGTGGCACGCTTGCAGGGACGGACCGACGACGTCCGCCGCCTGCTCGTTGACGCACTGAAAATCGAGCCATCGCTGACGCCCGCGTCCTTGCTCCTTGGCAGCGTCTTGTATCAGACAGGCGATCTCGATGGCGCCATCGACACGTATCAGCGGGCGCTCGCGTTCAGTCCGAATCATCCGCAGCTGACCAAACAACTCGGAGCATGGCGAAAGGAAGCGGAACTTCACAGCGGGTTCCGGCAGACGCTCGGCGATCACTTCACCGTCATGTTTGAGGGGCCGGCGGAGGGGGAGCTGGCGAATCGCGCCGTGGCGGTGCTCGAAGCCGCCTACTGGCGCATAGGAACCGCGTTATCCATCTATCCCACTGGTGTAACCACGGTAATCCTCTACACGCGCGAGCAGTTCCACGACATCACCCGATCGCCGTCATGGGCCGGCGGCTCGTTCGACGGACGAATCCGCGTGCCAGTTCAGGGCGCGTTGCAGAACCGCACGGAGTTCGAACGCGTCCTGGCGCACGAGTTTACACACGCGCTGATTCAAAGCGTCGCCACCCGCGGCGTTCCGACCTGGCTGCACGAAGGACTGGCCGATTGTTTTGATGGCAGCGACATCCGGAAGAAGGAACAACAGATCCGACAGTCAGAAGCACGAGTGCCACTGTCGCGCCTCGAGGACTCGTTCGAAGGGCTGACGTCAAAGGAAGCAGCGCTCGCCTATGCCGCGAGCGCGGTCGCTGTGCACAAGCTGCTCGACGATCCCGGGCCGCTCGCGATCGCAAACCTGCTGACCGACGTCGGCCGCGGCCTTCCCTTCACCGAGGCGTTCGAGCGCAACATGCTCATCTCCTATGCCGAATTTCAGAAGAAGCAATCGGAATTCTGAATGCTGAATTCTGAATGCTGAATTATCATCTTTCGCATTCCGCCACACTTCATCGACACGGAGATCGCGCTGATATGGGAATTAATCCGATCCTGGCGCTCCAGGGAGCGCTAGGCGCGCTGACGGCACTGTTCGTCGCCGGCTGGAGCGCGGCCGTGGTCGCGGTCCGGCGCAGTCCGACGTCGACCCCGTCTCCCGCGACCGACGTCCGATTCCCGACCTTGACCGAAATCGGGATCGGAGCGCTCACGAACTTTTTCGACACACTGGGCATCGGCTCGTTTGCCACCACGACGGCGCTCTTTCGATTTTTGCGCCTGGTGCCCGATCGGATTATTCCAGGAACGCTGAATTCCGGTCACACGCTGCCAACCGTCGTGCAGGCATTCATCTACACGACGATGGTCAAGGTCGACGTGCTGACCCTGTTCGCGTTCATTCTCGCTGCGGTGCTCGGTGCGTGGCTGGGCGCCGGAATCGTCGCCTCGTGGCCGAAACGCCGCGTCCAGATCGGCATGGGCGCCGCACTCCTCGTCGCCGCGACACTCATGTTGATGACGAATCTGAATCTGTTTCCGGGCGGCGGCGAGGCACTGGGCGTGCGCGGGATTAAGTTGCTGATCGGTGTCTCCGTGAACTTCATGTTAGGGGCGCTGATGTCGCTTGGCATCGGCCTTTACGCGCCGTGCATGATCCTCGTCAGCCTGCTCGGGATGAATCCCACGGCTGCGTTTCCGATCATGATGGGCTCGTGCGCGTTCCTGATGCCGGTCGGCAGCCTGACCTTCATCCGCGAGCGCTGCTATAGCCTGCGTGCCGCACTCGGATTGGCGATTGGCGGTATTCCCGGCGTCCTCCTCGCCGCCTTCATCGTCACACGGCTTCCGATCTCTGCCGTCCGTTGGTTGGTGATCGTTGTCGTCGTGTACACGGCGGTCACGATGTTGTATTCGGCGTTTACCGAGCCCCCGGAATAGATCCGTGTGACGTTGCCTGAGGCCCTCGTCTCAATCATCGTTCCCGTGTTCAACGAAGCGGGAACCGTCGCCGCCGTGGTCGAACGGCTGCTCACGATCGCGTTCTCCGCACCCAGCGAAATCATCGTCGTCAACGACGGATCGACCGACGGGACGCGCGCGGCGCTGGAGCGGCTCCAGCCCACCGCGGCGATCCAGATCATTCATATCGATCGCAACCGCGGAAAGGGATACGCCGTCCGGCAGGGCTTCGCACGAGCTCGCGGATCGGTCGTCGCGATTCAGGATGCGGATCTCGAACTTGACCCCGCACAGCTTCCCGATCTGGTCGGTCCAGTTCTGCGTGGTGAAGCCGACGTCGTCTATGGCTCGCGGTTTTTGCATCCGTCGTCGGCGCCGTTCGTGACCGTGGCGGGCAACCGCCTGCTGACCGCGCTCACCAACGTGCTGTTCGGATCCTCGCTGACCGACATGGAGACCTGCTACAAGGTCATGCGCGGCGATATCGCGCGCGCGCTCGTGTTATCGGCAGACCGGTTCGACATCGAACCGGAGATCACGGTGCGACTGTTGCTCGGCGGTCATCGAATTGTCGAACGCCCCGTGCGTTTTGACGCTCGGTCGCGGAGTGCCGGCAAGAAAATGCGATGGCGTGATGGCTGGATGGCCCTGCGGGTGTTGATTGCGCAGCGGCTGCGCGGATGATGAGCGATCCGCCTTTGCGCTCCGAATTCGTTGCGCGCTTCGGCGGGACAGCTCGCACTGGCGCTTTCGCAACGCTCGCGCTCAGTGGATTGATCGGCTACTACGTCGGATCTCGAGCCTTTCCGGAGTGGCAGGTTCCGGTCGAGACCGCGCAGGTGCTCGCAGGGATCGTGCGCTATCCACCAGGCAACCCATTTCTAATCTATCACCTGAAGCTGTGGACGATCCTCCATCAGATCTGCGCGGCGCTTCTCGCCGCGGGAGTCTCCGAGGCTCGTCTCTCCATATGGCTAAGCGGCGCGACCGGAATGTTGTCGTTCCAGGCGCTCGCGATGACGGCCTACGCGTTCACTCGCACGATCTGGTTGTCGGTCGCCATATCGATCGTCGTCTTCTTGAGCGGGGCCACAAACTACGGCATCAGGTATCCGATTTTTCTGCTTGGGACATCTCACACGTACGGGAGCGTCGGACTGTCGTGGATCGTTCTCGTCGCAGCACTTCTCGGCTGTGGTCGCTACCGGACGGCGCTTCTCTTTCTGGGTTTGGCGCCAGCGATTCACCCATCGCTCGGCATCTGGCTCGGAGTGATCGCGGCACTCGCCTTTGCGTCGGATCGACAGACCGTCACAACCCACATCCTGCCAAACTGGCGATGGTTCTCGGCCGGAGCGTTGGTGACGGCGACGAGCCTGGCACTGCATTTGTGGACGGGGCGCCACGTTCCCGCAATTGATTCATCCACCGCGGCGCAGTACCTATCGACGTTTACCGCAGTGTGGGACGAGCATCGGCAGCCAATGGGATTTGGCAACGCCGGTGCGGCGCTGAACGTGATCGCCGTTCTGAGCGGCGTCGTGTGGTTGATGTGGTTCAGCAAACGGCTGCCCCCGTCGGCAGCCTTCGTTCTTCGGTTCGTCATCGCCAGCGGTGTCGTGGGCCTGGCGTGCATCGCCTTGTCACATGTGCCACCCGATCGATTGCCAGGGTTCCTCGTCGTCCTGATGCCGACGCGTGTCGTCAACGTCGACGTGATGATGTTTGCCGCACTCGGCTTCGGGATTCTGGGGATGTACCGCAACGTTCCGGCGCGGGTGCTCCTTATCGCAACGATGGCAGGACTGGTGCTGAGTCATCACAATTTGTCGAGTCTGCTGCATCCACAACTTCGAACCACCGAGGTGGCCTTTCGCGACCGCACGAATGACGCGCTGCTCGCGACCGCGGGTCGAGGCAGAGGCATGCTTCTCACCGGCGGCGATCTTCATCTCGTCCAGTTGCGGACTCGCCGTCCTGTCGTCCTCGACGGTGGCGGTCTCGACGGGCTTCCCTATGCGCTGGCGGGAGGACCCGAGATGGCACGGATTCTCCGTGACGTCTACGACATCGACTTCTTCACCCCCCCTGACGAGGCGCACGGCGTCGGCGTCATTCCTTCCTCGTACAACCGGCGCATCTGGGAAGCGTATTCGCAAGAACGGTGGCAGGAGATTCGACGCAAGTACAATGTGTCACAAGTGATGACCTACAACGACTGGACGCTGCGCCTGCCGATCGTCGCGCAGAATGCGCGCTACCTGCTGTACGAGATTCCGGAATGATCATCAGCCGCACCCCCTTCCGGGTGTCGTTCTTTGGTGGAGGCACCGATTATCCAGATTGGTATCGCGAACATGGCGGAGCGGTGCTGTCGACGACGATCGACAAATACTGCTACATCAGCGTTCGTGACCTGCCGCCGTTCTTCGAACACAAGTTCAGGCTCGTGTATTCGTTCGTTGAGAACGTCAAGGAAATCTCGGAACTGGCGCATCCCGCCGCGCGCGGCGTGCTTCAACACCTCGGGGTGACCCGAGGGCTGGAGATTCACCACGACGGCGACTTGCCGGCGCGATCTGGCGTGGGATCGAGTTCGGCCTTCACCGTGGGGTTGATCAGCGCTGTGCGCGCGCTCGACGGCCACCATATCTCGAAAGACGAGCTTGCACACGAAGCGATTTACGTCGAGCACAGCGTCCTTCGTGAGCCGGTTGGCGCCCAGGATCAAATCTCGGCGGCATTCGGCGGGTTCAATCACATCACCTTCCGGCAGGACGGAACCTACCAGGTTGCGCCGCTGATCATGCGTCCTGAACGCCTGGAGGCACTGCAAGGCCACCTGATGCTGTTATTCACGGGCCTGTCGCGTACGGCCGCTGAAATCGCGAAGACCCAGATCGAGAATCTGTCGCGACGCGCCAGCGAGCTGCGCGCCTTGACGGAGATCGTGGATCGCGCGATCGAAACGCTGCGTTCGCAGTGTGACCTGGCGGAGTTTGGGCGTCTGCTGGACGAAGGCTGGTCGTTGAAACGCCGACTCTCCGATCGCGTGTCGACTCCCGATATCGATGCCTTGTATGACACGGCAATTCGAGCCGGTGCCATTGGCGGCAAATTGCTGGGCGCGGGCGGCGGCGGATTCCTGCTTCTATTTGTTCGTCCCGAACATCGTGCCAAGATTCGTGCAGCGTTGCCAAAACTCATCGATGTGCCTTTCCGGTTTGACACGTCAGGCAGCCGAATTGTGCTCTATCAACCCGATGGATGGTGAATGAACCGTGAGTATTCGTTATCGATACACTGGCGACGGAGCAAAAGGATTCGAGCGCTTCGGGACTGCGCACAGGCCGGAGTTTCTTCAAGACCTGTTCTTTTCGATGCTGCGCATTCGTCGCATCGAGGAAGAGATCGAACGGCGTTATCACCAGGATCAAATGAAGACGCCGATTCATCTCGTCATCGGGCAAGAGGCCACGTCGGTCGGAGCGTGCGCTGCCTTGCGAACGACTGATCTGTTGTATTCGAGTCATCGCACCCACGGCAATTACCTGGCGAAGGGCGGCGACTTGAAAGCGATGCTTGCTGAAATGCACTGCCGGGTCACGGGCTGCGTCGGTTCGCGCGGCGGCTCGATGCACCTCATCGACAAGAAGGTGGGGATGGCCGGCACCTCGGCGATCGTCGGTGGCGCGGTGCCGATCGCGGTCGGCGCGGCGCTGGCGGCACAGTTGAAGGGGGAAGATCGAGTCACGATGGTGTTCCTCGGAGACGCGACGACCGAAGAAGGGGTCGCGTCCGAGAGCCTGAATTTCGCGGCATTGAAGAAAGCTCCCGTCGTTTTTTTCTGCGAGAACAACTTCTATTCGGTGCAGTCGCCGCTATCCACCCGGCAACCGCCTCGCGATCTTCACCGCTGGGCGGCCACTTACCAGATGCCCTCGGTCGCGGTGGATGGCGTGAACGTGCTCGCCGTGCACGACGCAGCCGCAGCGGCGGTCGAGCGTGCACGCGCCGGCGATGGACCGACGTTCATCGAGGCTCCCGTCTATCGCCTTCGCGCGCACGGCGGGGCCGGCGACGACACGCACACCGGCTACCGTCACATCGCGGAGCGCGAGCACTGGGAGGCGTTCGACCCGATTGCCCTCCACGAGCACTTTCTCAGGAACAAACAGTTGCTCGACGATGCGGCCCTTGGCGACATGGAAAGAAGGATTGCCAATGAAATTGCCGACGCGTTCGAGTTTGCTCTGAGCAGCCCCAATCCGACGGAAAAAGATCTTTTTCGCCATGTATATGCCGATTGAAGAATTCGGATCCCGAACAACGGATCCCGCCAGCAAAGACCAGTTCGATGCCGTGGGATGAAGGGTTAGTCAATTCGCTCGTTTACGACGCACCAGATCCTGCCGAGGGCCGCGTGGTCAGCTACGTCAAGGCGATCAACGAAGCGTTGAGCATCAGCCTTGACAGCGATCCCGCAGTGTTCGTCATGGGACAAGGCGTCGACGATCCGTCGGCCATGTTCGGCACGACGCGCGGTCTTCAGACGCAGTTTGGCAGTGATCGCGTGTTCGATACGCCACTCTCCGAAGAAGGGATGATGGGCGTTTGCACCGGGGCTGCGATGAACGGCATGCGTCCTGTGTTCATGCACAATCGTCCGGACTTCGTGTTGCTTGCGTTCAATCAGCTCGTCACACACGCGGCCAAATTTCATTTCATGGACAACGGTCAGACCACGGTGCCGATGGTGGTCTGGGCGGCGATCGGACGCGGATGGGGATCGGGAGCACAGCACTCGCAGGCGATTCAGGGTCTGCTGCTCGGCGTGCCTGGCTTGAAGATCGTCATGCCCAGCACGCCGTACGACGCAAAAGGCCTGCTTCTTTCTGCCATCCTGGATAACAACCCGGTTTGCGTCTTTGAGCATCGATGGCTGATGAAAAAGGACGGGATCGTGCCCGACGGTTTTTACCGCGTCCCGATCGGCAAGGGGATCTACCGCAGGCGCGGAGACGACGTGACGATCGTCGGGGCTTCGCACGCGATCGAACTGGGGATGCGGGCGGCAGCCGATCTCGAAGCCGAAGGAATCAGCGCAGAAGTCATCGACCTGCGAACGATCAAGCCGATGGACGAGCACATCATTCTCGAGTCCCTTGAGAAAACCGGCCGCATCGTCGCAGTCGATACCGCGTGGATGAAAGGCGGCGTGTGCGCCGAGATTGGGTGTCTCGCAGCGGAAAAGGGTTTTCAGTTCCTCAAAGCCCCAGTCGCGCGCGTCGGTCTCCCTGACATTCCAGCCCCTGCCGGCTACACGCTCGAGCAGTTCTTCTATCCCGACGCCGCCAGGATTGCCGCCGCCGCCAGGAGTCTCGTTCGCTGATGTTCTACGACCTTGCGAGCACGACCTGGGGGGAGGAAGAACTCGCGGCGATTCAGCGCGTCTGCCAATCCGATCGATACACGATGGGTGAGGAAGTCAAACGCTTCGAAGAAGCGTTTGCCGCAAAATTCGGGATGACCGATGCCGTGATGGTCAACTCCGGGTCTTCGGCGAATCTCGTTGCGGTTGCGGCCCTCTGCTACAGACGAGACCGGCCGCTTCAGCGCGGCGACGAGGTTATCGTTCCAGCGATTTCATGGGCAACGACTTATCACCCGCTTCAGCAATACGGTTTGCGATTGCGATTCGTCGACGTCGATCTGCAGACGCTGAATCTCGATGCCTCGCGGCTCGACGCCGCACTCACGCCGCGGACACGGATGGTCGTTGCGGTCAGCATTCTGGGCAACCCGGCGCCACTGGCGACGATTCGCGCCTTCTGCGATGCGCATCGCCTGTACTTCCTTGAAGACAACTGCGAGTCGATGGGCGCAAGCCTGAATGGGAAGCTGTGCGGCACGTTCGGCGACGTGAATACGTTCAGCACGTTCTATTCGCACCATATTTCAACGATGGAGGGCGGCCTGCTCCTGACCAACGATCGAGAAGTCGCCGATTTGGCACGGGCCATCCGGAATCACGGCTGGGCGCGCGATCTGCCAGCGGATTCACCAATCAACACCGGCCGTCACGATGACCCGTTCTTTGAGGCCTATCGGTTCATGCTGCCCGGTTATAACGTGCGGCCGCTCGAAGTGTGTGGCGCGGTCGGTCGCGAACAGCTCAAGAAGCTCGACACGATGCTGGCAATCCGTCGGCGAAACGCGCGTCTGTTCGTCGAGCTGTTCGGCGGCGACGACCGATTCATCATCCAGCGGGAGAATGGCTGCAGTTCCTGGTTCAGTTTCACGCTCGTCCTGAACCCGGCCACGAATCTCGACCGCGGCAGGATCATGGACGCGCTGCGAACGGCCGGCATTGGATTCCGGATGATTACCGGCGGCTGTTTCCTCCGTCACGAAGCCATCAAGTATTTCGATTACGACACCGCCGGCCCGATCATCAACGCCAATATCGCGCACGACCGCGGCTTCTTCGTCGGCAATCATCCCCGCGACCTTACTGCCGAGATCCGCCGGCTTCGCGAAGTGCTCGACGCGGCGGCGAGAGTCTGACCGTCGCTCCTCCGCTCTGCCGTATCAACGGCGCTCGCGGGTGGTGATGCTACACTGAGGGCTTTTCATGCCGACAAAGGTCCTCGTCACCGGAGCCGCCGGCTACATCGGCTCAACGCTGGTGCCTGCGCTGCTCGAAGGCGGCTATGCGGTGACGGCTGTCGACAACTTCATGTACGACCAGGACAGCCTCGCGGCCGTCTGTTATCACCCGGCATTTTCTCTCGTCCGCGGCGACGTCCGTTCGGCGAATGTGATGCGGCCGCTCGTGACGGGCGCTGACATCATCATTCCTCTTGCCGCGTTGGTGGGGGCGCCGCTTTGCGATCGCGACCCGATTGCGGCGACGACGACAAACAGAGACGCGATCGTCAACATGCTCGAATGGCTCGGCAAGGACCAGCGCGTCCTGCTGCCAATCACCAACAGTGGCTACGGCGTGGGCGAACCGGGCAAGTTCTGTACGGAAGACACGCCCATCAGACCAATCTCACTCTACGGGCGCGACAAAGTTGCCGTCGAGCAGGCGCTCCTCGACCGCCATCCGAATGCCATCAGTTTCCGGCTGGCCACGGTGTTCGGCATCTCGCCTCGCATGCGTCTCGATCTTCTCGTCAATGACTTCACCTATCGCGCCTACACCGATCGCTTCATCGTCCTGTTCGAGAGTCATTTCAAGCGGAACTACCTTCACGTCCGCGACGTCGCGCGTGTGTTCCTGCACGGGATCGAGCACTTCAGCGAGATGAAAGGTGGCCCGTACAACGTCGGTCTCTCGGATGCGAACCTTTCGAAACGCGAGCTGTGCGAGCGTATTCAGGCGCACCTGCCGTCGTTCGTCTTCGTTGAATCGGCTATCGGTCAGGATCCCGACAAGCGCGATTACATCGTCTCGAACGAAAAGATCGAACGCACCGGGTTTCGGCCGGCATACTCGCTGGACGACGGGATACGGGAATTGATCAAGGGCTACGCGATGATCCGCAATTCCAGATATTCGAATGTCTAGCGAGCGCCCTCTCGTTGCCGTCGTCTTTTCATTTCGCAATGAACGCCAGAACATCCCGACGCTCATCGCCCGTCTCGATACTATGTTCGCCCGTACCGGCGTGGACTACGAACTTCTGTTCGTGAACGATGCATCCGACGATGGATCGCTGGAAGCACTCATCGACGCCAGGTCGCGAAATCCGAGGGTGAAGGTGATCAACATGTCGCGCCGGTTTGGCGTGTCGGAGTGCGCCCGTGCGGGCATGTCCGCTTCGAGCGGCGATGCCACGATCATCATGGACGCGGACCTGCAGGACCCCCCGGAGATCATTCCGCAACTGCTGGAGAAATGGCACGCAGGCGCCGACGTCGTCCACACGGTGCGGACGCGCCGACACGGCGAAAGCGCACTGAAGATGATGTTGACGCGGCTCGCGTATCGCATCATTCATATTGGTTCGTCGATTGAATTGCCGGTTGATGCCGGCGACTTCAAACTGCTGTCCCGACCGGCACTCGACCACCTTCTCGCGCTGCGCGAGTCCGACCCCTACATTCGTGGCCTCGTTGTCTGGATCGGGTTTCAGCAGGCATTCGTGCCGTACGAACGTGACGCACGGCACGCGGGAAAGACGCACTTCCCGTTTTTCAGCCGCAATCCCTGGAAAACGTTCGCCATGGGCCTGACGTCCTTTTCCTTCATGCCGATCTTCGCGGTCATTGCGCTGGCGCTCGGCGCAACTGCGGTGACGGTGCTGCTCGTCCTCTACGTCGCGCTGCGGCAACTGATGTTCGCCGACGTATCGACGACGCTGGCGCTTATCGCGGTGGGCGCGTTCTTCTGGACCACGACCCTCGTTGCCGTTGCGGCGGTTGGCATCTATGTCATCCGCATCTACAAGGACATCCGCAATCGTCCGCAGTACATCGTCGCATCGACACTCGGCGTGTCGATGCCGGCTGACAACGCCGTCGAGAAGGTAACGACGTGACCGCCGGCCAACTGGATCTCGTGCTCGTGAATCCGGGCAGCCGGGTGCGCTTGTACCAGGCGCTGGGAAAGCGCCTGACGGCGGTGGAGAATCCTGTCTGGGCAGGCCTCATCGCGACGTTCGTGCGCCAGGGCGGATTCTCGGTCGAGATCGTGGACGCGGAGGCCGACGATCTGAGTCCTGAAGAAACCGCCGCTCGGATCGTGGATCTTCGTCCGCGCCTGGTGACGGTCGTCGTCTACGGGCACCAGCCTTCGGCTTCGACGCAGAACATGACCGGGGCTTCCGCGATCGTGACCGCGATCAAGACGGTGAGCCCTGAGACGCGCGTGTTGATGCTCGGTGGGCACGTCGCAGCTCTTCCCGAGCGTACGCTGCAAGAGGAATCGTGCGATTACGTCACCCGCGATGAAGGACTCTACGGCGTCAGTGACCTCTTGACGGCTCTGCGTGAATCGGAGGCTCCCGATCTGCGTCAGGTGCGTGGCCTCGTGTATCGCCGCGACGACGCCGTCGCATCGAATGCGGCGGCGCCGCTCGTGAAGGACGTCGACCACGAGATGCCGGGGATCGCCTGGGATCTGCTGCCGATGTCGAGCTACCGAGCACACAACTGGCACTGTTTCGGCGGCATCGACCGCGAGCCATATGCCGCGATCTACACCACTCTGGGCTGCCCGTACCACTGCTCGTTCTGCTGCATACAGGCTCCCTTCAAGTCCGGCGAGAAAGCGCTCGGCCTTCGCGAGAACGTCAACAGCTACCGGTTCTGGCCGCCGGCGAGAGTCATCGAGCAGATCGACCTTCTGGTGCAGAAGTACGGCGTCCGCAATATCAAATTCGCCGATGAAATGTTCGTGCTCCATCCGCGCCATGTGATCGGGATCTGCGACTTGCTCATCGAGCGGAACTACAACCTGAACATTTGGGCGTACGCGCGCGTCGACACCGTCAAAGACGAGATGCTCGACAAACTGAAGCGCGCCGGATTCAACTGGCTCGCATTTGGCATCGAAGCCGCAAACGAAGGTGTGCTGAACGATGTCGACAAGCGTTATCGGGTCGATCAGGTTTACGAGGCGGTTGAGAAGGTCAAGTCAGCGGGCATTCACATCATCGGCAACTACATCTTCGGCCTGCCGGAAGACACGACCGATACGATGCAGCAGACGCTCGATCTGGCGATGGATCTCAACTGCGAATTCGCCAATTTTTATTGCGCGATGGCGTACCCGGGCTCGCCGCTGTATCAACAGGCGCTCAGTAACGGATGGCAGTTGCCACGGACGTGGAGCGGGTACTCGCAGCATGCGATCGATACGCTGCCTCTGCCGACCCGGCACGTGTCAGCCGGCGACGTCCTCCGATTCCGTGACGATGCGTTTCATCACTACTTCACGAACGCGCGATACCTGGATCTCGTGCGCACGACGTTTGGTGAGTCGACCCTGTCGCACGTCGTGCAGATGACGGCACACCGCCTCGAGCGGATGTACGCAAGCCCGCAGGGCTCGTACGCGCCGAGTTCCTCGCCAACTCCCGCTGCGTCACCAGATGTATGAGCAAGTCAGGGACAACGGGGCGGCTGTCGCTCGCGTGCTCGCCGCGATTGCAGCAATGGCGGCGGCCATGGCGGGAGTGGTGTGGGGCACGCACGCCGCGGGAGGACCGGATTCTTACTGCTACCTGAGTCAGGCAGAATTGTTCGCGTCTGGACGGGTCGCGCATACCGAACGCCTGGCGGCCATCGCACCGTGGGCGCACGGTGCCGATGCCTTTGTGCCCGTCGGGCATGTCCCGGCGGCCCGTCGCGTGGGCGCATCGGTTCCGATGTGTTCACCCGGATATCCAATCGTAATGGCTGCCGCGCGACTGCTGGCCGGCCGCCCTGCCATGTTTGCGATCGTTCCGCTGTGCGGAGCCGCGGCAGTCTGGCTGACGTTCGTGCTCGGACACCGGGTTGCCGGACCGCACGCTGGAGCGATCGCCGCAATACTGCTCGCTGCAAGTCCGCCGTTTCTTTATCAAGTCGTCCAGCCCATGAGCGACGTGCCTGCCGCGGCAGCCTGGGCCGGCGCGCTGGCCGCGGTGACGCATCCTCGTTTCGCGACGTCACGCGCATGGGCGATTGCCGGAGGACTCTTCACCGGGATCGCGATTCTCGTACGCCCGAACCTCGCGCCACTCGCCGTCGCGGTCGCGTTCGCCGTCTTCATCGCCCGTCCACTCACCGTACGAGCCGTTATGCGGACGTGGATTGCGTTCGCCGTTGGTGCACTGCCCTCGATCGTCACCGTCGCGTTGTTGCAGAACGCGATGTACGGCGGACCACTGAAATCAGGGTACGGAGACTTGAGTTTTCTCTTCCGCCTGGAGCACGTCTGGCCAAAC
>Ga0075418_10004963_pt1 | contig 15077 bp, 13 predicted proteins | sample SoiMetdeltSBSDD2_FD_81776 | JGI IMG/M metagenome (GOLD analysis project Ga0075418, IMG submission 81776) | Bulk soil microbial communities from a Populus tree surrounding site in Tennessee, USA - Soil MetaG P. deltoides SBSDD2 | ecosystem: Environmental > Terrestrial > Soil > Tree plantation...
CCCGACCGTGAGATGGATGTCCGAGCCGCCCAGCTCGCGGCCGGCTTGCAGGATGGCATCGATGCGCGCCATCAGTCGCCCTCCACATTGACGCCCATGGCCCGTAGCTCGGCGTGGACGAGCGCACCGAGCTCGCGTGTGTCGCGCGGCCGTGCGGCGACTTGGCGCGCCATGGTGCGCATGACCAGAGCCGCCAGGCTGGGTCGAAGCGTCGGCACGAACATGGCCAGGGGTTCAGCGTTGCCCTCGAGATGTTGAAACAGGATCTTGACCGGCGTGTCGCCCGTGTAGGGGCGCTGGCCGGAGAGCATCTCGTACATCATGATGCCGATCGAGTAGATGTCGGAGCGATGATCGAACGGCTCGTTCTGGATGAGCTCGGGCGCCATGTACTCCGGTGTGCCGATGAGATAGCCTTCGCGGGTGAGTCGCGGCCCGACCGTCTGCTGCGCCGCAGCGAGTCCGAAATCGACGATCTTCGCCATGTCCCCTTCGCCGACCAGAATGTTGGCGGGCTTGATGTCGCGATGGATGACGCCGACCTCATGCGCGGCCGCCAAGCCCTGGCAGACCTGAGCCACCAGACGCAGCGCGCGCTCCGGGCGCATCGGTCCTTCCTCCACCAGGATGTGGCCGAGATCGCGGCTGGGGAAGTACTCCATCGACACCGCATGCGCGCCGTTCAGGTCGAGAAAATCGTGGATGCGGATGACGTTGCGGTGCGTGATGCGCCGCGTCAGCTTGAGCTCTTGCACGAAGCGGCGAATGGCGTTCGCGTCCACCGAGAGTTGCGGATTGAGCACCTTGAGGATGATCTCCTCCTGCACGGCGCTGTCGACCACCAGGTACACGGTGCCGAAGCCACCGGTGCCGACGCGCCGCTGCACGTGGTAGCGCTCGAGGAGGCGCGTGCCGGCGGGCAAGTCGCCGAACTGGAGCGGCGCGGCCACGCGGGGCGGCGAGGGTGCGGCCGTGGGCGACAAGCCCGGCAGCGGCACGCCCCGCGGCGTGCCCTCGGCGACCCGCCCGCCGCGCCCCGCCTCGACGCGGAACGGCACATGCTCGCTCTTCGGCGCCGGCATCGCGGCCGCGATCTTGGCCGCCGCACTGTGGCTGGGCTCGACCTTGGCGGCGAGCGCGCGCAGTGCCGCCACGGCTTCGCGCCGCACATCGGCACGATCCGAGTGCACCAGTTGCGACAGTGGCTCGACGGCGCGCGGATCGCCGATGCTTCCGAGAGCGCGCGCCGCCAGCGGCACAGTCTCGGGAATCCGGTTCATGACCGCGAGCAGGGGTTCGACCGCACGCGGATCACCGATCTTGGCCAGGGCGTCGATGGCGCGTTCGCGCACCCACCAGTCGAGGTCCTCGAGCGAGCCGATCAAATGCGGCACTGCGCGCGGCGTCGGGATCGTGATGAGGATCTCGACGGCGTAGCGCCGGATGAACTCCTCGGGGTCGTCGAGCAAGCCGAGGACGGCATCCACGACCTTGTCGCCGCCCAAGGCGCCGAGCGCATCGGCAGCGCGCACCCGCACCCACCAGTCGGCATCGTTGAGCGCGCGCAAGAGATCTTGAATCGCCGCGGTCGTCGCGACCGCATTGAGAACTTCGACGGCGCCGCGCCGCGCTTGTTCGGATTCGTCGGTGAGCACTGTCAGCAGGTGCGGGACGGCGGACGCATCGCCGAAGCCGACGAGGGCGTCGATGGCCGCGGATTGCACCTTCAGATCTGGGTCGCGCAGCGCCCCCGCCAGTGCGGGGATCGCCTTGTGGCTCTTCAACGCCTCGAGCCCCCGCACTGCCGCGAGCCGCACCGAGCGGTTCTCGTCGCGCAGGACGCGGACGAGGCCTTCGATGACCTCGTCGGAGCCAAAACGCGACAACAGCTCGACGGCGCGGTGACGCACCCAGCCATCCGGATGCTCGAGCAATGGCACCAGTTGCGGCGCGCGCTCGGGGGTGAGCGCACGCTCGAGGATGCGGAAGAGCAACGTCCGGCCGTCTTTGTCGAGGTTGGTGAACACCGCGAGGACTTCGCGCGGACGAACTGCCGCGGCGCGCGCTTCCAACACACGAGCGAGCGCTGCTTTCGGCACGCTTGGATCGGTGAGAAACGACAGCAGCTGCCCGGCGCGATAGCGTTTGCCGCGGGAGAGCACATGCACCATTCCCGAAGCGATGGCCGGGTTCGGCGAGCCGAGAGTCTGGACATACAGACCCATCGTGTCGTCGCTGAGTAGGTGCTCGAGGACGAGGAGCGCCGGCGGACGGGCTTCGGCATGGCCGAGGCAGCCGAGCATGGGCTCGATCGCTGCCGGTCCCATGGCTGCGACCTGGTGTTGCACTTCCTCGAGCTCTTGACGCGACAGGCTGTGTGCCTGCTTCAAGCGCTGCACGAGGCGCTCGACCTTCATTTTTTGCACGAAGTTCATGGGTCCCGAATCGTCAGGGCCTCGAAGCGCGCCATCCGAACCGGTGATCCCGCAGCACTAGCGCACGGCGTACCAGGTCGCTGTCGCGCCGAGTGCGATTCCGAGCACGAAGAAGACCAGTGCCACGGCAAGGGCTCGACCGCGCGGCATGCCGGTCGCCATCCGCTTCGGCGCGTGGATTTCGATGGGAGCCGTGTCCTGGGTGCGGGCGCGCGTCATCATCTCCTCGAGCTCGGCGGTGGACAGCACCGTGGTGCCCTGGAACGTGGACGGCGAGACGGACTTCGTGTCCCCACGCGAGCTGCGGCGATCTCGTTCGTAGGAAATCCACAGCGAGAATTTGCCGATGCGCACGACGTCGTCGTTGCGCAGCAGCGCCTTCCGAATCGGCTCGTCGTTGAGGAAGGTGCCGTTGGCGGATTCCAGATCCTCGGCGTAGTAGCCCTCGGCGCAGCGCTCCAGGCGCAGGTGGTGCCGCGAGATGCCGGGGTTGTCGAGCGCGATGTCCGATTCCGGATCACGGCCGATCGTGACGACGTCTTTCTGGAATGTGACGACGCGCATGGGACGCCCCATGAGCGACAGGCGGATCTTGAGCACCTCGCCGCCGGTATCGGTCGCGGCGTGGGTTTCCTTGTCGACTGGGTGATCCATACGCTTCTCGCTCCAAGTCCCCATGAGATTGCATGGAGAGCCATGGGGATCGATCTCGCCGCCTGAGCAGCAAGAAAAAGGCCACGGACGGGAATGGTCCCGCCCGCGGCCGTTGGATCCAGAGAGAGAATCGCGGCGTTTCGGCGACGCGCACACCATCTGGAATTGGTGATTCCGCTGTTACCAGCTGAGCCGCACCGAACCGCTCCAGCCGCTGTCCCATCCATCGCCGTCCTCGAGCACGACGACGACCTGCGACTGCCGGTGCGCCCGCACGTGTTCCACGTACGACGGATGCCTGGTGAAGCGCGCCGCACAGACGCGATCACCGTGGGCCCTGCACACGTAGACCGGCGGCGGGGCATAAACCGGACGATGGGTTGCGACCGTCACGGGAGCGCAATACGCTGCCGCCACTGGACGATGGGCTCGGAAGCGCACCGGTTGCACCCGGCAGAAGGACTGCTCGTGGCATTGCTTCTTGTGATGCCGGCGATGTTTGTGATCGGCCGCGGCAGCGGCAGGAAGTGTCGCTGCGAATGCGACGAGCATCAGACCCAGCATCCAAGCCCTGGTCAACAGTCGATTCGAACGCATCGAAACCACCTCCATCTGGGTGTCGTGCGACCTCGTGTCGCCATCGTGGCTCGTACCGCAATCTCCGGGCCGGGGATTGCGCGCCGCGGCTGGCGAATGGCCTAAGGCGTTGATGTGGAAATGGATTCGATGCGCGAGGGTCACGGCTCCGCGGCGGCGTTCGCCCGTGCCACACGTGTCGCCGGGGGTCCCCTGGCGTGTCGCTCGGACATCCGCCGGGGGAACCGCGGCGCGATTGGGAATCAACGGAGCAACGTCATCTTCACCGATGTCCGGAGCGGGCCGGCACGCAACTTGGCGACGTAGACCCCGGTGGGGAGCATGATGCCGCGGTGATCGCGTCCATCCCAAAGGACGCGGTGCGTGCCTGGGGCGCGCACGCCGCGCTCGAGGCTCGTGATCCAGCGGCCATCGGCGCGATAGACATCGAGTCGCACCAGCGACTCGACCGGGATGTCGAAGATGATCGTGGTCGCGGGATTGAAGGGGTTGGGCACGTTCTGCAGCAAGCGCGGGCGGGGAGGCGAGACCGCGACATCCGACGTCGTCGGGTGTTTGAGGATGCTCATGGCGTCCAACACCTCGCCGGTCATGCTGTCGATGGCGAGGATGACGACGGCATTGTCCAGCACGTGCACCTGGGTGAACAGAATGCGCTCGTCGAGGAAAAACACGTTGGCACCGCAATGCGCGGTGGGGGCGCTGTGCTTCACCGAGCCGCCGGCGCCGCTCACGATGTAGATCACGCCGCTTGGGTCGACGTAGTGCGGGTCCATGTCCATGTCCACCGGCAACCCGCCGCGGAACGGGTACAGGCGCTCGTACGTGTGCGCATGGCCGGTGAACACCACGTCGACGCCGTAGCGCTCGAACAGCGGCATCAGCGCGATGACAAGCTCCGGCTCGTGCCCCTTGTACGTGCAGGTGATCATCGGATGATGCATGAAAACGAAAGTCCAGATGGCACCATTCGCGCGCGCCAAATCCTGCTCCAACCAGGCGATCTGATTGGCCTTGTCGTAGAGGTTGCCGTTCTGGCTGTCGAGAGCGATGAAGTGGGCGTTGCCATAATCGAAGGAATAGTAGTGCTCGTTGTTGGGGAGGGACCACTCACGGACGAAGTTTCGTTCCGGGTCCTTCATCCAGTCGTGATTGCCGAGCGCCGGCCAAACGCAAACCCTAGAGAACACGTCGCGCCACGGGATCATCAGGTGCGCATTGTAGTCATCCGAATCCCCATCGGGATAGACGATGTCGCCGGCGAGGAGCCCGAGTGCGGGGAGCGGCGTCTGTTGCAGGATCATGGCCGCGGTCTGTCTCTGGTTCGCTTGATCGGGAGCGCTCTCACCGATGTCGGCGGTGACGAAGAAGCTGAAGAACTTGCCGCCCCGGCCGGGGTCGGTTCGGAAGTTCGATGTCGGTGCCGCGGGCGAAGTGACGCCGGCCAGGCGATAGTCGTACGTCGTGCCGGGCCGGAGACCGGTGAGCCGGACCTCGTGCGTGGTCGTGGCGCGATCCTCCGTCAACCAGCGATCGAGAGTACCGCCTTCGCCATAGTGGAGCGTTTGCGCCATCTGGATGGAGGTTCGCCACATGATCGTGGCTTCGGTCTGACCGACGTTTTGCACATAGGGGGTGCGGGTGACGGTGCCGGCGGCATGCGCCGTCGTGGTGGCAAGGGCGAGCAACAAAGCGCAGAGTCGCATCGTGTGACGGAGAGATGCGGCGCGCCAAGATCGGCGGACCGGTCCCTAGAATTGGGCGCGCGACAAGCCAATCGTAACGAAGGCCTTGCGGAGGCTGCAACCGCTGCGCCGATCCATTCGCCGCTGCGCGCATGCGCATGCGCGAGGGGACAAATGGTCGCGAGCTCGGGTCGATTTGCGTACAATGACCCAACCAGGGGGCGCCGGTGCCAGCCAATCTCACGCCGCAATACCTCGAAGCCGAGCAGCGCTTCAAGCAGGCCACCACCTCGGCCGACAAGATCAAGGCACTGCGCCACATGATGGCGGTGATCCCCAAGCACAAGGGGACGGAGAAGATCCGCGCCGAGCTGCGGCGCAAGCTGTCGCGATTCCAGGACGAAGTCGAGAGCGAGCGGCGCAAGAAAAGCGGCGGGCGCGGTGATCCCGGTCACGTCCCGCACGAAGGGGCAGGTCAGGTCGCGCTCCTCGGGCCGCCGAATGCGGGGAAGTCCAGCCTGCTCACGGTGCTCACGGCGGCGCACCCCAAGGTCGCGCCGTATCCCTTCACCACGCTGGAGCCGCAGGCCGGCATGATGGAGTTCGAGGACGTGCACGTGCAGCTCGTCGATACTCCGGCAGTGAGCGCCGAGTTCATGGCGCCTTGGCTGCCCGAGCTCGTGCGCCGTGCTGACCGCGTGCTGTTGGTTGCCGATCTCGGCAGCGACACGCTGCTCGAGGACATGGAAACGCTGTGGAAGCGTCTGGCCGCCGCGCGCGTGCATCTGGTGCCGTTGAGTTCCGACCTCGACGCGCCGGAAGCGGATGCGACCGGCAGCACAGCAGTCGAGACCGAGGATTCGGACAGCGTCGAGATGCTGATCGTCGCCAATCAGAGCGATCGCGATGGAGCGGACGACCGGCTCGCGCTCCTGCGCGACATGCTGCGCAGTCTCCTCGAAGGTTCGGCCGTCGACGAGACCCTGTACGTCGTGTCGGCCGCGAGCGGCGCTGGCCTCGAGATCCTGCGGCGCGCCGTGTTCGCATCGTTGCGTGTCGTGCGTGTGTATACCAAGGCTCCAGGCCACAAGCCCGACCTGGCGCGGCCGTTCGTCGTGCCGCGCGGCTCGAACGTGCTGGACCTGGCCGAGATCATCCATCGGGACATCGCGGCGCATCTCCAATCGGCGCGCATCTGGGGCAGTGGGCGCTTCGATGGCCAAACCGTGCAGCGTGATCATGTGCTCCAGGATCGCGACATCATCGAAATCCACACCTGATTCAGGTGTCGGCAACGGCCAGTTCGCACGCGAATCAGGCGATGCGCAGCACTACTTTTCCGCTCACCTGGCGCTGCTCGAGGAGGGTGTGGGCCTGACCCACGTCTGCGAGTGCGAGCACCCGGTCCACCACCGGGCGCAGCGAGCCGCGCTCGACGAGCCCCAAGATCTGGGCGAGCTCGGCCTTGCTCCCCATCGTCGAGCCGAGCAAGGACAGATTCTTGAAGAACAGGAAACGCAGATTCGTGGGCACTTCGTGTCCCGAAGTCGAGCCGCAGGCAACGAGGCGGCCGCCGCGAGCGAGGCTGCGGATGTTGCGTTCCCAAGTGTCGGCACCCACGTGATCGAGGATCACGTCGACGCCGCGCTTGCTGGTGAGTTGGCGGATCACATCGGCGAAATCCTGTTCACGGTACAGGATCACGTGATCGGCACCCAGCGCGCGCACCAGCTCGACTTTGCTCGTGCTGCCGACAGTGGTGATGACGCGCGCACCGAGGAGCCTGGCGATCTGGATCGCGGCATGGCCGACGCCGCTCGCGCCTGCATGCACCAGCACGTCCTCGCCCGGCTGGATGCGCGCGCGGGCGACCGCCATGTGCCAAGCGGTGAGGAACACGAGCGGGAACGCGGCCGCGGCTTCGAAGTCGATCGAGTCCGGGAGCGGCAGCACATTGGCGCGCGGCACGACGATCCACTGCGCGTACGTCCCGTGCCGATGCTCGCCGAGAATGCCGAAGCTGCGACACAGGTTGTCGGCGCCGGACAAGCAGGCGGCACAGGTGCCGCAGGCCACGCCCGGTTGCAGGACGACGCGCGTGCCGGGAGCGAGGCCTTGCACACCCGCACCGAGCGCGGCGATGACGCCGGCGCCATCGCAACCGGGAACGAGAGGCAGGGGATAGCGCACGCCGGCGATGCCGCGTCGAACCCACAGATCGAGGTGATTGACCGATGCGGCGCGCAGCTCGACCTGCACCTCGCCGGGGCCGGGCTCGGGCCGTGGCATCTCGCTCAGCTTCAAGGTGTCGATGCCGCCGTGGCTGGTGACGAGGATCGCCTTCATGGGGATCCAAGCCGGAAGAAGGCACGGGCGTTGTCGCGCAGGATGCGGCGTTTGGTCGCGTCCCCGAGCGGCAAGGCGCAGAACTGCTCGACGTTGCGACGTGGCGAGGGCACGCCCGGCGCGGGCCAGTCGGTGCCCCACAGCACTTTGTCCGCCAGACTCTCGAGCTTGGGGAAATACTCGAGCAGCGCCCGCGGCGGGATCCCGCTCACGTCCATCCACACGTTGGGATGTCGCCGCAGGAGAAAGGTGCAAGTCTCCATGTAGAGCGGCCGGCCGCCATGGGCGAGCACCAGGCGCAGCGCGGGGAAATCGCAGGCGACGTCGTCGATCGGCATGGGGTCGGCGAAGCGGTTGCGCGCGCCGGGGAAGACGGAGGTCCCGGTGTGTACCAGGATGGGGAGATCACAGGACATCGCGCTGGCATAGATCTCACGCAGCGCATCGAGCCCGTGCAGATACTCATTGGCGTGCACCAGCTGGTGCGGCGGATGCAGCTTGAGCATGCGAATGCCGGAGTCTGCCAAACGCAGGACGTCGGCGCGCGGGTCGCGGCTCGTGCGCGGGTGCACCGAGCCGACGGCGATCAGCCGATCTTCGTGGCCGCGCACGTAACCCGCGATCCAGTCGTTGACGGCGTCGGTGAACCCCATGACCTCGGGGCTCACATAGTTGACGAGGACGACGGCCTCGATGTCCTCTTCGTCCAGAAAGCGCAGCAAGCGTCCGGGATCCTCGGCGAGCGCGATCGCTTCGGCGACGCCTTCGCGTCCATGCCACAGCCGGTCACGCACCGCAGGATGCAGCATGTGCCAGGGCTGCACGTGCAAGTGAGCGTCGATGACGCGTGCGATGTCGGTCGGTCGGCTCACGCCTTGAGATCCACCCACACGGTCTTGAGCTGGGTGTACGACTCGAGCGCCGCCAGGCCGGATTCACGCCCGAAGCCGCTGGCCTTGTAGCCGCCATAGGGTGCCGCGGTATCGAACATGCCGAACGTGTTCACCCACACGGTGCCCGCCTGCAGTGCGCGCGCCAAGCCGTGCGCTTTCTTGACGTCGCGCGTCCACACTCCCGCCGCCAGACCGTAGGGCGTGGTGTTGGCCTGCGTCACCATCTCGTCCATCGATTCGAAGCGCAGCGCGGCGAGCACGGGACCGAAGATCTCCTCGCGCGCGATCGTCATGTCGGACTGGACGTCGCCGAAGATCGTGGGCTTGAAGTAGTAGCCCTCGCGGTTGGGGATGTCCGAGCGCTCGCCGCCGAGCAACAGCCGCGCGCCTTCCTTCTTGCCCACGTTCACGTACTGTTGCACCGACTCGAGCTGCTTGGCCGAGACCAACGGGCCGAGCCGCGTCTTGGGATCGCTCGGATCGCCCGGCACCATCTTGGCGCTGCGTTCGACCAACTTGTCCATGAACGCCTCGTAGACGCTGGATTCGACGAACAAGCGCGAGCCCGCGGTGCAGACTTCGCCGGCGTTGTAGAAGATGCCGATCATGACGAATTTGGCGGCCTGCTCGAGATCGGCGTCCGCCAGCACGATGTGCGGCGACTTGCCGCCGAGCTCCAAGGTCAGCTTCTTCAGGCTGCCGGCTGCCTGTCGCATCAGCTGCTGCCCGACCTCGGTGGAGCCGGTGAAGGCGATGCCGCCGATGCCGGGATGCTCGACGAGCGCGGCGCCAGCGACCGAGCCGCGCCCGGGCAACGCGTTCCAAGCGCCGGCGGGAAATCCGACTTCCGCCGCCAGCTCCGCCATTCGCAGTGCCGACAGCGGTGTTTCGCTGGCGGGCTTGTGGATGATGGCGTTGCCCGCGGCGAGCGCGACTGCGAGCTTGCGGGCGGAAAGTAGCATGGGGAAGTTCCACGGCGTGATCAGCGCCATGACGCCCACGGGCTCGCGCAACGTGTAACAGAAGAACGGGCCGCGCACCGGCACCGTGGCGCCCTCGATCTTGGTGGCGAGCCCGGCGTAGTAATGGAAGCAGTCGGCGGCGAGCGGCACGTCGATGCTGCGCGCTTCGGCGATGGGCTTGCCGGTGTCGGCGCTCTCGAGCGCTGCCAGATCCTCCAGATTGTCGAGAATGCGGTCGCCCAGCTTCCACAGCAGTTTGCCGCGCTCGCTCGCGGACATGCGTCCCCAGGCGCCGCCGAGTGCGGCGCGCGCCGCCTGCACGGCGGCGTCGGCATCGCGCACGTCGGCTTCCGCGACCTCGCACAGCGGCTTGCCGGTGGCCGGGTTGATGGTGGCGAAGCGCCGGCCGGAGCCGGACGGGCGCCAGGCGCCGCCGATGTGCAGATCGAGCGGCGGCAGACGCAACGGTGCGGCGGTACGGATTTCGGTGCTCACGATGTCGCCTTTCGATTCAACGTCCCTGGAAGCGTGGTGTGCTCTTGTCGTTGTAGGAGCGGATGCCCTCGCTCGCGTCGTCGCTCTCGAACAATTGCTGCTGCAGCTCACGCTCGAGCGCCAGCGCCTGCTCGAAACCGACCTCGAGACCGGTGTGCACGGCGCGCTTGATCAGTCCCACCGCGCGCGATGCGCGCGCCGGCGGCACGAACTGGCGCGCGTACTCCAGGGCGCCGGCGGCAAAATCCTCCGGCGCCAGGATCGTGTGCACCAATCCGATGCGTTCGGCGTCTTCGAAGCTCAACAGCTTGCCCGTGACCATGAGCTCGAGCGCGCGCGACTTGCCGACCAGACGCGCCAGGCGCTGGGTCCCGCCGGTGCCGGGCAGCACGCCCAGGCTCACTTCGGGCAGGCCGATCTTGCCGGCGCCGCGCCGGGCGACGCGCAGATCGGCCGCCATCGCCACTTCGAGTCCGCCGCCGACGCAGTGACCGTTGAGCGCGGCGATGACCAGCTTCGGTGTCTGCTCCAAACGATTGAGCGTCTCGTTGGCGTGCAGACAGAAGTAGTATTTGTAGCGCGGCGTCACCCGCTGCAACATGCCGATGTCTGCTCCGGCACAGAAGAACTTGTCGCCGCTGCCGCGCAGCAGCAAGACGTGCACGTCCTCGTCGAAGCGCGCGCGCAGAATCGCCTCGTCCAGCTCGCGCATCATCTCGTAGCTGTAGCAATTGGCGGGCGGCTCCTGCAGCTCCAGGATGGCGATGCCACCTTCGACGTGGTAACCGATGCGCCGCGCCAAGCTGTCGCTCATGTGCTGCTCCCATATTCGTAGACGCCGCGTCCGGTCTTGCGCCCGAGACGCCCACCCTTGACGTATTGCACCAAGAGTGGCGAGGGTCGAAAACGCTCGCCGAGCGCCCGGTGCAGGTATTCCAGGATCGACAGCCGTGTGTCGAGGCCCACCAAGTCGACGAGCTCGAACGGTCCCATCGGATGGTTGAGACCGAGCTTGAGCGCCTTGTCGATGTCGGCGGCGCTCGCCACGCCTTCCTCGAGCATGCGAAACGCCTCGTTGCCGATCAAGGCGTTGATCCGGCTGGTGATGAAGCCCGGCGATTCACGCACCACCACGGGTTCCTTGCCCATGCGGCGGGCGATGTCCTGCGCCGCTTCGATCGCCGACGCGCTGGTCTCGAGGGCGCGCACGATTTCGAGCAGGCGCATGCGCGGCACCGGATTGAAGAAGTGCATGCCGAGGACGAGCGGCGCGCGCTGTGTGACCGCCGCCATTTCGGTGATCGACAGAGACGAAGTGTTGGACGCGAGAATCGTTTGCGGCGAGCACAGTCGATCGAGCTTTTCCAGGATCTCGAGCTTGAGGTGAATGCGCTCGGGCACGGCTTCGATCACCAGTTGCGCGCCGGCGACGGCAGCGTCCAGCGCCACGACCGTCCGCAGGCGCGTCAATGCCAGACGCGCTTGCTCGGCCTCGATCGAACCGCGGTCGACGGCTTTGGCGAGGGAGGCTTGCACGTCCCGCAGCCCCGATTGCAGCTGTCCGGCATCGATGTCCTGGAGCACGGTCTCGAAGCCACCCACGGCGGCGACCTGAGCGATGCCGCGCCCCATGATGCCGGCTCCGATGACCGCGATCCGATCGATCCCCATGCTGCCTCCTCCAAGGTGCGGAACGGCGACGACACGCTGGGACGGCGGAATCCTACACCAGATTCGATCCAGGACGTGCCGGATCGGAAGATGCCGGGCCAGCCGGACGGTTGGTTGGAGAATCCAAGATCGAGGTCCGGATTCGCAGACGCCGCCCCGCGAGGCGCCGTCGGAGTTTCCGCTTCGGGAACGGCCATTGCACGTCGTCGACGAGCCTGGTCCAGGCGGGTCATGTGAAAGCTCGCAAACAGGCCGGCGGGCCCGAATTCGGAGTCCATATGCGAACCATGGTGAAGATTGGGATTGCGGTTGCGATTCTGGGCGGGGTGGCGAGCTCGCCACAGGCACGCCAGCAAATCGCGGAGTGGAAGCGTGCCCTGTGGCATGGCGCGGAAACCGTGACCGGCAAGGCGACGGTCGAGCGCGGACAAATGACGGCTCAGATTCTGTTGCGGCGGCGGCTCGAGCTCGCGGGGCGCGAGTTCCGCTCTCTCAATGGACGAGCGCCGGAAACTCTGGATGCGCTCATCGGTGCGGGATTGCTGCAGTCCGGCGACCTCACCGACGAATGGGGAAGAGCTCTCACGGCTGAGTCGGGGGAGCGCGGAATGCGCGTCCGTAGTGCCGGAGCCGACGGCCACTTCCACACCGGCGATGACTGGACCCTCGACGTTTGAGGCTCTACTCTGGTGCGCCGGAGGGCCGAGTCGCCGCGGACCATGTCACGCCGCGCGCCCGGAATCGGATCCCGACGATGGAGGAGGCGGCGATGATCGACTTCAGTCTGAGCGAGGAACAACAACAGCTGCGTGACCTGGCGCACCAGTTCGCCGCCAATGAAATCCAACCCAAAGCGGCGGAGCACGACCGAAGCGGCGAATTTCCGCTCGCCATCCTGCGTCAGGCCTGGGAGGTTGGCCTGATGAACACGCACGTTCCCGGCGAGTACGGCGGGCTCGGCCTCGGCGTCCTTGAGGGTTGCCTCCTCGCCGAGGAGATCGCCTGGGGCTGCACCGGGATCGCGACCGCGATGGAAGCCAACGGTCTCGCCGAGGCGCCGGTCATCGTGGCCGGAACGGACGCGCAGAAGAAGCAATGGCTCGCGCCCATGGTGGAGGAGTTCCGGCTGGCATCGTATTGCGTGAGCGAGCCCGATGCCGGCAGCGACGTGGCCGGGATCAAGACCCGCGCGCGCAAAGTCGGCAACGACTACGTGCTGAACGGCGAGAAGATGTGGATCACTGGTGCCAGCTTCGCGAATTGGTATTTCGTCCTGGCCTACACCGATCCCGACAAGAAGCACAAAGGCATGTCGGCGTTCCTCGTGCCGCGCGAGACTGCGGGCGTCGAGGTGGGCAAGAAGGAGAAAAACCTCGGCCAGCACGCCAGCGACACGCGCGGCGTGAAGTTCACCGACGTGGCCGTGCCGGCCGCGAACCGGCTGGGCAACGAAGGCGACGGTTTCAAGATCGCCATGGCGGCATTCGACCACACGCGTCCGGTGGTGTCGGCGGCAGCCGTCGGGTTGGCGCGACACGCCATGGAGCATGCGGTGCGATACGCCAAGGAACGCAGCGCCTTCGGCGTGCCCATTGCCAAGCACCAAGCCGTCGCGTTCATGGTCGCCGACATGGCCAAGGACATCGAGGCGGCGCGGCTCCTGGTCTGGCTCTCCGCTTGGACCATCGACCAGGGTCAACGCAACACTCTGCAGGCAGCCTTCGCCAAGGCGAGCGCGGCGGACACTGCGATGCGTGTCGCACTCGATGCCGTGCAGGTCTTCGGTGGCTATGGCTACAGCACCGAGTATCCGGTCGAGAAACTGATGCGCGACGCGAAGGTATTCCAAATCTACGAGGGCACGAGCCAGATCCAGCGTCTGATCATTGCCAAGGAGATCTTCGATCGAGCCTGAGTTGCGCAGCGTCGAGATTTTCCGCCGCTACGACGTTGTGCTCTGTGACATCGACGGCGTCCTGCACCTGGGCCCCCAGGCCATCGCCGGCGTTCCGTCGCTGTTGGCGGCGCTCGAATCCAACGGGCCACGCCTTTTCTTCATCACCAACAACGGCACCGCCTTGCCCGAGCAAATCGCCGTCTGGCTCGGGCAGATCGGGCTGGAGATCGCGCCTTCCCGGCTCATTACCGCCGGCGAGGCACTGGTGGACGAGTTCGCCGCGAGCGGCCTCGTCGGCCGCCCGATCCTCAGCATTGGCAACGAGCCCGCGGCCGAGTACGTGCGCCGTGCCGGCGGCAGCGTCATCTCCGACCGCGAGGCACGACAACGCTACGCCGAAGCCGCGGCGGTCGTCGTCGGCAGTTCGCGGCAACTGAACAAGGATGTCTTGGACGCGGCGTGCAACGCCGTCTACCGCCATGGCGTGCCCGTCATCTGCACCAATCCCGACGTCTTCACGCCGACGGGGAGTGGGGAGATCACGCTCGTGGCTGGCGCCGTGGCTCGCATCTTCGAACGCGAGCTGGGCGTGAGTGTCCGGTGGCTCGGCAAACCGCACCGACCGATCTTCGATTTGGCGCTCCGGCGGCTGCGAGAGCACACATCGTTCGCGGCCCCTCGCGTGCTGGTGGTGGACGACAACCTGGAGAGCGGCATTCGCGGCGGTATCGCCATGGGATTCGACACCATGCTCGTACTCTCCGGCTGGCACCGCAACCGCGAGGAAGCCGACGCGATCATGCGCAGTCAGGATCTGCAGCCCACCTATATCCTCGACTCTCTCGTCGAGTGATGGATCTCCTCCTCGAATCCGTGGTGCGGATCAACCGCCTGTTTCCCAAGCCGCGCGTGGGCGGCCGCGAGTCCGACGACGCGTATTCGGAATGGGAATATCGTGTCGGGCGCGAGATCTTCCAGCGCCACTTCGCCGGTGCGTCGCTGGCGGATCGGCGCATCCTGGACGTGGGCTGCGGGCTGGGTGGCAAGACGGTGTGGTACGCGGAATCCGGCGCAAGCCACGTGGTCGGTCTCGATCTGGATGCGCAACATGCGGCTCAGAGCCGCAAGTTCGCCGCTGCTCGCGGTCAATCGGCGCGCATCGATGTCCTGCGGGCCGATGCGATGCGCCTCCCCTTCGCGGCGGGACGCTTCGACGTGGTCACCGCAAACGACTCGCTCGAACACTTCGCCGATCCAGCCGCGGCCTTGCGCGAGCTGGGGCGAGTGCTGCGCCCGGGAGGCCGGCTCTATCTTTATTTCACGCCCTTCAAGTCGCCGCTCGGGTCGCATCTCTATGATCATGTCAAGATTCCGTGGTGCCAGCTGCTCCTGTCGCGACGCTTGTTGTACGGCACGCTCGCGCGCGCCGTGCACGATGAGGA
>Ga0075418_10004964_pt1 | contig 15072 bp, 9 predicted proteins | sample SoiMetdeltSBSDD2_FD_81776 | JGI IMG/M metagenome (GOLD analysis project Ga0075418, IMG submission 81776) | Bulk soil microbial communities from a Populus tree surrounding site in Tennessee, USA - Soil MetaG P. deltoides SBSDD2 | ecosystem: Environmental > Terrestrial > Soil > Tree plantation...
CAACGAGTGTCCAGCTTCCGCGAGGATGAAGAAGTATGAAAAGAGTCTCAAAGTATCGCGTGCGGCGGTTTCTGGGGATACTCTTCACTTATCTTGGGGTGGCGGTGGCGCTGGGGTTTTTCCTCTTTCCTTTCCTGTGGATCTTGACCACGTCCCTGAAGGGGAATGAGGACTATTTCTCCTTTCCGCCCGTATGGCTGCCAACACATCCATCGCTGGTCCACTACTACGGGCTATTCTCGCGCGGCAATGGCTGGCTCTACTTCAAAAACAGCCTGACTATTTCGACCCTGAGTATGCTGGCAGCCCTGTGCTTCAGCGTGCCGACAGCATACAGCGTCGCACGCTTCCGGTTTGGGGGGAAGCTGTTTACGAATTTTCTTCTCCTGTTGCGCACTATGCCGGCGATAGCCCTGGTCATTCCTATCTATGTCCTCTACCGCCAGCTCGGGCTGATCAACCACTATTTCGGGCTCATCCTGCTCTACACGGTCTTTTACATCCCCTTTGCCGTCTGGCTCATGATTGGTTTCATCCGCGATGTGCCGAAGGAGATTGAAGAAGCCGCGCTCATCGATGGCTGTTCACACTTGCAAGCCTTGCTGCGGGTGATTTTGCCCATCATCGTACCCGGCCTCGCCGTGGTGGCGCTCTTTGCCTTTATTACAACCTGGAATGAGTTCTTGTTCGCGGTTATTCTGACTGGCGCAGAGACTAAAACCATGATGGTGCTGGTCTCGTCTTACACCAGTGGCTCACCGACGGATACGTTTTTTGGGGAAGCGTCGGCGTCGGTGGTGCTGGGCATCATCCCTGCCTTTCTGGTCGCCTTTGCGCTGCAACGTTATCTTGTGAAGGGCTTAGCGCTCGGAGCAGTGAAAGGATAAAGTGGTGCAACGCGTGGTGCACACAACGGTGAGAGGCGATAACGGCATCTGCAAGAGGGAGCATGGTATGCATAGCGGCTGGAGTTGGCGACAATACATCAGTGTGCTTCTACTGGCTTGCACCTTGGTAATCGGTGGCCTGGGCTTATCCAGCAGCGAGGCCGCCAAGCCCTATGAGGGCACGACGGTCAAGATGATCGTCAACGGCGAGTTTTTGAAGTATGCCATGAGCCTCATCGAGCCTGCTTTGCTTGAGACGCATGGCATCAAACTGGAAGTCGAGGTAATCCCCGGTGAAGCCTTTGTGACGAAGACCTTGCTCGAGTTCACCAACGGCCAGAGTCCGTGGGACCTCATCATGTTCAACCCGAGTAATTTTGCTGATTATCATAGGCACTTCGAGCCCCTCGATCCGTACATCAAAAAGCTGAACCTCAAGCTGGATCTCGACGATGTTGCCAAGGAATACCGTAGCACCAACATGTACTGGGGCGGGACTCTGTATGCCATGCCGCTCGACGGCGATATCCACATTATGTTCTACAACAAGGTTGCCTTTGAACGCCCGGAGAATAAGCAGAGGTTCAAGGAGAAATATGGCTACGACCTGGCCCCGCCGCAGACCTGGAAACAATGGGACGATATGGCTGCCTTTTTTCATGGCTGGGGATGGGATGGCAGCGATAATAAACTCTTTGGGGCAGGTGCGTCATATAAGGAAAATGGTTTCTCCCTGCACTGGTGGCGCTCGCGCTTTTTCGCCTACGGTGGCCAATATTTCGATGAGAACATGAAGCCTCTGATCAACACCAAGCCAGGCATTCGTGCTCTCGAAGAGCTCGTGAAGACGGTCGATTACTATCCCCCTGGTGTGCTCCTCTTCGAATCGGAGGAGCCAAAAACCATGCTGATCAAGGGCGAGGTCCCCATGCTCGTGTCCTGGACCAGCACTGGCAAGCGCGTCGGAGACCCGAACCAGTCGCTGATTGTCGACAAAGCTGGCTACGGAGTGATCCCTGGTCATCTGGTCGATGGCAAGGTTATCCGTGCTGTCCCGAATACAGGAGGACGCTCTCTGGCGATCTCGAAGTACTCCAAAGTGAAGGATGCTACGGCGGTGGTGCTCGAGTTTATTTCCTCACCGGAACAGAGTCTCAAGATCGATATGGACTCCAAGACACTTATGGATCCCTGGCGGAACTCACATTTCGCCGCTGAGAAATTCCGCTCGGCCTTCCCGGGAGCAGGGGAATACCTGGATGCGATCAAGGAGAGCTTCACGTATACCGTCCCTGATCCACAGATCCCGGGTAGTGACGAGTACCGGCGTCGGCTCAGCGAAGCAGTCACCAAAGCCCTGCAAAAATCTGTGCCGCCTAAGGAAGCCCTCGATCAGGCCGCTGAGGAGTGGGATAAGATCACCAAGCGGCGCGGCTTGAGTAAGCAGAAAGAGTTCTGGAAACAGCAAGCGACCGCCATGAAGGAAGCCGGTGTCACCTTCCGGCCGGAACTGGCGGATAAGTAACTCACGGTTGGACGTCCCCTCTCCTCCGTGGGAGAGGGAGTTACGCTACAGACAGGAAGAATACCCATGGCAGACGCAAGTCATCTGGAAAGTCTCAGCCGCGTTGACGATGTGATCACACCCCCAGCCACACTTCGGCAGGTGGCCTATTTGCAGAATCTCGACCAGACCCAGCAGCAATCCATTGAGCACAACGAAGCCTTCTGGGCCCAGGTGGCTGGAGAATTGGAGTGGTTTCGTCCCTGGGACCAGGTGTTTGAATGGCATTATCCGCGCTTTCGCTGGTTCGTTGGCGCACAGTGTAATATCACGGTCAATGCCCTGGATCGTCACGTCAATTCCTGGCGCAAGAATAAAGTCGCCTTCGTCTGGATTGGCGAGGATGGCAGCGAGGTGACGCTGTCGTACGGACAGCTCCTGCGCCGTGTGAACCGTGTCGCCAATGCGCTTAAATCCCTGGGCGTGGGGAAAGGCGACCGTGTCGTTATCTACATGCCTCTGACCATCGAAGGCGTCACGGCCATGCTGGCCTGTGCCCGCATCGGTGCGATCCACAGCGTGGTGTACGCTGGTTTCAGCGCTGGGGCGCTGCGCAGCCGCATTGAGGACGCTCAGGCGAAAGTCGTCATGACCTCTGATGTGACCTACCGCCGTGGTCGAGCGGTCGATCTGAAGTCGATCACGGATGAAGCGGTGGGTGGCCTGGACTATGTCGAGAAGGTGATTGTACACCGCCGTCAGACACCACAGGTCGAGCTGCGTACAGCCCGGGAGCTGGACTTCCACGAGCTCGTGGAGAGTCAGAGTGTGGAGTGTGCTCCAGAAGTGATGGACGCTGAGGACCCTCTGTACATTCTCTACACCAGTGGCACCACGGGGAAACCCAAGGGCGTGCTGCACGTGCATGGCGGTTACATGGTCGGAACGTACTATCACCTCAAGGCGTTCTGGGACATCCGTGATGAGGACGTGTTCTTCTGTACCTCGGACATTGGTTGGGTCGTCGGGCATAGCTATATCGTGTATGCGCCGCTTGTGGCCGGTGCGACGACCGTATTCCGGGAAGGGGCCCCGGATTCTCCCAACCCAGGAGTGATTTGGAGCATCGTCGAGCGGCAAGGCGTGTCGGTCATGTTTACCGCCCCCACAGCGGTGCGGATGTTTATGCGCTACGGTCCGGAATATCCCCAAAAGTACAACCTAAAAAGCTTGCGATACCTCACCTGTGCTGGCGAGCCCCTGAATCCAGAAGCCTGGCGCTGGGCGCATCAGCATCTCGTAGGGTCTGGCGCCTGGGGCTATGTGGCCGATAACTGGTGGCAGACGGAAACCGGAGGGCCCTGCCTGGGCACGCCGATTTGTATTGATTCACGGCCTGGGAAGGTGGGGAAACCCCTCCCTGGCGTTGTTGCTGACGTCGTAGACCTCCAGGGAAATCCCGTGCCACCTGGACAGGGTGGGCTGCTGGTGCTCAAACGTCCCTTCCCGCACTTTTTCCGCACGGTTTATGGGGACCCTGAGCGTTACGAACGCGACTGGGGCAGAATTCCTGGCTGTTATCTCACCGGTGATGTGGCCATCAAGGATGCCGATGGTTACTTCATGGTCGTGGGCCGTGCCGACGATGTGATGAACGTAGCCGGCCATCGCATCGGCACCGCCGAGGTCGAAAGCTCACTCGTCAGTCATCCAGCTGTGGCCGAAGCGGCCGTTATTGGCAAGCCTGACGCCCTGAAAGGCGAGTCCATTAAAGCGTTTGTCACGTTGCGAGTGGGGTTTCAACCATCGTCAGAGATGCTGCAGACGCTGCAGAACCATGTGCGTCACGACCTTGGCCCCATTGCTCAACCAAGCGAAATCGACTTTGTAGACAAGCTTCCCAAGACCCGCAGCGGCAAGATCATGCGCCGTCTGCTCAAGGCAAATGAGCTAGGGTTAGAGCCAGGCGACATTACAACGCTAGAAGATTAAATGGAAGGGCAATATCACTCGTGCACCCCAATGCAAACACACGGCTTCTGCCATGGCGCATACGTTCCCCCAAGGGGCTCAGGGAGATGTCTCAAAGGTGTTGATGTGCTATGTTTTGTGGGTGTCTCTGAAGCCGAGTACCTCCAACGTGATCGAGTGGTATCATGATCCTCCAAGTCCTGCACTGTCCTCACTGTCACGGGACCGACATCGTCCGCCATGGGAAGACCCGTCAAGGTCAGCCACGGTATCGCTGCCGCGAGCAACAGTGTGCCGGTCGTACTTTCCTCCTAGACTAGAGCTATCCGGGGCAATCGCCTGCGGTCAAACAACAGATTGTCGAGATAGCTCTCAATGCGCGTGGCATTCGTGACACCGCACGGGTATTGCACGTCAGTACCAACACGGTCATGACAGAATTAAAAAAAGGCACCTACGCTCCAACATGTGAACCAGCCACTGTTACAGATCCTGCACCCCGAGCAGATCGCGGTGGAAATCTGCCGCTCTGAGGAACTGGATCAACGGCGCAGGCTGACCTCAGAGCTCGACGAAATGTGGGGTTTCGTACGTAGCAAAGCGCACCCCCGATGGTTGTGGCACGCTATTGATCATCACACGGGGAAGGTCTGGGCGTATGCATTCGGACGACGGCAGGGCCACGTCTTCCGGCAGCTCCAACAGCTGTTGGCACCATTTGGCATCACGAGGTTTTACACGGATGGGTGGGGGGCCTATGAGCGGCATCTCACTATCGAGCAGCATCAGGTGGGCAAGGAGAACACGCAGAAAATCGAGAGCAAGCAATTAACTTGCGGACTCGGATCAAACGGTTAATGCGTCGCACGCTGTGCTTCTCCAAGACGGAGCGCATGCACGATCTCGTCATTGGGCTGTTCATCAATCGCTACGAATTCGGGTGCCCCCTTTGACCTAGAATCAATACCTTTGAGACATCTCCAGCACATTCTGGCCAAGACCGACGGGGTCCCGCTGTTCGTCGAGGAAATGACCAAAGCCATGCTGGAATCCGACCAGCTTACAGCTGTCGATGGGCACTACCAACTGACCGGGTCGGTCGCCACATTGGCCATTCCCGCCACACTCCAAGACTCGTTGATGGCACGGCTGGATCGTCTGGTAACTGCCAAGGCTGTGGCCCAATATGCCGCCGTTATCGGGCGTCAGTTTTCGTATGCATTGCTGCAAGCCGTTTCGCAATCTAATTCACGGGTGGTGATAACTCTCCACAGAAACACTTTGCCCAACTCCGTCGCACTTGACAGTATAGGCGTCTCCCCACTCCTGGGCTTCCTGCAACATTCTCCCATCGTCTGTGCTATGATTGAGCCGCGCATGTGCCTACTGGCAGAGCCCCAGGGAGGGAGGAGACGCGGTGGACTTTGTCGCCGTGGTGGATCAGGTGATCACGCTGCTACGCCAGCGGGGGCGGGTGGCCTACCGGACCCTCAAGCGGCAGTTCCAGCTCGATGACGAGGCCCTCGAAGACCTCAAGATTGAACTCATTGACAGTCAGCGTCTCGCAACCGATGAGCAGGGTACGGTACTGGTCTGGACCGGTGCTGCGGAGGTGCCTCCTCAAGGCCCTGCTGGCTCTCCAGTCTCGGAAGGAGAGCGGCCCCTATTGGCCTACACCCCGCCCTATCTCGCGGAGAAAATTCTCACCTCCCGTGCCACGATTGAAGGCGAGCGCAAACAGGTGACGGTGCTCTTTTGCGACCTGGCCAACTCCACCCCCCTGGCCGAGCGCCTGGGGCCCGAAGCCATGCACACGTTGCTGAACCAGTTCTTCGAGCTGGCCCTGGGTGAGGTCCATCGCTACGAGGGCACCATCAATCAGTTTCTGGGCGATGGCTTCATGGCCCTGTTTGGCGCGCCGATTGCCCATGAGGATCACGCCCGTCGGGCTGTGCTGGCGGCTGTAGGAATCCGGCGACGCCTGCGAGAGGGCTCGCTGCCACTTGGCTTCCAGGCCGGGGTGGCGCTGGAAGTCCGTATGGGGCTGAACACCGGCTTGGTCATTGTCGGTGCGATTGGTGACAACCTCCGTATGGATTACACGGCCGTTGGTGACACCACCAATGTGGCGGCCCGCCTGCAGCAGGAGGCGGCGCCGTGGCACATCGTCATCTCCGAAGCCACCTACCGTCTGGTGGCAGGGTATTGCTCGACGCAGCCCCTTGGGGAACTCTCCCTGAAAGGCAAGGCCGCCCCAATCCGCGCCTGGGAGGTCGTAGCGGTGCAGGAAACCCGGACGCGGCTGGAGGTGGAGGCTGAGCGGGGCTTGACGCCCTTTGTGGGCCGCGCCCGCGAGCTGCAACTCCTCACCGAGTGCTTTGCGCAAGCCCAGGCTGGCCATGGGCAAGTGGTCTCCCTGATGGGCGAGGCGGGACTTGGCAAGTCCCGTCTGCTGCTGGAGTTTCGCCAGCGACTTGGCACGGATGCGACATGGCTCGAAGGCCATGCGATGGCCTTCGGACGGGCCATAGCGTTTCACCCACTGATCGACCTCCTCAAACGCAACTTCCGTAGTGAGGAAGGGGAGCCTGAGGGGATGATCATCGACAAGATCGAACGGGGTGTCCTGCGCCTTGGCACCGAGTTGCACCCGATCCTACCCTATCTGCGGTACCTCCTGGCCGTTGATCCGGGCGACCCGGCGGTGCGCGCCATGGACCCACAACTGCGCCGGGCCGAGATCTTCGACGCCTTGCGCCGCCTCTTGCTGCGCGCCGCTGAGGTGCGGCCGCAGGTGGTGGTCTTTGAGGATCTGCATTGGATGGACCAGGCGACGGAAGCTTTTCTGACCTTTACGATGGACAGTATTCCCACCAGCCGCGTGCTGTGCCTCTGCACGTACCGGCCCGGCTATGTGCCTCCCTTTGGGGAGCGCACGTATTACACGCGCATTGCGCTCCCCACCCTCTCCACAACGGACACCGTACAGATGGCCCGGGCCATGTTGGCCACACCGCAGCTGCCCGAGGCACTGCAGACCCTGATTGTCCAGAAGGCTGAAGGCAATCCCTTCTTTGTCGAAGAGGTCGTCAAGTCCCTTCTGGAAGTCGGTGCCTTGCGGCGGCAAGGGGAGCGCTATGTGCTGACCAAGCCCCTGGAGGAGATTGTTGTGCCCGATACGATCCAGGATGTGCTCATGGCGCGCATCGATCGTTTGCCGGAAGCCCCAAAGAAGACGCTGCAACGGGCAGCGGTGATTGGTCGAGAGTTCACCCGCCGCTTGCTGGAGCGCTTGGCAGACATCCGCGAGCGCACCGAGGCGTATGTACAGGAACTCAAAGCTCTCGAACTGATCTACGAGAAGCGCCTCTTTCCTGAGCTGGCCTACGTGTTCAAGCACGCCCTGACGCAGGACGTGGCCTACAACTCGCTCTTGGTGCAGCGGCGGCAGGAGCTGCACCGGCGCATTGGCCTGGCCATCGAGGAGTTGTATGCCGATCGCCTGTCCGAGCAGTACGAGGTGTTAGCCTACCACTTTGCCAGGGGGGAAGCATGGGCCAAGGCCCTGGCGTATTTCTGCCAGGCAGCAGAGAAGGCCGCGCAGGCCTTTGCCAACCGCGAGGCGGTGGCGCTCTATGACCAGGCCCTGGAGGCAGCGGGCCATCTCGGGCAGGGGGTGGACCCCAAGACTCTGACGGCGATCTATCAGGCCAAGGCGAACCTCTACTTTATCCTGAGCGACTTCGGACGCGCCCGTGCTGAGGCTGAATGTCTCCTTGCCCTGGCCCGCCGGACTGGGGATCGGGTGCACGAGGGCGTGGCGCTCGCACGTATGGGGCTTGCCTCGTTGCGTGCGCACAATTTCGACCAGGCACTCCTCTATGCGCGCCAAGCCATCGAGGTTGCTGAGGGGAGAGACGCCAAGCCCATTCTGGCCGCAGGCCACTTCATCACCGGTCACGTCTATCATGCGACCGGCCAACTCGACCAGGCAAAGACAGAGTTCGACCAAGCGCTGGCCATCAGCCGGTCAGGAGGCGATGCTTTCCACCAGTCGTACACCTTGGCTTTTACCGGGCAACTCAAGAACTGGGCAAGGGAGTTCGCCGAGGCAGCGCGGCTCCAAACCGAGGGCCTGGCCATTGCCCGAGCCCACAACCTTGTGGTGCCGCTCCTTGTCGGTCTTTTCACTAACGGGCTGGCGCTGACCGGTAAGGGTGACTACGACGAGGCCCTGGCCAGGTTTGAAGAGGGGCTCATCCTCTCAGAAAAGGTGGGCGATGAAGTCTATCGCCACCGCTTGCTCAACAGCCTTGGGTGGCTCGTATTCGAGTGCGGAGACCTGGACCGCGCCATTGACCTCAACAGACGGGGGGCCGAGGGGGCCCGGCAGCGGGACGATCACGAGACGATTGCCAACGCTGAGCTGAACCTGGGCGATAGCTTTCTGGCGCAGGGCGACCATACGCTGGCCCAGGAGTTCCTCGATGGCGTCTACCGTCTGGCCCACCATCCGGCGACCAGCGAGTGGATGAAGTGGCGCTACTCGACGCATCTCTTCGCCAGCTTGGCGGAACTCTGGCTGGCCCGCGGCGAAACGGCCAGGGCGGGGGAGTTCGTCGCCCAGTGCTTAGAGATCGCCACGCGCACCAACTCGCGCAAGTATGTGATCAAGGGGTGGCGTCTCCAGGGGGAAATCGCCCTGACTCGCCGCCAATGGAACGAGGCGGCAGGGTGGTTGCAGCAGGCCCGGACGTTGGCCCAGGCGGTCGGCAACCCGACGCAGCTCTGGAAGACTCACCTCGCCCTGGGCCGACTCCACGCTGCGGCCAAGCGGCCGGAGCAGGCTCGGCAGGCATACCAGGCTGCCCGCGAGGTCATTGAGCAGGTCAAGGCGCGTGTGCAGCATCCAGAGTTGGGTGCGAGTCTGGAACGTTCGCCGATATTCCAACAGGTCTATAACCTGAGTGAGCCGTCATAACGTGTCGTAATGAATCAATGGTATTAATTCATACAGACTGACTGAACTCGGCCATCGAGACAGGCACGAAACCAGACGCATAGGGCTGGAAGCCATGCCACTGGACCAACACATTGAAGGCCGCCAGGGTGAACGCAAGTCGGGCGTGGAAAGACGCCCACACTCGGTGCATGACCCGCTTGCCATGGCAGACCACGGTCAGCATGGAGAGCACCGCCTCCACCAACGTGGGGTCCTGCCACTCGCCGCGCTGACAGAGTTTGAGGTTGGCGTGATCGCCCTCGGCGGCATGGCACGTGGCAACGGAGCATACATCCTTAGGCTCCTCGACGATATCGCCGCGCAACGGGATGCCCCAGAGGCCGAGCCCGCCGACACCCACTACCACCAGGCCCTCGCCCTGGCCGACGAGCTGGGCATGCGCCCGCGCCAGGCGCACTGCCACCGCGGCCTGGGTATGCTGTATGCCCAGCCAGGCCGGCAGGAGCAGGCCCGCCCCGAGCTATCCGCCGCTATCGCGCTGTATCGCGCCATGGACATGACCTTCTGGCTGCCCCAGACGGAGGCAGCGCTGGCGCAGATGGAGGGATGGTAATGGACTACGAGACCGTCCTCGCGCAGGTGCTCGCCCTCCTCCAGCAGGAGCACCGCCTGTCCTATCGGGTCCTCAAACGTCGGTTGCACCTGGATGACGACCTCCTGGACGACATCAAGGAGGATCTCATTTATGCCAAAAAGCTGGCGGTGGATGAAGAGGGCCGCGTCCTGGTCTGGGCCGGGAGTACTGCTATCTCTGCATCGACGCCGTTGTCCTCGGCCCCACCCCGTCCTGAGGCAGAGCTGCATGCAGGACAAGCCAGTCAGAGGGCGCCTGTCCCAAGCGTCCCCCATGCCTCTGAGGCCGAACGGCGCCAGCTCACGGTGCTGTTTTGTGACCTGGTGGAGTCGACACGCCTGGCCCGGCAACTCGACCCCGAAGACTACCGTGAGGTGGTGCGCGCCTATCAAGCCATCTGCGCGACGGCCATCCAGCGCTTTGACGGCACCATTGCCCAGTACCTCGGGGATGGCCTGCTGGTGTATTTTGGCTATCCGCAGGCGCACGAAGACGATGCCCAGCGGGCGGTGCGGGCGGGGCTGGGGATGCTCGACGCGCTGGTCCCCCTCCAGGCGCAGCTGGTAGCAGAGAAGGACCTCCGGCTGGCGGTGCGCCTAGGCATCCACACGGGACTGGTGGTGGTTGGGGCTGTGGGGACGGGCGGGCGGCAGGAACAGTTGGCATTGGGGGACACCCCCAATGTGGCGGCCCGGCTGCAGGGGCTGGCCGCCCCGGACACGGTCGTCGTCGGTGAGGCGACCTGGCGCCTCGTGCAGGGCTATTTTGCTGGCCAGGATCTAGGCCTGCTGCCCCTCAAGGGGCTGGAGACACCCGTCCAGGTGTATCGGGTCCTGGGGCCGAGTGGGGCGCAGAGTCGCTTGGACGTGGTGAGCCCCCGCGGCCTCACGCCGCTGGTAGGACGGGGGGCAGAAGTGGCGCTGCTGCACGAGCGCTGGGCGCAGGCCCGGGACGGCATGGGCCAGGTGGTCCTGCTCAGCGGTGAGGCGGGTATTGGCAAGTCTCGCCTGGTCCTGGCCTTGAAGGAGCAGGTCGCTGGTGAGCCCCATACCCGCTGGGAGTGTCGCTGTTCCTCATATTTCCAGGACAGCACGCTGTATCCCCTCATCGATCTGTCGCAACGGGCCTTGCAGTTTGGCCGGGATGAGGCCTCTGAGACCAAGCTCCAGAAGATCGCGGCGATGCTGCAGCGCTATGACCTCGCCCAGCCGGAAACCGTGGCGCTCTGGGCCGCGCTGCTGTCCGTACCGCTGGCCGATCGGTATCCCCCCCTGCATCTGACCCCGCAGCGGCAGAAACAGAAGACGCTTGAAGCCATTGGGGCGTTGCTGCGCGCGCTTGCGGCCGAGCAGCCGGTGCTGTTGATTGTGGAAGACTTGCACTGGATCGATCCGTCGACGCTCGAGTGGCTGACCCTCCTCATTGACCAGGAGCCAGTAGCCCGTCTGCTCCTCCTGCTGACCTACCGCCCGGAGTTTCCTGCCCCCTGGGGCGCTCGCATCTCCCTCACCCCCCTGACGCTGACGCGTCTGCCCCGACCCCAGGTCGCCCAGATGAGTGTACGCGTGGCCGGGGGCAAAGCCTTGCCCCCAGAGGTGGTTGAGCAGATTGTCGCCAAGACCGATGGTGTGCCGCTGTTTGTCGAAGAGCTGACCAAGACGGTGCTGGAGTCCGGCCTGCTGCGGGAAGGGGCGGAGCGCTATGAACTGACCGGCCCCCTGCCCCCCTTGGCGATTCCGACCACGCTGCACGATTCCCTCATGGCGCGGCTGGATCGCCTGGCCATGGTCAAGGATGTGGCGCAACTGGGCGCGACGATCGGACGGACGTTTGCCTACGAGCTGCTGCAGGCGGTGTCCCCCCTCGACCACGCCCTGTTGCAACAGAGCCTGCGGCAGCTCGTCGACGCGGAGCTGGTGTACCAGCAGGGGGTGCCGCCGCAGGCGACCTACCTGTTCAAGCATGCCCTCATCCAAGACGCGGCGTATCAGTCGTTGCTGCGCAGTACGCGTCAGCAGTATCACCAGCGTATTGCGCAGGTGTTGGAGGCGCACTTTGCCCAAACGGCCGAGACCCAACCCGAACTGGTGGCGTATCACTACACGGCGGCGGGCCTCACCGCGCACGCCATTCCCTACTGGCAGCGGGCCGGGCGGCGGGCCTACGAGCGCTCGGCCTATGTGGAGGCTATCAGCTATCTCACCCGAGGCCTCGAGCTCCTCCAGACGGAGCCAGACACCCCCGGGCGCCTGCAGCAGGAGATGCGGCTGCAGTCCACGCTCGGCGTCGCGTATACGGCGGCCAAAGGCTATGCCGCCCCCGAGGTGGAGGGCGCGTACAGCCGGGCGCGCACGCTGTGCCAGCAGCTGGGAGACACCCAGCAGCTCTTTCTTGTCTTAATCGGCCTGTGGAATTTCTATTTTGTGCGGGGCGCGTCGCAGACGGCCTGCGAACTGGGCGAGCAACTCCTCGCGCTGGCCGAGAACGGCAACGATCCGGTGCGTCGCCTCCGAGCCCATGGGGCACTGGGGGAGAGCCTGCTCCACATCGGCCACTTGCTTCCGGCCCGTGCCCATCTGGAACAGGGGATCGCCCTCTCCGCCCCCCAGCAGCGCCGTTCCTATGCGGTGCATACGCCCACCGTCGCCTGTTTAGCCTACGCGGCCTGGGCCCTGTGGCATCTCGGCTATCCGGACCAGGCCCTCCAGCGGATGGCCGACGCGCGCACCCTCGCGCAGGCCTTGTTCCATCCGCTGAGTAGCGCGCTGGCCCTGCATTTTAGCGCCACGCTCCATCAGTTCCGCCGGGAAGCGCCGGTGGCCCAGGGGTGGGCGGAGGCGGCCATGACGCTGGCCCGCGACCAGGGGCTGCCGTTTTGGGACGGGTCAGCGACGATTCTGTGGAGCTGGGCCCTGGCGGCGCAGGGCCGGAGTGAGGAGGGCCTCGTCCAGCTCCACCAGGGTCTCCGGACCTTTCGGGCCACGGGAGCGCAGCTGCAGCAGCCATCCTGGCTCGCCCTGCTCGCCGAGGTCTATGGTTGGGCCGGGCAGGCGGCCCCAGGGCTCGAGGCCGTCGCGGAGGCACTCGCGATCATGGACACCACGGGGGAGCGGTACTACGCAGCGGAGGTGTATCGGCTCAAAGGGGAGCTGCTCTGGCAGGCAGGCACCGCGCCAGAGGTCGCAGAGGCCCATGTGCGCCACGCGCTCACGGTGGCGCGCCAGGAGGGGGCGAAGTCCTGGGAGTTGCGCGCCGCCGTCAGCCTCAGTCGCCTGTGGCAGCAGCAGGACAAGCGCGCCGAGGCGTACGAGCTCCTGGCACCGATCTACGGCTGGTTCACCGAGGGGTTTGACACCGCTGACTTCCAGGAGGCGAAAGCATTGCTGGAGGAGTTGGCGGGAGAAACGGCGGTGCCCACCACACCGCAGTGACACAACACCCAATAATATCACTTGTTGATGGACATCCACGTGCATTCATGAGGCCAGTGTCACACACGTGTGCCATCTGGCTCCTCCTGCTTGTGCGCAATCATGAGTCCTGACCCAAAGCCGTCATGGAGCAAAAAGGGTGCCCGGATGACGTCGACAAAGCCGGCGGCGTGGAGCCACGCGCGGTGTTCGCCTTCCGTGTAGGACTCGCCGGCATAAAAGGTATTCAGGAAAATGAGATTGAAGCCCACGGCCTCGACCGGTGTGATGTGCGTATCATCCAGTATCTGGCCAATGATAAACAGCCGGCCGCCTGGCGTGAGGGCTGCCCCCACGTGCTGGAGGACCTGTTGCACCTCGTCGGCCGAGAGCACTTGCAGGAGTTCGCGCACAATCGCGACCTCATAGGTCCCGGGCACGGGACTGCGAACGACATCGGCCGCGTGGACCGTGACGCGGTCCGTCGCTCCTGCCTCCGCTACCAACTTGGTCGTGATTGGGGTCACGGTGGGCAGGTCCACCACGGTCGCTTGGAGTTGCGGGTACGCCTGGGTCAAGGTCACCGCCATCCCCCCCGCACCCCCGCCCACATCCACGAGGGTCCGCGTCGCGGCGAAGTCATAGCGCGCCCCTATTTCCTGCGCCGCCACCACCGTCGACACGTTGATGCGTCGCAGAAACGCTTCTAAGGTCTCGGGGGAGGCCTGGGTAAAATCGAGATGCGCCTGGGGGACGCCCGTCCGGATCGACGTGGCGGTGTGGAGCTTGAACGCCCACTGGGCCGCAAGGTTGTGGTGCAGGAGCCCCAGGGATGTGGGGGTCCCCTGGACCAGGAAGTGCTGGGCTTCGGGGGTGTTCGCAAAGCGGCCGTCCTGTTCCGTCAGGAGGCCGGCGGCCACGAGAGCGTAGAGGAGGAGCCGCAAGCGGCCCACGCCCACGCCCAAGGTGGCGGCGAGTTGCGGGGGCGTCTGCGCTCCGTCCTGTAAGGCGGTAAAGAGGTCAAGCTGCAGCCCTGCCAGCATGGCAAACGCGGCATCGGCGCCCCAGCGCAGGGCCTGAATGGTGTCAGGGCGTGGGACCGCAGGTTCCATGGTCAGCACCTCCCAGCGAGGTCAATGGCACCGCGCGTGCGCCAGGCCTGGCACACGCGCGCCCTGTATTGTACTGCGGGGGTGCTCCACGGTCCACCCCTGGGCTCCGCACGCGGTCGGCGCCGTGCCCACCGCGATGCCCAGGGGTCGTAGGGCCACCAGCCAGCTTCGTTTCCCCGTCGCCGCTGACGCCAATCAGGGGTCGCGGTGTTGTTCGCCAGCCGTCTGTGGTACGCTCATCGCCGTAGCCAGGGAGGGCTGCAGGTGCACGCCGGCGCGGCGTGCAGCACTGGCAGTTCCTGCCTCAGACGACCGTCGAGCGGCATCACACCTGCTGCCGGAGCGTTCCTGCGAGAGGGGTCACGCGATGGCCTTCTTTCCGTCCGCGCCGGACGCCGACATGAAGCGCACCCTTGCGCGCGAACCGGCGATCGGGATGCCCTTTTCCCAGCTCAACGAGGCCGTGATGCGGGGGGACGCGCCCTTCAGCGCCGGGGAGCGGGAGTTGTTGGCCGCCTATGTCTCCGCCCTCAATGGCTGTGACTACTGTCAGTGTGAGCACGCCGCCCTGGCCACCGCCTTTGGGCTCCC
>Ga0075418_10004965_pt1 | contig 15071 bp, 12 predicted proteins | sample SoiMetdeltSBSDD2_FD_81776 | JGI IMG/M metagenome (GOLD analysis project Ga0075418, IMG submission 81776) | Bulk soil microbial communities from a Populus tree surrounding site in Tennessee, USA - Soil MetaG P. deltoides SBSDD2 | ecosystem: Environmental > Terrestrial > Soil > Tree plantation...
CAGAGAGCTTGTCGGCAGGCGGCGGAGGGCCAAAATGGCAGCCGCCCGCGCAAAGGGAACTGTACTGCAAATAGCGTACCAATGTTCACGAATCGGCCGCGGCTTGCTCGCCGCCGCGCGACCGCAGGTATTTGTCAACGGCGCCGGGATCTGTGAGCCGGTGGGACAGATCGCTGCCCAGCGCCTGAAAAACCTGCGCATACCTGGCCCGCAGCTCGTCCTGGGTAAGTGGCGACGCGCGGCCCAGGACCGGCAGTCGCTGCCGCCACTCGAGCGACTGCAGCAGCTCGCGGCGGAGAAAGTCCCACACGTCCAGGGCGGAATGCGGCGCCAGGCCGATGGCCAGCGAAATCGACAGCTCGCGGGCCTCGGCCCGGTGCCAATAGCCCGACGGAATGTAGAGCCAGCTGCCGCTTTCGAGATCGCAGCGCCACAGCGGCATGATCTCGCGCTCGAACTGCATGTCGGCGGGCAGCGTCTCTTCCAGGGGCCAGGGGTTCACGGTGTTCTTGCGCAGGGCGTATTGCTTGCGGCCGACGGTCTGCACGATGAACACTTCCTCGGCGTCATAGTGCCAGCCGAAGCCGAACTCGCCGGCGGGCGTGCAGTAGAGGTGTACGTTGACGACCGAAGCGAAATCGCGCTCGAATGCCGCCGCGAGCCGCGCGAGTCGAGCGTCGTGCCGCTCGGCGTGCCGCACGAGCAGCGTGTATCCCTCCTGGACCAGCCTGGTTGCCGCGGCGGCATCGCGCGGCAAATCGCCCGCGTAGCGCTCGTTACGGCGGCAGATGAAAACGTCTGCGCCGCTCTCGCCTAGCAGCGCGGTCAGCGTGCCCCAGTCGGCCAGCGCCGCCGCCTGGAAAGCGCCGCCGGCCGAAAACGGCAGCCGCTGGTAATAGTCGAGCACAAACCGCGACAGGCTGGTTTGGCCGAGCAGCGTTTGCAGGTCCATATTCACATTGACCGCGGTCGGTCTCAATCTTGCAGCTCGGCGGCAAAAGCCTTGGCATTCAGCTCCGAGCCGGTCGCGTAGCGCGTGACGTCGTTCCAGCTCCGCAGCGCCCCTTGCGAGAAGAGCTTCTCGCGCAGGTACTTTCCCACGCGCGCTTCGCGGGTGTAGATCGCATCTGCGGCATCGCTGCGATTCAGGACCTCCTTGGCGATCGACGCGTGCAACTGGCACGCGAAGAGCTGGCCCAGCAGGTAGTTGTGGTAGTAAGCCGGGGCCGAGACGACGTGGATCTTGCTGGCGTAGTCGGGGGCGTTCCGCTCGGGTGGCCGCCGCACACCTTGATATTTCTCCACCAGGTCCCACCAGAGCTTATTCAGATCCTGCGATGGGTCCCGGTACAGCTCCTTCTCGAACCGGAACATTACCTGTGCCCAGCGCGAGAAGATCAGCAGCCGGTCGCGGCGCATTTCCGCGGCGGAGGCGCTGAATTTCTCGGGCTCGGTGACCTCGACGCCGTAGGCGCGGAGCCACTCGGCGCTCTTGGAAAAACGCTCGAACATCATCGCCAGGCCTTCGGTGCACAGAGTGTGAGCGTCGCTGCGGAGGGCCCACGGCAGCTCGGCCGGAATGTTCTTGCTCGAATAGACCGAGTGCCCCAACTCGTGCAGCATCGTGCTCATCCAATATTCGGTGGGGCGAATGTTGCCCAGCACGCGTACGTCCCCCGCGCGGTCGATGTCGGTGCAGAAGGCATGCGGGCTCTTGCCCCGCTTCTCGTACAGATCGCTCTTGGCCAGGACGTCGTCGATCGGCAGCCCGATGCCGGCGTAAAACTCGCGGCAAATCCGCTGGATGTCGGCGTCGGCGAATGGCTGGTCCAGATCGGCCTCGTAGACCGCCGGCGCTTCCTGGAAGAACGGATCGTGATAGTGCCAGGGCATCAGCTGCTGGGGCTTTAGCGCGTAGCTCGCGGCCAGCTTTTCGTCGATCCGCGATTTGGCCCGGTCGAACGGCTGCCGCGTCAATTCGTCAAGCTCGTCGAAAATCTTGAGGACCTGCGCCTGGGTCAGCTCGGTCAGGTGCAGCTGTAGCGCGTGGTAATCGGGAAAGCCCAGCCCCGTGGCCGCTTCATTTCGCAATCGCACCAGGTCTTTCAGCTCGTTTTCGACCTCCGCGCCGACGCGCTTGGACGCTTCCCAGACGGCCTGCCGCTCCTGGCTGTCCTTGGATTTCTGGAGGACCTGCCGCACCTCGCCGTCGGTGAGCGACTTTCCCTTCACTTGCGCCCGGAACACATTGAATGCCTTTTCAATGGCGTTGGCCTTGGCGGTCATCCGCCGCAAGAGCGCAGGGTCCACCTGCTTGTCGAGGTATTGCAGGTAGAGGACGTCGATCGTGCGGCGGAGCACTGGATCGGCGATCTTTCCAGCTTGGATTTGCTTCAGGCGATTGAACTGCTGCTTGTCGGAAAGCGCCTCGTTGATCTTGTTCTCGGCCTCTTCCTTGGCGGCAAAATCCTCGTCCTGGCCCGTGATGTTGGCGGTCCACCAGGCGCGAGCCGACGCGATTTGCAGCGGCTGGATCTTGCGCTCGTGCTCGCGCACGAACTCCTGGGCTTGTGTGCCGACGTCTTGCGACGAGACGCTCGTCGCCGCACCGACAACCATCCACATGGTTAGCGCTCCCCGCAGGATTGCAGCTTTGAACGACATGACCGCTCCTCACGAATTTGACACGGCTGGCTGGAACGAGTTGCTCGAACCAATGTAACTGGAAATTTGACTCGACAGGGCAGAACCACGATATTGGTGCCGGAGAAATTCTGATGGCTGCGGCTCGCTGGGTGACGCTGACGGCAATTCTTGCAGCCTGCGGCCAGGTCGCGTGGGCCCAAGAGGGCACCCAGGCGATCGCTCCGCGGCAGGCGATCCAGCTCTTCAACGGCCGCGACCTGAGCGGACTGACGACGTGGCTCAAAGAGAGCCAGCGCGAAGATTCGAGCCGAGTCTTCCGCGTCACCGAGGGGATGATCCACTTGACGGGCGGCGGCAACGGCTACGTCGCAACGGCCAAGGAATATCGCGACTACCGGCTGGTCGTCGAATACAAGTGGGGCCAGCGGACCGACGGCGGCAAGTACGTCCGCAATTCGGGCATCCTGCTGCATGCCACTGGCCCCGATGGCGGCGCGGGCGGGGCGTGGCCGAGCTGCATCGAGTGCCAGCTCGCCCAGGGCTGCGTCGGCGACATCATCGTGATTCGCGGCAAGGATGAGCAGGGGGAACCGATTCCCGTCCGCGTCACGGCCGAGACGGAGCTCGCGCCCGACGGCCGCCGCCGTCGCTGGAAGGAAGGGGGCGAAGCGCTCACGTTTCCGCCCACGCGCGGGCAGCTCTGGTGGTCGCGGCACGACTGGGACTTCAAGGAGCTGCTCGACACCCGCGGCAAGGAAGACGTCGAAAGCCCGCTGGGCGACTGGACCCGCGTCGAGTGCATCGCCGGCGGCAGCAAGCTCACGATCAAGGTCAACGGCCAGACGGTCAACGAGTGCCGCGAGGTGTTTCCCGCCGCCGGCCGGATTCTGCTCCAGACCGAAGGGCACGAGATTTACTTTCGCAAGTTCGAAATCCAGCCAGTCTCGTTTAACCCGTAGCCGGAGGCGCAGGCGGCGCAGGCCGTTCGCGGAGCCGTCGCCTCCGGCTCCGGGTTAAACGACAATAGGAATCATCCATGACGAACAACACTCGCCGGCAGTTCCTGGAAAAGTCCTCGCTCGCCGTCGCCGGCTCGCTGGCGACGCTCGCGCTGGCGCCGCGCGTCCACGCCGCGGGCAGCGACGTGCTCAAGGTCGGCCTGATCGGCTGCGGCGGGCGCGGCAGCGGCGCGGCGTCGCAGGCCCTCAAGGCCGATTCCGGGGCGCGGCTCTGGGCGATGGGGGACGCCTTCGAGGACCGCATCGATCTCAGCCTGCAGAGCCTGCAGAAGATCGAGGAGGTCGCCCCCAAGCTCGACGTGGCCAAGGAACGGCGGTTCGTTGGCTTCGACGCCTATAAAGAGGTCATCGCTTGCTGCGACGTGGTCCTGCTCACCACGCCGCCGCAGTTCCGCCCGCTGCACCTGGCAGCCGCGGTCGCCGCCGGCAAGCACATCTTCGCCGAGAAGCCGGTGGCGGTCGATGCGCCGGGCGTGCGGAGAGTTCTCGACATTTGCGAACAGGCCAAAGCCAAGAACCTCTCGGTCGTATCGGGCCTCTGCCTCCGCTACGACTGGCGGTTCCAGGAGATCGTCAAGCGGATCCACGATGGCCAGATCGGCAAGCCGCTGGCCCTGCAAGCCAACGACTACCGCGGCGGCATTTGGGTCAAGCCGCGGCAGCCCGACTGGAGCGACATGACCTACCAGATGCGGAACTGGTACTACTTCACCTGGCTGTCGGGCGACTTCAACGTCGAGCAGCACGTGCACTTCCTCGACGTCTGCGCGTGGATCATGAAGAACCAATATCCGACGAAGGCCGTTGGACTGGGTGGGCGGCAGGTCCGCACCGGCAAGGACTACGGCAACATCTACGACCACTTCAGCGTCACCTACGAATACGACGACGGCACGAAGGTGTTCAGCAACTGCCGGCAGATTCCCAACTGCGTCGGCGACATGAGCGCCCACGTGCTGGGCACCAAGGGCACGGCCCGCATCAACGAGCGCAAGCGGGGTATGCTGCTGAAGACCGACGCCGGCGACTGGGCCTACGACGGGCCGGAGAACAACCTCTACCAGACCGAGCACGACGAGCTGTTCGCCGCGATCCGCAACGGCAAGCCGCTCAACAACGGCGAGTACATGGCCAAGAGCACGCTGCTGGCTGTGATGGGCCGGATGGCCGCCTACACCGGCGAAGCCATCACCTGGGACATGGCCTTCAATTCCAAGGAAGATCTCACCCCGCCGGCCTACGACTGGAACATCAAGCTGCCGGAGCCGCCGGTGGCGATTCCAGGGGTGACGAAGTTTGTGTGAGTGGTCAGTAGTCAGTAGTCAGTAGTCAGTTGGATTGGCACCCACTGACTACTGATAAATGACAAATCCCTCACAACCGCGCCCATCGCGCCAGACGGTCTGGGGCGCGCGTCAAACATTTCCGGCGGCGCAAGAGTGGTGAGCTATGTTTTTGGCGGATGGCGTACAGCCCTCCGCAACTAGCCCCCTCGTTGTCCCCGGAATGCTGCGATGAAGCCCCTGGCCACGACTGCCCGCACGGCCGACGCCGCGAAGGCCGAAGAGTTCGACCAGCTCAAGCGAAAAATCCACAACAAGCTGGTCGATAAGCTCGATCTGAACCGCGTCGGCGAGCTCCAAGGCGACGTGCTGCGGCGGGAAATCCGCCTGGTCGTCGAGCACCTCTGCGACACCGAGGAGACCTTCCTCAACCGGGCCGAGCGCGAGCGCTTGATCGAGGAGGTCCTCGACGAAACGTTCGGCCTGGGGCCGCTGGAAATGCTGCTCAAGGACCACACGATCAGCGACATCCTGATCAACGGCCCGAAGAACATCTATGTCGAGCGCCGCGGCAAGTTGGAGAAGACTTCCGTCGAGTTTCGCGACAACGCTCACCTGCTGCAAATCATCGACCGGATCGTGTCGAAAGTCGGCCGACGCGTGGACGAAGTCTGCCCGATGGTGGACGCCCGCCTGACCGACGGCTCCCGCGTGAACGCGATCATTCCGCCGCTGGCCCTGGACGGCGCGGCGGTCTCGATTCGCCGTTTCGGCAGCAACCCGCTCAAGCTCGAAGACCTGTTGAACTTCAAGGCCCTGACGCCCGAAATGGTCATGCTCCTGGAAGGGGCGATCAAGGCCCGGCTGAACATGATCATCGCCGGCGGCACGGGTTCCGGCAAAACCACGCTGCTCAACACGCTGTCGAGCTTCATCCCGAACACCGACCGCATCGTCACGATCGAGGACGCGGCCGAACTTCAGCTCCAGCAGGATCACATCGTGCGGCTGGAGACCCGGCCGCCAAACATCGAAGGCAAGGGCGCGATCACCGCCACGGACCTGGTGAAAAACGCCCTGCGTATGCGTCCCGAGCGGATCATCATCGGCGAATGCCGCGGACCCGAAACGCTGGACATGCTGCAAGCCATGAACACGGGCCACGACGGCTCGCTGACGACGCTGCACGCCAATACGCCCCGCGACGCGATCGCCCGCCTCGAGACGATGATCATGATGTCCGGCTTCGAGCTGCCGATCAAAGCCATGCGGCAGCAGATCGCCAGCGCCGTGCACCTGCTCATTCAGGCCAACCGCCTGCAGGGCGGCATCCGCCGCGTCACCAACATCACCGAGGTCTGCGGCATGGAGCAGGACACGGTGGTGATGCAGGACATTTACAAGTACGTGCAAGAAGGCATCGATGAGACGGGACGGGCCCGCGGCCATTTCGAGGCCACCGGCATCCGCCCCACGTTCATGAGCAAGCTCGAATCGGCCGGCGTGCGGCTGCCGTCGCTGGCCTTCAAGCAGCGGACCATGCTCGTGGACTAACCCCACTCTAGCCCCATCGTTCGTTATGGTCGTCACCATCCTGATCGTCGGCGCGGCGTTCATCGGCGTGGCCTGTCTCGTCGGCGGCGTCGCGACCCTCGTCCTCCGCAGCAGCGGCGACGCCGAGATCGAGAACCGCCTGGACGTGCTCACCGGCGCGACCTCGCCCACGGCGGGCAAAGGCAAAGCCAACGAGCCGGCGCTGCTCGCGTCGCCCCTGAACGACGTGCCGAACTTCATGGAGGTGTTCGTCAAGCGGTTCTTCAACCTCCGCGCCTTCCTCCAGCAGGCCGACACCCAGATGTCGCCGCTGAAGTTCATCGTGATCTCGCTGGCCATGGGTTTCGGCACGGCGGTGCTGCTGCCGATCCTGCGGGCGCCGGTGGCCGTTGCGCCGCTGGGCCTGATGGTGGGCAGCATTCCCTTCGTGCTGCTGTTCTTCAAGCGCAAGCGGCGTCTGGCGGCGTTCGGCAAGCAGTTGCCCGAAGCGCTGGAATTGATCGGCCGGGCCCTTCGCGCCGGTCACAGTTTGGCCTCCGGATTCAAGCTGGTGGCCGACGAAATGGGCGCACCGATCGCCACCGAGTTCGAGCGCTGCTATGAGGCTCAGAACCTGGGCGTGCCGCTGGAAGACGCCATCGAGGAAATGACCAACCGCGTGCCGAACCTCGACCTGCGGTTCTTCGCCACAGCGGTCATCCTGCAGCGGCAGACGGGCGGCGACCTGGCGGAAATCCTCGACAAGATCGGCCGCCTCGTCCGCGAGCGGTTCGTCATCTGGGGCCAGATCCAGTCGCTGACTGGCGAAGGCCGCCTGTCGGGCATCGTGCTCCTGGCCTTGCCGCCGTGCCTGTTCGTTGTGATGTGGTACCTCAACCCCGGCTATTCGATGACGCTGTTCACCGATCCGATGGGCCATCAGATGCTCGCCGGGGCGATCGTATTGCAGGTCCTCGGCGCCCTGATCATTCGTAAGATCGTGAATATCAAGGTCTAGGGAATAAAGTCCAAAGAATCAAAGAACTGAGACTTCCTCGTACTCGAGTCTGCCATGTTCGTCCAAATCTTTAATAGCCCGATGGTTACCCAACTGGCCGTGTTCGGCCTGTTCGCGGCGCTGGCCTGGCTGGCGTTCGACTGGTTCACCGGCAGCGGCTCGCGCATGGAACAGCGGCTGGAGGACTTCAAGGACCCGCTGTCCCGCAAGCGGCGCGACGAGCTGGGCCCGGGCAAGAAGAAGCAGGACGCCATGTCCCGCATGCTCGAGGCCTCGGCCCCCGTGCTTTCCAAGCCCCTCAGGCCGAAGACCGAGAAAGAGCAGAGCAAGCTCAAGCTGAAGCTCTCGCACGCTGGCTTCCGTAGCGAGGCTGCCCCGCAGATCTTCCTGGGGATGAAGTTCATCATGCTGGTCGTCGGCGTCCTCTTGGGCGGCGGCACCACGCTGGCCATCATGGGCCTTTCGACCGGCTCGCTGTTCCGCGTCGTGATGATCGCCGGTGGCATGTTCTATTTCCCCGACCTGGTGGTGTTCTACCTGGGGAAAAAACGGAAAGAGAAGATCTTCCTGGGCCTGCCCGACGCGCTGGACCTGATGGTGGTTTGCGTCGAAGCCGGCCTGGGCCTGGACCAGGCGCTCCGCAAAGTCGCCGAAGAAATGAAAAAGTCCTACCGCACGATCTCCGAGGAGTTCAACCTGTGCAACCTGCACCTGCAAATGGGTCGAGCCAAGCACCAGGTGCTCCAGGAGCTGGGCATCCGCAGCGGCGTCGATGACCTCCGCGCACTGGCCTCGATCCTGATTCAGGCCGACAAGTTCGGCTCGTCGATCGCCCAGGCCCTCCGCGTGCAGAGCGACTCGATGCGGACCCGCCGCAAGCAACTCGCCGAAGAGAGGGCCGCCAAGACCGCGGTGAAGCTCATCTTCCCGCTGGTGCTCTTCATCTTCCCCGGCATCTTCGTCGTGCTCGTCGGCCCCGCGGCGATCGTGATGGTCCGCGAGATGTTCCCGGCGATGAACGGCGGCGGGTAATGAATAGGGCTAGGGCCTAGGGACTAAGGCTGGGGTGTAGAGTTGAATCGTCTCTAGCCCTAACCCCCAGCCCTAGCCCTGCTCAGCGCTTCATCACCTTGAACGCGCAGTTGCTCCCCCAGCCTTGCTTGAATGCGAGGTGGATGTAGAGCATCGCCAGCGGCTCCAGGTAGCGGGCGCTGGCCAGCGGGCCGGCATCGACGGGCTCGAAGCCGATGTCGACGATCAGCTTCTGGACGACGGCCTTGGCCGCGGCGTCGTCGCCGCAATAGAACATCGCCGCCCGGTGGTCGGCGAACTGCGGATCGTTCATCACTTTCACGCTGGCCGTGTTGAACGCCTTGACGACGCGGGCCGAAGGTGCAGCTGCGGCGATCTGCTCGGCAGCGGACGTGGAGTGCCCCAGCTCGATGCCCGACAGGTCCGGCAGCAGCGGGTTCGTGCAATCGATGACCGGCCGGCCGCGCAGGTCGCCTAACTCGGAAAGAGTCTGCCGCGCCACGGACCACGGAACCGCCAGCAGGATCGCTTCTGCATTGGCGACTGCCTGGGCCGGCGAGCAGGCCTTCGCCGCAGAGCCGCATTTCTCCACGATTTGCAGCACTTTCTCGCTCTGCGGCTGCCGTGAGCCGAACGTCACGCCGTGGCCGGCCTTCGCCCAGCGCGCCCCGAGGGCCGCGCCGACCGCGCCGGTGCCTAGAATCGCGACCTTCAAGGATGCACCTCCGAGTCCCCTGTTGGGCAGGGCGGCTTCATCGTAACCTCTTTGGAGCATTTCGTGAGGCGGAGCGAAAGGTCCATTCACCCAAATCAGTCAGGAGTCAGTTCGGTGCCCGCCCATCGTTTCGCCCTCTGCCTTGTGCTTTCGCTTGGCGGCCTCGTCCTCCTTTCACCGGCTTACGGCCAGAATGCCCTCGCGCCGCCGGCCGCGGCCGCGGTGGCCGAAGACGATCACGCCCACGGCCAGGCATCGATCGGCAAGACGCTGCCGATCTGGACGGTGATCCCGTTCGTCGTGCTGCTGCTGTGCATCGCCATCCTGCCGCTGGCCGCTGGGCACTGGTGGGAGCACAACAACAACAAGCTGCTGGTCTCCGGCCTGCTGGGGGCCCTGGTCGCCGGGTACGTGCTGATCGCGTTTGGCCAGCGCGGCGCCGCCGCCCTGGAGCACGTGCTGACGGAGTACGTCTCCTTCCTGCTGCTACTCGGCGCGCTGTACCTGATCAGCGGCGGCGTCTACGTCAAAGGCTCGCTCAGCGGGACGCCGCTGGCAAATACCAGCCTGCTGGCGCTCGGCGCGGTGCTGGCCAGCTTCATCGGCACGACCGGGGCCTCCGTGCTGCTCGTGCGGCCCTTGCTCCGGGCCAATCAATCCCGCGTCACCAAGGCCCACATCGTTGTCTTTTTCATTTTCATCGTCTCCAACTGCGGCGGGCTGCTCACGCCGCTGGGCGATCCGCCCCTGTTCATGGGCTTCACCGCCGGCGTGCCATTCGAGTGGACGCTGCAGCATCTTTGGCCGCAGTGGCTGGCAGTCAACCTGGCCCTCCTCGTGATCTTTCACGTCTGGGACGAAGTCATCTTCAACATGGAGGAAAAGGCCCGGCCCGGCTCGCAGCTCGAGGAAGTCCTGAAGCACGAGCCGCTGGGCATCCGCGGCGGCCTGAACTTCCTGTTCCTGGCCGGCGTCGTGGCGGCGGTCTATTTCAAGGGCGTTTACAACTGGCCCTGGGGCGTGCAGGAAGCAATCCTGGCCGCGCTGGCGGCCCTGGCCTATCTGACGACGGCGGCGGAAAACCGGAGAGCAAACAAGTTTTCGTTCGGTCCCATCCTGGAAGTCGCGTATCTGTTCGTCGGCATTTTCGTCACGATGACTCCCGCCCTGCAGATTCTCAACGCCTGGGGGGGCGGGGAGCGCGAAGTGCTCGGTATGCAGTTCACTATGACGCGGCCCTGGCAGTTCTTCTGGGCCAGCGGCTCGCTGTCGAGCTTTCTCGACAACGCGCCGACTTATATCACGATGGCCGCGACGGCAGCCGGCTTGCACCACGTCCCCGCCCGGGGCCAGTATCTGGCTGAATTCCTGGCCAAAGGGCCAGAGACTGCCGCGCTATTGGCCGCCATCTCCTGCGGCGCGGTCTTCATGGGCGCCAACACCTACATCGGCAACGGACCGAACTTCATGGTCAAAGCCATCGCCGAAGAAAACGGCGTCCAGATGCCCAGCTTCTTCGGCTACATGGCGTATAGCTGCGGAATCTTGATTCCGATTTTCGTCGTCGTGACCTTTGTGTTTTTCAGTTCGTAGAAAATCCAAGAACCGAAGAACCGAAGAACCAATCTGCTTTGGTTCTTTGGTTCTTGGGATTTGTTGCCCGCAGGGCGCAACAAAAAAGCCCCCGAAACAAGCAGCGTCCAAGGGGGGCGATGGACACTACGGATTCCGGGAGCGATTGGACGGTCAGCGCCACGTCCTTGTGACGCCGGGCCGTACGCAGCCGAAGAGGCGAAGCCAAAAGCCGCGCCGGCCTCCTTGCCAGCACTTGCCTCCAGCGGCCCGCGGAACGCACTCGTGACACGTTCCAGGTGCGAGCCCAACCTCGCGGCTGCTCTGTTTATCGCACTTGAACGGCGGCATGGCCGCCAAGCGTGGGCAGGAAGATAGGCCAACGTCCAAAATGGGTCAAGGCTGATTTTGGCCGTGAAAAGTGAGTGGTGAGTGGTCGGTGGTGAGTGGTGGAATTGATGTTGACGCAATCACCCCTGACTACTCACCACTCACTCCTCCCACGCACACCAGCTGCTTCTCGCCGCGGATAAAAATCTGGCCCTGCGAGATGGCGGGCGAAGAATAGCAGAATTCGCCCAGCGGGTTTTCGGCCACGACGTCGAGCTTCGGTCCGGGACGCACAACCTTCGTCGTACCGTCGTCGGCGGTGAGATACACCAGCCCGCCGGCTGTCACGAGCGAGCCGCTGTAGTGGTTGCCCAGCCGCTCCTGCCACAAGCGCTCGCCGGTAGCCGCCACGAAGCAGTTCGCGGTGCCGCGGTCGTCGGCGACGATCAGATAGCCGCCCGCCACGACCGGCGACGGCACGTAGCACTTGGCGCTGGTCTCGCGCCAGGCGATGTGCGTGTCGGTCACGTTGCCGCTGCCGTCGGGGCGGATGCCCAGCACGTGATAATCGGGAAAGCCGGCGGCCATGAAGAACAGCTTGCCGTCGAACACCATCGAGGCCACGTACTGCTCGGTTGGCCCCTGGATCGACCAGTGAGTCGAGCCGTCGCGGGGATTGAGGCTGACGACGCTCTTGCTGCCCGAAAAGACGAGCTGCGTGCGGCCGGCGACATCGCGGATGATCGGCGTAACGTAGCTCCGCGTCTTGTGTTCGCGGGGACTGCTCCAGACCTTTTCGCCGGTCGATTTCTTGAGGGCCACGATGTACCCATCGCCATCGTGGTCGCCGTTCAGGATCACCAGGTCCTCGAACAGCACCGGGCTGGCGCAATAGCCGTGGGCGCTGATGAAATCGCCCGCCCGCACCAGCCACCGCTGCTTGCCGCTGAAGTCGTAGGCGGCCACGACCATCTTCCCGGGCGTCACCGGCCGGACGTTGCTCACGTTGGGCGCGGGAATCGTGTGCCCATCGACTTCCAGGAACGAAACGTAAATCGAGTCGCCGTCGGTCGCCGGCGTGCTGGAGGCAAAGCTGTTCAGCGCGTGCTTCGTCTCCAGGGGCGCGCGGACCACCGCCTGCCGCCAAAGCTCCTTCCCGCTCTTGCGGTCCAGGCACAGCAGCAGTCGTTCCTGCGAGTCGGGCAAGCAGGTGACGAGAATTACCCGGTCCTGCCACACGATCGGCGACGCGTGAGCGATGCCCGGCACGGCGACCTTCCACGCGATGTTCTCGCCCATGGTCGCGTTCCACTTCACCGGAACGTTCGCCTCGAGACTCGTCCCGTCGCCGCGCGGCCCGCGCCAGCCTGGCCAGTTCTCGGCCGCGGCCGGTGACGCCATCGCGACGAACAGACCGAGCAAACATCCAGTCAACAACCGTCGCATCGCTAATCCTCGTTCACGAGTTCCATCAGGCAAAACCCGAGGCTCTAACATAGATCAACCGGCGTGGATGCTCAACCGAAGTGGCACCGCCCGCGGCCGGGCGGCTAAGATCAAGCTTGATGAAACTCACGACGCGCGTTTACGAATTGGAGCCGAATTGGCTGCTGATCTGCTTCAAGGGGCATAAGCCGCCAAGCGAGAATCGGGCCTTCTGGTTCCAGCGCACGCTCCGCGATTATCTCGGCGACCACCCCGATCGTCACGTGCGGCGAATCGAGACGATTCAAGACAACGGCGAATTGCTGGGCCTGCATGTCTGGCTGGAAGTGCAACCGCAGCCCGGCAAGCGCAAAGAGCTGCCAGTCAAGATTCACCATCAATTGTTCTGCGAGATGCAGCCGGAGCACATGGAGGCCCTGCTGCATTACGCTTACGACATCTTCTTCCGCCACGAGGCGGGCAGCGGCGTGCTGGCGGTCGTCAGCCGCGGCGGCAAGGTCGTCCTCTTCGACCGCGGCAAGGAGAAGTGCTTTGTCGTGCCGCTGGCCGAGCTGCGAAACCTGCCGGCCGAAGCGCTGGCCAAACTCCGCCAGTGGCAGTCGGAACCGACAACCCCGTACTTCACGATCGAACTGGGCGGCTTTGAACTCTCGTAACGCCTGCTGACTCACCTGCCGTGCTGGAACGCGAAGAATACATCGAACAGGCCCATCTCTTCCGCACGCTCGCCGAGCGGATCGCCGACAACGTCCCGATGCAGGACCTGCTGGCCCACGCCAGGCAGGAAATCCTCTCGACGACGCGGCTGCCCTTGGCGATCGACTTTCTCTTGAGCGAGCTGCGGCACACGGGCATGATGAATTCGGCGATGGCCCGCCTGCCCCACTATTTCACGCCGTTTCAGACCTACGTCATGCGCGAGGCCGAGGCGGAGCGCGGCCGTTTCGACCTGCGGATCGCGATTCACATCCTGCGGCACGAGGCCGAATACCGCGCGAAATCGCCGGCGCCGCAGGGGCTGTTCCTGTTTCACTTCGAGTGCCTCTGCCGCAACCGGCTGAAGTACGATCCGGGGCTGGCCGCGGTCGCCGCGGACCCGCTGTACGACGCCGACTGGCGGCAGTGGATCGACGAGCTGCGGACGCGGATCGGGATGGTCGATTTCGCCGACATGATCTACGTCCGCAGCCAGTTCAACCTCGTGCACCGCACGCGGCCTAACGAGCCGCCGCCGGTCGCGGAAAAGCCCGTGCTGTTTGGCGAGAAAGAGGGCAAGATCGCCTGGGCCAACCGCCGCAAGGACCCGCTCTACCTGTTTGCGGCGCTCCAGCGGCACCTGGGATACCCGGTCGTCCCGCGACCCAAACGGCCCGACGAATCGGTCAACCTGCTGCCGCTCCTCAACCTCCGCGTCGAGCGGCTGGAAGCCCGCCTGAAGCTTCTCGAGGAAGAAGGCAAGGGTGGCATCGACCTCCGCAAGCTCTACGGCCAGAGCGACCGCCCGCTGCCCAACGTGCCGCCGCCCGACGATTTGTAGGTCCCGCCTGCCGGGCGGGACCTGGGCAGCGCGGTGCGGTCGAGTTCTCGGGAACACCCCTGGTCGCTGCGCTTCCCGAAAGGCCCCTTCCGGCAGAAGGGGCCTACTCGTAGGCCGAGCTCGTTGCGGCTCTAGGCTAGGACTTCGCGGACGATCCGGCCATGCACGTCGGTGAGGCGGAAGTGGCGGCCCTGGAATTTGAAGGTCAGCCGCTCGTGGTCGATGCCCAACAGGTGCAGGATGGTGGCCTGGAAGTCGTGGACGTGGACGGGGTTCTCGGCGACGTTGTGGGCAAAGTCGTCGGAGGCGCCGAAGCTGAAGCCGCGCTTCACGCCGCCGCCGGCCATCCAGAGCGTAAAGCAATAGGGATGGTGGTCGCGGCCGAGCGTCTTCTTGTCATTGATGTCTCCCTGGCAGAACGGCGTGCGGCCGAACTCGCCGCCCCAGATGACGAGCGTCTCGTCCAACAGGCCGCGCTGCTTGAGGTCCTGAACCAGCGCGGCCGAAGGCTGATCGGTGTCGCGGCACTGAATCTCGAACTGCGTCGCCAGGTTGCGGTGGTGGTCCCAGCCGGCGTGAAAGCACTGCACGAACCGCACGCCGCGCTCGACCAGGCGGCGGGCCAGGAGGCAGTTGTAGGCGAACGAGCCGGGCCGCCGCACGTCCGGGCCGTACAGGTCGAGGACGTGCTGCGGCTCGCTGGCCAGGTCGGTCAGCTCCGGCACGCTCGATTGCATGCGGTAGGCCATCTCGTACTGGGCGATGCGGGTTGCGATTTCCGGATCGCCGACCGCCGCCAGCTTCTGCTCGTTGAGGGCCCGCAAATCGTCAAGCAATCCGCGGCGGACCTCGCGGCTCATTCCCTTAGGGTTCGAAAGATAGAGGACCGGCTCGCCCGCGCCGCGGAACTTGACGCCCTGGTATTTCGTCGGCAAAAAGC
>Ga0075418_10004969_pt1 | contig 15069 bp, 16 predicted proteins | sample SoiMetdeltSBSDD2_FD_81776 | JGI IMG/M metagenome (GOLD analysis project Ga0075418, IMG submission 81776) | Bulk soil microbial communities from a Populus tree surrounding site in Tennessee, USA - Soil MetaG P. deltoides SBSDD2 | ecosystem: Environmental > Terrestrial > Soil > Tree plantation...
AGTCATATGGACGCCCGACCTAACTGCCGATATCTGAACACGTTCAAAATACCTCTTGACGGGGGCACGCGGGGACTGGCAGATTGTCCAGAGTTGAACATGTTCAAAAACAGACCGCTCTGCCCGGAGGCATCATGGTCAGCACCTACCTCTTGTACCTCGCGCTCAGCATTGCCCTGACCGTGTGGGTCGGACACACGTTGCATAAGAACGGCCGCCCGTTCTTGCAGCACGCCTTCGATGGCAACGCCCCGATCGCCGATTCGATCAATAACCTGCTCCTGGTCGGCTTCCATCTGATCAACTTCGGCTTCGTGACGCTGGCGTTGAAGACGAGCGTGCCGGTGATCGGCCTTCAGGGGGCGATCGAGCTGCTCTCCGTGAAAGTGGGCCAAGTGCTGCTCGTGCTCGGCGGGATGCACTTCTTCAACATGCACATGCTTCACAAGCTGGGCCGCCGGAAATCACGACCGTTGCCACCGCCGACTCTCGGTCAGACGGTGCTGCGCGGCGCCACGTGAACGCACGCCCAAAATCCGCCGCCACGAGGACGAAGATTCTCGAAGCCGCGCTCGAGCTGTTTCGCGAGCGCGGCTACGAGGCGGCCACGATGCGCGCAATCGCAGAGCGCGCCGGCGTGTCGCTGGGAAACGCCTACTACTACTTCGGCTCCAAAGAGCACTTGATCCAAGGTTTCTACGACCGCACGCATATCGAACACGTCGCCGGCGTGGGCGCGAAGCTCGACGGGCTCAAGGACTTCAAATCGCGACTGCTGTGGGTCATGCGAAAGAAACTGGAAACCATCGAACCCTACCATCGATTTGCCGGCCTGCTGTTCCGATCCGCCGCCGATCCGGCTAGTCCCCTCAACCCCTTCAGTTCCGAATCACAGCCCGTGCGGCGAGAAGCCACCGAGCTGTTTGGCCGGGTGGTTGAAGGCTCGAAGGGAATCCACAAGGACCTGCGCGTGGAGCTGCCGAATCTGCTGTGGCTGTATCATATGGGGATCGTCCTGTTCTGGATTCATGACAAGTCCCAGGGACGGTGGCGAACCTGGCAATTGATGGAACGATCCGTCGATCTCGTCGCCAAACTCGTGACGGTGGCGTCCTATTCGGCGTTGGGTCCGCCACGGCGCGCGGCGCTAGCGATGATTCGCAAGCTTCGAGAAACGGGTGACGAAAACACGAAGCCCCCGGGACGGCACTAAGGCGCGCCCGGGGGCCCCGACACATTGGCTACCCGGAGTCGAGGGCTTGCGCCCTTCGTTCTTCTCTCTGTTGCCACCCATGGACTGTTCATCCAGGTTGGGCACTCAGAGGCTCCGGCTTCCATCCCTAGGCAACCCCGTCGGGTCGCCCAGTTCACCAATGTGGGTGCTACGGGTCAGATCGGGTCGCGGACCGATCCTCCGCACTGCACGTCGAGGCACCATTTCGACGTGGCTAGGGCAACGCGACTGGCCCCAGCTGTCCGACCCGGTGAGCCTGCTCCCGGATCAACGAGCGCCTGAGCCCTTGGTTGCGTCGGCGCCCTCCCCGGAATTTCCGTTCGGACTCGGTTTGAAGGCGTTGTTGAGACGCCAGGTCCCAACCCTTCCCTCCAAGCCGCGTGCGATCAATATATGCCCATCTGAAAACCGCGCAAGTGCCGATATTTCTTCGGGTTAGCTCACTTCGGTGTGCATCGTCTGTGGAGAGTAAAGACTGCCTGGACAAGCTGTTCCAAATCCCTTCCACACAATGTGGAGTTGTGAATCCACAGTGCGCACGTTCCCACATCGCGGTTTTTAACCCTCGATTGCCACCTCGCAGTAGGCAAACGGCTCGTCCGAGTCGGCCGGAACGAAGAGAAAACCAGCTCCACTGGTGGCAAACCAGCCGGCGAGCAATTGTGTCGAACGACCGACCGCGGGTTCCGCGAACAGTGCTTGCGTCCAGCGGCGAATGTGACGTAGCTCGGGTGCGCGACGTGACAAAAGACTCAGAGCGGCACCAAGTCCGTTCGTCGCGCGTAGAAAATGTGCCATGGCGTGACCGCGTTGTGCAAAGATGTAAGAGCGGACTCCCGGCTCGTCGTACAGCAACGTACCTTCGTAGGGGTCGGCGGGCGGCGCGTCCATACGTGGACCGAAGTAGACAAAGACCCGCGCCTCCCCTTCGCGACGTTCGACGACGATCGCCGCGGAATCGGGACCGAGACGCGCGGCATGGACGAGATCGTCGGCCGAGAGGATGCCGACCTGCGCGGTCCACTCGAGCGCCGCGAGTGCCTGATCGAGCGGCAAGCCGACGGCGTCGTCGTAGGCGATGAGACGCGGTGCCTCGGCGGCGCGCTGAAAGAAGTGGGCGAGCGCGTCGGCGCGGTCCTCAAAGGTCCGGATTATGCGGGAAGTTGCGGGAGCGGCCATTTGAGGATAATAACGGACCGCTATTTTAACTGTTAGAGGAGTGGTCACAGAGATGCTTGCAGGGATCGTGATGCTGGTCACCACAGCGACGTATCCGTTCGCCGTCCAGGACACGACACGCCGAGACAGCGTGCCGACGACGGACAGCGTCGCCGCGCCCACGCCGCCGCCCGCCCCAGCGCCGGTGCCCGCGCCGCCGCCACCCCCAGTGCCGCCGGCGCCACCGACACCGACCATCGAGCAGATCCGCTACATGGAGGGGTTGAAGACCGTCACGCGCGGCGTTGCGCAGATCCGCGATGGGGTGAACCGCGTCGGCCGCACGCAGCAAGCGGATTCGGTGACGCGCCGAAACGCCGCTCGTCGCTTGGGCGGACTCTGCGGGACGGCCCGTTCGTTCATTACGAGCGGTCGCCCGAAGATGCAGGCAACCGCCTATCAGGACTCGCTACAGATCCTGGCGAAGCAGCTGACTGTCCGGTTGGACTCGCTTACCCGCTCTCTTCCCGACTGCGAGAAGACGGCGGGACGGGACCCGACGACGGTGACGAACAACCTCACTACGCGTCTCAAGAGCTACGACGAGGCCGTCCTGGCGTTCCGGACGGCACAGGCGGCGCTGAACAAACCCGACAGTACCAAGACAGTCAGCCAACAGTCACAGCTCTAAGACGCACAGCTGTAATCACTTAGCGACTTCCCGCATTCCACTGCTGTAGCAGTTCGGCAATCGCCTGCCGTGTGTCGGCGAACCGGAGCGCCCCTCCCGCGCTGATCGCCTGCAAGCGAGGTTGTCCGATCGCGCGTGGTAGCGAGAATCGAACTGCCTCCACGGCCCAACGCCGGATGTAGCTCCGCTCGTCATCGAGGTGCCTGACCAAGAGATCGAGTGCCCGGACGCTCCCGCGAGCGGCCAGCGCCGCCAGAACGTGCAGCGCGTAGCGGTCCGCGCCGGCGCGCGCGGCCACCGAATCGATCAACGTCGTATCGCCGGTACCGACAATCACACGGTAAGCCGCGAGCTGGATTGCCTCACGATAGGATGGCGTCTTCAGCGCCTCCAGGACGACCGTGCGCCGGTTCGTTGAATCGCTGAGCGCCAGGGCCGTCACCGCTGCCGCACGGACCGCATCGCTCGAATCGCGGCTCCAGGCTCGGCGCGCCAGAGCCGCAGCTTCAGGACCGCCCACGACGCCGAGAACCTCGAGGGCAGCAGCGCGGACTTGAGCGGACGTATCGGTCGCGGCAGCTCGCAGCGGCGGCAGCGCAGCGCCCGGGAACGCGACGAGCGCCTCGATGGCCGCCATGCGGACACGGAAATAGTCGGCGCTCGTCGCAGCCCGGACGATTGCGGCGCCAGCCAGTGAGTCCTTGGGGCGCTGGCTCAGCTGTGTGATGACCCAATGCCGGTTCCAGATATCGGGGTCATTTTGAAGCTGCGTAGCGAGCCAGGCCGTGGGTTGATCGAAGCTCAGCTGCTTCAGGATCGTGTTTCCTTCGTCGAAGATCACCATGGTGGGGGCGGTCTTCACGTCACGAATCACGATCGTATCCTGACGTCGCGCTAGCTGCGCGCGTGCCGTGACGTCGCCTCCCGCGGTGCGGATACGAATCGCCACTGGCATCCGAAACACCGCAGGCGTCGTGAAGCGCATGCCGGTGCTGTCGGCCTTTGACGAATCTTTTTGAACTTGCTGCACAACGAGCGTGACCAGGGATGTGCTCGAATCGTACTTTGCCGCTACGACGAACTCCGGATAGCCCGCCTGATAGATCCACTGGTCCCAGAACCAGTCGAGGTTCTCGCCCGTGGCGTCGAGTACCGCCTGTCTGAAGTCGTCGGTGGTGGCGTTGTCGAGCGCATGGTCGACGAGGAAACGGTTGACGGATGCCCAGAAGCGTTGCTCGCCGAGGTATTGCTTCAGCATGTTCAGGACGAGCGCGCCTTTGGGATAGACGTTATTGGAGCCAAGGGCCGCGAGCGGCATGCGTCGGTCGTGATCGATCTGCATGAACTGGGTGTACTCGTCGAAGTAGTAGTCCTCCTCCGCCCGCGCCCCCAGTTTCCGGCTCCAGTACTGCCCCGGCATGAACTCCGCAAATCCCTCGTTGAGCCACATGTGGGCCCAGTTCTCGATCGTGACGTAGTCGCCGAACCATTGGTGGGCCAACTCGTGGGGAATGAGGATCCACTGATACCACGGCCGGTCCTGGTAATCGCGCGGGCGCGGCAGCCAGTCGACGAGGGTTGTCGCACTGACGTTTTCCATCCCGCCAAAGAAATCGGCGACGGTGGTCTGCGCGTACTTTGCCCAGGGATAGTTGACACCCGTGAGACGGGAAAACACCTCCATCATGTCCGGCGTCACGCCGAACAGCCGACGCGCTAGCCCTGAGTCCTCGGGATAGACGAAGTAATCGACGGGAACGTTGCGCCACGTCTCGCGAATCCGGACGAGCGGCGCCACCACAATCGACACGAGATAGCTCGCGGATGGTTTGTCCTGCAGCCAATTGAACGTCTGGGAGCCGTCTTTGGCCGTCACGGCCGAAACGAGTCGGCCGTTGGAAACGCAGGTCATACCTTTCGGCACGGTCGCGACGAGCTGCCACGTCATCTTGTCGTTCGGGAAATCGTAGGTTGGAAACCAAAAGTGGTTGTCGTCGTCCTCCCCCTGGCTCCAGATCTGGCGGGGACGGTGGAGTTGCCCCTCCGGATTGATAAAGGTGAGGCCCCGGCCATTTGTAACGACGCCGTGGTAGGCGATGGTGAAGCGAGCGGTGTCGCCGAAACCGATCGGGCGCGGCAGGAGCACGACCAACGTGTCGCCGTGCCGCGATGTCCGAAGCGCGCCGCCGCCCCCCTGACCGGCGGTCACGGTCTTGATCTGGAGCTTGGCCCCGGCGTCCAAAATCACCGAGTCGAGTCCCGATCGCCGGGCGACCAGCGTCGTGGTGACCCGTCCATCGAACGACGTCGAGTCCCAATTGAAACTCGAGACCTCGATCCGCTGGTGAATCAGGTCATAGTCGTGCGAGCGCGTATAGTGGTCATTGGCAATGCGTTCGACGTTTGTCTGGGCACAGAGGGGGACCGCAATCCAGCAGGCGGCGAGCAGCGCGATCGGAGGGCGCATTGAGAGGAATCTATCCGGCGCCAAGGTCGAAAACTGGTGCTGTAATGCTGTCATCATGCTGCCCAATCAGACTTATCGGCAGGCCGGATTGACAGGTCCGACCAGGGTCCATACCTTAGCCCGCGGTTCAAGCATACGTGGCACCGTCACCGGCTGTCTGCGCTTCCGCGAGGACCACATGTCTCGCGGATTTTTGCTTCGAGCCCGCCCCACGCCGCGGTGGCGTGGGTCGTTCCAGTCCGGGGCCGTGCCCCATTGTGCAGAGGTTAGAACAGTATGGCAAAGGGTAAGGTGAAGTGGTTTAACGACGCGAAGGGCTTTGGCTTTATCGCGCAGGAGTCGGGTCCAGACGTGTTCGTCCACTTCACAGCGATCCAGGCGGAGGGCTTCCGCAGCCTCGCCGAGGGCGACAATGTGGAGTTCGATGTCGCTCAGGGTCCAAAGGGTCTGCAGGCTCAGAACGTTCGGAAAGTCTGAGCAATCCGAATCCAGTGAAACGGGCCCGGGGTCACACCGGGCCCGTTTGCTTTTCGTATATTGGCCTTCATGGCGCTACTGTCTCTTCTTCTTCTGTTATCGCAGGCCGCCCCTGCTCCGCCGGCCGCCCCAACCGCCCCTGCGCCCGCACAGATCCCACCAGTCCTCGGCTACCGCGGTTTCACGCCGGGTATGGGCTATCGGGAGTTCACCACCAAGGCGCGCGCGATGGCGCGACCGAAGGAAGTCTTGGGTTGTCAGACGATGAAGAACACGGCTCAGGTCATGGATTGCGGGGTGCGGGTACGGGACCCGGCGGACAGCGCTCCTTTTTACCTCAGCGCTAATGTCATCGAGGGGCGGACCTCGGTCATCTCGTTCATCGATTCGGGAAAGGTGTCGCTGCTGAAGCAGCGACAGAGCGAGCTGCGCAACCAGCTTGGCACTCCGACTCGTCGGGAACGGAGCATGTGGGAGTGGACGAACGGGCGCCGCTTTGTCCGGCTGAACTGGCGTGGGGGGAAGGATTGGCGGGTCGTGTCGATTACGCTCAACGATCGTGACGTGATGAACAAGATCGCGAGTTACGTCCCCAAAAAGCCGGCTAAGAGGTAGCGCGCACAAGATTCTCCGCAAGCTTCCCGATTCCTTGAGCCCCCACCAACTGATCTATCCAACGCGGCGGCAGCGCCGTCTCGCCGTAGCGCGCCCCCAGCAACGCGCCCGCGACCGCAGCGTTCGTGTCGGTGTCCCCACCTGCCTGCACGAGGTAGATGAGGGATTCCTCGAGTGTCCGGTCGTGCGTGACGAACCAGAACGCGATTTCGACGCAATGGACTACGAACCCGGTCTCGCCGGGGCGGGTTATGGGCAGCTCGCCCTCCCGCTCGCGGGGCACTCGGTGGATCGCGTCCCGCAACACGCGCGGAGCGCGGTCCCCCAAGCGATGCAGAACTTCGTCGATGAAGTAGATGTTGCCGTGGAGCAGCTCCCGCGCAGCGAGGTTCACTGCCACGGCGGCCCACGTGCACCGCTCGTCGGCGTGGGTAATCGCCGCCTGCTGAGTCGAAACGCGAATCAGGCGATCGAGGTCGTCGTGATAGCGCAGCGCTACCGGAATGCAGCGCATCACGCTGCCGTTGCCGGCGGCACGCCCCGGATTCTCTTTGAGGGCAAGACGTCCGGCCTCAAACGGCTCTCTCCCACGATCGATCAACGTGAGCGCGCGTTTCGTCGTCAAACCGATGCCCCGGCCGTCGACCTTCATCCATTTCACCCAGCGGCGCGCGACGTCGCCGGCGTCGAAGCCGTTTGCCTCCCACAGCGATTCGCCGAGCAGCAGCGCCATGGCGGCATCGTCATCGTAGAAAGAGCTCTTGGGTGGGGGCGCGAGGTCGTGCAGACCGTTGGGAAATGCCTTCCGGATCGCCTCCGGCGTCCCGAGATGCTCCGTCGGGACGCCCAGCTGATTGCCGGCGACCAGGCCCAGCAACGCGCCTCGGGCGCGGGAGACGAGCTGTGGGTCCATTGGCTCACAAATTAATGGGAATCGTCGCGGTCGTGGTTGGGATCTACCTCGCGATCCTCGTCGTGTTATGGTCGATGCAGGAGCGGATCTCGTTCCCCGCCCCGAAGGCTCCACTCCCGGACCCCGTGCAAACTCTCGGGCTTGGTGAGAAGGTCGAGCTGCGCATGCGCGATGGGACGCCGCTAGTAGGTTGGTATTTGCCGCCGCTCGCCGCCGCTTCTTCTCGCCCCCCGTTCGCCGGCCTTCTCTGGTTTTACGGCAACGGTGAGAACATTGCCGCTATTTGGCCGATCATACGGGACTTCCGGCCCCCTCACGCCGGGCTGCTCGTGGTCGATTATCCCGGTTACGGCGGGAGCGGCGGACGGACCACAGAGGGCGGTCTGTATGAAGCCGCGGACCTCGCCTACGAGTTCCTGGTCCAGCGGACCGAGATTGATCGCGACCGCATCTACGTGTACGGCCGCTCGCTCGGCAGCGCGGTGGCGACGCATGTCGCGGAGAAGCAGAAGGTCGCCGGGATGATTCTCGAGTCTCCTTTCACAAGCGCTCGCGCGATGGCAGCGCGTTACTACAAGATCTTTCCGAGGGCTTTGGTGCGGCTCCGGTTGGATAATCTCGCGAGAATCAAGCAGATCGATTGCCCCACGTTGATCTTCCATGGCAACGCGGACATGCTGGTCCCGATCGAAATGGGCAAAGAGCTGGCGGCCGCGGCTGCGGGGCCTGTCGAGTTCGTGATGATCGAGGGATCGGCGCACAACGATACCTACGACTTGGGCGGGCGACGCTACGCAGAGAGAATCGCGGCCTTCGTGCGTGCGCCGTAAGCGGTCGCACGCCTCAGATGACTACAACCGGCTGCAGCTGATCTCGCTCCTCTTCGAAAATCCGTTGCGCCTCATCGAGCGCCCGAATGACGCCCGGCTCCTCAGGGTTCGGGAACTTGCTGCTGGCGGCGACCCGGCCCGTGAGCTTGCGGACGCCCACCAGCGCTCGTGTCACCTCGCAACGGCCGACATCGGGATTGGTATGTCCGGCAACGAGCAATTCCTCATACAGAGGAAGGGCCGCGGGATCGCCCAGGACATACAATGACTCGAGGATCTTTGGAGCAAGGAATCGCCGCAGCATCTCATCGCCACGGATCCGCTGAAACAATGCGATCACAGACGGTGCCTGGCCGGGATAGTAGCGCGTAGCCTCCACCGCGGCGGCGACGAAGGCGTGGTGAGCGCCCGGCGTCTGGAGATACCGGGCAAAAAGGGGCCACGCCTCCTTGGGGTGCCGCTCGGCCAGCGCGAGAAACGCGAAGTAGCGGCGGCCCAACGGCGCTCGCGTGTCCCCGATGACCGTTCGCAGACCCGCCACGCCCCAGCGGGCGCCGACCAGCGCGGCCGCCGCGGCGTGCTGCCAGCGTTCCAGCTCCGGCACGCGGAACGTGACGATGTGAGGCTCGAGGAACGCTCGGGAGCGCTCCAGCACGGCGAGAAGTCGACGATCCAGCTCGGCGAGTGCCGGTTCCAGCCGTTCCGTGTTGGCGCGACGCGCGAGCGCCAGCGCCTCCCATCCCAACTGTCCGAGATTCAGCTCGTCCCACAGCCTGTCCAGCTCGGCAGCATCGCGTGCGGTAAGCAATCGTTCCAATGCCGCGGTGAATCCACACAGAAGACGAATCACATTCATGCTGAAATGTGGAAAGCGCGTGGATATTGCGCTATCCCATGGCCAACCCTAACCTTGCCCGCACTGCTTGTCTCAACATCAGGAGGCCAGTTTTGCAGAGGGCGCACTGAAAACGATCCGTTGGCGAATTATCCTCGCCCTGTCCGGTCTTCTCGCGGGCTTGGTGGTCGCAGCCCTCGTGGGCGTCAGTTCAATCCATGCGCTGCACGGTTCGTTCGAGGCTCAGATCGGTCCGGCGACGACGGCGGCCAGCCAGCGCCTCGAGCGACTTGCGAGCGAGCGTGAGATCGCGCTGTGGATCGTGCTGGTCACGACGACCATCCTCGGCGTCATCGTCGCGGTTCTTGCGCTGCGGTCAATTGAGGGCCCTCTGCAGCGTCTGGTGACCGCCGCCGAGCGGCTCGGGAGCGGCGATCTTCGGCCGGTCACCACCGGCCGCATGCCGCGTGAATTTCAGGTGCTGGCCGATGCGATGCGGCAAATGGGCGAGCGACTGCGTGCGATCGTCGCGGAAGTTGTGGGCTCGGCCGACAAGATCGCGAGCGCGGCCAGCGACCTGTCGGCGGTCAGCGAAGAGCTGGCGGCATCGTCGAGCCAGGTATCATCGGCGATGCTCGAGATCTCCAGCGGTGCCGAGCATCAACGCAGGGAGCTGAATCAGGCACAAACGGGATTGGACCAGCTCCGGCAGGCGACGACCGAGATGACCGATGCCGCCGCACGGGTCGCGCGACTGGGGGAGGAGATCCGTACGGTCGCCGATCGGCACCGCAGTGACATCGCGGCGGCCGGCAACACGCTGCTCGATGTCCGGGAAGTCGTGCGCACAACCGGCACGGAGGTCACGCAGCTCGCGCAGCAGAGTGCGTCCATCGACGACTTTGTGGACTTGATCAAGCGGATCTCGTCGCAGACGAATCTGCTGGCGCTGAATGCCGCCATCGAAGCGGCCCGCGCCGGCGAGCACGGCCGTGGCTTCGCGGTCGTCGCCGACGAGGTCCGCCAGCTGGCCGACGAATCCGCGCGAGCTGCCGAAGATGTGGCCCGCACGACGCGCGTGATCCGCGAGCAGGTCGAGGAAGTCACGGCCACGATGGCTGTTGGACAGGCAAAGGTCCGCGGCATTGAATCGGTAGCCGAAGGCGCCGCCCGCGGGCTGACGGAGATCGTCGCGGCTGTCGAGCAGGTCGAACAGGCGGCGAGTCGGGTGACGCGTGCCGCGCAGCAGAATCGCGGCGTCACCGAGCAGCTGGGCGTGCAGGCGCAGCTGGTGGTGAATCGTGCCGTCTCCCACGCGTCGAGCGCGGAACAGGTCACCGCCGCCACAGAACAACAGGGCGCGTCGACCCAGCAAATGGCAGCGGCCGCCGGCGATCTGGTCCAGGCGGCCGAAAAATTACGCGGTTTGGTGCGGGGATTTCGGGTCTAGCGTTTCTTCTTCTTGGTCGGCGCCTTCTTTACCGCGACCGGCTTCTTCTTGCGCAACCCATCCTGCACTTCGCCCAGCACGCGGTCTCCTTCGTCGGGACCGATCAGGCCGCGACGGACGGCGTAGCGAACGAGCTCCTCGGCATCCTCGGGCTTAAAATCCGCCAGGCCCGCCGCCGCGCGCATAGCCTTGATGAGCGCGTCCGCGACTGGACTGCGCAACACGCTGGCGATCCCGGGAAGGGCTTCGAGCAGCGATGAGATTTGCGAACCACCAAGCTCGGTTGGCATCCGAAGAAGGGGGGGTTAAGGTCGCGCCAAGCTATACGTCCCCCCCCGGCGTCGTCAAGAATTACGACGGGCAATGGTCACATCGGATTGGGTCAGAAGGTCGCCATGACAACCCCCTCTTGCGGAGTAGGTTGGGGGGAAGCGCGGCAAGAGCGGGCCCAGTATAGATTTGGTGGCGGAGGGGAGTCGCCGTGGGCCGACGCGGGATCAAGGAATACCGAGCGCCGGAAGCGTTGGCGCTCATTGCAGCCGACCGGGCGCATGAGCCATTGGTGTGCCCATCCTGCGGAACACGTACGATACAGCGTTCGCCGCGTCGTCGTGCGCTGCGCCCCGGTGAGCTACTCATTCCGGAGCGGATCAGCCTGACTTGCGCCGGGTGCAGCCGGCATGCCTTCTATATCACGCGAGCGATGGAGCCGCCGCGCGACGCGACCATGGATCCGCGGAGCGCTTGATGGAGCCAACACTGGAGCGTGGGGGAATGAGTGGCTGGTGACGCGATTCAGATGATGGGCACGGTAACTGAAGTCCTACCGAACACCACCTTCCGCGTAAAACTCGAAAACGGACATGAAGTGCTGGCCTACGTCAGCGGCAAGATGCGCAAGAACTACATCCGGATACTGCAAGGGGACCGCGTGGCTGTCGACCTCTCGCCTTACGATTTGACGCGCGGGCGAATTACTTACCGATATAAATGATTGTTGTCTGTTGTCAGTTATCTGTCATCCGTTCAGACAACTGACCACAGAAGACAGATAACTACTTCGGATGCCGAAACAACCGATTCCAGCGAATGCGGAACGGTCGCGTGTCCACGCTCATATAAATGAATAGCGGCCGGCCGCGGATGTGGGCCCGCGGCAGGAATCCCCAGTAGCGGCTGTCGTAGGATTGATCCCGGTTGTCTCCCATCACCCAGTAGTGCCCCGGCGGTATCACAATCGGGCCCCAGTCGTGCGAGGTGGGGTGATAGTTTGCGGCGTCACGCCCAATGTATTGGGGAAGTTGTAACGCTCTCATCTGACGACGGTAGATGTCGTCGGACGAGGGGCTCAACTCCGTGTGCAGTGCGTAGGGTTCATCAAGACGTTGTCCGTTGCGGATCAGTGTGTCGCGGACCATCTGTAACGTGTCACCGGGCACGCCAATCAGCCGTTTCACGATGTTCAGATCGGGCGTCGAATCCTCGACCGAGCGGAACACGATGACTTCCTGTCGCCGGGGCTGCGACCCCAGTGCCGGCAGGCGGCAACAGTGGAATCTGACCAGCGGGACGTCGAGCTCGCCGCCGAACGTCGCCTTGTTGACGAACAGGAAGTCGCCGATCAGCAGCGTGTTCTCCATGCTCGATGAGGGAATACGGAACGCCTCGACGAGATACGACCGAAGCACGATCCAGATGAGCAACGCCGAGCCGAGAGCCTTGGCCCAGGAAATCAGCTCCTCCTTCAGGCTCTTTTTGGACGGAGCGGCCGGCGGAGTCACGGGTGCTCGATCCAGTCGGCGATGAAAATGTTCGTCTCGCCCGGAATCTTCCCGTGGCGGTTGGACGCCCACACGAGCTGACGCCCATCAGGGGAAAATACCGGGAAGGCGTCGAACTCCGAGCTCGTGGTGATCTGTTGCAGCCCCGTCCCGTCCAGGTTTATCAGGTAGAGATCGAAGTTGCGCGAGCGGGGATTTTTGTGATTGGACGCAAAAATGATCCGGCGTCCATCGGGATGAAAAAAAGGCGCAAAATTCGCCCCGCCCAGGTTCGTGACCTGGCGTTGACGCGAGCCATCCGCATCCATCACCCAGATCTCCATGCGCGCAGGACGTACCAGGTTCTGGCCAATGAGCGCCTTGTAATCGGATGAGTCGGTGCTGGTTTGCGGGCGCCACGCGCGATACACGATCTGCTTCCCATCGGGAGAGAAGAACGGCCCACCGTCATAGCCCAGCGTGTGCGTGAGTCGCTTCAACTGCGTTCCATCCACCCGCATTGTATAGATGTCGAGGTCGCCGTCACGCAGCGACGTAAACACGATGGTCGTGCCATCCGGCGACAGCGTTCCCTCGGCGTCGTAAAACGGATTGTTGGTGAGACGGCGGAGGTCCTGGCCGTCAGTCCTGGCCGCGTAGATGTCGTAGTCGTACAGGGCCCACACGTAGCCCCGGGAGTAGTCAGGCCGCGCCGGACAGGCGGCGCTCTTGTGCTCCGTTGTGGCGTAGAAGATCCGGCGGTCCCGGTCGAAGAAGTAGCCACACGTGGTTCGGCCCTTGCCGCTGGACACGCGGTGCATCCCGGATCCATCGATGTTCATGATGAACTGCTGATCGCAGCCGGTGTCCGCTGCCTGGCGCTGAAAAATCAATTGCCGGCCCGACCGCGCGAAATAGGCCTCCGCATTTTGGCCGCCGGACGTGAGCTGCCGAACGTTGCGCAGATGGTTTTCACCGGAATCGGGAGCCATGACTTGCGCCTGGAGGAGCGCGAGCAGCACGGTTGCGAGCATAGGACTCGCAAGCTAGACGCGAACGGGGTCACTCGCAATCTGAGTTCCCGTTGGTGTTAGATTATTCGCTCCGATGAATGATCCGCAGTCTCCGCAACCACACGGCGCCCCGCGCCAACCGTTGATGGACTCGCTCGGCCAGCTGTGCGCCGACGGGAAGCAGTCGGCTGAGTACCTCTGGCAGGTGCCGAAGGACGCCGACGTGCGGAAAAAGATTCTCGATATCCTGTCGCAGATCGCAACCGAGAGCGTGAAGCAGGGTCGAAAAGAAATGCCGCGCATCGTGGAGGAGTTGCGGATCGCTGCTCAGGCCTCGCCCTCGCCGCAGCAGGTGGAGCTGCTAGTCGACGGATTCGATCGGCTCACGAAGCTGTGGCAGGCCGCAAAGTCCGGACTGGTGTGACGGAAACCGTCGCTCAGGTCGAACTGGATCAGCTGTGCATCAACACCATCCGGACACTCGCGATGGATGCGGTGCAGCAGGCCGATTCCGGCCATCCAGGCACCGCGATGGCGCTGGCCCCACTCGCCTACGTCCTGTGGCAACGACATCTCAAGTACAACCCGGCGAACCCCGAATGGCTCGATCGCGACCGCTTCGTGTTATCGGCCGGTCACGCGTGCATGCTGCTCTACAGCGTGTTGTATCTCACCGGCTACCACGTCACGCTCGACGACATCAAGCACTTCCGCCAATGGGCGAGCCGCACACCGGGACACTCGGAGCACGGCATCACGTCTGGTGTCGAAGCCACGACCGGGCCACTCGGCCAGGGCGTCGGTAATGCAGTCGGGATGGCCATCGCCGAGGCTCAGCTCGCGGCGCTGTTCAACCGCCCGGATCATAGCATCATCGATCACTACACGTACTTCCTCGCCTCCGACGGCGACGTGATGGAGGGCATCTCCCACGAGGCGTGTTCGCTTGCGGGACATCTGAAGCTCGGCAAACTCATCGGGTTCTACGACGACAACCGCATCACGATCGACGGATCAACCGATCTCGCGTTTTCAGACGATACCGCGAAGCGGTTCGAAGGCTACGGCTGGCACGTGCAGCGGATTGCCGATGGCAACGATCTCCGGGCGCTCGACGGTGCGATCACGACCGCGAAGCGCGTCACCGATCGGCCGTCGCTCATCATTGTCCGGACGCACATCGCCTGGGGGAGTCCGAACAAACAGGATACCGCCGAGGCGCACGGCGCACCGCTCGGCGTGGACGAGGTCCGGGCGACCAAACAGAATCTGGGTTGGCCGTCCCTCGAGCCGTTTTACGTACCGGACGACGCGCTGCAGCACTGGCGTCGAGCGGGGGATCGTGGCGCCCGGCTGGAAGCGGACTGGAAGAAGCAGTGGGAGGCCTATCGCGGCACCCATAAGGACCTTGCAGCTGAGCTGGAACGGCGGCTGGCGGGCAAACTTCCGGAGGGCTGGGACGCAGCCTTACCGGTCTTTGGGCCGAAAGATGCGCAGGCCACGCGCGCAGCGTCCGGGAAGGTGCTGAACGCGCTAGCCGCAAAGCTGCCCGAGTTGATCGGCGGTTCCGCCGATCTCACCGGCTCAAACAACACCGAGATCAAAGGCGCGGGCATCTTTTCTGCA
>Ga0075418_10004970_pt1 | contig 15067 bp, 10 predicted proteins | sample SoiMetdeltSBSDD2_FD_81776 | JGI IMG/M metagenome (GOLD analysis project Ga0075418, IMG submission 81776) | Bulk soil microbial communities from a Populus tree surrounding site in Tennessee, USA - Soil MetaG P. deltoides SBSDD2 | ecosystem: Environmental > Terrestrial > Soil > Tree plantation...
CACGAGTTCCATCAGCACTCACACGATACGGAATCGAGCGGTCACCGAGCACGGTCTGATGACGCGCGACAAACGAGGTCGTGTAGACCTGCGTCACAGGGCTGGCGAACAACGACGGCGCTGCGAGGATCCGTTCCACAAATGATCGCAATTCGCGCACCGCAGCCTGCATCGTCACCGTCGAGGAAGCATCCACAGGAATCGTGCGCTCTCCAGCCACATCAAACGGCAGCGACGAGAGATCGGTCGTCAATTGAATCACCGGCTTCCCTGTCGCATGCCGCAGGGCCAGCTCATAGAGCACATTCGGGTTCGCGTCCGTCAGGTCTGCTACCACGAGGTCCGCCGTCACGACCAACTCGATCACCTGCCGCACCAAGGGCCCGGGCATCGCGATGTGATCCGCATGGAAGACATCGAAATCCAGACCCGACAAGGCCGGGACCAACACATCCATGAGGAGTGCGTCGGTGCGCGATCGCGTCGCCGACTCCCGAGGCCCCAAGGGCGCGAGTAAAAAGCACGTGCGCTTCATGCTGATCAGAGATGGTGCAATGAAAGCACCCAGGGCCGGTTCCGCGCCAACATGTTCGTTCCGCACCTACTTGCGATTACACCCCGTCTCGCGTAATTCAAGAATCTGCACGCAATGCACCGGCGAAGCGAATTGTCAGTAGAGACTGAAGCCGGGATAGGGATCCGACGCTGCCGTCATGCGATAAGGAATGAAATCTCACTAAAAATCTGGCGAAACCGGCAACGCATAACGCGTATGAAGCAGTATGCGTCGCGATCGGTCTCACCCGGGGTAGGGAAATCATAGCCGGCATCACTACCTACTAAAGCGAACGATGGAGGGAACCGCCAACCTACCCGCTCCGTCCCGATCGGGGAGCACAACTATGTGTGGAACGAGCGTTGGGCATCATGAGCATGCAGAACGTTCATACGTAACCCGAGACTTTCCACCTTTGGACGGAGTCATTTTTTTCCAGGGCAGCAGGTAGGGAATTCGCGCGCTCCGTCACTCCTGTAATAAGCAACGGTCGACCTGCGCCCAAACGAATCTCGAAACGACGCCGGCAAGCGCCGGCTACAGGAGGATTGTTGCCATTATGCGATTCGGTCGTCATGTCATTACGCTTTTAGTTCTCGTCTTCACTCTTTCCGCACTCGGTGCACCACGCGATACGCCGCGCGATGAGCCGCGTTTCGCCAAGCGTTTCATCCGCATCGTGAAGTCCATCATTCAGCCCCTCGGCGACTACGTTTCACCGCCGCATCCCTAACAAAACGCAACTGTTCACGCCACGTTATCCTGGCTCGAGAGGATGGCAGTCCTCTCGAGCCCTGTCGTCAGTCGGTCAGCGCCGGATTGAACACCGCCGAGGGGCTGTCCTTGAAATCACGCAAAAACGCGGCCGCACGATGCAGCAAGCCGCACAGCGCTGTAACCGACCGTGCCGCCGCACTCGCATCACGCACTGCTTCGAGCGCTGCACGAACATTCCCTGGCACGTCGTACCGTCCCATCGTGACCACGAGCTTCGCGCACATTTCCTTTGCGTACGCCACGTCTTTCGTAAGGTCCGTGACGACCTCGCCGATCTGTAGCTGCACGCGTGCGGCTTCTGTCGCCATACCCCGCTCCAGAAAACGCGCGTACACTGCGTGCAGTGCGCCCAGCGCATCTTCCAATGCGCCACGCTGTCGCTCGATCGCAGCAGTCACCCAAATCGCACGCCACATCTCGCCATGCATCTCCAGGCGCGAGAACTCGAAAAATGCTTCCGTCATGAAATCCCGCGCCTCGTCGAGTTGGCCAAGACGCATCAAGCACAAGCCAATGTTGTGGCGGGTGCGAGCTTGTTCGCGCTCATCTCCAAGACGTTTGGCCTCGGTGAGCACGGTGGTATACAGGTTGTACGCATCTCGATAGCGCCGCTCGTCCAACGCAATGATTGCGTGCACCTGCGTCGCATTCAAGTAGCCCTGCGCATCTCCGTGCGCCGCGAAAACATCGATCGCTTCATCGAGCATCGGGATCGCATCGCTATTGCGATGCTGGTAGTGCGAAATGAGTGCGATGAGCACGCGTGCACTCGCGCGGTACACCACATGGAACGGATCTACACTCAACAACTCGTCCGCGCGCTTCGCAGCGTCGAGCGCATCATCGAGACGCTCCTCGCCGAGCATGAATAGCGCGTTCCCGTGCTCCTTCCACGCGAGTCCGCGCAGTTGGTGCACGAGAAACGCGGTCTCGGGCGTAGGCGGTGTCAGCCGATCGAGCTGCGCGATCACGAACGTGGTGAGCTCCAATGCGAAACTCGCGTCGCTGTCCAGCGCGACGCGCGCATGACGCAAGAGCGCGCGGAGCGTGCCTACGCGCAGCCACGATGGGTTCTCGCGCAATAACGCGTCGCGCCCCCCAATGCCCGCGTCGATGAGCTTTGCTGCGGCGCGTGCCCCTTCAATCGCCTCGAGGTTAAGGACTCCCAGGTATCCCTCGGTTTCATGCGTGGGTGCGTCGGCGAGTGTCGAAGGCAGGGGGACCCGTGCTGGTGACGTCATGATCGCAATCTCAACGATGTGACGCGCGTCGCGTCAGAAAATGACGAGCTCCTTGATGAGCTTCTCAGGGTCCTCGACGAGAATACGGCAACCGTCCTTCTGCGCATCCGCAAGGTACTTCTCGATCGTGAGCGCACGTCGCACGACCTCCGCGAAAGAAACGTTGCGTGCGGCGGCTAGCTCTCGCATCACCGTGACAGCTTCCTCCGGCAATGTAAGTGTGGTCTTCAGGGGACCGGTGCGCGGCTTCTCAGGCATGGAATGCTCCTTCATGCTCATCTCGAATTCGTTGCTGGTTGGATGCGGGCCGGCAATCAATGTACACCCGCACACCGTACCGTGCAACACATTTTTACGGAATATACACGGCAAATAAGTGGCTGACAAGTGGCGTCGAGATGGTATAGCATGTCATGCCTTGGGCTCCCAAGACACTTTTAGTGCTCTACCAACGCAGAAAGACACGAACCATGAACGAATGGCTCTTCGTCAGCGGAACCCGATTAGAAGACTGCTTCCAAGAGCATCTTCTGGCGCTATCCGTTCGGTACGAGATCATGCGTATCGTGATGGAGAAGCTCGAAGACATTCGGCAGCACCCGGTGACTCCCAACCCGGTGATCGTCGACGGTGAACCGGTGCACGCCATCAAGACCGGCCAGTTCCGAACAGCCGATGGAAAGGTGACGCCACAGCTCGTGATCTTGTACATCCTGGATCACGCGCATCACTTCATCCACTTGATGCATATCTGCGAAGCACAGACGGTGGACCTCGGCGGGCCGGATGGCACCAGCGCGGTTCCCACGCAAACTGCGCCGCTGAACGGCGGAGGGCAAAACGACGGAAGGATGGCCGGTGGAGTTTTGCGTGAGCGCGAATATCAGGAGCGTGCCGCTCCTGAGCCGATCGCGAAGATGCTGCGTCGAGTCTTGGCGCAGGCGTCGCGCAACCGACGTCACTGAGCGCGTGGACGCGGCGCGCGACCCAGGCTCTCGATATATTTGATGTCGATGGTGGTGATGCGCTGGAGTACCGGCAGCCGCGTCATCGTTCCCTGACCTGTCGCGAGCCGCGGTGTCGCGTCCTGGGGCTGACCTGTCATCTGTCGCTCTCCTTGCTCACCCATAAAACCCTCGCACCACCCACAAAGCCTTCGTCGATCCACGGGTGTTCCACGCATGGACACGTCGAGCGTTCGGTACGCCGGCGATCAGGAACGAATGAGTTTTCTTTGGGGTGCCTAGTTGTAGCACAAGAATCTTTCTGCCGCAACGCATTTTTTATGGACCCACGGCCCCGCCGCCTAACGTACACAACTGCGACGGCAACCTAACTGTGACGCAACTCGCGCACGAAACGTCTTGAATCACTGCGCTTGTTTACGGTCTTGCTACATTGGAAACCGACCGGCTCCACCATAGGAGTGACGCAACTTGGGAAATCCCTACCTATCCGCCTAACGAGCCCGCAGAACCCGCACGACCTGCATGATCGTATTCCAGTTGCGCGTCGTCGCCCGTCCGCCGAAGAGTTTGTCGAGCTGGCCGAGGTAGCCGATCGTTTTCATGTGGCGGCGGTATTCGCCGAAGACGAATCGGCCTTGCGGGGCGATCACGCGCACGAGCCACTCGCCGTCCGCAGGAAGCACGATGGGTTTCGCAGACGCGCGTGGAGCTTTGGAGAAGATGCTCACAAATCGCACGACGCCCGATGTCTCTACGCAGGGATGTTCGACGCGAAGGAGGTCGCGACCGTCGCAGACGATGATCTCCGTCTCGAATGGCAGCTTGCGGCGCAACTCCGCGATGAACTTCGTTCGAGATCCCGGCTTGCGCACGACGAACGTCCCGGCCGCTCCGACATTCACGACGTCATAAGCGCTCAGTTCTTTGGCGAGAAGGCTCGGGCGAAACGACCGATGTCCGCCGACATTCACTCCGCGCAGAAAAACCACGAGAGCCATTAGACGGCCTCGGAGGCTTCGCATCGAACATCAGGAAACTGCGATGCCGCCGCGTCGCGCGCGGCTGCATCCGCAAACGCGCCGACGATCGTCGATCCCGAGCCCGACATCCCCGCCCACATCGCGCCCGCCTCGTACAAACGCGCTTTCAGTGCGCGGAGATTGGGAAGCATGGCGAAGACCGGCTCTTCGAAGTCGTTGGTGAACGCATCGAAGGAGCGATACGCGTCGATGCCGCGCGGAGGCGAGTGGCGTGTGACGCGCGCGAAGGCGTCCTTCGTCAACACGCGCTCTTCCGGAAGCAGCAGCAGAAGCGGCATGTGCATCGGCGTGAGCGGCGTGAGCACTTCGCCGCGGCCGGTTGCGTACGCAGTGCCGCCGACGAGAAAGAACGGAACGTCCGAGCCCAGCGAGAGCGCGATGGAAGAAAGGTCGTTGCGTCCCTGGCCGAGGGCCATCAGCGTCGTGGCGGCGTTCGACGATCCGCCGCCTAACCCACCACCTGCGGGGATGCGCTTGCGCAGGTGAATCGCAACGCGTGGCGATCCGAGCGCGCGCGCCGCGCGCAGGACGAGATTCGTTTCATCCGTGGGAATGGTCGGGTCGTCGCACGTCAGTGTTAGGCGGTCCGACTCGGTGAAGGTCAGCTCGTCGTGCAGAGAGATCGTCTGGAAGACGGTCTCGAGATCGTGAAAACCGTCCGGACGCTTGCCGGTGATGCGCAGCGCCCAGTTAATTTTCGCGTACGACTTCCACATGCTCGATCTCGACGCGATCGTTGCCGATCGTCACGACCACGCGTTTCGCAGGAAACGAAGGCGGCTCGAACTGCACCGTCGCGCGATCCGAGCTCGCCGAGGCCAGACCGGTGCTCGCAAACTCGACGCGAAGGTCGTCGCGCGGCGGAACTCCGAGAACCAGCATCCCTGTCTCCGCCGGTGTTAGGCCGGCGCCGCGCAGGAACTCGAATGCCTCGGGCGCAACCTGGGGATCGCTGACGACGTCGTTGCCGTTCGCCTTCAGCTTCAGCGCGGTCGTGCCGACCGGCGTGTACGCGATGAGCTCCATTCGCTGCGCATCGTGCACTGCGAGCTGCGCACGGAACGATTGCGTTTTGCCCTTCGTCGTCGCACGCACGCGCATCAGACTACGCATGCCGCGAAACGCCGCGCGCTGCTCGCGAAGCTGCTGCATCGCTTCCTCCGGCGTCGACGCCGTCAGCGGCGCGACCGGCACACCGCTCGGCCGCGTCGACGTGCAAGACACGAAGAGGAACAACGCGATGAGAACGAGCAGCCCCTCACCCTTGCCCTCTCCCCGCGCGGCGGGGAGAGGGGAGTCGTTGGCTCGCCTCATCGTTGCGTCGTCGCCCCCTGCCGCTCGATCTCCGCGATCTTCGAGCGCAGCTTCTGCACCTCTTTCGACTGCGGATCGAGATCGAGCGCGGTGCGATACGCGCGCAGCGCGCGCTCCATGTCCCCGCGCTTGGCGAAGACGTCGCCGAGGTGCTCGTGCACGGTGGCGTCGCGCGGCATCAGCCGCACGGCGTCGGTCAGATATTTCTCCGCGAGCTCGAGATTGCCGAGCTGGAAGTACACCCATCCGAGCGAGTCGACGTAGGCGCCGTTGTTCGGCTCCTGTCCAACGGCGCGCGTGAGCATCTCGTGCGCGCGATCGAGATTCACACCGCCCTCGGCCCACATGTAGCCGAGGTAGTTCAGCGTCGGCGCGTGATCGGGATTCTTCTCGAGAACCTTCAGGAACGCCGCCTCTGCCGCTTTGCGATCGTTCGAGCGCTCGTACACGGATCCGAGCTCGAACTGCAGATCGACATCCTCCGGCTTCCCTGTGGTTGCGGATTTGATCAGCGCCAGCGCGGTCGGGAAATCCTCGACCTGCACGAACGCTTCGGCGGCTGCGATCGCGTTGCGCGTTCCCGCTTTCACCTGCGCATTCGCGTGCTCGCGCGCCTTCTCCTTTTGTCCGCTGCGCCACAACGCCTCGACGTATCGCGCGTTGATGAACGGATCGCCCGCGAATTTCTGCACGAGCGGCTCGAGCAACGCGACGGCGTCCGCGCTCTTGTTCTCTTTCTTCAGCGACTCGAGGGCGATGTTGATGGCCTGATTGTTCGGACGATCGCGGAACGTGAAGATCGACTTCGCCGTCTCCACCGCCGCCGCGTAATTGCCCCGCTGCAGATCGATGTACGCGAGCTGCGTGCGCGCGAGCGCCGCGAGATTTTCGGGAACGCCGGTCATCCCTAACAGTTTGTTGAATGCCGCGGACGCTTCATCCCACTTCTTCTGTCCCGCGAGACTCAGACCGAAGCTCGCGACGTAATCGGAGTCATTCGGATCGGCGGCGATCAACTGGCGGAAGATCTTCTCCGACTCCGCGTACTCCTCGAGATCGTTGAGCGACTCGCCGAGGTAGAACTGCGAGCGCGTGTCCTTCGGATCGGCGGCGACGAGCGCCTTGAAGCGATCGCGCGCCGCGCGGGCATCGCCGCCGCGCAGAAAGAAGTACGCCTGCTGCCGCTGCAGCTCGAGGTTCATCGGATCCTCGGCGATGAGCGGCTGGAGAATCTGTGCGGCTTTCTGCCACTCGTTCTCCTGCTGGTACATGTCGAGGAGCTGCATGATCGCGGGACCGAACGTCGGATCGATCATGACCGCGCGCTCGAGGTACTGCTTCGACTCGTTGCCGCGCCCGAGCTTGGTCAGCACCTGCGCGTAGCTGTAGTTGAGCGCGCGCTGATCGGGCGCACGCTCGACCATCGTCGCGAGCACGCGCTCCGCATCGTTCGTGCGTCCGAGCGACGAAAGGATCTGCGAGACGGCGATGCCGGTCGACAGATCGTCGGGATTCGCTTTGTACGCGGACTGCAGATAGCCGAGCGCTTCTTCGACGCGGGACTTGTCCGCGCCCGCGCGATCGAGCAGCAGCCTGCCGAGGATGCGGTTCGCGTCGTAGAAATCAGGATTGCTCTTCACGACCGCGCGCAGCTCCGACTCGGCGCGATCGATGCGGCCGGCGTCGATGTAGATCATGGCCCGCTCGTAGAGCAGGACGGGATCGCCGGGATTTTTTTCGATGATGCGATCGAAGCGGCGCAGCGCTTCGTCGTGATCGCCTTCCTCGGCGGCGAGCTTCGCCATGAGGAATTCGTACGGCTCGTTCGGGAACTCCTGCGCACCCGCTGCGGCAGTGAACGAGAGCACCGTCAGCAGGACCAGCGCGAGCTTCTTCATTGTTTTCATCCTATCAGCAGGCAGTACGCAGTCAGCAGCCCGCAGGAGCGGTGGATCTCCTGCGTACTTGCCTACTGCGTACTGCCAACTACGCTCAACACCAGGCGCCGCTTGCCGAATTCTTGTGCCGGGCCTGAAGCGTGAAACGCACGTCGAGTGCCACGGTCATGACGATCGGGACAGTTGATCGTGATTGTGCTAAAAGGCAGACACGTGTGAGTCTGGAGCGGATCGAGATCACTCCTTTTGCAGTGATCGCGGGTGAGATCCTGCAGAACCGAGGGACGGGCCATCTGACGATCGTCAGAGGCTCGCTACGAAAAGTTCTGTATTGGTCACAGGGGGAGTTAGTGATGGCCGCGTCGAACGCGCCGGACGATTCCCTCGCGCACTTCCTCGTGCGCCGCGGCGCCGTACCGGCCGATCGCGCCGCGCAACTCTTCGGTGACGATCCGAACGACGTCGTCGCGCGCGTCCATGAATCGGGGCTGCTGGACCTGTCCACGCGGCAAACGCTCCTGCGCGAATGGCTCACCGCACAGTTCGTCCCGCTCTTCTCGCTGGATGAAGGAACGGCGGCGTTCACGGACGACGAGCCGCTGCCGGCGGACAAGCGGATCTTTCTGCAATCGACGGCGTCGCTGTTCGTCGAAGGCGTGCGCTCGATCACGAACGGACTCGTGCTGCGCCGCTCGCTCGGCGATCTGAAACGCGAGATTCATCTCACGCGCAATCCGCGCTTCGGCATCGAAGCCCTTCCGCTGACGGAGCCGGAGCGCAGCATCGCGCTGTCGCTGACCGAGCCCGTGTCGATCGAGATGTTTCTCAAGCGCTTCTCGACGCAATCGCTCGTCGTAGCGAAGGTCGTGATCGTGCTGCTCGCCCTCGGCACGTACTCGATCGTGGAAGAGCGCGCCGCGGCGGCGCCGGTGGAGGACTTCGCGGACATGCAGCGCGATCTCGAGCTGCTCGCGGCCATCGGATCGAGCGATCCGCGATCGCTGCGCGCGGTCGCGCTGTCGCGGCAACTTCCGACGCTCGATCATTACCAGGTGCTCGATGCTCCACGCGCCGCGACGCGCGCGCAAATCATCACGGCGTCGGACGAAGTGAAGAAGAAATACGACATCGCGACGTTCCCGCCGATCGTGCGCGACTCGATCGTGACCATCCTGCGGCGCATCGACGAAGCGACGGAGGTGCTGAAGGATCCGGTGCGCCGCAGCGCGTACGACAAGCTCATTCACTCGCGCACCGGCGAAGGCGCGGCGTCCATCCAGCAGCGCCTGACCCAGCGATCAATCGCCGAGCAGAATTTCTCGAGGGCCAAAGAGCTCACGGCACAGGGCGATTACTACGGCGCGATCGTGCTGCTCAAACAAGCCGTCCAGTTCATCCCCGATTTCGCGGACGCGTGGCAGCTCCTGGGCGCATGCCAGGAGCGCAACCCGCGCTGGCGCCGCGACGCCGCGGAGAGTTTTCAGATGGCGCTCTCGATCGATCCGAACAACGTCGAGGCGATGATCTCGCTGGGTGATCTGTACAAGAGCGAAGGCATGATCAGCCGCGCGCAGACCTGCTACGAAGACGTGATCAAGATCGCGCCGGAGAATCAGCAGGCGAAGTCGAGATTGCAGGCGTTGAAGCGCCGCTGACAGAGTCAGCGGCTTCCCGCGCGTGAGCGCGGGAACTGTGTGGGTGTGGTACCGCCCACCCGCCGGATCCCGCGCTCACGCGCGGGATGACGCTCGCGCGTCACATCAAATCGCGCATGATCTTGTCGAGCGCTTCGCGCGGCGGGCGCGTTTTTTCGAGCGGCAGCGTGGCCAGCGGCTCGTCGACGGTGTTGAGCATGCTGGTGAAGCTCTTCTTCTCCGGACGCAGGTGCACGATGCCGGTGAGCATCTGGCCCTGGTCGGTGGCGCGGTGGAGGCGCTGCAGCGCCTGTATGGGAATCGACGGGTCGTAGTCTTCTTCGAGTTTCTTGAGCACGATCCTCGAGCCGTCGTGCATTTCGACGACGCGCACTTCGCCTGGCTCGTAGTCGATCTCGATCTGCTCGTACTCCTGCACGAATCCGATCTGGTGCAGGAGCTCGTCGTGCTCTTTCGAATACGTGTAGCCCTTCGTCGAGCCTTCGTGATTGTTGAACGTGACGCACGGCGAGATCACATCGATCACCGACAGTCCGTCGTGCGCGATCGCGGCCTTGAGGATGTTCACCATCTGCTTCGGATCGCCGGCGAAGCCGCGCGCGACGAAGCCGCAGCCCAGCTCGACGGCGAGGGCGCAGAGGTCCATCGGCGGCAGGTCGTTGATCACGCCGGTCTTCAGCTTCGAGCCTTCATCGGCGGTCGCGGAGAACTGACCCTTGGTTAGGCCGTACACGCCGTTGTTCTCGATGATGTAGATCAACGGGATGTTGCGGCGGACCATGTGCATGAACTGCCCGAGGCCGATCGACGCCGTGTCGCCGTCGCCGGACACGCCGATGCCGACGATGCGGTGATTCGCGAGGATCGCGCCGGTCGCGATCGCGGGCATGCGTCCGTGCACGGCATTGAATCCGTGGGAGCGCGAGAGGAAGTACGCGGGCGTCTTCGACGAACATCCGATGCCCGAAAACTTCGCGACCTTCTCCGGCTTCACGCTCATCTCGTAGAACGCGCGGATGATCTGGTTGCTGATCGCGTCGTGGCCGCAGCCGGCGCAGAGCGTCGACTTGCCGCCGTGGTAATCCGTTGCTTTGAGTCCGAGGCGGTTTTCGGTGGGAACGGTGCCCGATCCGATTTTCAGTGTGCTGTCAGCCATGATCAGTCCTCCATCCCTACCTGCGCGCCGCGCGATCCGTTGACCGGCATCGGCGACGCAGCGGCGATCAGCCGCGCTTCCGCGCGAACGAGCAGCAGCGGCTCGGGCAGCTCGATCGTCGACTCCATCTGCAGAACCGCGTCGGAGATCGTCCGCGCATCGCACGGCAGACCGGTGTAGTGCAGGATCTTGCGGATCTTGCGCTGATCCTCACCGACCTCGAGACGGATCAGGTCCGCCATCTGGCCGTCGCGATTCTGCTCGACGACGTACACGCGATCGTGACGGGCCACGAACTCTTTCAGATCCTTCGTGAACGGAAGTGCGCGCAGGCGGAAGTAGCTCGTCTCGACGCCGCGCTCCCGGAGAAGCTGATCGCGCGATTCCTCGAGCGCCCAGTGCGTCGTGCCGTAGGCGATGAATCCGATGTTCGCGTCGTCTTTCCAGTCGATCACCGGCTGCGGCACGAAGAGGCGGGCCGTCTCGTACTTCTTTGCCAGACGATCGACCGTGTCTTTGTAATCCTGCGGCTTCTCGGAGTAGCGCGCCTGCGCGTCGTGTCCCGAGCCGCGCGTGAAGTACGACGCGAACGGATGATCGGTCCCGGGCAGGGTGCGCCACGGAATCCCGTCGCCGTCGACGTCGGCGTAGCGTCCCCACTTGCCTTGCAGCTCGGTGAGCTGCTCCGCAGTGAGCACCTTGCCGCGCTTGATCGGTTTCTCCGGATACGGGAACGGATCGGACATCCAGTTGTTCATCCCCAGATCGAGATCGCTCAGGACGAACACCGGCGTCTGGAACTCCTCGGCGAGATCGAGCGCCTCGCTGCCGAACTCGTAGCACTCCATCACGCTCGACGGGATGAGCGTGACGTGCTGCGTGTCGCCGTGCGAAAGGAACGCGACCTGATTCACGTCGCCCTGCGCGGTGCGCGTCGGAAGTCCGGTCGACGGACCGACGCGCTGGATGTCCCAGATCACGCCCGGAAGCTCGGCGAAGTAGCCGAGGCCGACGAACTCCGCCATGAGCGAGACGCCGGGACCGGCGGTCGAGGTCATCGAGCGCGCGCCGGCCCATCCTGCGCCTAACACCATGCCCACTGCCGCGAGCTCGTCTTCCGCTTGCACGATGGCGAAGGTCGCCTTGCCGTTCTCGTCGATGCGGTACTGCTTCATGTAATCGATGAGCGACTCGCACAGCGACGATGACGGCGTGATCGGATACCAGGTCACGACGGTGACGCCGCCGAACATCGCGCCGATCGCGGCCGCGGCATTGCCGTCGATGATGATCTTGCCCTGCGTCGCGTGCATCCTCGCCACGCGCCATTTGTTCTGGCGCGGCAGATTCTCTTTCGCGTACTGAATGCCCTTGTCGATCGCGGCGACGTTCGGATCGATCGCCTTCTTCTTGCCTTTGAACTGCTTGGTGATGGCGACGAGGATCTCCTCGCGCTCGATACCGATCAGCTCTGCCACGATGCCGACGTAGATCATGTTCGTCAGCAGCTTGCGCAGCTTCGAGTCTTCGCTGAGATCGGCGGCGAGCTTGGCGAACGGCACTTCGAAGAAGTGGACGTCGGTGCGCATCGATTTGCAGTTGAGGGGCGCGTCGTAGATGCAAAGAGCGCCGGGCTGCAATCCGTCGACGTCCTCGCGCGCGGTCTGCGCGTTCATGCAGACCATCAGATCGACTTCTTTCTTGCGCGCGATCCAGCCGTCCTTGTTCGCCCGGATCGTGAACCACGTCGGGAGGCCGGCGATGTTCGAGGGGAACATGTTCTTCCCGCTCACCGGCACGCCCATCTGAAAGATCGAGCGCATCAGAACATTGTTCGAAGACTGCGAGCCGGAGCCGTTGACCGTCGCGACGTGAATGGTCAAGTCGTTGACGATGGCCTCCGCGCCCGCGCCCACTTCTTCTGCGACGTCGGTCGCAATCAGGGTCTCGGACACAGCGATCTCCTTTTGTTCCATGGATTGGACGCACAGGTGGGGAACGGATATTCCATTTTGGCGAGGCGCGTATTGTAACCGGTCGGCGGTCGGGCGGTCGGCAGTCGGCGGTAGCAAGCGAAATCTACCGCCGACCGCCGACTGCCGACTGCCGACTGCCGACTCAGTCCGGCCGTGCGCCGAGCTGCGCCGCGAGGTAGGTCGAGTCGTTGGTGACGTTGTCGGTGAGCGTCGCGTACGCGCCGATCGTTCCGCTGGTGGCCTTGACGAGGATGCGTACCGGACCCGCCGGCAGCAGCGACGTGCGGAGGAGATCGTTCAACTGCACACCGCTTCGCGGAACGGTGGTGAGGATCGTCTCGCGTTGCCGTCCTCGAAAATCGATCACTTCGACGGTGACGGTGACATTCGCGGCGCCGGAGAGCTCGACGAGCCCGAGGTTGGTGCGCAATGCGTTTCCGATCGAGGCGCCGAGGATCTCCAGTGTTTCGCCCGAGGTCGCCATCTGAAATCCGTTGAGCGGCGGAATGAGACAGCCGTACGTCGCGCCGCTCGCCTCGAGGTTGTACGTGCGCGACGTGACGCGCACGCCGCCGGAATAGCGCAGATGGGCCATGCCGGTCATCGTGAAGAGCGTCATCAGCGCGTCGGGAATCACGCGCGCTTCTTTCGCCAGCATCGTGAACTGGACGGTGCGTTGCGTGCCGGTTCCCCACTGCGTTGCCTGGAGCGCGACGGTTCGCGCGGTCGATTCCGCGTTGAACAGATAGAGATCGCTGCGGAAGCTCGATCCGTTCGCGCCTTCGACGTGTCCGATGACCGGGATGAACCGCGCGATGTCCGTCGCCAGGTCGGGAGGAAAGTACGTCGGATCGTTCGTGCGATTGTCGATGGCGACGAGGCCCGCGATCACAGTGCCGCGTTTCGGTTGCAACGTGAGTCCGCCGCTCTCGTCGTCGAGCAGTCCGAGCGACGGAGCGAGTCCGTTGTGCTGACCGACTCCGCTCGCCGGCCCGGCGATGGTGAATGCGGTGTCGCGCACGGCTCCGCTTCGATCGAACGCGCGCAGCTCGACCTCTGTTCCGCGGCTCGAGGTGTCGGCGAGCAGCAAGTTCGTGCGGAAGTGCGCTCCAGGAAAGGCGCCCGAGAACGTGAGTGGAAAGCGCGGGCCGGCGGCGTTGTAGAAGTCGATGGCATTGATCCCGTAGCCGAACGTCCCGCCGTTCGCATTGCGGCTGTAGGTGCGCGCGGTGACGCTGATGCCGTCCGTGGGATGGAAGTGCAACACGCCGCTTCCACTCTCGACGCCGTACAGCGCGCGCAATGCGTCGGGGATTTCGCGAATCTCGTTCGCGCCTAACGTGATGATCGTTCGCCTTCCCGATGGTGTGCGGGTCTCGCCGGTCGGCACGTAGAAGACTTCGATCTCCTGCGGATCGTCGAACGGGTTGTGCAGGATCACATCGGTCAGCCAGAACGAATCGAAGGTGCCGCGCAACCGCGCCACGCCCGGCAACACGAGACGTTGTTTGAGCGACGCGCGGACGATGCCCCACTCCTGGATCACATCCGCTCCCCCCGGCGGCGCCGACGAGATCGGCGGCGGCGGTGTGATCAGCACGGAGAAGCCGGAGTCGAACACGAACGGATCACCGGACGCGATGCGATCGACGTCGACGTGTACGAAGCATTTGTTCCACATCTCGCGGAGATAGAGCTCGTCGTACGCGAAGGGACGCGGATCGCCGATGCGCCAGACCGCGATCGCGGGATCGATCGGCCGCTGCACTTGCGGCGCGTCCATCACCGGTCGCGGGCGATGCACTTGGACGAGCAGCGTCTCCCCCGACGCGCCCGCGATCAACGCTTCCACTTCCGGATCGAGCGGATCGCTCCACATGGTCTCCAACCCCGCCGCGGAGTGTCGCGAGAGCGTCGTTGGATTGCGCTGCATGATCCACGCGCCTTCGAAGTCGTGCGTGGGCGCGGCGAGAAACAGCAGCGGAGGAGCGTCTTCCTCCCATGGCTCGTCGTCGGGGTCGGGAACCCCGACCCCGCGCGTTCCCATGATGAAGGTCTGCACGCCGCGCTCGTGAAGAAAGAGAAAACGCCCTTCGGGCCGCACCATCTGCAGATACACGGCGCCGTCGCGGCGAATCCATCCCGAATACAACGCGCTCGCATCGGCCCGGCCTAACACCGAGGAGTTGCCGTCGAGATCGAGAAGGCGAAGCTGATCGTTCCAGCGGATCACGAAGCGGTCCGCCGCCGCATTGCGGCCCACCAGTTGCGTGCCGGCGGGAAAAAGCGCTTTCGCTTTTCCCGATGCATCGATCACGTGAATGCCGAGATCTTCGAACGCGACGATGAACGGATAGCGATCGTTGCCGGGAAAGATCTGACTGCTCATGCCGCGCACGAACGGTCCACCCACGTCGTAGTCCCTCGGCTGCTCGACGGTGCCTGTGCCGTTCAGGAGGACCGGCTTCCATGTCGCGCCGCCGTCG
>Ga0075418_10004971_pt1 | contig 15066 bp, 11 predicted proteins | sample SoiMetdeltSBSDD2_FD_81776 | JGI IMG/M metagenome (GOLD analysis project Ga0075418, IMG submission 81776) | Bulk soil microbial communities from a Populus tree surrounding site in Tennessee, USA - Soil MetaG P. deltoides SBSDD2 | ecosystem: Environmental > Terrestrial > Soil > Tree plantation...
GCGTTGACCGCATCGATGCGATCCTGGAGCCGCCCCTGCTCTTCGAGCACCTTGTCCATCTCCTCCGGGGAGAGGTCCTCGCCGAGCTTCATGTTCAGCTCGTCGTAGCGCTCGAGCAGCGCCTTGATCGGCGCCACGCCTTCTTCAACGTTGCCGAGGACGTTCTTGCCCGGATTGAGCCGCGGCTCCTGCTGCAGGAAGCCGACCGAGATGCCGTCGGCGGGAAACGCCTCGCCGATGAACTCGGTGTCCTCGCCTGCCATGACCTTCAGCAGCGAGCTCTTACCGGCGCCGTTCAGACCGAGCACGCCGATCTTCGCGCCGGGGAGGAAGGAGAGCCAGATGTCCTTGAGGACGACGGCATCGGGAGGATGAACCTTCCCGAGACCTTTCATCGTGTAGATGTACTGCATGCCGCGCGTAACGTCCGAATCTCGTGGAATTCCGAATCTCGTAGCGTCCGGGTTGAGCCGGACCATCCTGGGCCAGGACGACCGTTCAGTATAACCACAGAACCACGAAGATGAGATGAAGCGGCCGACTGCTCCCGACGTGGCAGCTCGCGTGCGGGGTGTCGAGGTGCGGGGTGCGCGGACTGCACGAGAAGAATTCCGAGGGCCGCGCGAGGTCAAGGATCAGGTTACTTGCGCAGGCTGAAGCTTTCCGACGTTGTGACGTTGGGGGTTGGCACTTCGACAGACACCGGTGACGTCAAGAGCGTCCAGATCATCACAGCGGCGCCGGCCGTCAACGTGGTGCCAACGAGAGTGAAGCCGTACGCCCACACGACTCGCGCCCACGGCCACGTGAACGGGTTGCGCCAATCACGGCCAAACGAGTCGTTGAGCAGCCGGAGGAAGTCGTCGGTGATTGGCTTCGGCTCGACCGCGCTCCACAACTCCAACAGGAACCATGCGGCGACGCCGATCAGCATCACGCCGCAGAGCGCCGTGAACGCCGCCTCGAGCGCGCCGCCTTGATACATGATCCGTTCACAAGGGAGCGTGACAGGGTGAGGTCCATAGCAGTTCGCAAGGTCCGACACGGCGACGATGCGAGAAGGGGATGTGATGATGAAAAGGACGCCGAAGCCAAGAGTGACGCACACGAGCATCCCCATCCAGAGCTCCCAGATTGCGAGCTGCATCCAGGCACTCGCCGAGTTAGGTGGAATGGTCAGCGGTCGTCGACCCCAAGGGCGCCCGTCCGGCAACGACCAACCCGCCATGTCTATCTGCTTCCGCGGCGAACCGGACCAGGCTCGGCGGACGGCTCCTCGATTGTGATGACTTTGTTGGCGCCTCGATCCCCCCACGGCGGCGGTGCGCCATCGCCGACGCGGATCGTGATCACCGGAAACGGCGGAATCTCCTGCGGCCACGCCGTGTGGCAATCGCTGACAACGACGAGAAGGTCGATCGGGGCGCTCTGCCGCTCGGTGAACTGGCGCAAGCCGGCGCTCATGTCCGTGCCGCCGCCGCCAAACAACTGTAACTGCGCGGTGGTGAACACTTTTCTTACATCGTGCACGACGGCGTCACAGCAGGCAACGACGACCTCGGTACTGTAACCGAGCTGGCGCGTCAGCCCGCCCAGCTCGGCAACGGCTCTTGCCAGTTGGGTATCCTGCATCGAGCTGGAGGTGTCGATGAGAAACCCCGGCCTGGGCCGGGGCTGGTAAAAGGACGACATGATGAATTCGCCATAGCACGCTTGCCGGCGATGCGGCCGTCTGTACGTGCGGTCGTACCGCCCGAGGGTGCTGTCGCGCAGCGCTTTGCGCACGGCGTGGCGGATGGTGGCCATGTAATCCACCTTCGGCATCAGGACGGTACGCGCCCACAGCCGCCAACCGAGGGGAACGTCACCGGCGTCGCCCGACCGATCGAGGATACGTTGTGCGACGTCGCGGCGTACGAGCTCCGCTTTGATTGGGTCCACGCCTGGCACCCCGCCCGGGCTCCCATCGTCATCGGGCAGCTCCCACGGTCGCCGTTCGCCGTGGGCGCCGGAACCGCAGTCGTGGGCTGATTTCGACGAGGTCTCGGGGTGGAGCCTCTGGGTCAGTTGGCGGTAGTAGGTCTCGGCGTTCTCGCCGGTCTTCAGCCCGTACTTGTAGGGCTGCGGCGGATCGTCGGGAAGTGGCAGTCCCTCCGCGGTGAGATCGTCGTTGATCTCACAGTCGGTCGCGGTGTTCCAGAGCGTCTCGTCATTGACCCCCGCCGCGTGCTTTCGCGCCTCGTGCTCGCGCAACAGGTGGCTGACCTCGTGTATCAGCACGGCGGCGTTCTCTTCCACGGTGTGCGCCGCCACCCAGGCGTCGTTGTAATAGAGGCGCCAGCGTGAGTCGACCGCCATGCTGCCGATGAGATCCGTCTGGACCGGGATCAGATTGAAGAGCGCCGGCGCAAAGTAGGCGCGCTGATACGACGCCCGCACCCGCGCCGCCTGGAGCGCTCGCGAGTACCCGTCGCCACGTCGCTCCAAACCGCGAATCAACTCGGCAAGCCGGCGCAGCACGGCTAGTCCTTCGGCATGATCTTCGCCAGCTGCATGAGTTCATAGAACGGCCGGCACTCGTCAGGCAGCCTGATGGTCCCTTCGGGGCGGTTCCGTTTGTCGCACAGCGTGCGCGCTGCTGCCGTCGGAATATCTGCGTTCTTCCTGGCCGCGACGCCGAGCGCAATCATCGCTGCGTGCCATCGCTCTGGCGTCCGGTTATTGAGGACGGCGCCGACGAGCGCGGAGCACAAGGCATACGCGCGATCGATCCGGTCCGGCAGCACGAGGCTGCGCGGATCCTTCAGGATGTCCTCGGGATCCGGCAGGTTCAATGTTTCGCGGTACTCGAGGAATGGCAAGGCCTGGTCTCCGACGAGACCGGCAAGCGCGGCATTCTGGAGCACGCGATTGCCCGGGGACACGGCTTCGACAGCGGCGAGCAGACGTGACGCGAGGTACCAAGTGCGACCCGAGGGCCAGGGTCCGCTGCGACGCGCCGGATCGTCCGGTGGCGCGAGCCAGGCATCGCGCCCCGCCGCCCTGACGTACGCCGCAATCAGTGCGCGCTGCCGGTGATGGTGCGTGCGCAGGTAGTCGGCCGGCAGCACCGGCAGATTGCTGGGAGCGGGGAAGTCGCTCACCATCATCTCGCACCAGGTTTCATGGTCCATGGGAAACTCGCCATGCCACAAGCGGTTCGCCATCGGCGCTTGGATTTCCTGTCCGCCGGCCGCCCACTCGACCGCGTTGCTGGCGCACAGGTAGACTACGCCGCCTTTCTCGGGCTCGTAATCCGGTAGCTGCAGCTCACCGCAGACGTTTTCGGTCAGCAGACGCAACATCGCCGCCTGCGTCGTCGGAGGCACCGTCGTGAGCTCATCAAGAAAGATCACGACCATGTAGCCATCCTCGGCAAGTCGCTTCGCGTCACGCGCCCACGCCATCGGTAACAGTCGCACGCCATCCGTGGTTGACACCGGAAAGCCGCCGAAGTCCTGCGGCTCACGAATCGACCCTATCAGGATGAAGACCTTGCACTTCACCCCCGCGCGGGCAAATCCGGTCTCCAGGCTCTTGGTGAACTCGGTCTTGCCGACACCAGGGAAACCGGTCATGTGCATGGGGATTCGCGCCTGCAGTCCGATCGCGATCAGTTGAACGAAGTGGGTAAACTCCATGGTCGTGGCACCGACCTCACCATAGCGCGGGGCCGACGGCGGCCACCTCTCTGAGACCCGCTTCGGGTTAGACACCACGAACGCGAAAACGGCACTCGACGTTCCCGAAAGCCGCCTGCTCTGTCCAGGCGTAATGTCGACAACCTTGCCGTTGTGTTAGTCTCCGCCTCTATGAAGGGGCACATCACCGTTCTGTTGACTGCCGGGCTCCTCGGCATTCCATCCATCGCTGCTGCGCAGACAAGCCCTGACCAGAAGAGGCTCGACGTCATGGTCGGCAAGTGGAACATCGAGGTCGACACGAAGGCGACCCCGTTGTCACCGGCAAGCAAGGCATCCGGCACTGAAGAGTGTCAGTGGTTTGCCAACCGGCACGTCGTGTGTCGCAGTGAAGCCAAGGGTTCCGCAGGTATGTACAGCCAGATGCGGACACTGAGCTACGTCCCGGCGCGGAAGCAGTACGTGGCGTATACCGTCGACAGCCTGGGCAGTGCTCTCGTGGCGTACGGACAGGTCAACGGCGATGCCTGGACGTTCACCACGGACCAGCCGGCGTTCAACATCCGGTTGACGCTGAAGATCGCCGCGGGCGGGTACACGGCACTCGCTGAGTTCGCCGGGGCGGATGGCAAGTATCTGCCTCTCTCCGAGGTGAAAGCGACGCGCGCGAAGTGAACTGTCTTGCTGACAGCACGCCGCTTACCCGCGGGCGGCGAGCACGCGCGCGGTGAGCTGCTGCGACGCCAGCGAGAACAGGCAGTAGGCGGCGAACCAGTAGAAGCCGGCCCCGAACTCCGCCCTGAAGGCGACGAGCGGCGGACCGGCGGCCGGAGTGCTCTGACTCGCCATGGCTGCGAGATAGGTAATGAACAGCGCGACGACAAAGACGTCGGCCATCGACCATTTCGCGATCGCTTCGACGAACGCCAGCGTGCGTCGCCGCTGCGCCTCGTGTGCGACAAACATCGCCCAACCGACGAGTGCCGTCTTGACGAACGGCACGACGACGCTGAACAGCAGGATCAGCGTCGCCGGCACGGGGCTCCCGACCTCGTACAGACGCCTGACGGAGCCGACAATGCTCCGGGTCTGCTGAAACACCTCGACCTCCCCCACGTTCTGGAGCAGCGACGCCGTCAGCGCCGGCGTCACCTTGTCAATGATCATCTGACGGAGATCGCCACCAGTCGTCTCGAGCAGCCCGACGACCGCCGGATTCATCATGGCTTTCAGGGCGTTCAGCGTGTCGTCGTTCAGCCCTCGTTGCAGCATCGTCGGCGCGACTTGCGCAATGCCGTCGCGCGTCAACACCCCACGGATGGTGAGCACCGGGGCGAAAAGGCCGGGGATGAGTAGGACGAGAGAAACGAGGAGGAGAAGGAGAACGAGCCAGCGGGTGGAGGTCATTCGCAGCAAGACTTCAGGGCGACTCCCTCGGAGAGGAGGCCGCCCATTTCTGTTATGCGCAGTGCTTACAAACTGAAGGTCACAGTGAAGCCTACCGGGCAGCGGGCGCGGCAGCCGGCGCCGGCTGCGCCGCCGTCTCGGGGATCAGCGTGATGATCGTGTATCGATCCGACGGAAAGTACTTCCGGAACGACTCGTGTACGTTCTCGGGCGTCAGCGAATCGGCGCGTTCGAGACGCTGCGGAATCTTCCGCGCGTCGCGGCCGAGCTGATGCATCGCCTGCAGCGAGTTCACCCAGTAGCCGTTCTGCTTCAGCGACGTCTGCAGCTCGTTCTTCTCTGCCTGCTTGACCGCATTGACATCGGCCTCGGACGGGCCGTCGCGCCTCAGGCGATCGATTTCCGTCATCACCGCGCGCGTGAGCTTCTCGACGTTGTCGGGCGCGCTGCCGAAGCGCACCGACACCGTGCCATAGCCGGGCTCGGGCGACGTGCTGCTGTATCCGACGCTCACCGAATAGGTGCCGCCCATCTCCTCACGGAGGATGTCCCGCAGCCGGGCCTGCAACAGCGCCGTGGCGGCGCTCAGCCGGTAGTCCTCCATCTCCTGGAGATTGGTGTTCGCGAAGAAGGTGATCGCCGTCTGGCTGCTCGGCTCCCTGCCCTTGGTGACGGTTTCCCTCACCACCGACGCCGGAAACTGGATGCGCAGGTCCCCGCGCTTGCTCTCGGACTTGCCCGTCGAGGGCAGGGAGCCGAGATACGTCGCCAGCAGCGGCGCGATCTCGTCGACCTTGAAGGCGCCGACGAAGAAGAAGGTGAAGTCGGCGGCGTTGGCGAAGCGCTGCTGATAGAACTGCAGCATCCGTTCGGGATCGAGCTTCTTCACGTCGTCGAGCGTCAGGTTGCGCGACGTGTAGTGGTTGACCGTGTTGATCGCGCCGAGGCGCTGGCTGTAGGCGAACGCCGGGCTCTGCTCCTGGTTGGCGAGCGCGGTCTCCAGCTGCCGCTTCATCAGGTCGAATGCCGCCAGGTCGCGGTTGGGCGAGGTGAAGCGCAGCGACGCCAGCTGCAGCGCCGTCTCGAGATCGCGTGGCGAGCTGGAGCCCCCCACGGCCTGCAAGTAGGTCCCGATGGACGCCGACGCGCCCGCGGTCTTGCCTGCGAGCAGCTTGCTCATATCCACCGGCGTGAGACCGCCGACGCCGGCGAGGCCGACGAGCGACGCGCTGAGCGACGCGTTGTTGTAATCGGCCGGCGAGGCGAGCGACACGCCGCCCCGCGCATACGAGGTGAACAGAATCTGATCGTTGCGGAAGTCGGTCGGCTTCAGCCACACCTCGACGCCGTTGGACAGCGTCAGCACGGTGACGCCGATCTCCGGAATCTCGCGCCGGGAGCGGACCGAGCCGCCGGTCGGCTTCGTCATCAGCTCGCGCGCCGTCACCTCATCGCGCCACGCCGTCACCGTGGCCGAGGTGCCAGTGCGGAGCGCCTCGCCGAGCGCCGCCTCCGTCACGCGGGCGAGGCCGGCCTTCTCCGGCGCCGTCGCGATCACCACCCGGTTGGCGTCGCCGAACATCTCGCGCGCCAGCGTCGCAATCTCCGCCGCCGTGAACGTCGGCAGGAACTGCTTGACGAGCGCCAGCTCACGCTCGATGCCGGGGGCGGCCTCCTTCGTCAGATAGTGCCGGATCAGCTCGTTGGTGAGGCCCGGGCTCTCCGCTTTGTCGCGCTCGTTGTACGAGCGCTCGTACGACGTGACCATCGCCTTCATCGCACGGTCGAGCTCGGCGGCGCCGAACCCGAACTGCCTGACGCGCGCGATCTCCTGCGCGAGCCCGGCGAGGCCCTGCGGAACCTTTCCGTCCTGCACACGGGCCGCGAGACTGGTCGCCTCGATCGTCCGGCCCAGGGTGTCCGATCCGGCCGACGCTGCCAGGAACGGCGCGTTCGGCTGGCGTGAGATCTCGGCCAGCCGGGCGTTCAGCATCTGGAACGCCAGCAGTCGGAGCAGGCTCCGCCGATACGCGCCCGCGGTCTCCAGCGGCTCGAGCGGCCGCTTCACCATCATCGACACCGACGACGCCGTCTGTTCCGGATCCGACACCGAGACGAACCGCGTTTCCTGGTGGTCCGGAATCGGCGCCGCGGCGCGCTCGCCCGTGCCGCGCTGCATCGACGAAAAGTTCTGCCGGATGAGCCCTTCGATGTCGGCGACCTGGATGTCGCCGACGATGATCACCGCCATCCGCTCGGGGCGGTAGTTGTCGCGATAGAAATCGCGAAGGCGCTGATGCGGAAACGACTTGAGATTCTCCGGCGTGCCGATTGGAATCCGCGACGCATACTTCGATGCGCCGAAGAGCGCCGCGATCTGCGGCTCCTGCATGCGGGTGCCGGCGCCGAGCCGGCCGCGCCACTCCTCCAGCACGACGCCGCGCTCCTTGTCGATCTCCGCGGCCTCGAGCTTGATGCCGCCCGCGAAGTCGCCGAGCGCCTCGAAGCCGCGCTGGACCGCACCGGCGCGATCGGTCGGCACGTCGAGCATGTAGATGGTTTCGTCGAAGCTCGTCGATGCGTTCACGTGCGGACCGAACCGGGCGCCGATTGACTCGAGATAGCTGACCAGCTCTCCCGGCTTGAAATGCGTCGTCCCGTTGAAGGCCATGTGCTCGAGCATGTGGGCGAGGCCGCGCTGGTCGTCGGCCTCGTCGATCGAGCCTGCCTTGACGACGAGACGAAGCATCGCCCGGTTGGCGGGGCGGGGATTCGGCCGGATGAAATAGGTCAGCCCGTTCGGCAGCGTGCCGGTCTTGATGGACTGGTCGAGCGGCAGCGGCGCCGACAGGTCCTGCGCCGCGGCGGCGGCAGCCACGAGCAGGAGCGCGACGGCTGCGAGCGCACCTTCACGATATGCTCGCCGTATGCGGCTGAAGATCACACGGTTGGACTCCACGGTTCCCCTCCCCACATACGGTACGACGGAAGCCGCCGGCTTCGACCTGGCGGCGGCTCATGAGGTGACGATTGCGCCACGACAGGTGGCACTGGTCCGCACCGGCCTCGTCATCGAGGTGCCGACCGGACATTTCCTTGGGATTTTCGCCCGAAGCAGCACGCCACTCAAGCGCGGGCTGCTCGTGGCCAACGGCGTGGGCGTAGTGGATCCGGATTATTCGGGGCCGTCGGACGAAATCATGATTCAGGTGCTCAATTTCACCGATGCCGACGTACAGGTCCGGCGAGGCGATCGCCTGGCCCAGGGCATCGTGCTGCCGTCGCCGCGCGTCAGCTGGCACGAGGTCGAAGCGACTGGCAAAGCGGCCCGGGGAGGATTTGGCAGCACGGGTTGACGCATGAGGGTCCGGCTGAAGCCGGACGCTACGAGGGCAGGACCACGAAGGCCTTGCGGCACGCACGAAGGGCACGAAGATTCCAAGAAGGAATTGCTTCGTGATCTTCGTGGTTGTCGCGCAGCGACCTTCGTGGCCTCGACTACGGCGACTGGCGCAGGATGAGCACCTCTTCCCCACCCGTCGTCACCAGCACGAGCGAGCCCGATACGGCGACGTCGCGAACGGGCGATGAGGCTTTATACGAGCCGACGACCATCGGCTTCGACGGCACGGACAGATCGATCACCTGCAGACCCTGCGGACCGTCCGACACGTACGCGCGGGCTCCCTGGAGCGCCACGCGCAGCGCGGGACCCTGTGTGCGGTACGTCGCGGCGTGCACGGGACCCTCCGGCCTCGTGAGGTCGTATATCTGCAGCGGCCCGCCACCCACCACGATGGCCACACGAGGAGCCGGTGTCGACGACTCCTCCGAGACGACGAGCTGTGCTCTCAGCGGAATCGGGACGGGCAGCGTGACCGCGGCTGCGGGCTCGAAGCTCCCTGGTTTGGTGAGATTGAAGACGGTCAGCCCCGTCGGCTGGTCGAGCGCGTAGGCGAGGGATCCCCGCGCGACGACATCCTTCGCGAAGCCTTCGACGAAGAACGACTCCAGAAGCGCCGGCCTGGCCGGCGAACTCACGTCGATGACGTCGATGCCGGCGACATGATCAGCGACCAGCGCCCGCGTGCCGGCCAGCGTGACGTTCTTGGCCTGCCCGGGGGTCTTGAGCGAGCCGCGAAGCACAGGCGCTCGCGGGTTCGAGACGTCGAGAATGCTCAGCCCGGACAGATCCGCCGCGACGTAGACCATGTCGCCGCCGATCGCCAGACCCCAGATCAGGTCCGGGAACGTGTGCGCGCCGAGTCGCGTCGGCGACGCCGGATCGGTGAGGTCGACGAGCGTGAGCGTCTTGCCGGATGTCACGTAGGCGCGCGTGCCCGCGATCCTGATCAGATCCGCTGCACCGGAAATCGATCCTACCGGTGTGAGCGTCACAGACTGCGCCGCGCCGGCAGCTGCCAGCCCGATGACGAGCAGCGCCGCCGCAGGCCACCGCCGTGTCATCGACGTCCCCCCTTCGCGATGCGGTAGAGACTCGTGCTCGTCCGAATGAAAAGGCTGCCGCGCGCCACCGCGGGCGTGGCGAGCACCATGCCGTCGAGGGAGTTCTTCCCGAGCAGTTTGAACGAAGGACCGGCCTGTACGAGGAAGGTGTCGCCATCCTCGCTGATGGCGAAGATTTTTCCGTTGTAGGCCCAGGGCGACGCGGTGAAGCCGCTGGCATCTGGCGACAGCCGTTGACGCCCGTAGATCGGCTTGCCCGTTCGCGCGTCGTGACAGAGGAGGAGGCCGCGATCGAGCACCGTGTAGAAGTAGTCGCCATAGACGAGCGGCGACGTGTTGTAGCTGCCGAGCCGAGGGTCGGCCCAGGCGATGAACGGGTTGCTCGTCTCGCCAGGCTTCAACGAGATATCGCCGGACGCGCCAGGTCGGATCGCATACACCGGCCGCAGCGCGCTGCCCGGATACCCCGAGCTGACGTATACGAGCCCGTGCGCAGCGAGCGGCGTCGGAATCGTGGAGCGTGACATGCCCTGGAGCTCCCAGAGCACCTCACCGCTCAGGCCGTACGAGCGGACCTTGCCCTCGCCGGCCGTGACGATCTCTGTGCGCTGCTCGTGCTCCCACACGATTGGCGACGACCAGTTCTCGACCTCCTCGCGATCGCTTCGCCAGATCTCGTTGCCGGTTTTGGTGTCGAAGGCGGCGATGAACGAGCGCATCCTGTTGTCGTTGACGACGTACAGGCGATCCCGGTAGACGAGCGGCGACTGGGCCGTGCCCCAGGCCTGAAGTCCTTCGATGGCGCCGACATCCCTGCGCCAGAGCACCTGACCGTTGAAGTCGAGCGCGGCAACGAGCCCGATGGCCCCGAAGTACACATACACGCGCTCGCCGTCGGTGACAGGCGTTTCCGACGCGTAGCTGTTCTTCATCTGCTTCGCCGTTGGAGGCGGCGCGCGGTGCAGCTCGCGCTCCCAGCGCACCCTGCCAGTCGCGAAGTCGAGGTCGATGACGACCCACCTGTGCTCGGCCGTCGAGCGGTTTCGGCTGTGATCGCCGATCGGATCGAAGAGCCCCTTCACGGGCGCCGGCTCGTCGGCGCTGCTGACTGCCGTCGTGATGAACACATGATCGCCCCAGACGATCGGCGAGCTCCATCCGAGCCCGGGGACCGCGATCTTCCACGCAACGTTTTCTTTCTCGCTCCAGGTGTCAGGCAACGCCGGGTCGTCGTCCGCAACCCCGGCCCGTGGGCCTCGGAAACCCGGCCACTGGTCTGTGGCCGAGACCGTGGACATCGCCATCACGAGGAACCCCAGAGCGACTACGGCTGGCGTTGTGACGCTTTTCATGGGCACTTACTCCGAGCGGAGCGACTCGAGCGGGTTCGTGCTGGCGGCGTGCTGCGCAGGCAGCCATGCGGCAAGCGCTACAGCCACGGCGAGTACCGTTATCGCCAGCCCGAACGAGATCGGGTCCAGCATCGTCACGCCGTACAGTTGCGTCCGCATCAGAGCGGCAGCGCCGGCCGCACCCAGCAGGCCGATGGCCAACCCGGCGGCCGCCAGCCGAGCGCTCTCGCCGACCACGAGCATCACGATCTGGCGCCCCGTGGCGCCGAGCGCCATGCGCACGCCGAGCTCGCGGCGGCGGAGCGCGATGCCGTACGCCGTCACGCCGTAGACGCCGATCGCCGCCAGCAGCAGCGCCGCGCCGGCAAAGCCAGCGGCCAGAACCGCCGCGAAGCGGCGAGCTGCGCGCGCCGAGCTGACATAGTCCGACAGCGGGCGGATGTCGGCAGCCGGACTGCCGGGGTCCAGCGAGGCGATCGTCTGCCGGACCAGCGGCGCGAGCTGCCCGATGTCGAGATCGCTGCGGACGACGTACGCCATCGGATTCCGCGGCGCCTGCTCGAACGGGTAGTACAGCTGCTCCCGCACCTCGATGGCGGGCCGTCGGTGTCGCAGATGACGCACCACGCCGACGACCGTCACCGTCTGCTGGGGGAGACCCGTTGTCCTCGGATCGCCGACGAGGCGCTGGCCGATCGCGCTCTGCCCTGGCCACATCCGCTTCGCGAGGCGCTCGTCCACGATCGTCACGGGCAGTGCGCTCAAGCCGTCCGCATCGATGAAAAAGCGACCCTCGACGAGCGTGGCGCCGATGGCCTCGAAGAACCCCGGCATCACCGAACGCGTGTCGGCCGTGCCCGCGTTGGCGAGATTGGTATCTCCCTCGTGGAGATACGGCGTCCCCCAGTTCGGCAGGCCGTCGTCGTACGGCAGGTGGCTGATGGCGCCCACTCCGGTGACGCCGGGCAGGGCGGCGAGCCGCAAACGGAGCTCACGCGTGAAGGCGATCATCTTCTCGGGCGAGTCGAAGCGCATCCAGTTCTGCGCCACGCGGAACGTGACGATGCCGGCCGATGAGAAACCGGGGTCGGATCGCACGAGCATCAGAAACGCCCGCACCAGCAAGCCAGCGCCCACCAGGAGCACGGCGCTGAGCGCCACCTGGCAGACGACCAGCGCCGCTCTCCGCCGGTAAGGCCTCCCCGCCGCCACACGACGTGACCCCGTCGGAGCTCGATTCGCGGGGGACGGCGACGCGATCGTGACACCGCGTATCTCCGCGAGCGGCGCGAGCGAGAGCAGCAGTCCCCACGTCAACGCCACCCCCGCCGTGAACGCCATGACCGTCGGATCGATGGAGGCGGTGTCGATGCGACCCAGCGTCGACGGCCGCAGCACGATCAGGACGGCCAGACCCGCCCGGCCGATGAGAACGCCGGCGAGCCCGCCCAGCGCGCCGAGCACGAGGCCCTCGATGGCGTACTGCCTGAGCAGACGTCCAACGCCTGCGCCGAGCGCCATGCGCACGGCGGTCTCGCGGGTGCGCGCAGCCGCTCTCGCCACGAGCAGCCCGGCCACGTTGACGCACGCCGCGAGGAGCAGCAGGCCAACGCCCGCGAACAGGGCGAGCAGCGTCGGTCTCGTGTCGCGCACGCTGTCCGCGTGCAGCCCGACGCCGTACAGGCTCAGGCCCGCGGGTCCGTAGAAGGGCTGCTCGCGCCCCGTCTGGAGGCCGATCGAGGCAATCTCCTTTTGCGCGGCGCTCAACGTCACACCCGGCTTCATGCGTCCGATCACGCGCAGGAATCGCTGCCCGCGCGGCGCAGTGGCGGAGCGGATAGCCCCCAGCGGCAGCCACGCCTGCAGGTCGTCGGGAACGTTCGAGTCGGTGGGCAGCATGGGACGGAAGCCCGCCGGCATCACCCCGATGACCATCGACAGCCCGTGATCCACCTCGATCGTCTTGCCGACGATCGAAGCATCGCTGTCGAATCGCCGCCGCCACACGGCGTCGCTCAACAGAATGGTGGGCGATGCGCCTTCCTCGTCGTCATCGGGACGGAACACGCGTCCGAGGGCTGGCGCCGCGCCGAGCAACGTGAAGAAGTCCGCGGTCACCAGGCCCATCCGGATCTGCTCCGGATCCCGATCGGTCAGCACGGTGGTATTCGCCCAGATGCCACCGAAGCCTTCGAACAGGGTGGACCGCTGACGCAGGTCGTACAGCTCAGCGGCCGCCAGCGGCGCGCGACCGTATCCGCCGAATGTCACGTCGTTCCAGACGAGCACCAGCCGTCCGGGATCGCGGAACGGCAGATCCTCGAGGAGCAGCGCGTTCACCAGGCTGAAGATGGCCGTGGTCGCGCCGATGCCGAGGCCGAGGGTCAAGGTGGCCGCGATGGCGAACCCCGGCGCGCGCCAGAGGCTGCGCCACGCGTACCGGGCGTCGCCGATCGTCGTCTCCAGGCCGTTCCCGATTCGCGCCGTGCGCACACCGTCCTTGACCGCCTCGACACCGCCCACCTCGAGCAAGGCGGCACGTCGCGCGGCCTCGTGCGTCATGCCACGTGCGACATGGCGAGCGGTAATCTGCTCGACGAAGGCCTTCAGCTCGTTGTCGAGATCCGCCTCGAGCTCTTCCTTCCGAAACAGCAGGTCACGCAGGCTCCTGATGCGCGCGAGCAACGGCATCGCCCTACTCCGCCTCGAGCACCTGCCCGACGGCGAGGACGATGCGCGCCCAGTTGCGCTGCTCGACCACCAGCCGCTTCCTGCCGGCTGACGTGAGCTCGTAATACTTCGCCGGCCGCCCGGCGTCGGTCGCGCCCCAGGTGGACGTGATGAACCCCACCTGCTCGAGCCGGTACAACGCGGGAAACAGGGAACCTGGCTTCACGGCGAAGGTTCCGCGAGTGATCTGGGCGATCCGGTCCGACACCCCGAGGCCGTGCCGGGGCTCGAGCTCCAGGGTCTTGAGGATGAGCATGTCGAGCGTGCCCTTGAGCAGCTCGGCAGGTCGTTTCGCCATGTCGCCTCCCGGGCTCCGTCAGATATAGATGTTCTATATCACAAATTCGTCCAGAGGCGAGTGACTGCGTCTCTCTGGTCCGGCTGAAGCCGGACGCTTCGACTTCACTCCTCGGGCAGCATGGTCAGGACGGTGTATCGGTCCCTGGGGAAATAGGTGCGGAACGCGGCGGTGACCTCGTCGACGCCTACCGCGGCGATGCTGCCGTCGCGCGCGAGGATCGTGCGCGGGTCGCGCCCTGCCACATGCATCGCCTGAAGCGACTGAGCCCAGAACGTGCTCTGACCGAGCGACGACTTGAGCTGCGCGCGCATCGCTTCCTTCACCGACTGAAGTTCCTCCGCGCGTGGGCCATTCGTCCGAAGGCTCTCGACCGCTGCGAGCGTGGCGTCGGTCAGCCGCTCGGCGTTCGCGGGTGCGCAGGCGAACTGCACGGCGACGGTGCCGTACCCGGGCTGCGGCGCGGTGTCCGAATAGTCGACCGTCACGGTGTAGGTGGCGCCGAGCTGCTCGCGCAGCAGCTCGCGAAGCCGGACCTGCAGCACGGCGGCAGCCGTGCGCACGGTCAGGATCTGCTTCTCGTCCGAGCGGGTATCGGCGAAGAAGGTGATGGCCGTCTGGCTCCTTGGCTCGCGTCCCTTCTTGAACACCTCGCGGACCACCGTCGGCGGGAACTGGAACCAGTCGCCGCCGAGACGCGCATCGGCCGTACCGGTCGACGGCAGCGACCCGAGATAGGTACCCAACAGCGGGGTAATCGCCTGCTCCGTGAACCCGCCGGCGAAGAAGAACGTGAAGTTGGCGGCGTTGGCAAAACGTTCCCTGAAGTAGCTGTAGATGCGGATGGCATCGAGCCTGGCGACGGTCTCTGGCGTCGCCACCCGCGTGCGCGGGTGATTCAAGGTGTTCAGCTGCTGCCGCCGAACGCCAAACACTCGACCCGGGTCTTCGGCGGCACTCGTCACCGTGCTGGCCAGCGTCGCTTTCAGCCGCTCGAAGGTCGATCGGTCGGGGTTCGGCGATGTGAAGTAGAGATGCGTGAGCTGGAGCGCCGTCTCCAGATCTCTCACGCTGGTGGTCCCGCTCACGCCGTGAGTCGAAGCATTCATCGCCGGAGTCACGGTGGCCACCC
>Ga0075418_10004972_pt1 | contig 15066 bp, 13 predicted proteins | sample SoiMetdeltSBSDD2_FD_81776 | JGI IMG/M metagenome (GOLD analysis project Ga0075418, IMG submission 81776) | Bulk soil microbial communities from a Populus tree surrounding site in Tennessee, USA - Soil MetaG P. deltoides SBSDD2 | ecosystem: Environmental > Terrestrial > Soil > Tree plantation...
GATTACCGCGGCTGCGGCCGCCCAAGTGAGAAGCCGGTGTCGTGTGATCGTTCTTGTCGTCTGCCGCGAGACGTGTGCGCGCAGACGATCGGGTGCCGAATGATACGGGACCGCTCGAACGAGTCGGCTGAGCGCCTGACGTTCGGTGACTCGGCTCCGGCACCTGGGGCATTCAGTCAGATGACTGCGAACCAGCCGATCCGCCTCGGGATCGAGTTCGCGATCGATGTAGGCGTCGACGTCGCGTTCGACAGCTTCGCAGGTCACAGCAGCGCCTCCACCATCGCCTCGGACTTCAGCAGCGCGAGCAGTCGCTCCCGGCCGCGTGCCAGGCGCGACATCACCGTGCCGATTGGCAGCCGCACGACTGAGGCGATCTCTTTGTATGACATGCCTTCGATTTCTCGCAGGACGATGACCTCGCGAAAGTCGACCGGCAGTTGATCGAGCGCCTCCCGAACGCGTGCGACAGCGGCCTGTTGCAGCAACTGCCCCTCCGGATTCAGCGCATCATCAGCCGCTGATTCGCCGGGTTTATCCAGCAATGGCATGCTCATGACCTTGGCGTGACGTGCGACGCGGCTGTACCACGCGTTCCGCACAATGGCAAGAAACCATGCACGCGCATCGTCGTCGCGCAACGACGAAAAATAGCGCAACGCCCGCACGCAAGCATCCTGTACAACGTCTTCGGCCTCCGAGTCGTTTCGTGTCAACCAACGCGCGTAGTTGAATGCCGCATCGAGATGAGGAAGGACGGTCGCGTCGAACAAGCGTGCCATTGCTCCTTCAGAAGACACACAACGCTGCCTTTTTATTCCCCCCGGAATAACGATGCGGGCGCGCGAGTCTGTAAAGCAGAAGCAGCCAACGGCGACTCGAGGGAGCGCCGGAGATCCTGTGAGTACGAGGAGGCACGCGTGGCAAGACGAACAGACATGAAGGATCCCGATAGACGACATTTTCTGCAATGTATGGCGTGGGTGGGGACTGGGGCAATGTGGACGCTCTCGAGCGGCATCCTGAAGGGCGTTCCGCTTGGCCAGACTTCAGCAGGGGCGAAAATGGCGCACGGAGGCGGCGCCCTTCGCTTCGTGCAGATCAGCGACAGCCACATCGGCTTCGACAAGCCGGCCAACACTGACGTGACCGCCACGCTTCGTGAGGCGATCGCGAAGATCAAGGCGGAACCCGAGCCTCCGTCATTCGTTCTTCACACTGGCGACCTCACGCACCTGTCGCGTCCGTCAGAGTTCGACACGTTGCAACAGGTGTTGTCAGAGCTCTCGATGCCTGTGTTCTACGTTCCCGGCGAGCACGACGTGCTCGAGGACGACGGGAGAAGCTATCTCGAGCGGTTCGGCAAGGGCACACTCGGTTCGGGATGGCACAGCTTCGACCAGAACGGGGTGCATTTCATCGGACTGGTCAACGTTGTCAATCTCAAAGCCGGAGGTCTTGGCACGATTGGCGACGAGCAACTCGAATGGCTCGAGAAGGACGTCAAGCGTCTCTCGAGCAGTACGCCGATTGTCGTGTTCGCACACATTCCGCTCTGGTCCGTGTATCCCGAGTGGGGCTGGGGCACCGACGACAGCGAGCGCGCGTTGTCGTACTTGAGGCGATTTGGTTCGGTGTCGGTACTGAACGGTCATATTCATCAAGTCATGCAGAAGGTTGAGGGTCACGTGACGTTTCACACGGCGATGTCGACGGCATTTCCGCAGCCCGCGCCCGGCGCCGCGCCTTCGCCGGGGCCGATGAAAGTCGCTGACGATCGACTGCGGAAGGTGCTCGGCCTGTCGCGGATGTCATTTCACGCCGTCAATCATCCGATTGCGATTACCGATCTGCCGCTCGAAGCCGATGATCCATCGACAAGTGGGCACGACGTGGTCATCGACAACTTCAGCTTTGCGCCTGCGGCGCCGACGGTGCCTGTCGGTGCCACGATCACCTGGGTGAATCACGATGACGTGCCGCATGTGGTGATGAGCACGGAGAAGAAGTTCAAATCGCCAGTTCTTGATACTGACGAGAAGTTCTCCCACTCGTTCGATGCGCCAGGCACCTACGAGTACTTCTGTTCTCTGCATCCGCGAATGACCGGTCGGATCGTCGTCGCGTAACCAAGACACGCCTCCACTTCAATAGCGCAGTGGCGGTTGTTTCCTTTCGAAAGAGTTCACGCGTCGGTGCCTACGACGGTAATGGTGACGCTGCACGCGCGCGCGCAATCGGGCGCGTTCGCGCCGTGCCCTCACTCGTGCCGTCAGGAGGCAGTTTGATGCATATCGCACAATTCACGCGACCGCTCGTCCATTCGTTGGTGGCAGCCGCCGTATTTTCGACGTCCGCCGGTCCGGCGCTCGCGCAATCTCACGACCACCCGGGGATCGTGACCGCGCAGCCGCACAAACCGACGCCCGAGGAAAACGAGCTCGTGCAGGCGGTCCGCGAGGCGACGGACAAATTCAAGAACGTCACCAACGTTGCGGGTCCCGGCGAAGGCTACCAATTGAACTTCGGCTGTGTCAGCGGCGGCGATTATGGCGCGATGGGCCTGCACTACATCAACATGCAGCTCGTTGGCGATGGCGAGATCAAGGCCGATCAGCCTGAGATCATTCTGTTCGAGCCGACGCGCGACGGCGGCATCCGGATTACGGGGGCGGACTACATCGTTGATGCAGCGGCATGGGATTCGAACCCTGACCACACTGGACCGCCCGAGCTGAAAGGGCAGCTGTTCCACTTCTTCGATAAGCCGAACCGATTCGGGCTCGATCCCTTCTACACGCTGCACGTGTGGGCGTGGAAGGACAACCCGAACGGGACGTTCACCAATTGGAATCCGAACGTGTCGTGCGACGCGTTCAACCCGCCCACCCAGCCGCAGCGCTGATCCTCCTCACCTCAGTCTTCACTTTCTCATGTCGGCCGGAGCCACGGCGGCTCTGGCCGATACCCACCACCGAAGAACACGGATAAAACGAAGCCACGGAAGAACACGGACTAACACGGATAGACGGCAATGCTGATAGCGCGGTGTTCCGAGGTTTGCGGCTTATTGCTCATTCGGCACGCGGAGGTTCAACACTTTTCGCTCGCCATCGGTCAGTGATAGCGCAGTCGCAGTGGTGTCGATCTGTCTCAGGTAGGCAGGATCGAACCAGGCGCCGGTCTCGGCATCCAGCAGCGTTGCGATGCGATAGCGGCCCGCCCTGAGACCAGACAGCGTGAACGACCCATCCTCCTTCGGACGTGTCCCCAACATACGTCCTGATTGAGCAGTCCAGTAGCGTTCGTCGGTTGGGTACACGAGAATCAAATACTGTGGTGCCGGTTCACCGGACTCGGTAAGTAGCATGCCCGATAACTCGGCGCGCTGATCGGTCATCGTCACGACGAGGCCAGAGATCTGCTGATTCGCCTTGACCGACAGGGCTTCGCTCATCACGTCACGCCCAGCGAGGGAGGCGGTGTCGCTGAACCAATTCAACGGCCCTTTCGTCGTCATCACCCTAACGACGTAGTCACCCGGAAAGACGTCGGCAAACACGAAGCGTCCGTCCTCATCCGGTGTTGCGATCGCGACACCCGGATACAGGTACAGGCTCTCCTGTGAATTGCGCACCGCAGGCTCCATGCGAACGCGAAACCCGGCATTCGCCAGCGTCGCAGGGGAGGGCTGCCGCCGTGCGCCGCGGAAGATAACCTGACCAGTTATCGTCGCATCTCGCTGAATATCTAGAACGAGACCCTTGATGTCCTCGTCGGCGGCTACGACATCTCTCATGGCACTGACGCGCACGCCGGAATCGCCTCCGATTTTGCCCTGGACGAAAATCCGATATGTGCCGGGCGCAACGTTGGTGAAGCGGAACTGTCCGGCAGTGTTGGGACGCGCCGACTCGACCCAATCCGTGCGCGTCTCGTCACCGGGCAGCAACATGATCGGATCGAGTTGGACATCTGCGCCCGAAATCCCATTGACCACGCCTTCGATCCGGATGAGTCGAGCGAGTGGGAATTGAAGATTGACACCGGTCAAATCGCGGTCCGGCAGCACTCGAACACGCGAGGGAAGCGATGACGTGCCCGGGTGGCACATCGGCGCGAATCCTACAACCGGCTCGATATGCGGCGGCAGCCGCGCCTCGAGTGCCGCGAGCTGCGGAGCAATCTGTTGTTGTGCGGCGATTCCTTCAGGCCCCAGGATGAATTCGACGCTCCTTCGTTGACGGTCGATTTCAGCTTGGAGTCGTTGCCCGTCATCCAAGGGAGTGGTCGCACGAGTGGTCGCGCACACTGTATAGTCGCCCGGCTCGAGCGACTCCACGCGATACGCGCCCGTATTATCGGTCGTGCGGCTTCCGACCCTCAATACACGCGGGTAACCAAACGCCATCGAGTATTTGAACACGCCGATCGACGCAGCGGTTGCTGGAGTACCACGTTCATCGACGACAGTCCCCGCGATCGCACTTTTGTGCGGTAGCTGAAGACGGATGTTCCGGCGCTCACCCTCCGCAAGAGGAATCGCGCGGCCGCCACGACCATAGATTCGCGTGCCGTAAGTCACATTGACGAAGTCAGCCCGAAACGCCCCGACGGTGTATCGACCCGAGGAAAGATGGTCGAATTGGAATCGTCCCTGGACATCGGTCGTTGTCGAGAGACGCCTGTCCGGTAGCGTTGACCCATAAATGTTCACGGTGGCGTCGGCGATCGGTTGCTCGCTCGAGAGCGTGACGACGGTTCCTGAAATCGTGGCCGTTCCGCGACGCGGCGGAGTCGCATTTGCCGGATGTACTCGTGTGGGATCTCTAGGTGGAGTCGGGGCGGACTGCTGACCGGAAGTGACCACGCCCGCGGTGAACGCAGCGGCCAAGATCACAGTGAGGTCAGTACAGCGGATACCCATCGCGTCCTTACTTAAGACTTACCGCCGGGGTCAACGGTCGGTCCGATGACGATGGCGCTCCAGTGTATCCGTGTTATTCCGTGCTCTTCCGTGGTCCGGGATCCGGGATCCGGGGTCCGTGTTATTCCGTGTTCTTCCGTGGTCCGGGATCCGGAGTCGGTGTTCTTCCGTGTTCTTCCGTGGTCCGGGATGCGGGGTCCGTGGCCCGTGGTCCGTGTTCTTCCGTGGTCCGGGATCCGATCCGTTAGGTGCGCACTCACTGCGGCACTGACGTGCCTGGCCTCCGGCACATCAGCTGGATCTCTTTCCGCGAGAGCCGGAGATGCGCCGGATTGGGCTGTTGCATCTCGCGTGCGGCCATCGTCTGTCGTAACAATCCAGCCGACGAATGACGCGAGGTATCGAGCAGGTAATGGCCGAGTTCGTGCGCGAGCGCGACACCGAGCATCCGCAGCAGAATCGCATCCCGTTCGAGCGGCGGTTTCAGGGTGAACGGGTGCCCGTCGCTCTGCGAGTCGCGTGCGAGTGACTCCGCGCCTCCGAGCCATAAATGAATGTATGGCGTGGCATGCCCCTCTGTGAAGAGCGTGTCGCCAACCGCGATCGGGGCGCCGTCGACAACGTCGCGCATCGTGCCTCCCGAAACGACGACCGTGACGGCATCGGTGCTGGTCCCCGCGTCAACGCTGATGCCGTATGGTTCCCAGATGCGGTTGGTGACCTCGAGAATGTTGGCGAGCACGGACTCGTCCAGGCGGGTTTGGTTGTACATCCGGACGTGAACGATTCGCGGACCGGAATCATCGGTGCACTCGGCGCATGGCTGACACGGAATAGATGCCTGGCTGACGACGCGCGCGGTCGCGTCGGTTGGGAGTGTTAGCGCCATGACCAACGGAAGCACGAGGATCCGACGTTGGTAAGTCACAAGTGCCTCACGAGATCCGTGCTGGAAACGGAATCCGATTGCTGCCGGATTGTTGATTCGCGAAACGGGCCGGATCGCCAAACCGGCCGGCCACTCGATTGCGGCCCGTGCGTTTGGCGCGATACAGCGCCGCGTCGGCCTCGGCGAGCCAGTCGTCAACCGATTGCTCGTGCGCGAGTTCGACGACCCCGATGCTGATCGAGACGGGGCGGCCCGGAACGAGACCTGCGTCCTGCACGACGCGGCGGATGTCTTCCGCGACCGACAGCGCATCGGGAAACTTCGCGCCGGCAAGCAGGAGCGCGAATTCCTCCCCACCGGCACGAAACAAGACGTCGACTTTGCGCATGCGCTGCCCGATCAACGCGACGAGCGTCTTCAGTACGCGATCGCCTTCGGGATGGCCGAGGGCGTCATTGATGCGCTTGAATCGATCGATGTCGAACAGCAGGAGTGAGGCGCGCTCGCCGGTCCGCTGGCGCCGTTCGACCGCCGTCGCAAGCATGTTCTGCATGTAACGCCGGTTGAAGGCGCCAGTTAAGGGATCGGTGATCGCTTGTTCCTCGAGCGCGCGCAGACGGCGGTGAAGCGTTGCCATCCGGATCGCCGCTGCGGCAAGCGCCGCCGCGAGAACTGACTCGACCATCGAACCTCCTGCAAAAGTAGGAGGAGCGTGGAGAAATCTTTCAGCGAGGAATACGAAGGGGCGTCCAGTCGCCGGACTGAATGAAGCCGCCCCAGTAGTAGGGATGACGCAGAGAGGTGTGCCGCAGAATCGCCAGCTTTGCCTGGCGCAGCGCGTCGCCGCGTCCGAAACCGTCGCGGAGTCGAGCGTAGTAAGCGACCATCGTGTCGCGCGCGACCGAGTCGCTCACGGGCCAGAGGCTCATGACCAATGTTTCTGATCCAGCCAGCATGAACGCGCGTCGCAGTCCGTAGACGCCTTCGCCGTTGCGAACTTCGCCGACACCGGTGTCGCACGCCGATAACGTGACGAGACGCGTGCCCCAGAGATCCAGGCCGGCCGCTTCGAGCGCGGTCAGAATACCGTTGCCGTGCGCCTCGCCGCGCAGATTGGCGCCCGCCAGCGCCACACCCGATCGCAGCAATGGGTTTTGCGCGATCACGCCGTTTGGCCCCGTGGCGGTGTCCTCGAGAAAAAAGCCGTGCGACGCGATGTGCAGGATGCTCGGCGCGCTGAGCCGCTCAATGGTTGCCTTGGTTGCTTGACGTCCGGTGAGCAGCGTGGCTTGCGGAAAGAATGCTTTGATCGCCCGCGCTTCGATGGCGCTTCCGGACAGCGGCGCGAAATAGAGGTTCGCGATTTCAATGCCGGTGGTGATCGATCGAATCGCCCGCCGAGCCGAAGCCGTGCTGGACGCGTCCGCCGGCGATGGTTCGCCAAAAAGCGGATCCGCCACGATGACCGGGTTACTCGCGCCGGCTCGTGATATCTGCATCCGGAGCAGATCGCGACCGCTGGTCAGATAGGTCGTCGCATATCGTTCGATCAGGTATCGCCCGCGCTTGTCGACGAGTGTCTCGAACGGCACGAGGTTCAGCGCGCCGTCAGGAGAAATCAACAACCGCGTCACGTTCTCGAGCGTCCCGCGCAACGGCTGCATGATCTTTTCATCGAGCGTGCGGGCCTGCCTCCTGACGGTCGGATCAGCCGGGTTGCGAAGCGCATCGCGCATGCGAACGATCAGGGGATCGATGTCGGCGACGGCGCCAAGATCGACACCCACGGGCGTGCCGCCTTTAGTGACGACGTAGCCGGCATAGTGCGGCGGACTATACGCTTCGTCATTTCGTTCGGCGACGGGATTGAACGGACGGAACACGGCGAACTCGACGAGCGCGGCATCGGCCGGCATTGCCGCCTGCACCGCTTCGAGGGTCACCGGGTTCAGCTCGGCGCGAAACTCGGCGCTCCGTTCGCTCAGTGTGGCTTCGAGTTCTTCCTTGCGCGATTCAAGTTGCGAAATTGACGCGCGAAGGTCGGCGGCGGCGGCCGCCGGATTGCCGAACACGATCCGAGCCAGGCCTGATGTCGTCTCTCTCAATTCGTCCATCACCGCGCGATCGCGGGGATCGGACACGCGCTGACGCACCGAGGCGAATACGTCGGTCATTGAGTCCTGGACGCGCCCCTTGCGCTGCAGGATCACGAGCGCCGCGAGCGAAGCGGCGTCGGTCCGATTGGGCGCCTGCATCAAATGCAGCGAAATCGTTCGATCGGTGCGGTCGGCGTCGTTGCGAACAAAGGCCAGTTTCTGCTTTTCCGATCCGGTTGCGACATACAGCGTCAGTTGCGCTTCAAGAATGGCATCGGCGCGACGTTGAAAGGCCAGTGCGTTCTCGACATCACCAGCCGCCGCATAGGTTCGGGCAATGTTGCCGATGATCAGGAGTGTTTCACGGCCGTACGGGCCTACGGTCGTCTCCCACATGCGCAGGGCCTCGAATTGTGTATCGAGCGCCCTCTGGTAGTCGCGGGTGGCGCGGTAAACGTTCGCAAGGTTCGTGAGGACGCCTGCGAGACTGGGATGATCCGGACCCAGAAGCCGCCGGCGGATCGATAACGCGCGATCGTAGGACGCCAGTGCCGTAACGTAATCCTTCCGTTCGCGCGCGATGATGCCGAGATTCTGAAACGCCGTCGCCACGAACAGGCTGTCGGAGCCCAGGATGGACTCACCGATCGCGAGCGATTGCTCGAACAGCGACTTGGCATCAGCGTAGCGATTCGTCGCTCGCAGCACCTCGGCAAGATTGTTCAAAAGCGTCGCGTGCAGCAGCGTCCCTGTTTGTCCGGTCTTTTCGATCACGATCAGCGCGTCGCGATCGATCCGCTCAGCCTGCTGCAGGTCGCCAGCATCCTGACGGAGATTGGCCAGGGTAGCGAGCGAACGCAGATACCACGGATGCTCCGGCCCGAGGGCGCGCTCGAGGAGCGGCAACACGTCCCGTAGGCCGGCTTCCGCTTTTTGTCGCTCGCCGCCGCGTTCATCGAGCAGCGCGAGACGCGACCGCGCCATGGCAGGGTAGGGATGGGCTGGTCCCAATTGCCTCTCGAACGTACGGACCGCGCGTTCGTAGAGCTCCCGAGATCGAGCGTTGTCCTGTCGTTCCAGCGCGTTGCCGGCGAGGTCGAAGGCGACGAGCGCAACATAAGGGTCGTCGCAACCGCGCACCGATTCTGCGGTGGCGAGTGATTGCTCGAACAGGGATCTGGCCGCCGCATACTGTCCGGTGCGTTCGAGCTGTCGCGCGCGCGTGCGCAGAACACGTGATTCCTGCAGGCGCCGGTCGAGCACGGTGGCCCCGCGCCTGGTCTCGATACGAACCACATAGTCGCCATCGTCCACGGTTCCGTCGGCCGGCGTAATTGACAGCGTGTACGAGCCAGCTCTCGCCGCGACGATCTCGATGTGCTCTTCACCGTCGCGCCTGATCTCGTCCTGAACGTTCTCGACCAGCGCGTTGCTGCCGTCCCGAACCGCCACCCCGACGTCGATGCCACGCTGCTCGACAACGACACTCGCGAACTCGCCGTCACCGAGAACGATCAGGTAACGGTGCTCTTCGCCGCGGGCGAGGTGACGCTGGATTGGCTCTTCGGAACTGAGAACGCCCTCGAGATCCTGGCCTGCTGCGTTCGAGATGATGAGTGCCGTCAACGGCGGGACGATGAGGTGGTGCAACAGCAAACCGCGGTGCATTATTGCCGCACTACCTCGAATGCGTAGCTGCTCACGAACTCTGGCGCACGGCCGGATCGGAGTTCGAAAAGATCGACGACGTAATGCTGCGCCTTCAGCAGTCCACCCGGCAGTGACACCGGCACCATCGGAAGCTTTCGCGCACGCTGCGGCGCGAGCGGTGGACTCCGCCACACGGCGCGATTGCTGGCTGGATCTCTGAGCGCGACGTCATACGACGTCCCGCCTGAGGCTTCCAGCGCCAGGCTCAGCGGCACTGCGGATGCTCCTGATGGCACGGCGAGAATCGGCACTGACGTGACACCCCGTGTTTGTGGGGACAGGACCAGTGCGACAGCCATGGGCGCCGGGGCCGTGCGTGCATCAACGAGCGCCTGTTTCGCGGCTGCGGCAGCTTTCTGCTCCATCACGAGCTGTTGCGAGGCCGCTGCTGCTCGCTGGTTGCTATCGGTGACTTGACGTGCCGTCTCGCGCAAGTCGCGCCGCAACGAAAAATTCTGAAGGGCCAGCACTCCCACCGTCAGAATCAATACCGCCGCTGCGGCAAGCGGCCACCAGGATGGGGCCCAGATGCGACGCGACGGTTGCGTCGTGGTGTTCTGAGCAGGTCGTGGCTGATGCGTCGATCGCTCGATGGCTCCTTGCAAGCCCTTCGCAAACGCCGCTTTGCTTCGGCGACGAGGTGATGCGAGGTAGAAAGTCTCGAATCGTTGCAGCCGCTCGCCCGTGAGTGTCCCTGCCGCGTACGAATCGACGAGATCGTCCTCGACCACCCGCAGCCTTTCCGCCAGCTCATCGTCCACGAAGGTTCGCTCGTCGAGCCGCTCCACTTCGTCGGCCGGCAAAGCACCGAGGAGATATCGAACCAGGTGGTCGTCGGAAATCGGCGGCGTCGGCGGCATGGCCATTCTGGTGTCTATAGGATGCGAGACTGCGAAATCTTTCATCGCCGATTCCGGCATGCGGCGACACACGCCTCGAGGTTTGCTCTGAGCCGCCACGTGCGAATCGCAAGGGCGTTCATCGTGATCCCGAGGCCGCGCGCAAGTTCTCGCCGCCGGTCGATTCGCTGTCGCTTCGCGTCGCGATAGTACTCGACGATCAGGTTACGGTCCTCAGGTTTGAGCCTGTTCAAACAGTGCGTGAGGCACTGGAGCGATCGCTCAGCAGCGTCGTCTGTATCCGCCCGGTTCGCCGACGGACCCTGCTGCGACGCAGGCCGTGTTTCATCGAATGGGATCTCGCGTTGACTTCGACGGATGTCCTCGAGCAAGACAAATCGCGCGACGACGTAACAGTAGCGAGCGGGCGGGGTGACCTTGATCCGTCCAGATTCCTCCAGCGTGCGGCTGACGCGGTCGAGCGTTTCGTCGGCAAGGATGTCCGGTGCCGATCGGTTGCGGCGATCGAAGTAGGCGACGAGGCGTCGACGAATCTCGAGATACCGCTCGCCTTTCGAGTCGACGCCATCATCGAGCCAGCGCAACAACCGTGTAAACGAGGTTCCCGAAGTTCCCGAATCACGACGATCAAGCGTAACGACACTCATGGGCGCTTCTTCGCTCTTTGTTAAACACTCGCGTGAGTGAGTGAGATGCACGCTTCCATGCAAGACACATGACGACCGTGGAAATCGAAAGTACTAAGCGGTTACGTCGCTTCAGATGCGGGAATCACACACACCACGCCCCGCATGTCCAATAACCGTGGCGCGGGGCAGAAAATTCCAAGGCGAGTCGTTACGCTCTTTGTAAAGAAGGATCGTGATTTCGAAAGCAATTACGACACGGAGGGCCAATTGGTGGTTGGTCTGTTAGAAAGGTAAAAGGCAAAAGGTAAAAGGTGTACCTTTTACCTTTTTACTCCGCGACCATCACGGTGCGGAATGGCACGCTGATCGAGACGGCTGACGCTTGTTCGTCCAGAGTGAGTCCGACTTCCTGCCTGTCACCATATAGATCGCGAAGACGTTCCCGAACAGCCGCCAGTCGTCGTGTCCAATGCGACTGAGTCGTCGCTGATGCAGTCGATGCGCCGGCCATGCGGCTGATTCGAACATGCAGTCTGGTGTCGTCGTGCCTCGATTCGATGGTGATCGCGGCCATGAGCTGCTGGCCAGTCGGATGATCGAGGAGGAGTTCGACGATGTTATGAAGCGTCATTGGCGGGAACTCGGCGTCGAGCGTGTCCGGATCAATCTCCAGCGTCATTGACACTCCTGTACCGAGACGGAGCTGCTCGATTTCGATATAGCGTTCGACACACTCCAATTCGTCCTGCAGGGGGCCGACGATAATCCCGGTGCGGTTGAGCACAAGCCGCAGAAAGTCGGCGAGCTTGCTGATGACGCGGTCGGCCCGATCTGGATTGACATGAACAAGTTTCGCGACGGTATCGAGCGCGCCGTAGAGGAACTCCGGCTGCAATTCCCCCGCGAGCGCGCCTAAACGCGCCTCGACGAGTTCGGTCTCGAGCTTGGCCACCTGGAGGGCTCGATCATGGTTTCGGCGGCGAAGATTGAGCGCGTATCCAAGTATCGCTATCGAACTATAGGTCGCGATGGTCCAATTGATGTTGTCGAGATAGATCGTCTGTGCCGAGGAAAGCAGCGGGATCTTCTGCCATCGCCCATCGAGCCACCAGAACGACCCATAGAGCAGAAAGAACGCGATGAAATGGATGATCGAAAATCCGAATAGCGCGCCAACGTGGTAGAGCGCTGAGCGTGTCCACGACGCGCCGGTACGGGAGAGCCACTCGACGAGGCGGAAGATCGAGGGAGCGAGAGCTGCCGGAATCCACCAGAGCGTGAAATTCAGCGCCAGCAACCGGCCGATCGGCAGCGACGTCGGAGGCCGGATGCCGAGCGCGGTCATGCGCGCCGCCTGGAGCGTCGACGAGAGTGCGAGTATCGTGGCGACGGCGAAGATCCAGCTCCAGCGCGGCATTGATGGTCGATTCGGGCGCATTTTACGCTCAGTTGGTCGTTTGCTCGTGTCCGTCCCCACTGATGTCGCCGTCAGCCCGATAGCTTGCCCACAACACAATCGCAGCTCCGAGCATGATCGCCATGTCGGCAACGTTGAAGATGCCTGTCCGAAGTGATCCGACACCGACGTTCATGAAATCAATGACATTTCCGTAAATGATTCTGTCGAGCAGGTTGGACGCTCCACCGGCGGCAAACAGGCTTACACCAAGCAACGCCGGCCTCCTCCAGCGAAGCCGAATCGCCGTTGCGACCAACCCGCAGAGGAGGAGCGCGTTTCCGATCCCGAAGATGCCGGTGCGCATCCAACCCGGCCACTCGGCGCCGAGGCTGAGAAAAGCCCCTGTATTTTCGGCGTACTCAAATCGAATGGTGTCGGCAACGAACGACAGGCCCGGAGCACCCGCCAGCGCTTTGGTCGCGACATGCTTGGTAAGCCGGTCGCAACTGATGGTGGCGACAATCGCCGTGAGCAAAATGAGTCGCGTGGCAAGCGTTGACATGATGAAAGTGGTAGTCGGTCTCCCCAAGCGTATCTGATCTTGGCCGGCCTCGTAGTTTCAGCCGTTTCCGCGAAACATTTTAACGCGACGGTCCTACGTTGATGGGTGGCTGATAGCCCGTCACCGACGCGGTCATTGATGCCGCGTCGATGCCAGCGATTAATTGGGAGGTTCCATGTTGTCATTTCGGTTTGCTTTAGTGTTCGCAGTCATGCTGCTGGCGAGCGCATGCGGGGGCGGTTATTCAGCACCGACGCCAGTGCCGGCGCCATCACCAACCCCGCCGGCGGGTGCAACGCCGATCACGATTCCTACCGGCGCGTCGACTCTCGGCAATAGAGCGTTCAATCCGGCTGAACTCGATGTGGCGGTGGGCACGACTGTCACCTGGACGAACAGCGATTCCACTGCTCACACAACAACCTCGGACGGAGCTGGGTGGAACTCGGGAACGTTGCAGCCCCGAGCGCAGTTCTCTACCACGTTTTCTACTGCCGGCACGTTCCGTTATCACTGCTCGATCCACCCCGACATGGTCGGCTCCGTCGTCGTTCGGTAACCATCGAGATTGAACGATGGACGGTGCGGATCAACCAGGCAGAACGTGCGGAGGGACTTCCTGAGTACGTCGAAATACCATCTGCCGACGAGGGTTGACAAGCAACGTCAGCGTCGCCCCGGCGAGATAGACACAGGCCATGATCACAAGCGGCGTCGACCACGAGTCCCACAGCTGCACCGAGTAGCCGACGACGAGCGGGCTAAGTGAGCCGCCGAGGTTACCGAGGGTATTCATTGCGCCGGTGATTGTTCCTGTGGCTTCGCCGCCGATGTCGTGGCACATCGCCCAGCTCGGCGTCAGCGACAACTCGGCGAAGAAAAAAGCTGCGGCCATGAGCACGGCGGCGAGGAGTGGGTGCGGCACGATCGCGCCGGCGAGAATGAACGACGCACTCAACGGCATTGCGACGGCGCCGATCGATCGCCCGACTTTCAAGCCATACCGCTTCGTCAGTTTATCGGTGAGCCACCCGCCGGCGAGCGTTGCCGCCCCTCCGGTGAACAGCACGGCGCTCGCCAACCACGATGCCTGTTGCGTGCTGAACCCACGTGCCTCCTTGAAATACGTCGGCAACCACGTGAGGTAGAAGTACAGCCCGTAGCCGATGCAGAAATACATCAGACAGATGTAGATCAGATTCGCATCGACGAGATCGCGCCATTCGACGCGTGCGTCTGCGTTCGCCGCAGTGCCGGCGGCGATCAGAGCGAGCTCTTCGCCGGTGACCGATGGATGCATCGACGGATCGTCGCGGAACCAGCGCCACCAGAACACACTCCAGACCACACCGAGGGCGCCGAAAATCCAGAACGAGGCGCGCCATCCCGCCGCGGCGACAATCGGAATGACGAAGAGTGGTGACGCGGCTGCGCCGATGCGGCTGCTCATGAACACTGCGCCGTGCGCCGCGCCGCGCTCGGTCACCGGAAACCACCGGGAGAAGCTGCGAGAGATATTTGGATAGGCGCCGGCCTCGCCGGCGCCAAAGAGGAAGCGCGCGGTCAGCAGCGACGTGAAATTCCAGGCCAGCCCACTGGCGGCGGTAAATGCCGACCACCAGAGGACGATTCTCATCAGCGTTTTGCGCGGCCCGAGCACATCACCCATCCAGCCGCTGGGAATCTCGAACAGTGCATAAGCGAACGTAAACGCACTGAAGATCCAGCCCATGTGCACGGCATCCAACCCGAGCTCCGTTCGAATCGCTGGAGCAGACGAGGCGATGCAGACGCGATCGATGTAGGTGATCACCGAGAGGACGCAAGCGAAGTAAAGCAGGGTGTACCGGGCTCTTGTCGAGGACATTAATCACTCCAAGGGGCTTCGCCCCTCGGACTCCCTTACACGCTCGCTCGCGAGGCCCCGCAACCCCCACTCCGCTCGCGTGGGCTCACTCGCGCGCTCGTTCGCCTCGCGAACTGGTTTCAAAACC
>Ga0075418_10004973_pt1 | contig 15064 bp, 10 predicted proteins | sample SoiMetdeltSBSDD2_FD_81776 | JGI IMG/M metagenome (GOLD analysis project Ga0075418, IMG submission 81776) | Bulk soil microbial communities from a Populus tree surrounding site in Tennessee, USA - Soil MetaG P. deltoides SBSDD2 | ecosystem: Environmental > Terrestrial > Soil > Tree plantation...
AGTCGGAGGGGGAGAGACGGCTCTCAATAGGAGCAAGGGACGGTTTGAACGTCTGGTGAAACTGGACAAATGCCTCCGGGTCGTGGCTTGCAGAAGCGAACGTGCATGCCGATGCATGTCTCTTGGTGATACACCGACCGCTCTCGGCGTCCCGTTGAGGGTTTTGGTGTATCTCGCGTACGCTGACGGCGAGCCGGCGGGACGGAGTGTTGTCCGAGCACCAGCCTCTGATTAGCGCGTCTCCGAGTTCCACCGTGATCCTGTGTGGTCGGCGTGACACAGCACGAGGGGACGTGTCATTCCGCTCGAGGATCCGTGCTCGCCTCGGCCGACTGGGTCGATTTCCGCGTCGTCGGCTGCTTGCTGGCGCGATGCCGTTGCGGTAACGTATGGGCGAGGGCGCTGCCCTCGCGGGATTCCGATCCGGGGGCGAGCCGGCGGTGCACAACGATCGGTCGCCGCCATCCCTGGCCCGGGTCCGAGCCGCCGGGCACCCGAGGGGGGGCGCGGCCGATCAGCCGGCGCGTGCCCCCGGTCGCGCATCTGCCCTGCCGGCCCAGACGACGCGGCTGATCGGCCGCGAGCGGGAGGTCGCCCAGGTCCGGGCACTCCTTGCACGGTCGGAGGTACGTCTGGTGACGCTGGTCGGCCCGCCCGGGATCGGCAAGACTCGCTTGGCCCTAGCGGTCGTCGAGGCGTTTCTCGACGCCTTTGCCGACGGGGTCGCGCGGGATGCGCCCTCCCACCATTCAGACGCTGCGGGCATCACTGGACTGGAGCCATGACCTGCTGTCCGAGCCGGAGCAGGTCCTCCTGCGTCGGCTGGCGGTCTTCGCCGGCGCCTGGACGTTCGAAGCCGCCGAGAGCATCTGTGCTGGCGAAGGCATTACAGACGGCGCCGTGCTGGATCTGCTCGCGGGCCTGCACGCTGAAGCAGGCGATCAGCGCAAGCTACGTGTGCGCCGACGCCGGATCAGGGCCGGATGTCTGCACCGGGCCGGTCGCGAACGGCGGCACACTTGACACGGCCACTGTCGGGACGAAGTCCTTCAAAGTGGAGGCGCGGGACAAGGTCGGCAACACCACCAGTCGCACCGTCACCTACACCGTCCGGTACGCCAGCACGGGGATGTGCCAGGGCACACCAGGGCACACCATCCTGCAGCCCATCAATGCCGACGGATCCAGCGTGTTCAAGCAGGGAAGCACCGTCCCGGCCACATTCCGTGTCCGCGATGCGACGGGTGCATCGATCGGGACCGACGGCGTTGTGACGAGCTTCAGGATCGTCAGGACTACACAGGGGACGGCCGTCCAGGAGGTCAACGAGGTGGTCGAATCGACGACGCCGCACACCGAATTCCGGTGGACCGGCGACCAGTGGAGGTTCAACATCAGCACGAAAGAGCTGCAGCCAGCGACGACCTACTACTACCGAATCAGCCTGAACGATGGCAGCACGATCGAGTTCAACTTCGGCCTTCGCTGAAGATGGAGATGCACGAGCGAGGGCAGGGACCGCCGTATCTCAGGGTGGTCCCTGCCCCGCCGCTGGAACGTGCCGCCGGGAATAGTCGCGGACGTTGCACACATCGCACTACTGCTCGTCGGCTGGGTCATGGTTTCAGTGTTCGGCAAAGAGTTGCACCCGGCTTCTTGCACTGGAGGGCCCGGCTCCGCGGCGAGTAGTGTCCACCCGTCACTGGGAAGCGGCGAGCCGTCCGGCTCGCCGCTTCCGTCGGTCCGGCATGGAATGGGTCCGGCGCACCAGCAGTCATGAAGCACTACGTATCACTGATTCACTCCACTCGGCATGAAGATCCGGGCGAAGGGGATGCCCGCTGACTCGTTCGGTTTTGCAGAAGCGAACGTGCATGCCGATGCACGTTACCCGGTAAATAACGGAGTACGTGTTGGCGTCCCGTTCAGGGTCGCAGTCAAGCTGTAGGGAGCCTTCGCGTGAGAGCCCGAGCGCCCCGGCTGCCGGGGCGCTCGGGCTCGCTCCATGCGGGGCTCGATTGCACAGACCACGAGGTGCATCGGCATGCACGTTCGCTTCGGCAAAACCGGCTGCGGCGGAAATGCTGCCCTTCATGCGGACGTTCGGTCCGAAGCACGTCGCAAAATAAAGTGCATGGGGGCCTCCGGCGGCAGGACGCTGCCACGGTTGCCGCAGTCGGCTGGCGGGCGGCAGCCACGGGGCCAGGCGGTGCGAGCCCCCTGGCTCACCGTCGCGGGGCCGCCGTCCGCGCTAGCGGGGCTTCCTGACGCGGACCCTCGTGTTGCGAGTGTTGTTCTCCTCGTTCGACTCTGCGACGACGTTGTGCCCGTCGGCGAGCGCCCAGAGCGTGCGCTGGCCTTCGGGCACCTGGCCCGCGAGCATCTGCGTCTGCAGCGTCCTCGACTGCCCGGCCGCGAGGGCGCCGACCTCGATGTGCCCCACCCAGGCCCCGTCGGCCGGTGTGGGTGGCCGACCGAGATCGAGGAAGAAGTGGATGTCGAAGACCCCGCCGGTGGCGGCCGTCCCCTGGTTCGCAACCGTGATGCTGACCGGCACGCCCTGATCCTGGGTCGTGTTGGTGGCCGAGAACGCGGTGATGACCAGGTCCGGCCCCCCCGCTCCGGGGGTGGCCGTGCTGGTCAGGGTCGGAGTCGGCGTCCGGGTGACCGTGTTGGTCAACGTCGGCGTCGGGGCGCCGGGGGTGGCCGTCCGGGTCGGCGTCGGCGTGCCGGTGGGCACGCCGCTCTCGATCAGCCGATAGATCCCGCCGCCGTTGTGGTCGACGACGTACAGCTCGCCGTCCCTGTCCTCGCCGAACGAGCTGATGCCGTAGGTGGTGTCGAGCAGCAGGCTCGGGGACCAGGTGCCGGCGTTCTCGGTCAGCGACCAGATCCGACCGGAGCAGTAGTCGCCGAAGACGTACCTCCCGCTCAGCGACGGGGCGGACGCGCCGCGATAGACGTAGCCGCCCGTGACGGAGCAGCCGTCGGCATGCGAGTACTCGGCGATCGGCAGGACCAGTCCCGACTGGTCGCAGCCGCTCGCGGGCTCGAAGCAGTGGGTGCCCTCCATGCGGTCCCAGCCGTAGTTCTGCCCGCCCCCGGCGCCGCCGCGCTGGAGGTTTACTTCTTCCCAGGTGTTCTGCCCCACGTCGGCGGCGTACAGGTCGCCGTTGGCGCGGTCGAAGCTGAACCGCCAGGGGTTCCGCAGCCCGTAGGCCCAGATCTCGGGCCGGGCGCCCGGCTGATTCGCGAACGGGTTGCCCGGCGGGATCGCGTACGGCGAGCCATCGTTCGGATCGATGCGGAGCAGCTTGCCCAACAGGACCCCCGTGTTCTGCGCGTTGCCGGCCGGATCGCCGCCGCTGCCGCCGTCGCCGGTCGCCACGTAGAGCAGGCCCCCCCAGAACGCCAGCATGCCCCCGTTGTGGTTGTTGTAGGGGTCGGCGATCTTCAGCAGGTCACTGCGCGAGCCGAAGTCGGCTCGGTTCGGGTCGCTCGCCGTGCGGAAGAACCGCGAGACCACGTTGTCGCGCAGGCTCGCGTTCGTCCCCGCCGCGCCATTGGCGGTCCACATGATGTAGAAGCGGCCGTTGGCAGCGTAGGCCGGATCGAAGGCCAGGCCGAGCAGGCCCTGCTCGGCGGTGGCGGTGGTGACCAGCGCGCTCACGTCGAGGAAGGGAGTCGGCAGCACCTGGCCGCCGCTGATGATCTTGATCCGGCCGGATCGCTCGACCACGAACAGCCGGCCGTCCCCGGCGTGCGTGACGAACACCGGCGACGAGAAGCCGGCCTGCACGAGCGAGAGGCCGAGCGTGCCGGCAGCGTTCGGCACCGGCACGTCCGCGGCGGGCGGAGACGGCAGCATCATGGCGAGCACGACGAGCGCGACGCTCAGCACACCGCCGAAGCGGACCCGGTTTCTGCGCGTGATTCGGATCGGCAACGCACACTCCAAAGAGTCGATCGAGGGCCCGCTCCATCGTACAGCACGAACGCCAGAGGTCACGCCTGGGGAAGCGGCCATGGCACGCGGACTACCAGCGCGACCTGCCTCGAGCGGTGCGCCGCCGATCCGCGGCCGCGGGATCCGACGGCAGGGACGATCGGCCTTGCTCGGGCCACCGATTCTATACGTGGGCCGGTCGGCAGGTATTCGTGCGGCGGGTCTGCGCCGGTCTAGCGGCCGACGAGTGCGGCGCCTGCGCCTCCGAGAGCCTTTCGTACGGCGGGGCCGGACAGAACCGACCGGTTCTGTACGCCCGGAGTGTGGCGATCCTCGCAGCCCCCGCAGCGACACGAGGGCCGCGCGGTGGCGCACCTCCCGTCGTGGTGTGCGGCCCGCGAAAGCGTCGCCCGCGGCCAGGAGAGGCGCTCGTCGACGCGGCCACCGTTCGGTGCGGGCGCCTCGCCTCCGACCCGCCGTTCGCCGGCCTGGCTGACCCGAGCATCACGTGGCAAGAGCAGCGCGCTCTTGCGGGGCAGGAGGCACTCGCGCCAGGCGACGCAGCAGGCTGGGCGAACTGCGTGGGGCAGGCCATCGCCTACACCCTCGAAGAAGCACCCGTCCCCACCTGATCCGGCTCATCGGCCACCGACCGCCACCGGGCGCGCAAATCCGTGGCCGTGGGTGTAGCCGTCGCCACCGTTCGGCCGCCACGGGACTCCAGGCTCGACTTCCGCCATTTCCGATCGGTGCCACCAGGTCAGATAGCGGGGTGCGGCGACTTTCGTAGGCATCGCGACCCACACGATGACGTAGAAACTCTCAAGCAGATCCTCCCCCTGGTCGTCACCGTATCTGGTGCACCACTGATGCCGGAGATCCGCCCGAGGCACCAAAATGGCGGCAGTCGAGGCTGGTGGGTCACGCAGCATTTCTCTGAGGTCGACGAAAGGGAGCGATACTGCATGGTGGGAGCACGGGACGAAGGCAACTATATGGAAGGAACGCCATCGTCCGCGGACGATGGCGGAGCCGCGCGAGCGTCAGGCGATCGTCACGGTGACCAGCGCGGACCAAGGCGATGACGGCCGCTGACCGCGTCGTGCTGCGCCTGGACCCGCGGTCGATGCTCGGTAGCCTCGGGCGCGAGGAGACCGCCGCGCCGATCCACGGCGCGACCTGGTACTACGCGGCCGCGGCGGGCGATGGCCTGGAGTATCGATTCGCGGCCAGTGCGCTGACGGCGGCATCCCATTTGACGGCCGACCTGCTGCTCGATGGCGAGCACCTCGCGGTCTTTCGGTTGCGCCTGCAAGAGGGGGCGAACGGCCCGGCGTTCGACTTGGTCTTCGGCGGGTTGAATCAGTGCTCGGCGCGGATCCGGATGACCCTCGTCGCGACGAACCAGGATCGCTGGCGCCACGAGCGCGAAGGCGCCTGGCTCAAGCCGACGTGCGCGGGCGATCGAGTGAACCTCGCCAAGGTCGACCGGATGCGGCTGACGGTGCTGCGGATGGGCGACCATCCCGTCCGCTGGTGCGTGACACCGTTCCGCGCGACGACGGGCGAGCCGCCGCAACTGGCCGAGCCGCTCCTACCGAAAGGGCCCCTACTCGACGAGCTGGGGCAGAGCGCGATCCACTCCTGGCCTACCAAGAGCCGGAGCGCCGAGGAGGTCACGGCACGCCTACGCGACCAGCTCGCCGCGGCGCCTCGGCAGTGCTGGCCGGCTGGCTTCTCGCGGCGGGGTGGCTGGCAGGGCGAGCGGGTCGAGGCGAGCGGCTTCTTCCGCACCCATCACGACGGTCGGCGCTGGTGGCTGGTCGACCCCGACGGCTTCTTGTTCTGGTCGGCAGGCCTGGACTGCGTGCGCCCCTCGATCGGCACGCCGATCGTCGGCCTGGAAGCCGCGCTGTCCTGGCTTCCCGGTCCCGGCGGCCCGTTCGCGGCGGCCCACGATCGCGACGAGGACGGCGCCCCGTCGATCGACTACCTGGTGGCCAACCTCATCCGCGCCTTCGGACCGGAGCGATGGCGGGCATGCTGGGCCGAGATCGCCCTCGCGGAGCTCCGCCGCCTGGGCTTCAACACGGTCGGCAATTGGTCCGACTGGCGGGTGGCGTCCGCGGCCGAGGTGCCCTATGTCCGCCCCCTGGACGAGCGCTTGCCGCGCACCCCGCTCGTCTACCGCGACTTTCCGGACGTGTTCGACCCTATCTTTCGGGAAGACGCCGCGACGTACTCCGAGCAGTTGCGCGAGACGGCGGACGACCCGGCCCTCATCGGCTACTTCCTGATGAACGAGCCCCGGTGGGGGTTCGCGTCCGAGACACCGGCGGCGGGGATGCTGCTCAACGGGCGCCCGAGCGCGAGTCGCGCGGCGCTCGTCGAGTACCTGCGCGCTCGGTACGGGGATGATGAACGGCTCGCGGCAGCCTGGCGACTGCCCGTCACCCTCCGCGAAGTCGCCGACGGCGAGTGGCGCCGACCGCTCACCGCCGCGGCCCGGGCGGACCTGACCGACTTCAGCGCGTTGATGGTGGAGCGCCTGTTTGGGGGACTGAGCGAGGCCTGCCGGAGGGCGGACCCGCACCACCTGAACCTGGGGGCGCGCTACCATACCGTGCCGCCCGCCTGGGCGCTGGCGGGGATGCGCAGCTTCGACGTGTTCAGCATGAACGGCTACGACCGGCGCATCCCGGCCGAGCGGCTGGAGCGGATCAGCGCGGCCCTGGACCGCCCGGTGCTCATCGGCGAGTGGCATTTCGGCGCGCTCGACGCCGGGCTGCCGAGCGGCGGGATCCGCCACGTCCGCGATCAGGCCGCGCGCGGGCGAGCGTTCCGCGTCTATACCGAGGACGCCGCCGCCCATCCCGCGTGCGTCGGCGTCCACTACTTCCAGATGTACGACCAGTCGGCGCTGGGGCGCTTCGACGGCGAGAACTGCAACATCGGCTTCCTGGACGTCTGCCATCGTCCGTACGAGCCGCTGGCGGAGGCCGCCCGCGCCAGCCACGAGCGGATCTACTCGGTGGCGCTGGGGGAGGCCGCGCCCTACGCCGATGCGCCGGAGTACCTGCCGCAGCTCTTCCTGTGACGCGAGGCGGCCCGATCAGGCCCGGGACACCGCTCCGCGAAGCGACAAGCTGAGCAACCTCAGGTGCCGACGAGGTGCTCGTTGGGCTTCACGAGCTGCTCCTGGTGGGCTCTCAGTGCGCCCAACTCACGCTCGAAACCAGCATCCTGGCGACTGATCAGGTCGTCGAGTAGTTGCACGGCGTACTCGTAGAGCCGGGCGTCCAGGGCGTTGTGCTCCGCGATGACGTCGACGACGGCGGCAGGCAGCGATTCCCGCGGTGGCCTGCTCTTGTTCACCAGCCTGGGCCAGTAATGCACGTCGCGCTGCCACCCGAGGATCCTTTTCGCGAGGATCAGCGTCTCGTCGAATCGCTCCGTGATCCCGACCATGGAGAAGTGGGTACGCAGGTTGTCCTTGGCGACCTCCAGCATCTCGGCCGAGCACTGACCGAACTCCGGATTCAGACCGGAGAGCCGCCTCGTCTGGTCATTGTCTGCTTCCTTGCACGAGATGCTCGTCACGAACTCTCTGAGGCCGATCCCCTCTGTCACGAGGCGTTCGTGGAGTGCGTTGTTGCTGTACTTGAGCGTGTGGTAGTAGAGCGACACAACCCGATCGACCGGATCCCTGAGTACCGTCATGTACGTCGAGGGCCCCGGCAGCAGCTCGTGGATGCCGAACGGGAAGTGGCCCATCACGACTCGGATCTGATCCCGTCTCGTCGTCATGACGTGTCTGGCGAGAGGTAGCCGCTCCCCGTCCTCCCCGTCGTACTCAAACGGGGGGTAGTACGTCCCGTACATGTCGAACGGAGGCCAGTACGTCCCGTCATACAGCGGAACATCGGGATTCGGATCCGTCTTCTCGGTGGGACCGGCGGGAGCATACTGGTAGGTGACGACATCACCGAGGGTGCTGCCGGCCGACTTTGGGATGTGCAGGAAGAGCAGCACTCGATCGGTCGCGGGCGGGGCGTCAGGCATGCATCAGCTCCTCGTCGTGATGGTGTAGCGGCTCACCGCAGGGCGCGCTCAAGGACGGAGCCGACGACCTTCCGAGCATCGAAGTGCTCCTCGGCCAAGGCACGCGCCAGCCTGGAGTGGCGGTCGTAGTCGGCGGCGACGGCTTCGAGGTGGCGTGCCGCCTCGTCGAGGTCTCGGAAGCGGAACAGGCCGGCCGCATCCGGCAGGAAGCGACTCGGGCCGGTGTGCTGGACCACGGCGGGCTTCCCGCTGGCCAGGTAGCAGATGGTTCGGTCACTCAGCCAGGCGGTCTGCAGGCGGACGTACCCCGGCTTGGCGCAACTGAATTCCCCGCGTGAGTCCTGGACGTAGCGCTGGTAGCTCCGCGGGGTAGGCACGATTTCCCAGGCGTCCCTGACACGCCAGCCGCGTTCCCGGAGGTTGGCACGGTAGTCGTCGTCATCCGCTGCCAGGCAGAGTGCCAGCTCCAACGGCTGATCCGTGCGCGACGGGAGGTCGAGGAACGGCTGGAAGCCGGTCAGCTTGTCGTTGCGGTAGAACGTCCCGTCGGCATCCTGGATGAACTCGTCCATGTACCAGTTCGAGACGGTGGTGAACGGCGCATGCCGTCGAGCCTCGCGTTCCGGCCACCAGTCCAGCGCCACGCATGGGGGCGTGTACTGCCACCTCAGCCCGAGGTCTGGGAACCGCGCGCCCGTCTGACCCACGCTCTCGCCGATCGTGAAGTAGGCGTCGTGGGGCGCCAGGCGCAGCCCACCCATGCCCACCCAGGTCTGCAGCAGGCCGGGGTCGATGTCCACCAGGGCAGACTGGCGGAAGCGCCCGACGATTTCCATCGGCGTGACATATCGGAAGTTGACGAACAGGTCCGCCTCGGCAGCCGCGTTCAGGTCCAGACACCCCTCCGCGGCGCCGGGCGGCAGCGGCTCGCCATCCCAGGAGCAGACCGCCAGGCACTCGGCCAGGCCATAGGGCGCCAGGTTCTCCTTCAGGGCGGTGACGCTCGCTCGCACCTCGGCCGCGGGCGTTCCCGGACTAATCCCATCCAGCCAGATCACTCGACAACCGAGCGCACGCAGCCCGAGGGCCCAATTGAGGTGAATCCACAGATAGCCGCCGGCCTTCGGATAGGCCAACGTGTTCGCGGGGCCGAGGCAAACCGTCACACTCATGGCCGCAGGTCAAACACGACGACGTGACCGGGATTTACCACGCAACGGAGCCCTTGAACGAGGGTGGCGGTGAGACTCCGTGTAACGATCGAGCCAACGGAAGGCAGGCCACCAGGAGACGATGGGGTCGGCTCCGCTGAGCAGGATGAACGTGTCGCGCCGGAAACCATCGGCCTTACTCCCGTGCCCACAGATGATGCTCTCCCTGCTTCGCAGAAGCTTCGACGTCGACTTCGATGGTTGTGGAACGAAATCAAGGACCGTTTCCGTCCGATCCAATCAATCGGCGCAGTGCTTCATTGTCACGACGTAATGAATCGTTCTCTGCGCGCAACCTTTTGTTCTCGCTATAGTACCAATGCCTGGCTGTTCCATCGAATCGTGGTTCAGATATACGTGCCGAGTCTTCCCTATACTCACTCGGCTTGATATGTCGTTGATAACCATGGACCTCATTGTAGTGTTCGAACGTATCCTCAAGCCACTTCAGTTCATACTGCGGGAGCTGATCGACGTTAACTTGTGCACGATCGCGTAGCTTCGCCCTGGCCAGGGATCCCTTCTCGACCGATTCTTGGAAAGTCTTGTTCATCTTGCCGACGTAGGCGATATCCGACATCAATTTGGGCCAGGTAAGCATGGCCTCGTCCCATTGGAGAGATAAAGCGCCGCATATGCTGATCAAGGAGGCACGTTCATCCGCGATCAAGTCTTCATACTTCAGCGTTGGCCAACCACGCGAAGAGAACAGCTCCCAGTCCTGCAGGAAGCGACGAAATCGCATACGTAGGGGCGGATCTTCGGCCGTCGTCTCGTTGACTCCGTACCATTTCCGACTGAGCGATGAGTATGCTGCTCGAACGTCCCTGACGACGAGCAGCGGTTCTGGATTCCAGCCAAGATCCCGGTAGATACCGGCTAGATCAACCCAGCGGTAGGACGCGATGGTCATCTTGCACCAGACGATCGGCTCGGTGACCCGGTCGAATGATGGCTGGATGACATCGCTTGGCATGTCGAGAACGCCGTTCGTGTCCCGACGTTGCAGGAAGCACCATGAGGGTAGCGTTGTGCCACCGCTCTGGAGTCCGGCACACAGGATCATTCGCTGCTCGGCCGATCGCGTCGTCATAGTCTGGCTCACCATCAGCAGCTTCACGTGGGTATGGACGGGTGCCTGGCTAAGCCTCCATTGCGCGTTCCAGTAGATGAGTTAGCACTCGGCGCGCGTCGAAGTGCTCCTCGGCGATTTCCCGCGCGGCACGGCGCTCGACCGTGTAACCCGCACGTACCCTTTCGATGCAGTCCGCGGCTTCATCGACGGACGAGAACGCCAGCACCCCTTGACCTGTCGGCAGCCAGTCACCAAACCCGGTGTCCTGGAGGACGACCGGGAGTCCGGCGGCCAGGTAGCAGACGCTGCGATCGCTGAACCATCCGCTGTGGGTCTTCACGTAGGCGTGCTTGGCAGCGCTGAGCTCTCCGCGGCAGCCGGTGACATATGCCCGGTACGTTGCCAGGTCGCTGCTCACCTCCCCGGCGTTCCGGACCAACCAACCGGCTCGCCGTAGCGAGTTCGTCACTTCCGTCTCAACGCCGACGAGCGCCAGTTCCAGCCGTTGCGACGTGCGGGTGGGCAGGTCCAGCAGGCGAAGCAGCTCCTCGTCTTTCTGGCCGTAGTGCTCACCCCGGTAGGTGACGGCACCATAGGAGCTCCAGTTGGCAATCGTGGTGAAGGGTGCATCAGCCGGCACGTGCGCACCCTCCCACAGTTCCAGCACGACCGGTGGCACGGTGGGAATCCAATCGATGCCGACGGTCGGGACGGTGCAACCGACGCGCCCGATGTTGACGCCATAGCTGAAATGGACCTGATGGTCCTCGGGCGCCGCTACGCCGATCCGGCCCACCTGGGTGAAGAGCGGGTCCATGTCGACGATCGCTCGACGTCGGCAGAGGAGAAACTCGGGTAACCAGCAAACACCGCCGACGTTGAGCAGCAGGTCCGCCCCTGCCAGCATTCGCTTTAAGTCGTCCCAAGCCGCACCGTCGACATGACCCGACTCGCGATTCACATAGCAGACCGGGATCTCGATGCCGTGATCGGCCATGAGGGCCCGGACGACCCGCAGGCCGGCCTGCGGGTCGTCCCCACACGTGCGCCCAACTGGGTCGTTGCAGGAGCCCGGCCAGCCGCTCTCTTCCAAATACAGTACGTCGTGTCCCAGACGGTGCAGCCCTAGCACGTAGTGGAAGTAGGCAAAGATGTTTCCAGCGAGCGGGTTACGGATCATGTAGCCACAGACGATGATCCGCGCCATGTCACAGCCCCGCTCGTTCCAGCAGGCTGCCGAGCACCTTTTCAGCCTCGAAGCAATCTGACGCGACCTCTCGTGCTGCCCGAGCATGCACGTCGTAGTCGGCGTTGACTTGGTCGAGGGCGTCGACGACTTGATCCGCAGTCCTGAAGGCGAACAGGCCCCGGCCGGTCGGCAAGGCGGCGCCGAACCCGCTGTCCTGGGTGATCACCGGACGGCCCGCCGCGAGGTAGCAGGCGCTGCGGTCGCTGAACCAGCCGCTCCGCGCGCGGACGTACTGGTCCTTGGCGACGGTGAACTCACCGCGCGAGCCGAGGATATACTCGCGGTACGGGGAGATGTCCCGTGACACGGGAATCGCGTCGACGATCAGCCAGCCGTGGGACTGCAACAACTGGATCACCTCCGGATCTCGGCTGGCCAGGGCCAGCTCGAGCGGCTGCTCGGTGCGTCGGGGCAGCTCGACGAACTCCAGGAACTGGCGATGCTTGCTCCAGACGTAGGTCTGGCCGTTCCACTCGACGTCGCGTCCGGATTGCTCCCAGCTCGTGATGGTGGTGAAGCGATCGGCGGCCGGCGGCTGGCTCCCTCGCGCCGGCGGGCCGGCGGCGGGCGTCCACCAATCGAGGACCACCGGTTGTCGGGTCGGGAGGTACTCGAAGCGCCCGAGTGGGATGTCGCAGTCCGGCGCGCCGATCTTCTCGCCGAACGTGAAGCGGTGGGTGTGGGCATCGAGCATGTCGATCGTGGTCTGCTCGCCGTTGGCCGCGTTGACCTGGGAGAGGACCGGATCGGTCTCGAGGTAGATGCGGACCGGCACCCGCAGGTGTTCGTCGCGCAGCGTGGTCGCGCTCGAGAGGTTGACGAGGGCATCCGCTCGCGCGAACAAGGCTGCGAGCTCGGACTCGGAGCGTCCGAACGTGCGGCCACCCTCGGCCGCGGAGCGGTACGCCCAGCGATCGGACAGGCCGCACCAGGCCATCAGCCGGGCGATGTACCCGACGGTGTAGTCGTCGCCCGGTGCGTCTCGCTCCGGGTCGTACGCCCACTGGCCGGTGTCTTCGACGTAGTAGACGTCGCAGCCGAGCCGGCGGAAGCCCTCGAGGTAGTGGAGCACCTGCCAGCCGACGCCCGCGAACGGGATGTGCCCCATCATCCCCAGAATCACGAGGCACGGCTTTCGGCTCATCGTCGGCCTCCGGCGTCGCTGTTGACGAGATCCGGCGGCTGCTCGTGGCGGACGATCTCCATCTGCTGCCGATACAGGCTGGCGTAGAGCCCTTCGACTTCCATCAGCTCCCGGTGCCGGCCCTGCTCCACGATCTCGCCCCGATCCACGACAAGGATGCGGTTCGCGTTGCGGATGGTGGAGAGCCTGTGGGCGATGACGAAGGTGGTGCGATCCTTCATCAGCTCGTTGAGCGCGTCCAGCAGCAGACCTTCCGTCCGGGCGTCTAGGGCAGAGGTCGGCTCGTCGAGGATCAGGATCGGGGCGTCCTTGAGGAACGCGCGGGCGATCGACAGCCGCTGCTTCTCCCCACCGGAGAGCGTGGCTCCCCGCTCCCCGACGACCGTCTCGTATCCCTCGGGCAGCCGCCGGATGAAGTCGTCGGCGTTGGCCGCCACCGCGGCCGCGACGATCTCCTCTCTCGTGGCACCCGGCCGGCCGTAGGCGATGTTCTCGGCGACGGTCAGCGGGAAGATGAACGGCTCCTGGAGGACGATCGCCACCTGTTCGCGGAGCGACTGCACCCGCAGGTAGCGGATATCCTCGCCGTCGACCGTGACCCGCCCGGAACACGGATCGAAGAGCCGCGCCAGCAGGCTGACCAGGGTGGTCTTGCCCGCGCCGGTTGGGCCGACGATCGCCACGACCTCGCCGGGCCTCGCTTCGAGCGAGACCCGCTTCAGGATCGGTCGGTCTGTCACGTAGCCGAACGTCACGTCCTCGTAGCGGACGTGCCCCCGTAGCCGGGCCTCGCGTGCGTCGGGCAGGTCCCGCACGTCGGGCGCAGTGTCCAGGATCTCGAGCACCCGGTCCGCGTTGGCCGCCGCCTGCTGGTAGGCGGCGGCGGTGTAGCTGAGCGAGTTCAGGGGGCCGTAGAGGGACGCGAGGTATGCGAGGAACACCAGGATGGTCCCGACGGTGATCTGGCCCTCGAGGGCGTAGCGGGCGCCCAGCCACATGATCCCGGCCGTGCCGACCGCCGTGACCAGGCCGACGAAGAACTTGAACGACATCTCCGCGAGGGTGGACCGCCGATAGGCCGCCACCGTCTCGTCCGCGTAGCGGCGAAAGCGGGCGTGCTCCAGCTCCTCGCGGGTGAACGCCTGGACCGCCGGCATCGCGCTCATCGTTTGCTGGACCACGGACATCATGCGCCCCTCCAGGTCGCGCCGGTCCCGGCTCCGCACCTTCATCGGCCCGCCGAACGCATGGATCGAGAGCAGCAGGAAGGGGACCACGCCCAGCGACAGCAGGGTCATCGTCGGCTCGAGGCGCCACATGATCGCGAACATCGTGACCAGGCTCAGCGCCGACTGGAGCACCGACAGGAAGACGCCGGTGACCAGCACGCGCATGCACTGGGGGTCGCCGGTCACGCGGGCGATCGTGTCGCCGACCGGGCGGTGACCATGGAACAGCAACGACAGCCGCTGCAGGTGCAGGAACAGGTCGGCCCCGAGGTCGTAGGTCATCCGCTGGCCGAGCTCCACCGAGGCGAGCGTGCTGGCCATCAACACGAGCGTGGCGGCCAGGAAGATCAGCACGGTGGAGATGCAGACCCAGAGGAGCAGGCCTTCGGTGCCGTCCGTGCCCGGCAGGGCCGCGAGGAGCCCGGAGATTTCGGGCGGCAGCGGCTGCTGGCCCAGGACCTCGTCCACGAGCAGCTTGGTCGGCCAGGGCTTTAGCACCTCGAGTCCCACGGTCAGCGCCATGGTCACGAGCACGAGGCCCAGGCCGCGCCAGTGTGGCCGGACGTAGCGCAGCAAGGGCAGGTAGGTTGTCATGCTGCCGGGCTCTCTTCAGGACCTGGGAGTCACGCTGCCGGGGGCGGCTGCCTCCGCCCGCGGCTCGTCCGGCTGGAGCTCGCGGGCGACCTCGTCGGTGGCCCATTTCACGGCGGACTCGAGCCGGTCCGCCTCGGCGATCGGGGCAATCCAGAGGGCGGCCGCGAGGAGGGCGTGGACGGCGAGGGCGAGCTGGAGGCCGAGCGCGCCCACGACCGCGGCCGAGACCGCCAGGGCCCCGAGGAGCCAGTAGAGCGAGCGGGACGGCCTGAGCGTCGCGGCGAGGCGGGCCAGGCGCCGCGGGCCGCCGTGGTGCTCGACGACGAGCCGGAGCGGGGCCTCGCCGAGCGCCCCGCGCCCGATCTTGAGGTCCCAGTCCTGCCAGTCGAGATTCCAGCCGACGGCGATCCCGCGCGCGGTGAGCTTGCGGGTCACCCGCTCGAGGAAGGTGTGCTTCTCCATCGCCACGCCGCCCGGGTAGATCCAGCGCACGGTGCGCCGGAACGGTTGGAGCCGCTGCCACCACCGGCTCAGGCCCGGCCCGGACGGGGCCG
>Ga0075418_10004974_pt1 | contig 15063 bp, 12 predicted proteins | sample SoiMetdeltSBSDD2_FD_81776 | JGI IMG/M metagenome (GOLD analysis project Ga0075418, IMG submission 81776) | Bulk soil microbial communities from a Populus tree surrounding site in Tennessee, USA - Soil MetaG P. deltoides SBSDD2 | ecosystem: Environmental > Terrestrial > Soil > Tree plantation...
CCACGCCCGACGAACATGGTTCGCCGGCGCGAGCACCTCGGCCCGCGGCCGGAGCGCGCCCGACTCGATCCGCGAGACCGCGAGGAGCTGGCGGACGAGTCGCGACAGCCGCTCGGCCTGTTCCACGATGATCGTCAGGCGGCGATCCGGACGGTCGCCGGTGAGCTGCTCCGCGTAGGCCCGGATGCTCGTCAGCGGCGTCTGGAGGTTATGGCTGACGCCGCGCAGGAAGTCGTCCTTCGCCGCGTCGAGCTCGAGCAGGCGCTCGGTCTGCGCCTCGACCTGTTCGAACAGCTGGGCGTTCCGAATGGCGACCGCGATCTCGCTTGCGAAGAGCTCGAGGAGATCGCCGTCCGCCGGCTCCCAGGTTCGCGTCGCAGGAAGGTGGCCGCTGAGGAGCCCGAGGCGCTCGCCGGGGAGCTCGAGGATGGCCCGGACGGGCCGCGGGTCGCCCGGCACATCGTCCTCCGGGGGGATATCCGCGGGATCGCCGAGATGGATCTGGGCGTCGATCATCTCGAACGCCGTTCGCGCATCAGCCGCCGCCTTCGCGACCAGCCGGGCGACGCCGTCGCGCGGCGAGGTCTCGCCGATGGCGATCAGGATCCGACCGAGCTCACGGTTGCGCCGCTCGAGGTCCGCCGCCAGGCGGTTGTGGCTCTCGGCGAGGCTCGCGAGCTCGTCCTCACCGGCAACATCGAGGCGCGTTGACAGGTCGCCCGCCGCGACCCGCTGAACCGCGCTCGCGAGCGTCCTGAGCGGCCGCAGGAGATCAGCGGTGAGGACGTACGCGAGCATGACGCCGAGCATCGCCGCGACCGCGATCGCGAACAGCAGCAGCCGGACGATGTTCTCGGGCAGCCCGCCGCCTGCGACCTGGGTCGCCGCGAGCGCGACACCGAAGCCGGCGACCGGGAGCACCGCCGCAGCCACGAGCCCGAACATCAACCGGGTTCGGAACGAGAAGCGCGATCCGATCCTTGGCGAGGCCTCCGAGTCCGGAAGGGCCGCGGTTTCGTCGAGCTCGGTCACGTGCTCTGCAATCGGTAGCCGATGCCGCGCACGGTCTGAAGGTACGAGGGGTGGCTCGGGTTGACTTCGAGCTTCTGGCGGAGGCGGCGCATCGTCACCCAGACGTACGACGGGTCGGCGTCCTCGGTCTCGGCCCAGCCTCGTGCGAGCAGCGATTCGGTCGTCACGGTCTGGCCGAGGTTTGCCGCGAGGGCGTAGAGGAGCCGCGATTCGGTCGGCGTCAGGGCGACCTCGGTCCCGCGGACGATCGCCGCACGGCGGTGGAGCTCGAGCGTGAGCGTCGGCCCGAGGACGAGGCCCTGGCGCGGGACCCGGTCGCCGACGCGCCTGAGGATCCGGTTGATCCGCGCCCGTAGCTCCGGGTAGTGGTACGGCTTGGTGATGTAGTCCTCGGCGACCTCCTCGAGGAGATCGGCCTTCGAGTCCGCGGCGTCGATCGCGGTCAGGACGATGATCGGCAGGTCCGCCTGGGCCTTGACCTCCCGGGCGAGGGTCAGGCCGTCCATGCGCGGCATCATCATGTCGATGATCAGGAGGTCCGGCCAGCCGCGGGCCAACCGGCGCAGGGCTTCCTCGCCGTCCCGGGCCGTGATGACCTCGAAACCGTCCGATCGAAGCTGCTCGGCGAGCAGGATGAGCAGCTGCGGATCGTCGTCGACGATCAGGACACGCAGTTCCTCGCCCGGCGCCCCCGCCGTTCCGCCGATCATGGCCGGAGGATAGCGCCCGCTCGACGCCGGCCTCGGACTACGGCGCCTTCGGGTCGACGAACCGGCAGCGGTCGCGGAGCGGGCAGATCTCGTGCGCGGGGCGCTGCGAGTGGCAGACCACGCGGCCGTGGTGGATGAGGTTCACGTGGGCCTCGAGCATCCGGTCCGACTCGACGAGGGCGAGGTAGTAGTCGTGGGCGTCATCCGAGGTCGCGGCTGCCGGCAGCAGGCCGACCCGGCGCGAGACCCGCTCGACGTGCCGATCGACGGGTACGAGGGGCATCCCGAACGAGAACATGAGCACGACCGATGCCGTCTTCTTGCCGATCCCGGGGATGCTGGTGAGCCAATCGCGGGCTTCGAGCGCCGACATGTCGGCGAGGAACTCGAGGGAGTGGTCGCCGCGGCGTTCGCGGAGGATCCGCAGCGCTGCCTGGATGCCTTTCGCCTTCTGGTTCGGCAGGCCGCCCGGTCGAATGACCTCGACGAGCTCCTCGTACGGCGCCGCCTCGACCGCCATCCAGTCAGGCGCGACGCCGTCCGGCAGGCCGTCGCCGCCCCAGCCCTGGCCCGGCGCGTGGTGCTCGACGGGGCCGCTGCCCGGGTAGGTCGCCCGGAGCAGCACGAAGGCGTGCTCGGCGTTCGTGTCCGCAGTGTTCTGGGTCAGGATCGTCAGCACGAGCTCGCTCGTCGGGTCCAGCCGGCGCTCCCACGCCGGCCGTCCATAGACGCTCGCGAGGCCGTCGAGGACGTCGTCGACGAGATTGGGCCGGCTTCGGGCCAGGCGCCCGACCCAGGCCTTGACCGGGTCGACCTTCCGCTTCGAGCGCTTCTTTGGCTTCGACTTCTTCGGCGCGATCGCGTCGTAGCGAGCGAGGCGCGCTCCGCAGCTGACGAGCGGACGTGCTCCGGCGGCGATCGCCATGTCGACCGGGACGGGCCGCTGCCACACACGGATCGCCTTGGCCTTGAGCTTTCGGATGGCGATGCCGCCGGCCGGATCGACGTTGCCGCCGACGGCGATGCAGCGGACACCCCGATCGCGAGCCGCGATCGCGACGCCGGCCGCGGTCTTCCCAAACGCGGTCTGGGCATCGATGCGACCCTCGCCGGTGATCACGAGGTCGGCCTTGTCGAGGGCGGCTTCGAAGCCCGTGAGTTCCATCATGACCTCGACGCCGGGCCGGAACTCGAGCGAGGCGAGCCGGTCGCGAAGGCAGAGGAGCGCGAAGCCGACACCTCCAGCGGCGCCGGCACCGGGCGTGTCGCGCTCGCGACGTCCGACAGCGGCCTCGAGCGCGTCCGCGAGCCGCTCGTTCCGCGCGTCGAGCGTCGCGACGTCCGCCGGAGTGGCGCCCTTCTGGGGGCCGTAGGTCGCCGCCGCGCCGGTCGGCCCGAGGAGCGGGTTCGAGACGTCCGAGGCGACCGTCAGGCTGACCTCCGCCAGGCGGGGGTCAAGGCCGCTGAGGTCGACGGTCGTCTTCGTCCCGTTGTCGCTGATCCGTGCGCCGAGCGCTGTGAGGATGCCGGCGCCGCCGTCGGTCGTGGCGCTGCCGCCGATCCCCAGGGTCACGTCACGGAGCCCTGCATCCAGGACGGCCCGGAGGAGCTCTCCGGTGCCCAGGCTCGTCGCGGCGATGGGGTCGCGCTCCTCGACCATCACGAGCGAGATCCCGGACGCCTGGGCCATTTCGACGAGGGCGCGCGTGCCGTCCTTCGAACGGAGCCAGTGGGCCTTGATGGGCCGTCCAAGGGGATCGGTCGCCGTGGCCGTGCGAACGGTCCAACCGCCGGCCGCCTCCGCGGCGGCAAGTGTGCCTTCGCCGCCGTCCGCCAGCGGACGCATCCGAAGCCGGTCCTTCGGTCGAACCTTCCGCCAGCCCTTCGCGAGCGCCTCCGCGACCTCGACCGAGGTCAGGCTGCCCTTGAACGAGTCCGGCGCGAAGACAACGATCACGGGCGGCCCGATTGAGCTACCCGTCGCCGAGGCGGTTCCGCCGTCACCGGAACTTCCGGGGTTCGGGCGCCCATTGCGCCCATCGATCGAGTTCTTCGACCGCGACAGCCGCACGCGAAACGTCTCGGAAGGTGCCCCTGTTCCTTTCGAACCAACCTTGGACCCCGGTCTGCCTCAGGAGTTCCGGTGCGAGCGGAATCAACGGGCTCAGGGTCGGCGTTCGAACCGCGATCACCGCGGGCCGAGTTCGTAGGCGGCCGCTGAGATCGTCGGGCCGCTGCGCAGCTCGAGGTATTCGGGGATCCGGACCATCGGCGGTCGTTCGAGGTCGGCGAGCTCGAGGACCTCGAGGGAGAGGCGCCCGCGCCCGGAGCGTGGCAGCTTCATCGTCGAGCCGAGCTCCGCGAACAGGCGCGCCTTGCGCCGCTCCTCGAGGCGCTTCATGACGGCCTGGAGGATGACGAACGACATCCTCGAGAGGCCCTCGAGCTCCTGGTTCCGATGCACGCGCCGCTCGAGGTCGACCTGGCCGAGGCCTTCGATGCCCGCCCGTTCGGCGATGTCGATGAGATGCCCGATCTCGACCGCGTAGCCGGTGAAGAACGGGATCTGCTCGAGGATCGAGCGGCGGCCGGCGTATTCGCCGGCGAGCGGCTGGATGAAGCCCGACAGCTCCGGGTAGAAGAGGTTGATCAGCGGCCGCGCGACGAGCTCCGTCACCCGTCCGCCGCCGCCTTCCTTGAGCACGCCGCCCTCGACGATCGGGCGCTGGTAGTAGCCCTTGACGTATTGCAGGCGCGGCTCGTGGAGCAGCGGCCCGAGCGTTCCGTAGACCATTCGCGGGTGCCAGTTCCGGACGTCCGTGTCGGCCCAGACGAGGATGTCGCCGGTCGTTGCATGCAGCGACTTCCAGAGCGCCTCGCCCTTGCCGGCGAACGAGCCGTAGCGCGACAGCACCTCCGGGTGCTGGACGACGCGCGCGCCCTCGGCCTCCGCGATCTCGCGCGTCCGGTCCGTCGAAGCGGAATCCACGACGACGACCTCGTCGAGGAGCGGCACCCGGCCGACCATCTCGCGGATCGCGCGGCGGACGATCGGTCCGATCGTCTCTTCCTCGTTGAGTGTCGGCAGGACGAGACTGATCGTCACGCCCTGCTTGTCCTTCAGCTGGACGAGCCGGCGCAGGTCCGCGAACTCGGCATGGTGGAAGTTCGACTCGCCGAACCAGCGCTCGACCCGGGCCGGAACGGCCCGGGCCTCCTCGGCCGCGCGGTCGGCGGCGGCGAGGGTCTCAGCGTGCTGGGCGAGCTGCTCGAACGTGTGCCGTCCGATCTGCTCGCGCGTCTTCACGACGACCACGGAGGCCTTCGAACGGGTGGCGATCGCCTCGGGCATGGCCCCGAACGGCTTGCCCGAGCCGTCGTTCGACGTGGGCGCGGCGGCCGCGCCCATGACGACGACATCCGCCCGGTCGGCCTCGCGCAGGATCGCGTTTCGGACGTTCGCGGCTTCGCGGACGAGGCCCTCGCCGCGGCCGTTGGCGTGCTGCTTCAGGAACGCCGAGAGCGCGCGCTCGGCCTGCGAGCGGACGGCGAGGGTGATCCCGGGCGGTACGAGGTGAAGGGCCACGAGCGTCGCGTCGTGACGGCGAGCGATCGCGTCGGCAAATCGCAGCGCGAGCTCGGCGTGCGGGCCACCACGGACCGGCACGAGAACCCGCCGAATGACCCGCGCCCCGCGCTGCTTCACGACGACGATGTCGCACGGGGCGTCGCGGACGACCTCGTCGATCGTCGGCGAGACGGCACTCACGGGCCCGCCGTTGCGGCCGATCGAGGCCTTGCCGCCCCAGCCGAAGACGATGAGGTCCGCCTCCATCTCGCCGGCCGCCTCGACGATGCCTTCCGAGGCATGCCGGCCGATCCGCACGATCGGGTGGATCGGCGTCCCGTCCGGCGCGAAGTCGAGGACGCGCTGGAGCAGGCGCCGCGCATGGCGGGCGCGCGTCGCGCCCTCGGACAGCGGCATGCCCTCGGGCACCTCGACGATGCCGAGCGCGGTCAGCTCGCCGACCCGCGGCTCGAGGAGGTCCGAGCCGAGGCGGATCAGCTCCTCCGCAGTCGCCGGGTTCGCGACCGGGATGAGGACGCGCGTCGGGAGCGGCATGCTCATCGACATCAGGCGGGTCCGGGGGTCGTGGCCGCGGCGACGCCCGCGCGCCAGCGCTCGACGAGGTACGGCTTCTCCCGCTCGAACTCGCGGGCCTGCCGCTCGACCTTGTCCTCGGCCTGCTCGGTCGTCAGGCCGCGGTTCTCGATGACGAACCCGCCGACGCGGCCGAGGTAGATCGGGGTCAGGCCCGCGACCATCTCGGGGATCGCCGACTCATCGTCCCGAGCCGCGAGCACGAGGTCGAAGATCACGCGCGCCCAGACGTCGTCCGGGAAGGCAAACGTCGCGAGCGCCTCGCACATCGCCGCGGTCGTCGGGACCGGCGCGTCCGAGGCCTCCATGCCGAGCCGGCGACGGCCGGACTCGGCCACCTCGCCGGCACGTTCGGCGATCCGGATGACATCGGTCGCGGTGTCATGCGAGAGCATCGACCGCCAGGTCGAGCCCATCGCCAGTGAGGCAGCGTGGAACTCCGTGAGCAGGCGCAGGACGTTGACCTCGAGCGGCGGCGGGTCGGCGAACCGTTCGAAGCCGTACGACGGAACGTCGTGGCTGCCGTGGACGCCGAGCCAGCGGTCGGCATGCCGGACCGACAGTCGCAGGAGCGTCGAGACGACCTGCCGGACCATCGGACCGAGGTCCGCGCCAGGGTCCTTTGGGTCGTGGACCTTCGCCCCGAGGCGGGCCTGGCAGATCGCGAAGCCGCCCGTGAGCGCGGTCGTCGTGAGCCAGATGTCGATCCCGAACTTCGAGACGTCGGCCGTCCAGTCGTCGCCCTCGAGGACGTGGCGGATGAGGTCGCCCGAGAGCCCGAAGTCGCCGCCGATCGGCTGCCGGATCCGGAGGCCGTACAGGGCTCGGGTCAATGGATAGGTGATGTTGTTCGTGATCGTGCCGTCGTGCTTGTGGCGGGCATAGAGCGGGGAGACGAAGTCGTAGCCGCCCTTCACGATCGGCCCGGCCAGCAGCTCGATCCACTCGGGTCCGATCGAACGGAGGTCCGAGTCGACGACGACGAGGGCCTGGACGTCGAGCGCGGCGGCCATCTCGAAGATCGTCCGGAGTGCGGCGCCCTTGCCGCCGACGCCGTCGATCTCGGGGTACGTGAGCGAGACGCGGGCGAGGCGGTTCTTCGGCCGGACGAGGAGGATCCGCTCCACGTAGTCGGGCGGCTCGGTCTCGACGACGACGCGGCCGGTGCCGTCCGGTGAGCCCGCGTCCGAGTTCACGACGACCGGACGGAGGTCCGGGAAGAACTGGACGAGGCCGGCCTGGGCCGCTCGGACGACATGGCCGATCGTCGCCGCGTTCCGGTAGCTGGGAATGCCGACCATGATGTCGGCCCGCTCGAGGCGCTCGATCTCCGCGCGGATCTCGGGCGTGAGGATGCTCACGGGCATCGCTGCACCCTACCACCGGCGGCCCGCAGGCGGGCTTGACGTCCCTGCGCCGCCCTCAGCGTTTCGGGATCCGAACGATCGCCCAGTCCCGGCTGGCCACGCCCGGCGTGTAGCGGCCGTTCGCGGCCTTGAACGCCATCTCCGAGAACCCAACGGACCGCCACTGGCTGTACCAGGTGGCAGCAGGCGCCCGAACGATCGGCGTTCGCCGCACGTTCGCCGACTCGCCGAGCGCGGATTCGAGGAGGCGCTTGCGCTCGAGGAGCGGAACGTCGAGGAGGCTCTCCCCGTCGAGCTCGAGGAGGTCGACGGCGACGAAACCCGCCCCGGCCTCCTCCGGCATCGCGGCACGGTTCTTGATCGACGCCTCGGCGTGGTCACGGCGTGCCTCGCGGCCCGAGCCTCCGCCGCCCATGATCATCTGCCGGCTCATCTCGGCGGGCGTCGCCATTCCGTCGGTGACGTCCGGGACGATGAGCCCGACCGAATCGCGGATCTGCGCGGTCAGGTAACCGTCCACGATCAACGTGGCGGCCATGTTCGCGGCGCCGATCTCCTCGCGCAGCGCGGCAAAGGTCACGAGCGCCTCGCCGTCCTCATCGGTGAGCAGCGCCGGCTCGCCGGACGTCACGTTGGCGAGGACGCGCCGGCCGACCCAGAGCGGCTCGATGATCGGGTCGCGAACAGCGCCCGTGTCGACCCGGCCGAACGGCATCGGCTGCTGGATCGCCAGACGCGCGCTTGAAATGGCCATCACCGACATCCTACCGATGAGCCCCCGATCTCGTTCGAAATCGGCGTTCGACGAACGTCCGGCGTCCCTATGATCCGCGCGATGACCGCGGCGCCTGCCAGCGCGTCCCCGAGCCTCCTGGATCGGCTCCGAGGCCTGACGCCTTCGGGTCGCGCGAGCGTGCCCGCCGCGTGGGCGCTCTACGACTTCGCGAACACGATCTTCAGCTTCGCGGTCGTTTCGGGCGCGATCGGGCTCTGGCTCACCGAGGATGCCCAGTTCGGTGAGCGCGACGGCAACTTCGTCCTGAGCCTGGCGATCGTCATCAGCGTCGGCTTGAACGCGATCGTTTCGCCGATCCTCGGCGCGCTTTCGGATCGGGGCGGGCGGCGCCTGCCGTTCCTCCTCGCGTTCACGGTCGTCTGCATCGGGGCAACGGCGTTCATCGCCGACACCGGGGCGACGATCGGTGTGATCCTCTTCATCGTCGCGAACTTCGCCTACCAGGCGGCGCTCATCTACTACGACGCCACGCTGCGAACCGTCAGCAAACCGGCGACCCGCGGCACGCTGTCCGGCATCGGCGTGGCCATCGGCTACCTGGGCACGATCGTCGTCGGCCTCGCGATCTTCGTCCTCGACGTCCCGGTCGACGCCCGGTTCCGGCTCTCGGCCGTGATGTTCGGGCTCTTCGCGGTCCCGATCTTCCTCGTCGTCAAGGAGACCGGAACGGGCGAACGGATCGCGGCCGGCGAGCTCGTCGGTTCGTTCAGCCAGCTGTTCCGAACCCTGGAGCACGCTCGCGAGGTACCCGGCCTCGGGCGGTTCCTCCTTGGCCGCTTCTTCTACTCCGACGCGGTGAACACCGTGATCGTCGTCATGAGCGTCGTCACGGTTCGGGCGATGGGCATGACCCCGACGGTCGCCAACCTGATCCTCCTCGGGCTGACGGTCGTGGCGGTGGCCGCGAGCTTCGGCTGGGGCCGGCTGGTTGATGGCTGGGGTCCGAAGCGAACGTTGATGGTCGTGCTCGCGTCGTGGGCCATCGGGCTCGTGCTCGGAGGGTTCTCGATCGGGATCAGCGGACCGCTCGGCATCGGCATCTTCCTGATCGCCGGTGCCATCCTCGGGAGCGGTCTCGGCGGCGTCCAGGTCGCGGATCGCGTGTTCATGCTCCGCCTGTCGCCGCCGGCCCGGCTGGGCGAGTTCTTCGGCCTCTACGGCCTCGTCGGCAAGGGCTCCCAGCTCATCGGGCAGCTGCTCTACGGCCTGATCCTGCTGTGGACATTCGACACGCTCGGCAACGCGGCCTACCAGGTGGCGGTCCTCAGCCTGCTCGTCACGATGGTCATCGGGGCGTGGCTCATCCGACCCGTGTCCGACCAGTGGACGGGCTCCGGCGAGCTCGACGACGCCGCATCTCCGCCGCCCGATCGTCTTGCCCCCGCGACATCGCCGATGGAGCCGCGCTAGGCGGAATACCCCTCCGGATGCGCGCGCCGCCAGGCCCAGGCCGAGCCGATCATCGATTCGAGGTCCGAGCGCTGCGGCCGCCAGCCGAGGACGTCGGCGGCCCGGTTGATCGACGCGACGAGGACCGCCGGATCGCCCTCGCGTCGCGGGCCCACCTCGTGCGGGAGCGGGGCGCCGACGACGCGCTCCGCCGCGGCCATGACCTCGCGGACGCTGAAGCCGACCCCGGAACCGAGGTTGCAGACGAGCGACGCCGCCGTTCGTGGGTCGCCTGGCGCCGTCGCCTCGAGTGCCGCGAGATGGGCTTCGCCGAGATCGGTCGCGTCGACGTAGTCGCGGACGGCGAACCCGTCGCTCGTCTCGTAGTCGTCGCCGAAGAGCGTGATCGGCGGCCCACCGTCGGCCGACGCAAGGATGTTCGGGATCAGGTGCGTCTCCGGTTGATGGACCTCGCCGTTTCGGTCGGTGGCGCCGGCGACGTTGAAGTAGCGCAGGCTCGCGCTTCGAAGCCCGTAGGCGGCGCCGTACCAGGTCAGCGCGGCTTCGAACGAGCGCTTCGTCTCGCCATACGGGTTGATCGGCCGGAGCGGCGCGTCCTCGGGGATCGGCGTCGCGTCCGGGCGGCCGTACACGGCGGCCGATGACGAGAAGACGATCCGGCTGACGCCGGTCGCGCGCATCGAATCGAGAAGGACGATGCCGCCGGCGACGTTCGTCGCGAAGTAGGCGGCCGGGTCACGCATCGATTCGCTGACGAGCGAACGGCCGCCGCAGTGCAGCACGGCGTCGATCTCGAGGTCGCGGAAGGTTCGCGTCAGGAGGCCGGCGTCCTCGTAGGTGCCCTCGACGAGCGGCACCTCCGCCGGCACGCTGCCGCGATGCCCGGTCGCCAGGTCGTCGAGGACGACGACGGCATGGCCGGCCGCGAGGAGCACTTCGACGGAGATCGAACCGACGTAGCCGGCGCCGCCGGTGACGAGGACGCGCACCTCGTCAGGATGGCATGTCGCGGCGGCCGAAGAGGCGGTCGAGCAACCGCCGCAGCCAGCCGGGGCGCGGTGGCGCGGGTCGCGGCTCGGGCTCGGGCTCGGGTTGCGGCGCGGGCTCGGCCTCGGGCTTGGTTTCGGGCTCGGGTTCGGGGGTCGGCTCGGCCCGCTCCGCGAGCTCGGCCAGAATCCGGGCGGCGGCGGCTTCCTCCGGATCGATCTCGCGCGCCTGCCGGGCGAGGGTCTCGGCCGCCGCCAGGTCGCCTCGATCGAGCGCCACGCGTGCGAGGCCGACGACGGCGATCGCGTTGCGCGGATCGGCCTCGACCACCTGGCTGAGGAGCGCCGTCGCGAGGTCGAGCTCCCCGGACGTTCGGGCCCGCTCGGCTTCGAGCAGTCGTTCGATCATTCGGCCCGGTCCTCCGCGAGGCCCTCGAGCGCGAGCCGGAGCAGCGTCGGCCGGTCGTTGAGGGCGCGTTCGGCGATCACCCGCTCGAGCAGCCGCTCGATGAGCTGGCCGAGCTGTGGACCGGCCTTCAGCCCCAGCTCTCGCATCAGGTCGTCGCCGTCGATCGCGAGGTCGCCCCGGTCGAGCGCAACCGACGCTGCCAGCTGCGCCGCGACCCGCTCACGGAGCTCGGTCAGGCCATGGGCGTCGGCCGGCATGCCGGAGCCCACGCTGTCGGCCTCGCGCAGCGCGAACAGGTCGTCGAGCGCAGGTCGGCCCACGCGCTTGATGAAGCGCCGGACGCCGGCATCGCTCCACGCGCTGTCGTAGGTGAACATGTGCTGGGCGACGAGCTGGACGACCCGTCCCGATACGGACTTTGGTGTGCGAAGACGGGTCAGGATCGCGGCCGCCATCTGGCTCCCGAGCGCGTCGTGGCCGTGGAAGTGGCCGTCGGCCATCGTCGCCGGCTTGCCGACGTCGTGCAGCAGCGCCGCGAGGCGGACGATGGGCCGGTCCGCGGGCGCGGCATCGACCGAACGCAGGGTGTGCTGCCAGAGGTCGTCGCCCTTGATCTTGTCCTGTGGGATGCCGCGCTCCGCCTCCAGCTCGGGCAGCAGGTGAGCCAGCACACCGGTTTCGGCCGTTGCCGCGAGGCCGACGGACGGTTGCGCCGCGGCGAGAAGCTTGTCGAGCTCGGCCCCGATTCGTTCGCCGGAGAGGTGTCGCACGAGCGCGGCGCCCGCGACGACGGCGGCGAGCGTCTCCTGTTCGATCTCGAACCCGAGCGTCGCCTTCAGCCGCAACACGCGCACGATCCGGAGCGCGTCCTCGCGGAAACGCTCGACCGGATCGCCGACCGCCCGAAGGAGCCGCGCGTCCAGGTCCGCCCGCCCCGCATGCGGATCCACGTACCCGGGCTGCCCGGCGGCGGCAGCACCCCAGGCAATCGCGTTGACGGTGAAGTCGCGACGCGCAAGGTCCTCCTCGATCGTCGCGCCAAATTCGACCTCGACCGGTCGCCGGAAGTCGAGGTACTCGCGCTCGGTCCGGAAGGTCGTGATCTCGAACTCCTGGCCGCCCTCGCGGACGACGACCGTCCCGAACCGGTTTTCGTAGACGGCGCCGGGGAACAGCTCCTGCAGCTGCTCCGGGCGGGCGTCTGTCGCGAGATCCCAGTCCGCGGGCTCTCGGCCCAGCAACGCGTCGCGGATGGAGCCGCCGACGACGAACCCGGCACTCCCCGCCGACCAGAGGCGATCCAGCAGGGCGTGGACGGGCGCCGGGATCTCCGGTCGGTCGGTCATCCTGGTGCTGCCCGCGGTCGACCCCGGCGGGCGTCGATCAGTGCCGGCCGAGGAAGAGGTACGAGCGCCAGGCCTCGTTCCGCTCGTCCGCGAGGTACGGCGTGAAGAGGCTGTACAGGTCGCTCCGCGGCTCGAACGGGCTGCGCACGAGCCGCAGCCGCGCCTCGTCGAGCATCTTGCCGCCCTTCCGGTGGTTGCACGACTTGCAGGCCGTGACCAGGTTGTCCCACGAGTGGCCGCCGCCGCGATGCCGCGGCACGACGTGGTCGAGCGTCAGGTCGTGGGTCTGGCGACCGCAGTACTGGCACGTGTGGCGATCCCGCGCGAAGACCTCGCGGCGGCTCAGCTTCACCCGCGGTCGCGGCCTGCGGACGTGGTGCTGGAGGCGGATCACGGACGGCGCCTTGTATTCCATCCGCACGGTGTGAATGACCTGGTGATTGAACTCGATCACCTCGGCCTTCTCACCGAACACGAGCCGGAACGCGCGAGGCAGGTTCGTCACGTTCAGAGGCTCGTAGTTCTGGTTCAGCACCAGCACGTTGCCTTCCATGGTGAGCGGGATGCTACATCGAGCCTCGGCCGATCGCGGCGCCCGAGGCAGGGTCCCAGCCGCCGGCCTGGCCGACCTTCGAGGTGAGCGGTTTCCCGAGCGCGCCCGTGATGAATCTGGCGGCCTCCAGCACGCCTTCGAGACGAACGCCATGGTCGAAGCCGGAGGCGTCGAGGAAGTACACGAGGTCCTCGGTCGCGAGGTTGCCGGCCGCCCCGGGCGCATACGGACAGCCGCCCGTGCCGCCGGTTGACGAGTCGAAGCAGCGAACGCCGGCATCGATGCCGGCGGCAACGTTCGCGAGCGCCGTGCCGCGCGTGTCATGGAAGTGGAACGCGATGCGCTCGAGCGGGATGCCGGCCGCCACGGCCGCGCCGGTCAATGCCGACACCTGGCCCGGGACGCCCACGCCGATCGTGTCGCCGAAGCAGATCTCGTCCGCTCCGAGCTCGAGGAGCCGCCGACCGACCTCGACCGCCTGCGCCGCCTCAACCCGACCGGTGTACGGACAACCGAACGCGGTCGAGACATAAGCCCGCCGCCACCAGCCTCGCTGCCCCGCCTGCCCGAGCACGGGCTCGAAGGCCTCGAGCGAGCCCTCGATCGACATCCCGATGTTTCGCTCGGTGAAGGCGTCGGTCGCCGCGGTGAAGACAGCGATCGCCGTGGCCCCGGCCGCTTCTGCGCGGGCGAGGCCGCGGATGTTCGGGACGAGGACCGGGTAGGTAACGCCCTCGCGCTTCGGCAGGGACGGCAGGAGCTGGTCCGCGTCCGCGAGCTGGGGGATCGCTGTCGGCAAGACGAAGCTCGTGGCCTCGATCTCGCGGAGGCCGGCGTCGACGAGGAGCTCGATGAACCGGCGCTTCGTTTCGGTCGGGATCGTGAGGGCCTCGTTCTGGAGCCCGTCGCGCGGCCCGACCTCGTAGATCCGGATGCGGTCGCCGGCCACCTCAGCCCGCGGGCGGGTCCATCGCCCGTTCGAGGCGGGCGATCTCGACCTCGATCCGGGCGACTTCCATCGACGCTTCGGTCCAGGACTCGCCGCCGAGCTTCGCCGCGTTGCGCCGCTGGCGCGCCGCCTCGTGGAGCGGAAGGAGCGCCTCGCGCGTCGCGGGCAGGTCGGCGTGGCCGGCCTTGTCGTGCTTCGAATCCTTGTGCGTCTTCGAGTCCTTCGCGTCCTTCTTCGACATCGCCGAGAGCGTAACGCTACGGCTCCACGATCGCGAGGAGGTCGCCGCGAGCGACCTGTTCTGCGGGTCGGACCCGCAGCTCCGCGATCGTGCCGGGGATCGGCGCCGCGACGACGTGCTCCATCTTCATCGCCTCGAGCGTGACGATCGGATCGCCGGCATCAACGCTCGCGCCAGTCGCGGCGTGGACCTTGAGGATCGAGCCGGGCATCGGCGCGAGGATCTCGGCCGGGCCGCCCGAGTGGCCGTGGGAGGCCGCCGCGCGCGCGGCTCGGTCGACGTCCGGTGGGGGCGCGAGTCGGAACGCGACACTGCGCCCGGCAAGGTCGATGTGGACCACGTTGCCAGGTCTTGTCGTGGCCGGTGTTTCTTCAGCGGTGTTTACGAACACCCATTCGTACGACGCGGTGGGCACGGCAAGCCGAACGGAGCGCGCCTGGGACTCAGCCGCGACCCGGACCGTACGCGGGCCATTCGCGCGCCAGCCATCGGACCAGTCGTCGCTTCCGGCCAGCTCGTTCGCGGCGAGCTGCCAGGCGTCGTCAGGGATCTTGGTGAGCGACGCCCAATCGTCGGGCGGCCAGATCCGGTCGAGCGTGTCGATCCGCGCCTGACCGTCGCGAACGACGGGCTGCCGTAGCAGCCAGCGCAGGAATCGAAGGTTGGTCGTGAGCCCCAGAACGAGGGTGTCATCGAGCGCCGTCATCAGTCGGTCGAGGGCTTCGGTTCGGTCCGCGCCGTGGGCGATGATCTTCGCGAGCATCGGGTCGAACCGACCGCCGACGACATCGTCGAGCTCGACACCGGCATCGACCCGAACGCCCTCGCTTGCGGGCCAGCGCAGGGCCTCGATGGGACCGGTCGCCGGCAGGAAGCCATCTTCGGCGTCCTCCGCGTAGAGGCGAACCTCGACCGCGTGGCCGCCGTCAGCACGAGCCTCATCGAGCGTTGCCTGGCCAAGTCCGAGATCGGTCAGCCTCGCGCCGGCAGCGATCGCCAGCTGATCCGAGACGAGATCACGACCGGTGATGAGCTCCGTGACCGGGTGCTCGACCTGGAGGCGGGTGTTCATCTCGAGGAACGAGACGCTTCCGCGATCGTC
>Ga0075418_10004976_pt1 | contig 15062 bp, 12 predicted proteins | sample SoiMetdeltSBSDD2_FD_81776 | JGI IMG/M metagenome (GOLD analysis project Ga0075418, IMG submission 81776) | Bulk soil microbial communities from a Populus tree surrounding site in Tennessee, USA - Soil MetaG P. deltoides SBSDD2 | ecosystem: Environmental > Terrestrial > Soil > Tree plantation...
AAGCCATAATAGAAAATCTGACTAAATTGTTTCAAGAATCTCGATGCCGGAACCTGTTCGGTGGCATAGCGGTTCAAGTCGGACTGGTCGGTGATTTTCTGTCGGCGGCAAAATTGTTGAAAGGTTCGCAGTAAGACCAACAGCTGCGATGTGCGTTCGCTGGCGCGCTGGCTGAAGTGCCCTTCGCCCAGCGCGTCGAGCGCGACCGTTGGATCGACGAGTCCGTCGCGAAGATCGCGCAGCGTCTGCCAGAGCGCAGCGCAGCCGCCAGCGCGCTCTTCGATGCCGGCAAAAGGCTCCGCGCCGGGCTGGCGCGTGCGGATGATTTGGCGCAGCGCTTCTTCGAGAAACAGATCGGTGCGTAGCTCCAGCGCTGTGCCACTGCTCTCTGCTTGGAGCCGCAGGGCCAATTGGTAAAAGGTCAGCAACTGAACATTAAGCAGCGCCAGGCTCCGCTCGCGGCTTAAAAGTATTTTTAACCGCCGGCGGAGCAAGTCGGACGGTGTTAGAATCAGCAGCGGGCTGAGCAAGTCCGCGTCCTTATATTTGAGGATTTCCTCGACGAGACTGTCTTCGAGGTCGGGGTTAAATTGCCCGAGGATGGTTTGCATGATTTGTTAGGCTGGCTGAACAAGCCGCCGACCCAAACTAGCACGAAATATGAAATAAGGTATCGCTTTTCGCAAGCGCCAGAGGCACGTCGATCATGCGGGCGGACGATGTTCGTGACACCGACGGCAATTGCAAATGTAAATACAAACCATTAAACCAACAGCCAATGCGATTTGCCAAACCAAACCGACTGCTCGTCATTTTTTTCCTCGTCGTTCTGTCTTTTCGCGCTAGTGCCCGCGAACGCGTGCTCGAATCGAGCGCGGGCCTCGTTGTCGCCGACAGCGAGCTCGCGAGCGCCGCGGGCATGGAAATTCTTAAGCGCGGCGGCAATGCTGTCGACGCGGCGGTCGCAACGGCGTTTGCGCTTTCCGTGGTCGATCAGGCGTCCTCGGGCTTGGGCGGTGGCGGCTTCATGGTGATTTATCGAGCCCAAGATAAAAAGTCCTTCGCGCTGGATTTTCGCGAAACGGCGCCACGAGCCTCGCGCCGAGAGCTATACACGAAAGACGGCAAACCTGTGCCGTCGCTGAGCCTCACGGGTGCTTTGGCCGTTGGTGTGCCCGGAGAAGTGGCCGGTTTGGTCGAAGCGCGCCGGCGTTTCGGCACGTTGCCGTTGGGCGAGCTCATTGCGCCCGCGCTAAAGCTCGCGAGCAACGGTTTTCCTTTGGATCCGACCCTGCGCATCGCCATCGAGCGTCAGCAGACAGCGATGAAGCGCTTCGCCGACCTGGGCAGTATTTATCTCGCCAACGGCGCGGTGCCTGCCGAAGGCGCGGTTATCCGGCAACCGGCGTTGGCCGAGACTCTTAAAGCGATCGCGGCGCAGGGTTCTCAAGTTTTTTATCAGGGATGGATTGGCGCGGCGATCGTTGACACGATCCAAAAAAACGGCGGCGTGATGACGGCGGATGATCTAAAACGCTACAAGCCGGTATGGCGCGAGCCGTTGATCGGCGCCTACCGGGATCGCACGGTCATCACCATGCCGCCGCCGAGCTCCGGCGGCGTCGCGATCTTAGAGATGCTCAACATTCTCGAAGGCTATAAACCCGATCAATTTCGCCATAACTCAGCCGAGTATCTTCATCTTCTAACCGAGGCCATGAAACATGCCTTCGCCGACCGGGCGCAGTTTCTCGGCGATCCGGATTTCGTCCATGTGCCGATTCGTAAACTGACGGCGAAGGATTACGCCGCCTGGATTCGCGGCCGGATCTCGCCCGACAAAACGCATCCGCCGCCTTTTTACGGTTATTACAATTACAATGCCGAAAAAGGTGGAACGACGCACTTCAGCGTGATCGATCGTTTCGGCAACGCGGTGGCATGCACCCAATCGGTCAATACGCGCTTCGGCTCGAAACTACTCGTGGCGCAAACCGGCATCGTGCTCAACAACGAGATGGATGATTTCGCCATTCATCCCGGCATCGGCAATGTTTACGGCTTGATCGGCAACGAGGCGAACTCGCTGCGAGCCGACAAACGTCCGCTCAGCAGCATGGCGCCGACGATCGTCCTGCGACAAAACCGCCCTGAGCTCGTCGTCGGCGCGGCGGGCGGGCCGCGCATCATCAGCGCAACCCTGCAGACGATCCTCAACGTTGTCGATTTTCAGATGCCGGTGGGCGCGGCCGTCGAAGCGCCGCGCGTTCATCATCAGTGGCTCCCGGAGCGGTTGAATGTCGAAGCCAAGATCGCTGTTGAGGAAAGAAAGGGCCTGGAACAGCGCGGTCACGTGCTCCGCGAGCAGAGCGAACTCGGAGTCGTGCAAGCGATCACTTGGCAAGGCTCGACGATGAGCGGCACGGCTGATTCGAGGAAAACCGAAAGAGCGCGCACGGAATAGCGCGTGCGAGCGGCGATGAAAATATTTTTGTGAACCGTTAGACCTGGCGATTCTAGCGGTTCCGTCCAAACAATCGCCAGGAGCTTCGCCGCCGCTTCGGCCACAGGCTTAGAATCGGTAAAACCACTCGCCACAATTTCAGCAAAGCGCTGGCGGTCCTGAATATTTTCTTGCCGAAGCCGCCGATCAAAAACGTCGATACGCCGGCAGTGAGCAACGGATGGGAACTGATTAGCCGGCCGATTCCGAAAAGCTTGCCGTCGATGTCGATCGGCGAACGGATTCTCCGACAGGCGGTGGTCAACTCGAGGCGCTCCAATGCCGCTTTTTCGATCAGCGCTTGTTTGCGGCGCGCGATGTTATCGAGACGATTGCTCACGAGTGGAGGCCCTCAAGTAGTCGCGATCTTTGCCGAGCTCGGCCATAGTGGCGGGGAATAGACGAGGATGGTGAATAATCACGCCGCGCAGTTTGACCGCGGCAACAACCCCGACGGCGAAATAAGCCAGCGCGAGACCGCCGATCGCCGCGATCCAACCGTTTTGCCAAAACAAAGCGACGAGAAAAATCGTCAAAAGGACGATGCCAAAACTGAACCCGAAGAGCAGCAGGAGGGTGAAAACGAGAGCCTGTTTGATCCGCTCACGTTCTTCTTCGAGTTCTGTGACGAATAGGTCAAGGCGTGTGTGCAAGGCCGAGCTTAAGCCGGCGAGCACGGCCTTGAGTGGCTGGAAGAAGCTCGAGGAGCCTTCGCGGCTTTGGCTGCCTCCCAAATCGCTCATCGGCGATTACTTGCCACGAATCAACAAGCCGAAGGCCAATCCGACGGCGGCCGCGATACCCACGGCACTCCAAGGATTTTCCCGAACGTAATCGTCGGCGATTTCGGCGCATTCCTTGGATTTTTTCCGCAGAGTTTGTTCAGCATCGGCCAGAGCTTTTTTACCCTCGATCAGGCTCTGTTCGATTTTTTGCCGCGCGACGCCGATTTTTTCGCCCGCCTGACTGGCTGTCGCCTTCAATAACTCCTCCGCATCGCCGACTAGCGTTCTCAAGTCGCTAGCGAGTCTCTCTTTACTGCTGGTTTCGCCGTCCATAAACACCTCCGCGATTCAGGCTGCTGAGTTCCTATGATAATCACCGCCGCGGCGCTATTCAAGGTCATAATCTGCTTGAACAATGGTTTTGATGCGGTGTCGCGATAGAAGTTGATTTACGTTCTTTAAATGTTATGCATTCTTTTGCTCCTGAACGGGGCGAGGAGGACCTTTGAAATGATCTGTCACTATTGGCGCCGGCTGCTCGGCGCGTTTTTTTTGATAACTCTTGCGGCGCCCGTGGCCGCTTGGGCTCAGGGGAGTCCCAACCAAAAGCTGGTGGAGGCTGCGAAGAAAGAAGGTGAGCTGGTTTATTACACGACCATGACGCTCGATCAGAGTAAGACCGTCACCGACCGTTTCGAAAAGAAGTACGGCATCAAAGCAACCCTTTTTCGCACCGGCGGCGGCCCTTTGCTCAATAAGATTTTCACCGAAGCGCGCGGCGGACGATACGATTGGGACGTCGTCGTCGGACGCGGTGAGATGGTCTTGCCACTAATAGAGAGAAAACTTGTGGCCTCTTACCTGTCTCCGGAAACCAAGATGATCGAAGAACAGCTCGTTGATAAGCAGGGCTATTGGACCGCTTATTACGTGAACAGCTATGTTCTGGGCTGGAACACAAAACTCGTCAAAAAGCAGGACGTGCCTAAAACCTACGAGGAGCTACTCAACCCAAGATGGAAGGGCGGGCAAATCTCGCTGGACACCGAAGCTTACGGGATGATGGAAGGGCTCAAGCGCGTATGGGGCAGGGAAAAAGGCATTAACTATTTCAAGCGGCTCGCCGCTTTGGATCCGGTCTTGAAACGCGGCAATACAGAGCGTGTCCAACTGGTCGTCGCCGGCGAGTACCCGCTCATCATCGCCTACAACCAAACCCTTCAGAGAATGAACTCGCGCGGCGCGCCGGTTGATTGGCTACCGTTGGAGCCTTCGGTTACCCAGGTCAATCCGATCATGCTCGCCGCCAAGGCGCCGCATCCCAACGCGGCGCGGCTGTTTTACGATTTTGTTCTTTCCAAAGAAGGGCAAGAGATGCTGCGCGGCTTCCAGCGCATCCCGGTGCGCAAGGACGTCGAGCCCGATCCACCGCGGCTTTTTCGTGGTTTTAAAATCGCCGTCGAAGATCCCGAGGATTACAAAGATTTCGACGCCTCGGTAAAACAGTATCTGGAGATTTTTAAGTTGCGATAGGAAAATTAAGCGGAGGCACGAGGCGAGAGGCTTGAGTAAGAGTTCCTAATCACGCCTCAATCCTTCTGCCGCTCGCCTATTCTTTGAACGGATTCTTGAGCAGGATCGTTTGTTCGCGGCCGGGACCCACCGAGACCAAAATGATCTCGGTGCCAATCACTTCTTCGATTCGCCGGACGTATTTCTGAGCCGGCTGCGGCAGGTCGGAAAATTTTCGGACTTTATCGAGAGGCTCGGTCCAGCCGTCCAACTCTTCGTAAACCGGACTTGCCTGCTGCATTACTTTACAGCTTGCCGGAAATTCGGTTATGAGCGTTCGGTTATAGCGGTAGGCGGAGCAGATCGGGATTTTTTTAAAACCGGTCAAAACGTCAAGTTTGATCAGCGCGATCCCGGTCATGCCGTTCATTCTCACCGCATGCCGCACGCCAACGGCGTCAAACCAGCCGCAGCGGCGTGATCGTCCCGTGGTGGCGCCAAACTCTTCGCCTTCGCGTTGCAGTGTTTCACCTTCGGGTCCGTCGATCTCCGTGGGAAACGGACCGCTGCCGACTCGCGTGGTGTACGCTTTCGAGATACCGATTACCTGCTGAATGCTTTGGGGCCCGATGCCCGAGCCCGAGCACGCGCCGCCTGTGATCGTGCTCGATGAGGTGACGTAGGGATAAGTGCCGTGATCGACATCGAGCAGTGTCCCTTGAGCGCCTTCAAAAAGCACCCGCTTGCCGGCGCGTATTTCCTGATCGAGTAAAAATCCTGTATTGGTCACATAGTCTTTGAGTTTTTCCCGATAGCCGGCATAGCTCTCATGAATCTCGTCGAACTGAAGAGGTTTTTCCTTAAGAATGGCTTTCAAATAGAAGTTCTTCTCTTCGATGTTACGTTGGAGCTTTTCCTGGAAGGTGTCTTCTTCCAATAGATCGATAAAGCGAATGCCGACGCGCGCGACCTTGTCTTCATAGGCTGGGCCGATGCCGCGCCCGGTGGTGCCGATCTTGCCCTTGCCGCGCAGACGTTCGCGCGCCAAATCGATTGCCTTGTGGTACGGCATGATCACGTGGGCCTGCTCGCTGATGCGCAACTGCCCGTTGTCAGCGAGATGTCCCTGGGCTTTCAAAGAGTCGATTTCTGCGATCAAGACGGCCGGATCGATGACAACGCCGTTGCCGATGACGCAGAGCTTGTCGGCATGCAGCGCTCCGGAGGGAACGAGATGTAAAACGGTTTTCTTGCCGTCAACGACCAGCGTGTGGCCGGCGTTATTACCGCCCTGGAAGCGCACAATAATGTCCGCCTCGCGGGTGAACAGGTCGACTACTTTCCCTTTGCCTTCGTCGCCCCACTGGGCGCCGATGATTGCGACGTTTGCCATTGGGTTAGGCTATAGGCAAAAGGCAATAGACGGATCGATTCGGACTCTCGCCTCGCGTCTCATGCCTTGAGCCTTCTCCTTACAGTTTGACCAGGGTTGCCGAAACGATTTGCGGCAGGGCACGGAGCTCATCGAGCGCCTTTTTGGCTACCGCTTCGTCGACATGAGTAAATGAAATCGCGTTGCCGCCTTTTTCGCTGCGGCCAAGCTCCATGCCGGCGATGTTCACGCCGTTGTTGCCCAAAATCGTGCCGACCGCGCCGACGACGCCGGGGACGTCTTTATTCTGCAAGATGAGAATATATCCTTCTGGGACGGCCTCCAAGTAAAAACTATTGACCCGCACGATGCGCGGATGCTTGGCGCCGAAGATTGCTCCTTCGACTTCGAGGCTTTCCTTGTCATTTTTTGCCGTGACGGTGAGCGAGCTAGTGAAGTCACCGGCTTCTTCGCCTTTCGATTCGATAATTTTGATGCCGCGCTCTTTCGCGATCATCGGCGCGTTGACATAATTGACCGCCGATTCCATCACCGGCGACAAGAGGCCTTTCAACACCGCGACCGTAAGCGGTGCGACGTTGTATTGAGTCACGTCGCCCCGATATTCCACCTGAACTTCCTTGGGCAGTGCGCCGCCCATTTGCGTGTGCAGACTGCCGAGTTTTTCGCCGAGAGTTAAATAGGGACGCAAAACCGCCAACAACTCTGGGCTGACCGACGGCATGTTGACCGCGTAGCGCACCACGCCGCGCGCGAGAAAATCGACCATCTGCTCGGCCACCGCGATGGCGACATTGAGCTGCGCCTCGTCGGTCGATGCGCCCAGATGCGGCGTCGTGATTACTTGATCGAGCTTGAGCAGCGGATGATCGGCGGACGGCGGCTCATCGACGTAAACGTCGAGCGCCGCGCCGGCGACTTTGCCCGCTTTGATCGCATCGGCGAGGTCGTGCTCGTCGACGATGCCGCCGCGCGCGCAGTTGATAATCCGTACGCCGTTTTTCATCTTGGCAAAGGCGGCCTCGTTGATCAGCCCCTGAGTGTCGGGCGTCAAGGGCACGTGAACCGTGATGAAGTCAGACCTGGTGAAGATCTCGTCGAGCGTAGCGGGCTCGACGCCCATGCGCGCGATGTTTTCGGCGGCGATGAATGGGTCGAAGCCGATCACTTTCATTCTCAAGCCCGCCGCCCGCTCGGCGACGATGCGGCCGACATTGCCAAGGCCGATGACGCCGATGGTTTTGTTGCACATCTCGACGCCGACGAATTTATTGCGGTCCCACTTGCCGCTTTTGAGCGAGGCGACGGCTTGCGGGATATGGCGCGCCAGAGCCATCATTAAAGCGACGGTGTGCTCGCCGGTGGTGACGTTGTTGCCGCCGGGAGTGTTCATGACGACGATGCCTTTTTTCGTCGCCGCATCGGCGTCGATGTTTTCATAACCGACGCCGGCGCGGCCAATGACTTTTAGAATCGTTGCTGCTTCGATCAGTTCGGCGGTGATCTTGGTGCCGCTGCGGATCACCCAGCCGTCATAACTCTCGCAGATCTTTTTGAGGTCGTCGGGTTTGAGCCCAAGCTTGACGTCGACTTCGAAACCCTCGGCGTTTCTAAAAACCTCCAGACCTTCTGGAGCGAGCGAATCGGTGACTAGGATCTTCATCGTGCGGTCCACGGTCGTTACTATGCTCAAGGGTTGAGGATCGAAGATGGATGATCGAGGATCGAACGATCTTCGATCCTCGTTTCTTAAACCAGCGCCTCCATCAAAACTTCTTCCGCTGCCGCAACGCCGCGGCCGAATGGAATCTCGGCGCCGAATTTTCTGAGCGCCATTTCCAAGGCGGCGATGGCGGTGATCACGTCGAAAGCGCCCATGTAGCCGATATGGGCGATGCGGATCGCTTTGCCTTTAAGCTGATCTTGTCCCTCGGCGAGGGTGACATTCATTTTATCGCGCAAATAATCCAGCACCTGGTCCGCATCGATGCCGCTCGGCAAATAGATGCCGGTTGCGGCCGGGCTCGGGCTATCGGGCGCCAAAAGTTTCAATCCGAGCGCGGTCGCCGCGGCGCGGGTGGCGCGGCATAAGCGCGCATGGCGCGCGTAAACATTTTCCAAGCCTTCGCGTTCAAGCATTTTTATCGAAGCGCGCGCGCCGAAAATGAGAGACACTGCCGGGGTGAACGCGCCGGAGCCTTTTTGCTGGTTTTTGCGCTCGAGGTTCAAATCGAAATAAAATCGCGGCAGCTTTGCTTTTTTGGTTTTCTCCCAGGCGCGATCGCTGAGCGCAATGAAGCCGAGTCCCGGCGGCAGCATCAAGGCCTTTTGCGAGCCGGTGACCAAGACATCGATGCCCCATTCATCCATCATCAACGGAACCACCCCCACAGCGGTGACACCATCGACTAGAAACAGCGGGCCATTTTTGGTCAGCTTGGCGATTTCCTTCACGGGGTGAAATACGGTGGTGGAAGTCTCGCTCGCCTGGATCATCACGCCCTGAACGTCGGGATGGGCGTTTAGTTGCTGCTCGACGTCGGCGACTTTGACCGCCTGCCCCCAAGCTACTTTCATCTCGACGGGATTCAGGCCGTAGGCGTTGGCGATGTTGAGCCAACGTTCGCCGAACTTGCCGCCGTTCACGACCAGGACTTCATCGCCCGGCGAAAACAGATTGGCAACCGAGGCCTCCATCGCGCCGGTGCCGGACGAGGCGAGTATAAGAACGTCGTTTTTGGTGCCGAATAGTTTTTTGAGCCCGTTCCGAGCTTCTTCAAAGATCTTGTTGAACTGCGGCGTGCGATGATGGATCATCGTTTCCGACATTGCCAGCGCGACTTCATTGGGGATCGGCGTCGGACCAGGCGAAAGCAGATAGTGCTTGATCATGTGACAATCTCGAAGCTATCAGCTTCCAAGGGGCGAGAGCTAGCAAACCGAATGCTGACAGCGGTTTATCGGACAACAAAAAGCCTGGACCTCTATAACTAAGAGACCCAGGCGTTCGGCCGTCTTAATGCTTTGCGCTCCCTCGTGGTTACCTCCACGTTCGCCAGTCGCGCAAAACTTACGAAAAATATGTATCTGGAAAGTCCCGGGTTGTCAACGCTCCGCGCGTCGGATAAACCTCCTGTGCCCGATTGCCAAGGCGATTCTGATTGTGCAAATATCCGCTTGCGCATGGAACGATTGCTTCTCTTCGATATCGATGGCACGCTGACGCGGACCCAAAACGGCTATCTTCCTTTTAACGAAGCGATTTTCAACACCTTCGGTGTTGACGGCGATATTCGCACAGTGGTGCCGGACGGCAATACCGATCCGTTGATCGTGCAAGACATCTTCCTCAAGGCCAAGGCCAATGTTAATTTTCAGTTTCGCGACGCGGCTTGGGAGCCGTTCACCGTCAATTTGCGCGACCGCTACCACCATCACTTGCGAAACGGCACGACGACGATTGAGCCTTTACCGGGCGCAGCGCTGTTGCTGAGGGCGCTGGCGGCGAGCGAAGAATTCTCTGCTGGCGTGGTGACTGGCAATTTCGAAGTCACTGCCGAGATCAAGCTCAAAGCGGCGGGCTTGGCGCCGTACCTTTGCCGCGGCGCCTATGCGAGCGACTCGCATCATCGTCCCGACTTGCCGGCAATCGCCAAAAGACGCTGGGAAAAGGCCACCGGACGGTCGCTGGCATCGAACCAATGCGTTATTGTCGGGGACACGCCGAAGGATTTAGAGGCAGCGAGGCAAAATCAAATGAGCTGCATCCTTGTCGGCACCGGCCGCTATCCGGTAGAAGAGTTGCGGTATTGGCAGCCGGACGGTTGCCTTGCGGATCTGACCGACACGGATTCGGTGCTAGACATGCTGGCACAATTCTAAAGGGGGAACGATGCAGTATCGAACCATCGGCAAAACCGGCCTCCGAGTTTCCGAGATTGGCTTTGGCTGCGGTAACAACGCGGTTTTGATGGTCAAGGCACCGCATGAAGATCAAGTCAAGGCGGTGCGCCACGCGCTCGATATGGGGATCAATTTTTTCGATACGGCATTTGCGTACGGTCTAGGAAAGTCTGAAGAGAATCTTGGTAGGATTTTGCACGAGCTCGACGCCGAGCCGGTAATTTCAACAAAGATCCGGCTTGAGCCGGATGCCGTGGAGGATCTCAAAAGCACGACTGTTCGCGCGGTGGAAGCCGGATTATCCAGACTCAGTCGGGCTCGAGTCGACTTTGTTCAACTCCATACGCGGGCGACATTGGATCGAGGGATGGGCAAGCGATTCAGTCTCACTCCGAAAGACGTGCTCGGTCGGAACGGCGTCATCGACGGTTTCAAATCCATGCGCGATCGCGGTAAGGTCGGCTTTTTTGGTTTTAGCGGCCTCGGCGATCCCAAAGCGCTACACGAGCTGGTCGATAGCGGCGAGTTTCATGGTTTTCAGTGTTACTACAATTTGCTCAACCCAAGCGCAGGCCAGCCCGTCCCAAAAAACTTCAGTGCTCTCGACTACGGGGAAATTCTCGATCGTGCCGCGCCTCAAGGGATGGGAGCTTTCGTCATTCGTGTCCTCGCCGCAGGAGCGCTGACTTCGGACCCGAGCACAGGGGGCGGCGGCAGCGGCCAGACGCTCTCTCCGGGTTCAGATTATCCACTGGACCTGCAACGCGCCGAAAAGGTCAAAGCCGCGCTAGGAGTGGCCGGAAAAAATCTCACGCAAGCGGCGATTCGCTTCGGCTTGATGAACGAAAAAGTTTCCACTGTGCTCGTCGGGTTCTCCAACACGACGCACATTGATGACGCGGTGGCTTGTTCGGGTGCGCCGCCGTTATCCGACGAGCAGATTAAGAAGATCAAGATGCTTTGGGAAACGGATTTTAATTTGTCGAACAGCTAGTTTAGTGGAAGGTCATCATGCCACTTTTTTTTCACTCCGATGATGTCGATCAGCTGATTCCTTTCAAAGAAGCGGTTCAAATCACCGAGAATGCGCTGCGGGATATGATTTCATCCGACGGCGTTTGCGCGCCGCGCAAGCGGCTGAACCTCCACCGCAACATCGCCGAAGGCAGCTTTGACACCGTACTGAATATTTACGCCGGCGGTGCTGCCAGCTACCGAGCGATCGGCGCGCAAGTGGCGCTGCATCGAAAAGCGATTGCCGGTCGCACGCAAAAGCGCCCGGCGTTCAATCCGGATCAAACCGAGCTGGCATTGATCTACGACAGCGATACGGGTTCGTTGCTTGGCGTCATGGCGCATCGGCCGCGCGATTTTACTGCGGTCGCGGACCTGCGCACGCCGGCCACGAGTTTGGCGGGGCTCGACCTCTTTGCGCGCAAGGATGCCAAGCGTGTCGGCATTTACGGTTCGGGCCAGCAGGCTTGGGCGACCTTCGCCGGACTCTGCGAAATGCGGCGGATCGAGAGCGCTAAAGTCTACAGTCCGACGCCGGCTCATCGCGAGGGCTTCGCTAAAAAGATCATGGCAAAAACTGGTGTGCCGGTGGCATCCGTCGATGCGCCGAAGCTGGCTGCGAAGGACGTCGACATCATTCTTTGCATGACTAATACGAACGTTCCTGTGATCGACGGTTCCTGGTTGGAAGCGGGGCAGTACATTATTTCCGTCGTCGGCAGCAATATCGAGTTGGTAAAAAGCGGCAACCTCGATGCGCCCCGCCGGGAGATCGATGACGGCACGCTGCGGCGCTGCGACTTCATCGTCGCGCTCTCGAAATCTCAGGCGATCGATTCGCAGCAAGGCGACATTTATTGGCCGGTGCAAAGCGGTGTGATCACATGGGACAAGGTGGTGGAAATTTCTGACGTGCTCGCGGGCAAAGCGGCGGGCCGAACCGACGACAAGCAGATTATCCTTTACAAAAATCAGGGCGGACAGGGGATCGTCGATATTGCGCTAGCGAAAAAGTGCTACGACCTTGCGAGACAGCAGGGTAAAGGTTACGAGCTTCGCATCGAGCCGCGCCTAAACTGGTGGGTGCAGGGCGGAAGGGCGGAGACGTGGTGAATGTCTTGGTGTCAGTGGTTGGACGGAGCCAAACGTTCTCACCGCGCAACTGGAAAGGGAAAGGCGAATCTAGGCGAAATGTTTAATCCCAAATCTACATTAATCTCTCTCTTGGCGGTTCAATTATTAAATATTTTAGTGGCGACCTCCGCGCATTCTCAAGCCGAACCGTTTTACAAAGGCAAACAGATTCGCATCGTCACCGGGGCGACAGCCGGTGGTTTTTATGACCGGTGGGCGCGTTTGTTGGCGCGCGCGATGCCCAAGTATCTGCCCGGTCAACCCGATATCATCGTGCAGAATATGCCTGGCGGCGGTTCTTTAGTGGCGGCCAACTATGTTTATGGTGTCGCCAAGCCCGACGGACTGACGATGGTGATGCCCAACAGCAACGTTTATTTGGAACAACTCTCCGGTCATAAAGAAGTGCGATTCGACTTACGCAAGTTCCCGATCCTCGGCTCTCAGGAAAAAAATTACATGCTGCTTTACATGAGAGCGGATGCGCCGTACAAAACTATCGACGACATCATCAAAGCTAAGGAGCCGCCGAAATGCGGCAGCACCGGCGTTGGCAGCGCCGGATATATTCTCGACCGGGTTTTGGAAGTGGCTTTGGGCGCGAAGATCAACACAGTGATGGGCTATCCGGGAGGTAACGAGATCGATCTGGCGGTGGAGAAGGGCGAGGTTCATTGCCGGGGCAATACGATTTTGCCCCATTTTGGCCGGGAGCCATTCGACACCTGGCACAAGAAGGGGTTTGACCGTCATTTGATTCAAACCGCGCGCAAGCGCGACCCGGTGGTGGCGGAAGCGCCCACTATCTACGAGTTGATGGATCAATACAAAACGGCGGAATCGAATCGGCGTCTTGCCAATGTTTTGCTCAGCGGTGCCGAGTTTGGCCGGTTCATGTTGGTCACGCCTGGAACACCCTCGGACAGAGTGAAGATGCTTCGGGAAGCTTACGCAAAGTCGATGAAAGACCCCGAACTCATCGCGGAAGCCAAGAAGGGACGAATGGATATGGATCCCTCGACCGGCGAAGAGTTGCAGGCATTGGTCCAAGAGATTATGGACCAGCCACCCGATGTCATTGAGCGGATGAAAAAAATACTATCGGAATAGTTAAGCTCGAAAGGAGCGTGCCGATGCTCAAGTCGCTTATCTGTGCGAGTTTTCTGTTGCTCATGACACCCGCAGTCCTACGCGCTCAAGGTCCATACTATCAAGGAAAAACCATGACGATCATCGTCGGCACGGTCGCGGGAGACCTCTACGATCTCTACGCGCGGGCGATTGCGCTCTACATGGGCAAGTATCTGCCGGGGAATCCCAACGTCATCGTGCAAAATATGCCGGGCGCGGGCCACATGATTGCCGCCAACTATATTTACACGGTCGCGAAACCAGACGGTTTCACACTCGGGGCGATCAATGCCGGTCTTTACTTCGAGCAACTGATCGGGCGGCCCGAGGTCAAATTCGACTGGACGAAATTTACCTGGATCGGCAACGCGACCAAATCGCCGCAGGTTCTCTACATGCGCGCGGACAGCCCTTTTAAAAGCATCGACGACGTGCGCACGGCTAAAGAGCCGCCCAAATGTGGCACGACGGGCATGAGCAACATGGGTTATTTCGTGCCGAAGCTTTTAGAAGAAACGGTCGGCGCTAAATTCAACGTCGTCGCCGGCTATCAGGGTGGCAACGAGATCGATCTCGCTGTCGAGCGGGGCGAGATCCAGTGCCGTTCGCTCAGCTCCGAGGCGTATTTTTCACGCGAGCCGTTTCATTCCTGGCGCAAGCGAGGTTTCACTCGCGAGCTGGTTCAAGGCGGCCGAACGAGGGATGAAAAATTAGCCAATACGCCGACGCTCTTCGAGCTGATGGACAAGTACAAAACACCCGATGCGGGACGTCGTCTGGCTATCGCGCTGCTAGCTTCGGGGGAGTTTCACCGTCCGTACCTTGCGCCGCCGCAGATACGCCCGGAGCTTGTTAAGACGATCCGCGAGGCTTTTAACAAAACAATGAAAGATCCCGAGTTTCTAGCGGAGACGAAGAGGAAGAAGCTTGATATGGATCCGACGACCGGCGAAGAAGTCGAGGCGCTGACGAAAGATGTCATGTCCCAGCCGCCGGAAGTGATCGAGCGGCTTAAGAAAATGATGAAAAACTGAAATCTTTGGCGCGCGTTTAAATCCTGCTCGTCACGGCTTGATATCCTGCATGAACCACTCGCTGGGAATTTCATGGCCCATGCCATTTTCCTTCGCGCCCAGATAGGCGCAATAACCCATGGCGGCGAACTGGACGCCGGTGCCGACATTGTTCAAGAAAAAACTGACCTGTTTTTCGTTTGTCCGGGTGGGCGCTTTGCCGGCGATAAGATCGCAAATCTCCGGATACTTCGACCAATCGCGTGGCTTTTCACGGCGTACGCCGGGCATGTCATCGATAATGCCGGGCGGCTGGTAGTGCTGGATGCCGCCGAATTGAGTATGGATCGCGATCACGTCGCATTTATCCAACACGGAGAGGTCGGTCTCAAACTCCCTAATCGAATTGTAGTGCATACCTGGCCTGAGCCATTCGATTTTCAACACCGGCTCGGATGAATTTGTCGCGGTGCAGACGACGTCGACCTCGTTGGCGGCTTCTTCGGCGCTATTAACCGATTCGCCCGGAACGCCAGTTTCTTTTTCCATCTCCTCGACGAAAGCTTTTCGATGCTCGGGATTGGGACTGAAGACTTTGACTTTTTTGATCTGCATCACTGCAGTCATGAAACGGTAGTGTGCTTTTGCTTGCCCGCCCGAACCGATCAATCCCAAAACCTCTGAGTCTTGCCGCGCCATGACTTTCATTCCGAGAGCGCTCGTGACGCCGACCC
>Ga0075418_10004977_pt1 | contig 15061 bp, 9 predicted proteins | sample SoiMetdeltSBSDD2_FD_81776 | JGI IMG/M metagenome (GOLD analysis project Ga0075418, IMG submission 81776) | Bulk soil microbial communities from a Populus tree surrounding site in Tennessee, USA - Soil MetaG P. deltoides SBSDD2 | ecosystem: Environmental > Terrestrial > Soil > Tree plantation...
CGCGTCTTCCTCATGCACGATGTGCACGAGCCGCATCCAGTGGTCTTCGAGACGCGCTGGACGCTCTCGTACCTTCGTGGTCCGATGACGCGGGAGGAACTGAAGCGCGCCGCGACGCTCGGCTCGAGGGCCGGCGATCGGACCGAAGCCGCCCCCGCCCGTTCGGAACCGGCGCCGGCACGGCGCGCGGCTGTCGGGGAATCGTCGCCCGCGTCCAGGACGTCGCCGCGCGGCGGACGCCCGGTGCTGCCGGCAGGCATCCGGGAAGTGTTCCTGGACGCGGGGCCCGCCGCGCCGGCCGAATACGCTCCGGTTCTCTACGGGGCCGCGAGGATCCATTACTCCGACACCAAGCGAGGCATCGACCACTCGGTGGCCGTCCAGGCCACGACGCCCATCGGCGACGGCGCGGTGGCCGTCGACTGGGAAAGCGCCGCAGCGGTAGACGACGGCCCGGAGGCGTTGAAGAACGCGCCCGCTGCGGAGGAAACGGCCGAAGCGAGCTACCGCTCGCTGCCGGCCGCCGCCCTCCAGGCGAAGTCGTACGCCGCGTGGACGCGCGACTTCGAGCAATGGCTGCAGCGCACGCAGGCGCTGCGGCTGTTTTCGGTGCCGGCGCTCGGGCTCGCCTCCACGCCGGGAGAATCGGAGCGCGACTTCCGCATCCGGCTGCAGCAGTCGTCGCGCGAAGATCGCGATGCCGAGGTGCAGAAGCTTCGGGCCCGCTATGCCCCGAAGGTCGAGCGCCTGGCCAACAAGGTCAGGACCGCCCAAGAGGGAGTGGCGCGCGAGCAGTCGCAGGCCCAGCAACAGAACGTGCAGTCGGCGGTATCGCTCGGCGCCACGGTCATCGGCGCGCTCATGGGACGGAAGATGGTGTCGATGTCGACGCTCGGCCGCGCCACGACGGCAGCCCGCGGCGTGAGCCGATCGATGAAGGAGTCCCAGGACATCTCCCGGGCGACCGACAAGCTCGATGAGGCGAAACGCGCGCTCGACGAGCTTCAGCAGGAGATCGAAGCCGAGGTCTCCGAGCTCACGGCCAGGATTGGAGACCTGTCGCTCGAGACCGTGGAGCTCAAACCGAAGCGAGGATCAGTGGACGTACGGCTCGTAACGCTGGCGTGGAAACCGAGCGAGGCCTGAATTTACGCACTGCACTCGCCGTCCATGACCTCCGGCGCAAATGCCTGGGTCTCGGCCAGATCGATGAAGTCCTCGTCGGTCGCCTCGTTCGGCAGCAGCTGTGCCAGGTCTTTCAGCGCATCGGTGGCTGCTGCCGCCGGAATCCGCCGGAAGAACGCGCCCAGGTCCTCGTCAGGCTGGTGCTGCGTGCGATAGAGATCGATCAGCCGATCCATGGCATCGGTCAGCCGGTGGACCGGGACCTTCGATACGACCTTGCCGAAGTAGGCCAGACCTTCGTCCGAGCAGCCGCCGCCGACGAGCACGAAGTACTGCGGAACCTGTCGCGCGCCCAACTTTCGCACGCTGCCCTGGAAGCCGATTGACGCGATATGGTGCTGCCCGCAGCCATTCGGGCACCCGCTGATCTTGATGCTGCCTGACGGGACCAGGTCGACGGTCTCCGGGCGGGCGCTGAGGTGCTCGGTGAGGACGCGACCCAGGCCGCGTGACTGCGTCACGGCCAGACGGCAGCTCTCCGCGCCGGGACAGCTCACCACATCGCTCAGCGTGCCGGCATCGGGCGCAGACAGGCCGGCCGCAGCGAGCCGCTGGTAGAACGCCTCGATCGACGACGTCCTCACCCACCGGTAGAGGACGTTCTGCTCCACGGTGAGGCGGACGCTCCCGTCGCCATAGGCCTCGGCGAGATCCGCGAGCACGCGCATCTGTCCTGCCGTGAAGTCGCCGAGCGGCAGCCGCGCGGTCACGTGGCAGAACCCGGGCTGCTTCTGACGGCTCACGTTGCTGCGCTCCCAGCGCAGGTAGCTGTTGGGCAACGTCTGCAGCTTCACACTGCCGGGAACGATGCCCGGACCGACCACTGGCGTGCTCGAAGCGGCGGCGACGGCTTGAAGCGACGGCGGATCGGCCGGCGCCCAGTCCGGCACATCCTCCGATCGCAGGTCCTCGGCCGTGAGCACGAGCGGCGCGCCGCCCTCGCGCCTGAACCCCTCGAGCGCCTCCTCGTAGCGTGCTCGGAAGTTCTCCCACCCGAGGGCGCGGACCGTGAACTTGAGACGATTGCGCTGCCGATGCTCGTAGTCCCCGAACCGGTGGAACACGCGCACGATGGCCTCGGCCACCTCGAGCATCTCTTCAACCGGCATGAACTCGTAGAGCACGTACCCGGACACGGGGAGAATCGACGTGCCGCCCGCCACGGTCACGCGGAAGCCGCGGCGCCCGTTCTCGATGCGCGCTCGCCAGCCGATGTCGTTGATCGAGGCGAGCGCGTGATCCTGGCGGCAGCCCTCGAAGGCAATCTTGAACTTGCGCGGCAGCACGCCGCTCAGCGGGTGGCGCAGGAAGTACCGCGTCAGGCTGCGCGCGTACGGCGTGACGTCGAAGATCTCGCTGTCGGAGGTCCCCGCAAGCGGGCACCCGGTGATGTTGCGCACCGAGTTGCCGCACGCTTCCCGGGTGGTGAGCCCCTCGTCCGCGAGCTCGCGCATCGCGGTCTCCACCACGTTCAGCTTGACGAAGTGGAACTGGATGTTCTGACGGGTCGTCACGTGGCAGAAGCCGCGCGAGTAGCGCGACGCCACACCGGCGAGCGCACGCAGCTGCGAGCCGGTGAGAATCCCCTGCGGGATCTTGATGCGCATCATCTGGACGTCGTCCTGGCGCTGACCGTAGGTGCCACGCACCAGACGGAAGCGGCGCCAGTCCTCCGGCGAGACCTCTTTGCGCTCGAACTTGCCGAGCATGTCGACGAACTCGTCGATGTCGTGCTCCTCGGAGAAATCGAGGCGCGCGCGGCCCAGCGTTGTCGGATTGTCACTGACGTCCATACTTCACCTCGTCTGTCACGGCGTCGCGAGCCATCGCCGCCAACAGCGCGTCCCGGACCTGAATCACGTCGCCAACCACCAGCACACCGGGAGCGCCCGCCGGTGGACACGCATCCGCGACCTCACTCAGACGGCCGCTCCACGTCCATGCCTGCGGCGTCGAGGCGCTGCAGACGATCGCCGCCAGCGAGTCCGACGACCATCCACGCGCGAGAAGCTGCGAGATGATCGGCGCCCGACCGGCCAGTCCCATCATCACGACCAGCGTGAGGCTGTTCGGCTGCACCGCCGCCAGCGTGCGATCGAGCGCGTCGCCGGCATGCCCCGCCACCACCAGGAAAGCTGAAGCGATGCCCCGATGGGTGACCGGAATGCCGGCCAGCTCCGGCGCTGCGACCGCCGCGGTCACGCCCGGCACGACCTCGCAGGGAATGCCGGCCAGCGCCAGGGCGAGCGCCTCTTCGGCGCCGCGACCGAACACGAATGGATCGCCGCCCTTCAGGCGGACCACCTGCTTGCCCTGGCGCGCGGCTCGAATCATGAGCTTGTTGATCGTCGCCTGGCTGACGCTGGCGCGACCCGCGCGCTTGCCTACACAGAAGCACTGCCCCCTGGTGAGCTTCCTCAACGCGTCCGCGTCGGTGAGCGCATCGTAGAGCACCAGATCGGCCTCCTGGACCCGGCGCATCCCCCGCACCGTCCACAGCTCGGGATCGCCTGGACCGGCCCCGACGAGTGACACCCTACCAATCATAGGCCTTCGGCCCCGGACCCTGCGCTCGCGCCCCCGCCCCCGCCATTTTCACCGCCCTCATCGACCTTACGCCCATTCTGCCGTTCGAGATAGAGCCTGTTCAATGTCTCGAGCAGCTGCGGCCGGCGGCTCTCCATCGGCACGCCGTCCAGCTTCCACCGGCGGCGCACCTCGTCGGCCTCCTTCAGCCAGCGATCGAGATCCTCCGGCAGCCAGGCGTCGAGCGCCTCGCGCAGGAGTCCCGCCAGCGCGGGCGCGCGACCACCCGTCGAGATCGCGAAGGTGACGCCATGCCGGCGCACGACTCCACCAAGGTACGCGGTGGCGTGCGCCGGGTCATCCACGGCGTTCACGAAAATGCCCCGCCGCTCAGCAGCGTCGCTGACCTGGCGGTTGACGTCCGCCGGGGCGGCCGCCACGACCCACCACATACCGTCCAAGTCCCGCTCCTCGAAGCGGCGCCGGTGAAGCGTGACCCCCGGACGCTCCAGTGCGGCCACGATCTCCGGCGCGACCACGGTGACCCGCGCGCTCTCGGCCAGGAGACCATCGAGCTTCGCCGCTGCCACCGGCCCACCGCCCACCACGAGCACGGGCCGCCCTGTCAGCTTGAGGAAGACGGGATACATAACTCGTTCGGATCGCTTGCCCGCCGTAGCCGAAGGCGAAGGCGGGTTCTACGCCGGGACCGTTGCCCCCGATGCTGCCTTCGAAGCAACCGGCCCGATCGCACGCTCGAAGTCTGACAGACTTCGCCCGATCTCGATCGGCACGCCAACCTTGTCGCGCATCACCTCGGCAGTCTTGTAGCCGTTGCCCGTGATGCACACGACGACAGACTCGTCCGACTTGATGACGCCCCGCTCGACGAGCTGTCGCGTCGCGGCCAGCGTCGTGCCTCCTGCGGGTTCGGTGAAGATCCCCTCGGTGCTAGCCAGCCACTGGATCGCGTCGATGATTTCCTCGTCGCTCACCTTGGCGCCTGCGCCGCCGGTCTGCCTGATCACTTCCACCACCTGGAACCCGTCGGCTGGGTTGCCAATGGCGAGCGACTTCGCAATCGTGTTCGGCTTCACCGGCTCTGGGTAGTCGAGCCCAGCTTCGAGCGCGTTGATGACCGGTGACGAGCCCGCCGGCTGCGCCGCGTGAATGCGCGGCATGCGCCCTTCGACGAGCCCCACCTGTCCCAGCTCGCGAAGTCCCTTGTAGATGCGCGGCAGCAGCGTTCCGCCAGCCACCGGCGAGACGATGTGATCGGGATAGCGCCAACCGAGCTGCTCGACGATCTCGAACCCCATCGTCTTCGCGCCTTCGGCGTAGTAGCTGCGCAGGTTGATGTTCGCGAATCCCCAGCCGTAACGGTCCGCGATCTGCGTGCACAGCCGGTTCACGTCGTCGTAGTTCCCTTTGACGGCGACGACCGTCGGCCGATAGATGGCGGCGCCCAGAACCTTCGCCGGCTCGAGATCGTGCGGAATGAACACGTAACACGGCAGCCCGAGCCGCGCGCCATGCGCGGCCACGCTCCCGGCGAGATTCCCGGTGGATGCGCAACCGAACACCTGGAATCCCAGTTCGACTGCACGCGTCGCCGCCACCGAAACGACCCGATCCTTGTAAGAGAAGGTCGGATGGTTGACCGAGTCGTCCTTGATGTAGACCTCGGCGACGCCCAGCTCACGGGCCAGTCGCGTCGCCTTCACGAGCGGCGTGAATCCGGAGTTGAAACCGGTCTTCGGCTCCTCCACGGGGAGCAGTTCGAGATAGCGCCAGAGCGAGCGCGGACGCGACTCGATCACATCCCGGCTGATCGCCTTCCGGATCGCGTCGTAGTCGTAAGTGACTTCGAGCGGACCAAGACACTCGCACACCCACAGCGCCTCGGCCGGGTACGTGGCACCGCACAGATGACACGTCAGTCCGGCGACAAATCTCATGAGCGTCCCCCCTGGGCGGGCGCTCCAGCGTCCGCGAAGGTCTTCGTTCCCTGATACACGCCGAGCGTTCGCACGGTCACGGCCACCCCTGTTCGCTCGTAGAGCGCCGTCAACACCTGCTCGACATGCGACGTGTCACGCCGCGCGAGCATCGCAATCGACGGTCCGGCTCCCGACAGAAAGGTGCCGAGGACTGCGGGGTCGTCAATCGCCAGCGCCTCGCGCAGCAGCGGCACGAGCGCCGCCCGCGCCGGCTGGTGCCACCGATCCCGCACGGCCTCTCGGAGCCGAGCATCTTCTCCGCTCTGCAGCGCATGAACGAGCGACAGCACCCGCTGCAGGTTGAAGACGGCATCCTTCCGGGGCAGCATGGCGGGCAACGCCGCCCGCGCCTTCGCCGTCGCAAGGCCGACCGACGGAGTGGCCACTACCAGAAACAACCCCTCCGGCCACGTCCATCGCAACACCGCTGGACCACCGACGCCGTCCACGACCGATGTCAGCCCGCCGATGAGCGCCGGCGCGGCGTTGTCGGCGTGTCCCTCGATTTCGGTAGCCGCAGCCAGCAGGACGCTTTCCGGCAGGGGACGCGTCACGCGCTCGAAGGCACGCAGGCCCGCGACGGTAGCCGCGGCACTGCTGCCGAGCCCCGCCGCCATCGGAATCTCGCTGTCGACGTCGACCAGCACCGTGGGAGTCGACAGGCCGGACTGCGCCGCTATTAAGGCGAACGCCCGCTCCAGCGCGTTTTCCCCCGAGACCGGAGGATGGCTGCGCCGGACGACCAACCGGCTCCCTCCATCTTCTCTGATCTCCACGATGCGGGCCCGGAGATAGAGCTCCACGGCCACGCCCAGCGTGTCGAACCCGCCACCGAGATTGGCGACCGATCCAGGAACCGAGATCGGCTCCGCAAGCGCCAGGCTGTTGGTCTTAAGTGACACGAAACATTAAAGATATCACGGATGCTCGCCGACGAGCATCGGCAGGGCGAGCGGCTCCTGGGCATGCCAGTCGAGCGCCGTGATCTCTGCAAGAGCCTGGCGCAGCGCGGCTTCTTCGCACGGTTCGACGGTGATGACGAACGGCAGGGCGTCCTTGGGGTAACCCGGTTCCTGGAGAACCGCGTCCAGATTGACGCCCTGCTCAGCCAGCGCCGTCGCGATGGTGGCCAGGATGCCAGGACGATCATGAACGACGAACCGGAGGTAGTACGGCTGTGCGGGCGGCTCACAGAACGTAGCCGGCGACCACTCCTCCAAGGAAGGACCGCTCCGCTGAGTGAGCGCCAGCAGGTCCGACACCACGGCAACGGCTGTCGCCGGGCCACCTGCGCCGGCGCCGCTGAACGCGCTCTCGCCACCGTAGCGGCCGTAAATCGTCACGACGTTGTTGGCGTGCGCGTTGCGCCCGAAGCTCGACGTCTCCCCAACGAGCACCGGGCCGACAAAGGCGTGAAAGCCTTCGCCGCGCGCGTGGATCTGGGAGATCTGCCGGATGGTGCATCCGAGTCGGCGTGCGTAACGAAAATCGGCGCTCCCGATGGTGCGAATCGTCCGCCTCGGGATCTCGGCCAGGCGCACGTGACGACGAAAAGCGATGCCGGCCAGTACGACGAGCTTGGCAGCCGCATCCAGCCCGTCGATGTCGGCCGTGGGATCCGCCTCCGCGTACCCGAGCTGCTGCGCGTCGGCCAGCACGACGCTCATCGACTCGTCGGTCTCCGCCATCCGGCTCAGGATGTAGTTGCACGTCCCGTTGAGGATGCCTGCCACGCCCGTGAGCGCGTCGCCCGAGAGTCCTTCGCGGACCCCGTGAATGAGCGGCACACCGCCGCCCACCGCAGCCTCGAAGCGGATTTGCGCGCCATTCTGTCCGGCGAGCTGCAGCAGCTCCGGGCCGTGGGCGGCGAGCAGCATCTTGTTCGCGGTGACGACCGAGGCGCCCTGCGCGAGCGCCCGGGTGACCACTCCGTACGCGTGATCGACGCCCCCCATCACCTCGACGACCACGTCGGGGTGGGTGGCGAGCGCCTCGTCCAGACTGTCGGTCCAGCACACCGAGTCGGCAACCCACGGGACGCGCTTCCGCTCCACGTCGCGGTTGATCACATGCGTCAGCTGAATCCGGTCGGCGAGCTCCGTGCGATCGGCGAGGATCTGTGCGACCGATCGGCCCACGGTGCCGAACCCGAAGAGCGCAACCCGCAGCGGACGGCGCGGCACCGAGCCATTGCCTGTGACGAGGTCGAAGCTGGAGTTCGCGGTACCGGTCATGGTTGTGGTCTCTTCTCGTGAACCCTGTCGGGATTCGGGACTCGGGATTCGGGATCCGTAGTTCGAGGTCCCAGGTACCACGTTCCAGGTTCTGCTGGTTCGGTTCCGAGTTCAGCGTTCAAGGTTCGACCGAGTCCCGAGCCCCGGATCCCGAGTCCCGAATTCACCATTCTAGCCTTGCGAAGACCGTAGACTGTTATCCGGAGACCAAACCCGTGACCGACGCACCATTCACCATCGGAATCCTTCAGGACGGCGCCGGAGACGACCGCAGCGCCAACGTCGCGCGGGCGGAGCGCCTGGTGCGCGAGGCCGCGCGCCAGGGCGCCCAGATCATCTGCCTGAAGGAGCTCTTCAACTCGCCGTACTTCTGCAAGTCGCAGCAGGTGGATCGCTTCGACCTGTCCGAGCCGATTCCGGGGCCGACGACGGCGGTGATGCAGCGTCTGGCCGAAGAGCTCGCCGTGGTGCTGGTGGTGCCGATCTTCGAGCGTCAGGCGGCAGGCGTCTACCGCAACTCGGCCGCCGTGATCGATGCCGACGGCAGCCTCCTCGGGGTGTACCGCAAGATGCACATCCCCGACGACCCGCTCTTCTACGAGAAGTACTACTTCACGCCGGGCGACGGCCACATGGACGATCACGGCGAGCGGCCCGGCGCAGCGAACGGATTCCAGGTCTGGAAAACGCGGTACGCCACGATCGGCGTGCTGATTTGCTGGGACCAGTGGTACCCGGAAGCGGCCCGGATCACGTCCCTGCTCGGAGCACAGGTGCTCTTCTATCCCACCGCCATCGGCTGGCACCCGGCGGAGAAGGACGAATGGGGCCGCGCGCAGGTGGATGCCTGGCAGACCATCCAGCGCGCGCACGCGATCGCCAACGGCGTGTACGTCGCCTCTCCAAACCGCGTCGGTCATGAAGACGAGCCCGGCACGAACGGCATCACGTTCTTCGGCCACTCGTTCATCGCCGACCCGTTCGGGCGGTCGATCGCCGCCGCCGGCGAAGGCGAGGAGATCGTCATCGCCCGCTGCGATCCAGCGCTCATCGAGACCGTCCGTCGCAACTGGCCATTCCTGCGAGACCGCCGCGTGGACGCCTACGCGCCGATTCTCCAGAGATACCTTGGCACTTGATGCAAGGAGTGGTGATTGCTGAATTGGGATTCGTGAATCGTTGGTGAGTGGTGATTGGCGGATTGGTGAAGTATTGAGCGATTGATGCTGGTGCGGCCGCGCCCAATGATTGCCGCACCCCCGGCAGGGCCGTGTGTCGCCGGCCTGCGTGCGTCCGCTCAATCACCGATGCCGAATCGCCCGTTGACTTCGCCGATCACCGATCGCCAATCACCAACGATTCACGAATCACAGATCACCGTCCACCAATGTCGAATGCCATTTCACCCCTGCGTATGCCGGCGGAGTGGGAGCCCCACCGCGCCACCTGGATCGCGTGGCCTCACCACGAGCCGGACTGGCCGGGCAAGTTCGCCGCCATCCCGTGGGTGTACGCCGAGATCGTGCGGGCGCTGGCCAAACACGAGCCGGTCGAGATCCTCTGCCAATCCGACGACGCGCAGGCGTCGGCGCAGGCCGCGATCGAGGCGCACGGCATCATGACCGGTCACGTCAGGCTCCACACCGTTCCCACCGATCGCGTGTGGCTCCGCGACTCGGCTCCCACGGGCGTACTGCAGGCGCCTGGCCGCGTCGTGCTCGTGGACTGGGCGTTCAACGCCTGGGCCAAGTACGACAACTGGCGGCGCGACGATGTGGTGGGCGAGGCGGTGGCGCGGGTGACCGGTTACGAGCGCGTCGTCCCGCGGCGGCCCGATGGACGGAGTCCCATCGTCCTCGAGGGCGGCGGCATCGACGTCAACGGCCATGGGCTGCTGCTCGTCACCGAGGAATGGCTGCTCAGTGACGTCCAGGTCAGAAATCCCGGCATGACCAGAGTCGACTACGAGCGCACGTTCGGCGAGTGGCTCGGCGTCCGCCGCACGATCTGGCTCGGCGAGGGCTGCGTCGGCGACGACACGCACGGCCATGTCGACGACATCGCCCGCTTCGTCGCCGACGACACGATCGTGGTGGCCGTGGAACGGGATCCTGCCGACGAGAATCACCGCCGATCACTCGACAATCTGCGCCGGCTGGAGAAAGCCGCGGCGCTCGCCGACGTCGGCCCGCTGCGCATCGTCCAGTTGCCGTTCCCGCGCGCCGTGGTGATGAACGGCGAGCGGCTGCCGGCAAGCTATGCGAACTTCTACATCGCGAACGGCGTGGTCATCGTGCCGACCTTCAACGATCCCAACGACCGCCCCGCGCTGAATACGCTCGCCGAGCTCATGCCTTCACACCAGGTGGTCGGCATCCACGCCGTCGATCTTGTGTGGGGCCTGGGGACGCTGCATTGCCTGACGCAGCAGGAACCGCTGGGGAGATAGACTCGGGGCTCGGGATCCGGGGCTCGGGACCCGGAACGAATGGAAACCTCGGACCAAGAACGGGTGAACGTCGAGTCCCGAACCCCGGGTCCCGGATCCCGGATCTACTGTCGCCCAATCGCCACGGCGGCCATCCAAGAGGCACCCGGCATTGGAACGCCCGCGACCTCGTGGTACTCCCTGTCGGCCAGATTCCTTCCGTCCAGGTGCAGCTCGACCAGAGAACCAAACCGGCGCGCCACGCGCAGGTCGACGAGGACGTACTCCTCTGGATTCGGCTGTCGTTTCCTCTGACGGTATTCCACGCGCGGCGCCAGGCGGAATCCCCAGACGAGAGGCAGCGAGCCAGCCCCCACGACCGACCACGGCGCGTAGTCGAGGGCATACTTCGAAAGCTGCGTGACGTCAGGCGCGTTCAGATCGAGCGCGGTGACCTGCGCCATCACGAACGCGCCGCCGCGGAAGTTCCGCCGCGCCCCCAGTTCCACTCCCTTCGTGCTGATATCCCGGATGTTGTAGGTCTGCCAGCGGTCGGCCACGGTCGGGCGCAGCCAGTCGATGACGTCGCTGTCGGCACGCCCGAACACCGTGGCCTGGACGACCCATCCGCTCTGCAGCAGCACGTCGGCGCCTGCCTCGCCACCCCACGAGTGTTCGGGGCCGACATCGGGCCTCGCGAGGTTGGCCGGGTCGGAGTAGTAGCGCTCCGTGAACGTCGGCACCCGAAACGCCCGGCCGCCGGATGCGCGCAACCGGACGATCGGCGACGCCCACCAGCTCACCCCGGCCGAGGGGCTCCACGACGTGCCGAACTCCGTGTAATGGTCGACGCGCAGCGACGCATCCAGATACGTCCGGCCGCCAATCGGCTGCCGCCATTCGCCGAACATGCTGCCGCGCCCTTCGTTGTGATCGCCGAGATTGGTCGACCGGATCCAGTCCTCTCCTCCCTCGGCGCCGACGGTGATCGTTCCGCCTCGCGTACGGCGCGTGCCGGTAAGCTCCCCGAGGACGACGTGCGTGCGGTGCTGGTTGTCGGAGAGCGCGGGATCGAGCTGGTTGAAGATGAAGTGATCGCCGTGTGTGCGATACGAGCCGCTCACGTTCAACAGCCACCCGGCGGCCGTGCCCAGACGATGGTTGGCGTTCAAGAGCGTCTGGTTGGTCCACTCCCGCGACGGCGCGTTGCCGCCATAGAAGTTGTTGGCGCCGAACTCCTTCCGCAGAAACGCGACCGACAGGCCGGTGGCCTCGCCGAACGACGTCCGTGAACGAAGCAACGTGGTGTTGAAGTCGCGGTCGTACATGAATCCGGCCGAGCGATCCACCGACATCGCGACCGATTCCGTGAGCGTGCCGTGCGTGAAGCCGGCGCCTCCTGTGACGCCGGCGCTGCTGAAGGAACCGCCGTGGACGGCGAGCGCGGGCACCGCATGTGCCCGGCGCGTAATCACGTTGATCGTTCCTCCGAAAGCGTCAGCGCCGAAGAGCGACGAGCCGACGCCCTGCAGCACCTCGATCCGCTCCACGTCGTTCAGCGGCACCGGAATGTCGCCGTTGTGGTGACACGACTGCGGATCGTTCAACCGCACGCCATCGACGAGGATCAGCATCTGCCCGAAGCTGGCGCCGCGCACGGCGAAATCGCTCTGCACCCCGCGCTCGCCACGGGCGCGGACGTCCACCGACGCCAGCAGCCGCAGCACGTCGGCCACCGAGTACACGGGCAGCGCGTCGATCTCCTCGCGGGAGATCACGGCGAGCGTTCGGGTCACGCTTCCGAGCTCCACGGGAGTCGCGGCAGCAGTCACGACCACTGTCTGCCGATAAGGATCTTGTGCCGTGGCACGCGCCGGGAGGCCAAGGACGACCAGGACCACGAGCATAAGGCCCCGGCGACACACGGGTCTGTTCATGTCGACGCCACTCCTGGATCTGCGCGGCGCCGCCGGTGGGCGTACGCCGCCTGACTGGTATTGCGAGATGTGCAGTTTCGCACAGTCGCACGGCGCACACACCTCCGCCGGCCGGATGCGCTCCCTAATCCTGCACATCGCTTCAGCGTCGTCGCTGGAATACAAGGTGCACAACGCCTTCGGGCAATGAACCGTACGCTGAGACGGCAGATCGCGGTTGCGGCCGCGGCGGGCATCGCCGGCTATACCATCCAGGCGCTCGCCACCGGCGCGTTCGCCCAGGTGTGGCCCGGGCGGATGGTCTCGCTGCCGATCGCCATCCTGCTCGGTCCGTGGTTCGGCCTCCTCGCCGGGGCCATCACCCTCGCCGGCGCGTCGAACGCCGTGCTGCTCGGCATCGGCCTGCTCGAAGCGTTCGTTGTCGGCGCCACGGCGCAACGGCGCGGGTCGCCCATCCTCGCCGGCTCCCTCGTGTGGCTGGTCAATGCCGGCGCCGTCGTGCTCGCACCGGGCCTGTTCGGCGCCGCGAACTCTTCGGTCGTCTGGCCGTTCGCCCTGCAGCAGCTCCTCAACGGGATGTGCGCCCTCGTGCTGGCCGACCTGCTGGCCAGCCTCTTCGCACGGCTCATCGACGATGACCGGACGCAGACGCCGCGCCTCAGCTCGTATGCGTTTCGCGGCTTCGTGCTGGTCGGCGTCGTCCCGGTGCTCCTGCTCAGCGCCGTCTCGGGCCACGTCCTCGGCGATCGTCAGGAAGAGACCGGCAGCGTCCGGATCTTCGAGCTGGCGAGCTCGACGAGCGAGCGCATCACGGAGTACGTCAAGGCAAATACCAGGGTGGTCGAGATGCTCGCCGCCTCGCTCGCCACGCTGGCCGAAGGGAACCAGACGAAGCGCGACACCCTGCTCTCGTACTACACGGGACTCAATCCGACCCTCGACCACATCACCATCGTCGATCGCACGGGACAGCTGATCGCCACCACCTCGCCCAATGTGCCCGCCGACGCTGAGCTGCGCCGCCGCGGCGTGGCGGATCGCGACTACTTCCGCGAGGCGATCAAGACCCGGCGGCCGGCGATCTCCGAGGTGATCACGTCCCGGGTGGACTCGACACCGGCGATCGTGGTCGCGGTGCCGTACTTCGCGCCTGACGGCGAGATCGCCGGTGTGGTCTGCGGCATCTTCCGCCTGCAGGAGCTCGCCACGCTGGTCGCCCAGTCGCGGGCCCTCCCCGAGGCGCTCGTGACGATCGTCGACCAGCACAACCGGGTGATCTACGCGAGCACTGCGTCGGGCCGCACGGAGCTTCAGGACATGACGGGGACGCCGCTGATCCGCGCGGCAGCCGACACACCGTCAGCCGTCTTCAACTACGCCAGGGGAACCGGGCCGCGCGGCAATCAGCTGGTCGCGGTGGCGCGCGTCTCCGGCACGGGCTGGAGGGTCTACGTCGAACACTCGCTGCTCAGCCTGCGGTTGCAGACGACCCAGTACTACGCGCTGACGCTGGCGCTCGTCGGCATCGCGCTCGGCGGCGCCATCCTTGGCGCCGGCCGCTTCTCGCGCACCGTCACCCAGCCGCTCGAGGACCTCGTCACCGTCGTGCGCAACGTCTCGGCGCAGCAGGCACCCTCCGAGATGACCACCACGCCGGCGTCGCTGCTCGAGCTCGCTGAGCTCCAGGAAGACATCAACCGCATGCAGCGGCGTCTCGCCGATTCCTATCGGCAGCTCTCGCAGGCGCTCGAGCAGAAAGATCAGCTCAACCGCGAGATGCAGGACCTCATGGCGGACCTGGATCGGAAGGTGCGGGAGCGGACGGCGGAGCTGTCGGAGGCGACACGCCTGGCCAACGAAGCCAGCCGCGCCAAGAGCGAGTTCCTCGCCAACATGAGCCACGAGATCCGCACGCCGATGAACGGCATCCTCGGCATGACGGAACTGGCGCTGCACACCGACCTCACGCCGATCCAGCGCGACTACCTGCAGACCGTGCGGCAGTCAGCCGAGGCGCTGCTCGTCATCATCAATGACATCCTCGACTTCTCGAAGATCGAAGCCGGCAAGCTGCAAATCGACGCCATCGACTTCTCGCTGCGCCAGACGCTCGACGAGACGCTCAAGCCGCTGGCGCTGCGCGCGCACGAGAAGCAGCTCGAGCTCATGGTCGACGTGAGCCCCGATCTCCCCGATGCGCTGATGGGAGATCCGAACCGGCTGCGGCAGATTCTCACCAACCTGGTGGGCAACGCCGTCAAATTCACCGAGCGCGGCGAGGTGATCGTGCGGGTCCGCCGCCAGGCGGCCGAGAACGGCAGCGCGGCTTTGCTCTTCAGCGTGATCGATACCGGCATCGGCATCGCCCTGGAAAAGCAGACCGACATCTTCCAGGCCTTCACGCAGGCTGACGGGTCGACGACGCGGAGGTTCGGCGGCACCGGCCTCGGCCTGACGATTTGCGCTCAGCTCGTGACGCTCATGGGCGGCCGGCTGTGGGTGGAGAGCAGCGTCGGCCAGGGAAGCCAGTTCCATTTCACCATGCGGCTGCCGGAGAGCGCCAAGCACGTGTCGACGCAGCTGTTCCCCGGCGTGGAGCTGTCCGGGCTGGCGGCGCTCGTGGTGGACGACAACCCGACGAACCTGCGCATCGTGTCAGAGATCCTCAGCCATCGAGGCATGCGCGTGATAGAAGCCGCGGACGGCCCGGCCGCCATTCAGGCGGTCGACTCCACCGACAGCGCCGTCCCC
>Ga0075418_10004978_pt1 | contig 15061 bp, 15 predicted proteins | sample SoiMetdeltSBSDD2_FD_81776 | JGI IMG/M metagenome (GOLD analysis project Ga0075418, IMG submission 81776) | Bulk soil microbial communities from a Populus tree surrounding site in Tennessee, USA - Soil MetaG P. deltoides SBSDD2 | ecosystem: Environmental > Terrestrial > Soil > Tree plantation...
GCCAGAGCGGGAGAAGCGAAAGAAGATTAAGGAACGTCTGGATTCGATTTCTGAGGCCGATCGACGCGCCCCCAGCCCAGAGTTGGACCTCATCAAGCGCGAGCTCTTGAGTGACGTGCCAGCCTTCAACAGGATTCTGATACGTTTCTCGCACACAGGTCGACTGAAGAAGCTGATTGGACAAGCGGACATGAAGATGAAGGTCAGTACGTTGCTTCTCCTCTCCCTTGTCACGTTTGCAGCTGGCGTGCTTCTTTCAAACCAACTCCTCGGGGTCTGGGCTGTGAGTATCTTGGTTGGTATTGGCTGTTCATTTCTGCCCTTGCTGCTGGTCCTTTTCAAGAGGAAGAGACGTTTCAATAAGTTTGAGCAACTACTGCCGGAAGCTCTGGACCTGATGACGCGTGCTGTAAAGGCCGGGCACACTTTCAACACCGGGATGGAAATGATCGCGGACGAAATGGTCGACCCAATTGCAAAAGAGTTCCGGGTTACCTTTGACGAACAGAACTTCGGCTTGCCCCTGAAGCAAGCGCTCTTCAACTTGGTTGAGCGCGTCCCGTTGCTGGATCTTAAATTCTTCGTGACCGCCGTGCTCATGCAGAAAGAGACGGGTGGCAATCTGGCAGAGATCCTAACGAATTTGTCCCATCTGATTCGTGAGCGCTTTAAAATCATGGGTGAAGTGCGTACGCTTTCTGCTCAGGGCCGCCTCACAGGATATATCCTAACTGCTGTTCCAACTGCGATGTTAGTCATCCTGTCGGGCATGAATTGGGATTACATGAGTGCTCTATTCAGGGAGAAGATCGGGCACTACATGCTTGCCGGTGCTGTCTTTTGCCAGCTTCTCGGTTACATCATCATCCGGAAAATCGTGAACATCAAAGTCTGACGGGATTCTGGGGAGTTTCCGATGCTCATTCTAATTACTGTTTTGACGTTTATCCTAACAGCATCGCTCGCTTTCTACCTTCAGTATGCCTTCCTGAGAAAGAGAAATCCCTTGGTTGACCGGCTGGCGGACTTGGAGAAATCGAATCCGTTCAAGGCTTATGCGGAAGCGGCTCTCGCCATGCGGCAGGAGACGCCAATCGAGAGGGTCTTTGAACCGCTCAGCAAGCTGATGCCTAAGTCGCCAAGTGAGGTCGGCAATACTGCCAAGAAACTAATGCGGGCGGGATATCGAAGCAAGGGGGCCGTTACGATCTTTTACGGAATCAAGGCGGCCGTGATCCTCTTGGGAGTGCTGGTCTTGTTCGTCACTGGTCGATTCGTCTCGTTTAGTACACAAGATCTCCTGCTGTCTCTGGCAGCGTGCGTCGTGGCTGGCTTTATTATTCCGGATTTCATTCTGTCGACCAGAGTCACAAGCCGACAAGAGAGGATCCAGCTGGCTTTGCCCGATGCGTTGGATTTGTTGGTGGTTTGTGTCGAGGCGGGTCTAGGACTGGATCAGGCTATCCTGAAGACAAGTGAAGAATTGCGCGTCACTCATCCGGATATCTGTGAAGAGCTGAATCTAGTCACTCTTGAGCTGCGCGCAGGAAAACCTCGCAAGGAAGCTCTCAAGAATTTGGCGGACCGAACCGGCGTAGAGGACATTAACGGGCTGGTCTCCATGCTGATTCAAACTGATCGCTTCGGCACGAGCATCGCGCAGTCTCTGCGAGTGCATTCTGATGCTCTACGAACCAAGAGACGGCAGCGGGCAGAAGAGAGAGCTCACAAAGTTTCCGTGAAACTTGTCTTTCCTCTTGTTTTCCTGATTTTTCCTTCAATGTTTGTAGTCATCCTGGGGCCTGGCGTCATTAAGATCATTCAGGAGCTTTTTCCTGCGCTTGCCAGTCAATAGTTGGAATTCCGCCTAGTTCTCGGCACTTGGAAAGAGAAAGGAGCTGCTGATGGAACCGATGACTTTGATTCGATGGGTCTTGATCCTGGCGTTTGTGATCCTCCTGGTGATTGTCATTAAGCGGCGTACTGGAAAATCGTAAGCCCAATCTTCGAAGACTGGTGTACAAGCAACAGCCGTTGTTCTGTCGAATCGATTGGTAAGACGGTGCGCTTGCACGTTGCCGATGACGCCGCACAAGGTCTGTGTGAGCCTGCGGCGGCTTCTGCCTACCTATGATGCAGGCGACCAATCTTACAAGAAGGACGGTGTTAGCCAAAGACCTAGCGGTGGCGGACACGTTCTGGAGTAGTCTCGTTGGACTGATGGGTCGGCGCGCTTTGGAGGCAGAGGCTGGTCTCTGGATTGTTCCTTGCCAGAGCGTTCACACATTTTGGATGCGGTTTCCTATTGATGTTGTTTTCGTCGACCAACGGAAGACGGTGGTTCACGTGGTTGAGAACATGAAACCGTTTCGCATTTCACGGCATGTGTCGCAAGCCCGCAGCGTCATCGAGCTTCCGGCAAACGTCATTAGAATCACCATGACGTCTGTGGGCGATCAAATCGATATCTCATAGCGATGAGTCAAAACGGGGTTCACCCACGACATTCTCCACTTGATGCCAGGCGAAAACGGTACCCGTCCTTTGTTTTGGGGGTACGTGGAAGCAGGCTTTTTTGTAACTTCGTTGTCGCAGTGGCAACACTGACTGGTGGCGGCTGCGTCAAGCGACTGGGCCGCATCCAGGACGACAATTTCTATGTGGTCAAACGGAGCAAGAATGAGTCGGCCAAGAGAGGGCATGAGTCGCTCCTGGGGCCAAGCCCAGGCGCCCTTTCCACTTCCATCACCGGGACGTTGAAGGCCCAGGCCAACAGTTCTCCGCGGGACACGAAGTCACTGTCCAATGCTGCGATTCTGGAGAAAGAGAACCCCGAGATATCGTCCCTGCTCAATGAAGCTCGAAAACGCCCAACTGATGCTGAAATCCATTCTCGGCTGGCCGAGACTTACTACCAGCTTCGCCTATACGAAGAGGCTCAGCAGCACTGTCAAAGGGCAATCCAGATTGAACCGAATAGTCCGGTTTACTATGAGCTGGCTGCGAGACTCTGGAGAGACTGGGGCGTTCCAGATTCCGGCATCAATGCGGCACAGAAAGCATTGCAGCTGAAAGCTGATTTCGTCGAGGCTTGGAATACACTGGGTACTTTGTACGACAAGACAGGGAACCGTAAGCGAGCCCAGGAATCTTTTCTGAAGGCGCTGTCGTTCAACAGCACGCTAGACTATGTCCACAGCAACCTTTGCTACAGTTACCTTAACGAAGAGGATTTCGTGCAAGCCATTGATCACGGTGAACAGGCAGTGAGGCTGAATCCATCGTCGACGATCGCCCACAATAATCTGGGCATAGCCTATGGCATGCATGGTGAGTTCAACCAAGCGCTTCGCGAATTCCAGCAGGCGGGCGACGAGGCAACCGCTAGAAACAACCTGGGACTGGTCCTGCTGAAGAAAGGCCGAGTCAACGAATCGATGGAACAGTTCAGGCTGGCCAGTCGGTTGAAACCATTTTATCGGATCGCAGCTGAGAACTACTACAAAGCTCGTACCATCGGATTCAAGCAAGAACGAGAGACGAAACGCCTAGCCCGAGAGCGGTCTAAGCAACCCGAGATGGGAGCGCCCGAGACCTTCGAACCAGCTGAACTCAACCTTCCGCAGCTGTCGCTGGGAGGCGCCCTTTGGGATCTCTTGAATGGTCCACTTGGGCTTGTTTCCCAGGAATTCAGCCCGGTCCCATCCTGGCTTGGTAGCTCCGAGCCTATCGTGAAGTTCGCAATTGAACGCCCGGCACGACTGACCAGGGAGGGGAAAATCCTCGGCGAGTTTCTTCAAAACGGACGCTATCAATTGAGTGGCATTCAGGAGATCCAAGGAGGCCGTTCGAAAACCATCGTCTACTATCAGCCTGGCTACTCCGGCGCCGGCGTTGGAACTCGCCCATCGAATTCCCGGAAGCCCGACGATCCTGGAGGCGATGGAACGAGATAGAGACCCTGCCGTAAGAGTGGTCTTAGGAGCCGATATTCTGCCTGGGGTGGCAAAGCTCTACGCGAAAGCTCAGCAACAGTAGGCTCTACTTGGAGAAGAAAAGGAACCCAATATGGATTCACAACAACTAGTTACGGATGTCAAGATCGTTGACGAAAGCATTCAGAAACCGACGGTAAGTTATACGCCTCCGACACCAACCAGTTTGAAAGAGGTCGGAATTAATCGGGACCCATTGATACATTTGATCGTGAAGGTTCTTTACTACGCCGGTGAAGTGACTGGATCGTATCTGGCCTCGCGACTAAAGCTGTCCTACACAATCGTTGATGAACTCATCGAGTTCATTAAAGGGGAAAAGCTGTGCGAAGTAAAGGGGATGGCCGGCATCGGAAAGACTGCCTATAGGTATGCAATTACTTCGCTGGGAAGAGACCGGGCTCGAGAGTTTCTCGAAATCAATCAGTACACGGGGCCGGCGCCAGTGCCACTGTCGCAGTATGTCGAGATGATCCAGAATCAGGCGGCCGCCCGTTCCTATATCACAAAAGAAACCATCGCCAAGAATTTCTCGCATCTTGTCCTGAGTAAGCAGATGTTGGACACCCTCGGACCAGCGATCAATTCGGGTAAATCGATGTTCGTTTATGGGGCACCCGGCAATGGGAAATCGGTTGTTTCCGAGTCCATTGGTCATATGCTGGGAGGTGAAGTCTACATCCCTTATGCGATTGACGTGGACGGCGTGATTATCACAGTTTATGACCCAATCAATCACCGCCGCGATGGCGAGAGAATTCCGGAAGCGAGCGGCTATCGCTCTCCGATTTTCAACGATATTGAAGAGTTCGATCAGCGCTGGGTGCGTTGTAAGCGCCCATTTGTTTTCGCTGGTGGAGAGCTGACTTTGGACATGCTCGATCTCTCCTTCAACGAGATTTCAAAGTTCTACGAGGCTCCCTTCCAGGTTAAGGCAAACGGAGGAGTGTTCCTGATCGATGACTTCGGCCGGCAATTGGTTCGTCCCAAGGATTTGTTGAACCGCTGGATTGTTCCCTTGGAGAAGCGCGTCGATTACCTGACCTTGCACACGGGGAAAAAATTCGAGTTGCCTTTCGACGCGCTAATTATTTTTTCCACAAACCTCAAACCTCAGGAACTGGTGGATGAAGCGTTCTTCCGGCGTATTCGCTACAAGATTCACTTCGATAATCCATCGATGGACGAATACAAGGAGATTTTCAAGAACTACTGCCGTGCCAAAAACATCGTCTACAACCCGATCATCGTGGACTACATGCAAACGGAGTTCTATCAGAAGTATAACGTCGAGATCCGCCGCTGTCATCCGCGGGACGTTATTGAACAGGTGGTCGACATTGCGCGTTACCTTAACACGCCTGCTGCCTTGACGAAAGAGTTGGTCGACGCTGCTTGCCACAGCTACTTCGTCAAGTGAGAAATCCCTTGCATTCCCATCCGGGGAGGGCTCTCAGAGAATGTTCGAGAAATTGAAGTATCCTTTCAGTCATTTCGAGAGCACCGAGATCTTGATCGTCTTCCTATTGCTGGTGGCCTACCCATCTCGTCCTTATTGGAGTCATTCGCGTTTCCGTTAGAGCTTCAGCATCCGCGCGCGGCCGGATTGTGGCCGAAAGAGATAAATTCAAGCAAGCCTTGGAAAGTCGGGAAGCAGCCTGGAGAGATCGGGAGGACGAGCTGCGAAGAATACTGACCCTTGAGAAAGAAAGGGAAGTCCTGCAACTGAAGGCCGAATACGATTCTTACGTCAATCTTCTAGAAGAAAGACTAATGACCTCCAAGTCTCGGGAACAGTGCACTTCTTGAGTCAGATGTTTTGGCATAGGGATCCAGGATGCAGGAGTTGTTCGCGGGTTGTTCGATGGATAGCCGACTTACTGCTTCATTGATTGTTGCCAGGACAATTCGAACGCTGCCACGTTCTGGCGCAGTGCGGTCTTGAAGGCGCTTTCAAAGTTATGGTTCTGGGCCATCAAGTCGAATATGTTCTTAATCGCGGATCGTCCGAACTGGGAGACTAGATATTCCACCGCCGATAACCCCTCGATGTAAGCCAGTCCTGCCGCTTCCGAAGAAAGTCCGACGAAGGGCCCCTTCAGGCTACTGAGTGGTACCAGCCGGTTCTCTTTCTGCAGCTGCACCAACCATTTCTGGTAGCTGGAGGCAGACTTTCCTTCTTGAAATTGCGCAATTCCCTCGTTAAACCATGACGGACAACCACGTCCGGGCAGCGACGCAATGAAGGAATGCGTGAGTTCGTGGGTCAGGGTGGCGGTGAGCTCAGGTGTAATGCTGCTGAGACCCTTGGTCGGCACGCGGATCTTACCGTCAAATAAGGCACCCGTCCAACTCGGAGCCTGCGTAATGTCGAAATATGTCTGATTGGGATAGAGGACCACTGCGACCGTGGCAGGCGGTCGTGAAGTCAGTTCGCTGCTAAGCTGACGATACAGGTTCTCAAGCGTCGTGAGGATCTGCTGGCCAAGTTGATAGTCCGAAACCATCCGGTCGTACCGCAGAATGAAGTGGGCGCTCTGCAAGACACCCAGTTCACTGTGAGTTCCTGCTTCCTGACTAGCCTTCTCAAGCCGCTCTGAGATGCTTTTGTTAGGGCCCAGCCGCAAGGCGACATTCCATTGGCTAATCGCCTGAGAGATCTTGTCTTGTGCGTAGTAAGCTTCACCCAACAGGTAGTGGATCGTCTGATTGTTTGGGTCCACTTCAAGGCACGTCAACAAAAGGTCTTCGGCAGCGCGGTAGTCACCCTGCCGGAAATTTACAATGGCAAGATTCGATAGTGAAACGGGGTTTCGCTTATCGAGATGGAGGGCCTCTTCGAGGCTGGCTTGCGCGGAGGGAAGATCTCCCTGAGTCGATTGTAGCGAAGCCATTGAATTGAGCGCCTGAACAAGTTCGCTCTTAGCATAAGCATCTGTGGGATCGGCCTTTACGTTTTCCCTCAGACGCGTCAGGACCTCTCTGGAGACAGGCTTTGAACTACCCACGACTGCCGCGGGCTTGGGGAACGAGTCGTTCCCCTCTTCCACTGCGATTCCATACTTCCTTGGTAAAGTGGAAGGGGGCTGCGTTGGTTTTTGCTCTTGAATTTTACGAACGCTCGATTTAGGTAGGCTGTACACTTCCTGGGCTCTTCGATACCTAATCTCTCCGCCCTCTTCCCAGGCTTTCTCAACCACCATTACGTTCCCATTGTTGAGATAGATGACGTCAGCGTGCAGTTCAGGGGAGATCGTCAAGAGGCAGAATGCGACGCCGAGGGATCCCGGACGCCGCGCAGGTCCTAAAACGAATCGCATTTTGGAGCGTCCTGATACCTTGATTTCCTCATCTGACCCGCTCATCTGCTGGGTTCCACCGTTTGGGCAATCTTCTGGGAAACAGTGTAGTTTCCATTCACATCACGAATCTTGACGATCCGCTCAATGCTGACCTTTCCGTTAGGTAGGGGCCGGGTGATTTCTGTCACCATCTCCGTTACGCGAAGACCCTTGGACTGGTCGAATGGATCAAGCGATTCTACGCGTGTGATGCTTTCGATACTCCCGTCCTGATGCCGGCGCTCTTCGCCAGTCACCCTTTGCGACAAAATCAGACTTGTGCTGTTCAGATTTCGCAGATATGGGTTGATGTTCCGAGATTCCAAAAGTCGTTGATACTCGCGAGTGCCGTCCGGGCGCTCCGTCTGGGTCTCGGTAACTTTGTCTGTCAACGTCAGACGCCCGTTTTCGGCGGCCTGATGAACAATCATTTCCCTCTTAAATGATTTGTCACTTTGCTTTGTGGTTGTCTCCTTCAAGCTCTCGACAACAGGCATGCGGCCGCCGGCTTCCTTGAGCTTTCGTTTGCTCTCCTTGATGGTGAGTGTGTCTGAGACTCTGAGCTCACTTGCTTCTTCGAGCTCTTCCAGCGAAAACTTGCCTTCGATATCGGGCCGGTACAGCGTGCGGGTGGTCTGGGTTTCCCTGGCGTTAGGTTTTGTGATGGTCTCGTTTTCGACTGCCTGAGCGGCCAGCTTCCCGTTAATATCTGATCGGTAGTAGGACCGGTGGATTTCCTCCGTCTTATCCTTGAGCTGGTGATCTTCTTTGACCATTTCATGAGTGGCCAATCGTCCACTGGAATTGGGAGTCCGGATGACCCGCTCCACTTGGAACTGGGTATCGCTCACCTTTTGGCTTCGTTCGCTGACTTCGCGGTCGATCGTCTCGCCACCGTTGATCGAGGGCACTCGAAAGGTCGTGGTCAACTCATAGTTCTTTTCATCAAGTAGCCTCTGAGATTGAGATGCCTTGCTGATGCTTTCCAGCCGGTCGCCGCTTCCCGGGGAGTACACATAACTAGTCGCAGACTGCTGACGCTCAGTCGCCCCTGCCGGCTTGGATGTCTCTTGAGACAAAGGGCTACTTGGTTGCATAGAAAGACAGAGGATGCCCAAAGAAATTCTAAATGCCTGAGCTAAACTCATTGATGAATGACCCTCCCTGTTTCGTCGAAAAGTGAAGATCGGAACTCCGGGAACAAGGGACCGAGGGAGAATTCGTCAATCTTATTCGACGTTTGCAAGTCTGGAGATTAGCGAATTAACGAATCCGACTCGCATCCACCTCGCTTACGCAGGTAGCGCGAGTATTCCGCCTTTCCACTAAAAGAGGAGAGAACATGCGCGGGTGGACAGGAGTCAGGCCCCAGGAAGCGAGAGAACAGACCGTCAGTGGGGCCAAATCTGGCGGGCTTGGATTCCCTAGCTTTTCAGAAGGTTCAAAGTAGTCAGTGGTAGCTTTTCAGCTCTCGCCTTGCTCCGCTGCGCAAACCGCCTCCAGGGGATTTGGGATTTTGCTGTATCTTGATTCCTAGGACCTCCGCAGACATGTCGTAGAAGCTTTTCGCTACGGGGATCGAAGGATTTTGGAGGGTCAAAGGCTCGCCGGACTGGATGGAACGAATGAACGATCTATAGTCGTTCGGAATGGACCAGAAGACCCTAAAGCCCAACACTTTCTCGACTTCCTTAAGACTCACGCCCTCACCCTTCAAGTACCGGTTAATCACAATGCGAACGCGCTCGGGAGAGTATCCTAGCCCTTCGAATCCATGAAGCACTCGCTGAGTGTTCCGCAAGGCGGGCAAGCTGCACTTGGAAACCAGGAATATGACGTGCGAGCTGTCGAGTGCCGACACGACAAGACTGTTCAAACTGCTCGAGGCGTCAACAATGATGTAGTCGTATTCCTTTTGCAGGATTCCTAGCAGCGGCCGCACTTCGCCGGCAAGCGCGCGTGCTTTCCTGGGAAGGCCGTCGCTGAAGCATAGCAGATCAATTCCAGTCTTTGGGTGGGTGATGATTGCACGCGAAATCAACCGTGAGTCGAGAACCGTATTCTCCGGACCTTCCTGGACAAGGAACCTCTCATTCTTCATACCGAAGAAGTCAGCTACCTCTCCCAGCTCCACATCCAAATCAAGAACTAGCGCCTTCTTCTTGGTAAGTCTCGTTAGGCTTACTGCGAAATTGGAGGCTATTGCAGTACAGCCACTTCCTCCTTTGCAACTAAAAAACGAGAAGATGCTGGCTGGCTCTCGAACAATCGACTCATAAGCAAGCTTGTAGATTCGTAGATAAGCCTGGTGAAGCGCATCAAAACTCAAGGGTCTCGACAGGATTTCCTTGACACCGAGCCGCAAAGCTTCGATTAGAAAGTTAGGGTCGAAAGATTCGGCGACGGCCAGAATGGGAACAGCCGGAAAGTTCCGGTGTAGCTCTTTGAGCAAGCGCAGGCTGACCCCTGCATCCCTGTTCAGCTCCAAGAAAAGAACCTGAGGAGCAAGACCGGCAATCTCCTGCCAAGTTTCAGGGCTGAAGTCCTCCTGCTGGAAGGGTATTTCCTGCACTATCTTGGCACATTCCACCTTTCCCAGCTGATGGCGGCACTCCTTTCGAAATCGATCTTCACAGAAAATGACAAGGGTTCGAAGTTTCTCTCTCATAATCCTTACGATGCGTCGTTGAGCTACGGGATTGGGACAAACAAGCTGGTACCTAAGTTCATGGCCGTTCTAGCAATTTGGGTACCCATTGGTTCCATCGCCCAGAATCTGTAGGCGGCACGACTTTCAGACTCCACTCTTTGGGATCGGGGCTCGGAACTTTGGCATTATGGGAGAATCAGGCCGGTTCGCAGATGCAAGCAATTGAGTCCCCAGTCCCTCGCTCGCTGCAGGTGCGAAACATACTAGGATAGAATGTTCCACGAAACGGAAACACGTTTCCAACATGCCAGTACATTGCTCTTAGGTTTGGATGAGGTGTTGAGCGAGGCCGACCTCAAACCGCCTGCGGCAGCTCTTCTCGAAACGGACCTTTGTCGCCACGAACTTGGACTACAGTGATGTCACCTCAGCCCGGTGGTTGATAAACTCAACACCCGCCAGACGGAAAGAATTTTCAACGGAGGGTTGAACCCAGCGGATCCACGCTTGAGCTTGAATCTCATGGGGCATCTGAAGACCGATTAGCGCCTTTTCATCCAAGTCTTGACCGGAAAACAAGATACATGCACCACCCTCGCAAATATTCACCGTGTAGGTGTGAAACCTCAGTTGAGTATCGCTCTGCACATAATTCACAGTAATTGGCAGTATGACTACCTTCCGCGCGCTCTTTCTCAACGAAAAAGCCTTGTTAGAGTGCCTGAATTCTTTCTGCCGGTCAAGATGTGGCCCAAAGGATTTGCCGAGTGGATCAGCAAGCGAGTCCTGCGCTGAAGAGAACGCCCCTGACGTCTCGGAATCCTTCGAATCCACAGCCTCCCCCATCTCCTCTAGAAGAAACTGGATTTGGTCAATTCGTTCCATCACTTCTCGCAGGTCACGCTCCATTTGAGGACTTGTCGCCTTCGCCAGCTGCGCCCTCGCAAAAAACATGATCGCTGAGAGTGAGTGTTCAATCCCACCTGAGAGAGTTTCAAGTTTCTCGGAGAGCCGGCTCTCGAATCGAGTTTGTTCGGCGTTATCTCGACGCAAGGTTCCCTCTGGCGAGAAGCTGACTCGTTCAGTTTCCAATGCCAAAACTCTCGAGTACAGGACCATAGCGGACACGACCAATGCGAAAACGAGCAATTCCAGGAAAAACACGGAAACAGGCCGAACCTTGTCCAGATAGCTCATCAGGCTTCCTATGCTAACCTCGTAAATCAAAAACGCGAGGCTGCCCCACACTAACTGCGGAATGGGAGCGGCATTTCGAAAGCCCCCTACTCCCACCATGTTTGCGAACGCCCTCCCCTGTTCTCTCAACTTGTCCGGTACGACGAGAAGCAAGTTTGCCACGTTCTCTCCGACAAACAATGCCAATTTCGAGTTGAGCTGATTGTAACATGGAAGAGAGACTGGAGAACAAATTAAGCAGAGACTCTCAATCGAGAGCAGGCACCCGGATCGAAACTTCTATGTGAGTCTCAGGCGATTTTTTTGGATCCGCCGAGACTGAGTTTACGACGCACCTTGCCTTCAGCTAGATGGTCTTGGTCAGAAATGCCTGTCAAAGTGTACAAAGGCGAGGAAGAAAAAGCAATCGGACATCACTCCAATTTTCACAGCCCGGTGTGACAATTATCGAGTAGAAGAAATGCGCAGCGTATGCCATACCGCCCTGCCAGGTGGTGCCGGTTTCTCTGGGACGGGGTGTTCATCACCAGACAGCTTTTGGTTACGTATTGATCAGTTGGGTGAGCCAGAATCGGCGGCGCAAACACGAGCTAGACTGGGCCAGAATAGATCTGGCGTGAGGGAACTCTACGATGCCAGGGTCCTGCCAACAATCCGGGAGATCGTCTCGGCTAGCGCGTTCTTGAGGTGATTCAAGTCGAAGGGATCTGCAAGCCGTTGAATCTTCTCTTGGGTTTCGCCCTTGAGTCTTGAGCCGATCGGTAGACCACGAAGTTCGTGTTCTCGGGTTACAATTCGGGTCACTAAGGCAACTGAATTCACGTTGTACTCGGAGACACGATTGAACAGCTCCTCTAACCCCTTTTGGAATCGGTCCATTTCATCAACGATTTCTTGGCGGTTAAGCTTCAAATTCTCGAATTCTAATCGCTCGAGCGCCGACTGATGTTGCTCGATAGTGGCCTGTGTTTTCTTGAATTCCAGCTCCAGCGCCTGACGAATACCCACCAGGTTTTGGAGGAGATCGTTGTCTGCCTTCAGCTTACGCTCGGCTCCCGAAATGCTTTCTTGTATCTCTTTCTTTTGCTTGCCGTCGAACTCCCCAATCAATTCTCGAGCCTGAATCTCGTAGTAGCGATTCTTCAGTTGCTCCAGTTCGGCTTCGATCCTCTCGACTTCTTTGACCGAGGTGTTCTTGATCTGATCGTCGATCTCGGCCACCTTGTCCCGGATCTTGCCAATTTTCTGCTCGAGGTCCTGAATGGCCTGTTCGACTTCCTGCACTGCTACCATGGTCTCTCCTGAGTTGCGGCTAGAGATCAACTTCAGATTGTTGGGCGGTTCCTAACTCCTAACGGCGTCCCTCTGGCAATGAAAGAACCTGCTTTCCAGCTTCCTGCTTGAGCAGCTCGCTTTCGACATAGTCTACGCCGGCTATCGTTATCGAGAAATCCGCTGATTCAGTGATCTTGATGTAGCCTTTTTCCTTCAGGTACCAGTTGGAGAACTCCAGATTTTCAGTAGTGCAGCTCAGCAACTCTACTAAAACCAGCAACGAGACCTCCGGTTTTGCTGGTGTGTTGCGGCGAACATCGTACAGGACCATCAGCATCAGTTTTCTCAATTCTCTTTCAGAGAGACTGGTGTCGTCTGAGTTCGCAACCTCAGCGCCAACTTCAAGCTTGGCCTTTAGTTCCTCCAGGGAACGAGCGACGCCAGGCTTTTGGTCCTGACCAGCGGGAGTCTTGAAATGAGACGCATTCTTCCCGAGAAATTCGAGGTTGTATCGGGATCGCTTCGCCGGATCAGATAGCACCTCATAGGCCTTGAGGACCCTTTTGAATTTCTCTTCATCACCGGTTTGCTTGTTGTCGGGATGATAGTAGGCAGCCAAGAGACGATAGACCTTAGTGATGACGAGCTGCTCAGCGTTCGGGCTGAGCTGCAGAATTTCGTAATAGTTCTGTGAAGCGCTTTCGGCCATAGCGAAGATAGGTTCTCTGGAATTCAGTTGAAGGTGTCTAGTGCGGCTGTGGAATGAGCCATTCGACCACGAAGCCAGTAACGGCCAGCCCAAGACTGACGACAAAGCAGAAGAAGAGCTCTCCGCCGAACAGTGTGTTGCTTAGAGGCATCGGTACATGCTCCTCATTGTAGAAGAAGCCAACCACAAGCACCAAAGCGCCAAGGGCCAGATAAGGCGAGCCATTCTTCTTCTTGAGGAACATGTTGAAGCAAGCAAACAAGAATCCTGCGATACCGATTGTAATGACGAAGATTTCAAAGCCATCCCGAATGTTTCCGACGGCCTGAAAGCTGAAGTAATCGTTGATGGCTCCGATCTGGGAAACGTATGGACTCCCCGCCAGCGACAGACATAGGAGTGCCAGGAGTAGATTCGATCCCATTAGTTACGCGCTCTCTTGCAACAAGAATAGGGTTTTCATGCCCTTACGTTCCAACGTTTCGGCACTAGTAGTCAGCGAGATTACAAAACTTATGGGGAATCAACGGACTTGTCAATCCCAAACCCATCACCGTGCCTAGGAGTTGGGTTGACCGGACGATCGCCCTCGTTCGACTATCGATCCAGGTCTTCGAGGCAGGGACTCTTGCTCTTGGCGGCCGGATTTTACGCTGCGGTCTAGGTGTTGCACCGCTAGTTCCATCCGGCAAAGAGTTGCTTCGCAAAAAGTGCGTATGCTAGTATCTTTTGCGCTTCATCCGAAATCATAGAAGGGTCGCGGACTCGAAAGGCGGGAAAGGAGCTTTCTGTGAAGGTTTTTGCCGGCGCTAACATTCGAAATGTGGCAGTGGTAGGACATGAGTCGAGCGGGAAAACCTCCTTGGTAGCCGGGGGTCTGTTCTTGGGCGGTTTGGGAAGCCGTCTGGGGCGGGTTGACGATGGCACGGCCCTCACCGATTTTGATCCGGAGGAGATCGAACGCAAGATCAGCATTTCGACTGCGATCGCCTCCATCGAGTGGAACAGAATGAAGATCAACTTTTTCGACACTCCAGGAAAAGGAGTCTTCATTCAGGATACCCGCAGCAGCATGCGCGTCTCCGATTCAGCGGTCATTCTGGTTGAAGCCGTGGCCGGCGTGGAGGTCCAAACGGAAAAAGTCTTCAAGTTTTCAGAAGAATTCAAGCTGCCGGCATTGTTCGTGGTGAACAAACTTGATCGAGAGAATGCTTCTTTCGATCGTGCAGTTACTTCACTCCAGGAGAATTTCGGACGAACAGCGATCCCGGTTCAGCTCCCTCTAGGAACTGAGAAGAGCTTTCGCGGCGTGGTCGACTTGATTGAAATGAAGGCCTACCAGTTTGAGGCGAATGGCACCGGAAAGTCCAAGCCAGTTGACATTCCCAGTGAGTTACAAGACGCGGCAACTAAAGGCCACGATGCCATAGTGGAAATGGTGGCGGAAGGGAACGACCAGCTGATGGAGGAATTCTTTGACCAAGGCACGATTCCGCTAGAAGATTTGGTGCCTGGTCTGAGACAAGCGATCGTCGAAAGGCGTATCCATCCGATTCTGGCGCATTCGGCGCTCTTGAACGTTGGCTCCCAGACCCTGGTGGATTTCATTGTGAACTACCTGCCGTCTCCTGTGGGCGTTCCAACGATTCCCGCAGCGAACGCCAAGGGCGAGATCCTCGGGCCACGAACGGTGAGTAGTGAGGAGCCCTTGTCGGTCTTCGTTTTCAAGACCTTGGCGGATCCCTTCGCAGGCAGGCTCTCATTCCTTAAAATCTTCTCCGGCGTGCTGAAAACTGACGCTGTGGTAGCGAACTTTAGCAAAGGTACCGTCGAGCGGCTGGCTCATCTCGCCATTCCGCAGGGCAAGGCCCCAGTTGAGGTGCCGGAATTACAC
>Ga0075418_10004983_pt1 | contig 15058 bp, 13 predicted proteins | sample SoiMetdeltSBSDD2_FD_81776 | JGI IMG/M metagenome (GOLD analysis project Ga0075418, IMG submission 81776) | Bulk soil microbial communities from a Populus tree surrounding site in Tennessee, USA - Soil MetaG P. deltoides SBSDD2 | ecosystem: Environmental > Terrestrial > Soil > Tree plantation...
CGCACGCAAGCACCGATCGTCGCGATGCAAGCCGGACGACGGGTGGATCTATTGGAGATTTTGCTGGAGATGCGTCAAGGATTGCGGTTTCTGCGATGCGATCGCACGCGCCGAATCGCAGAAACCGCGACGCCGAATGACCGCGCTCTACCGGACAATCTTCAAACGCGTACCGATTGCCAGCGAGTTGCTACGAAGCTGGTTCCAGCTTTTGAGCTTGGCGACGCTGGTGTCGAACAGGTCGGCGATCGAAGACAGCGTGTCGCCCCGTTTGACCTTATACACGATCGTCCGGCTGTGCGACGGCGCATCCGTGATCGTTGCCGTACCACTTACTGGCCGCGAGGCCAGTTCGGCAGGCGCGGTTCGTTCGGTGCGCGACGCCAGCAGCGTCGCCGGTGCGCGAGGGATGATCAGGTCTTGCCCACCACGGACCCGCGACTTCACCGACAGGCTATTCGCTTCAGCCAGATCGGTGCGGCTGACGCCAAGCTTGCGGGCAATGGTCGACAGGGTGTCGCCGCTCTTGACCGTGTACCACTTCAGCGCGTTGAAGTCGGCAGGGGTCGCGTCCGCCAGGCGCGCCTCGAATTTGTCGCCGGTGCCTTCGGGTACTTTCAGTTCGAACGTCGGATACTTCACGGGCGTCGTCCAACGTCGAAGCTGCGGATTCAGCGCTTGAATCTCGTCAATCGACGAGCCGGTCCACTCGGCGACGCGCCGGAGATCGATCGCGCGCGGAACGACCACCTTGTCGTACGACACGGGTTCGCCGGCCACGATGTCGAACCCATACTGCAGCGGATTCTTCGCGACAATGATTGCCGCAAGGATGAGGGGGACGTATTCGCGCGTTTCCCGAGGAAGATACTTCGTCGACTTTGACAGCTCCCAGAAGTCCTCCCTGCCGGACCGCTTCATTGCTCTCTGCACGCGGCCGGGACCACCGTTGTACGCGGCCAGCACCAGATTCCAATCGCCGTCGAAGAGCTTGTTCAGAGTCTTCAGATACTTCGCGGCCGCGACCGTTGCCTTCTCCGGATCGGACCGCTCATCGATGTACCAATCGTGATGCAGGCCGTTTTCGAGCGCGGTCGCCTTCATGAACTGCCACGGACCTTTGGCCTTCGCCCTCGACACGGCGTTTGGTTTGAAACCACTTTCGATGATCGGGATATATGCAAGATCGAGTGGAAGCCCTTCGGCGCGGAAGACCCTCTGAATCATCGGCAGGTACTGCGTGCCGCGGGTCAGGCCATCCTGGATGAAGTCGTGCAACCGGCCCTGAAACAGCTCGACGTACTGGAGCACGCGTGAGTTTTGCGGAATCGGAATGTCGTGCTCCGTCGCGGCGAGGTCTTCTTTCACCGTCTCGGTCGTTTGCGGGGCGGCTTCCGGCTTGGGGACGGTTGCCATGTCGAGCAGCACATCGATCGACGCTGGCTCTTCCTTCTTTTCAACAAACCCGTCGCCCTGCCGCAGCGCCGTCACCTCGTACGCGTTGATCCGATCGACGAGCCGATCGAAATGGTCGCGCAGGCGCGCGTCGGTCCGCGCGCCGTAAGGGGACTCGAGAAGGATGTCGACCGCACGATCGAACTCGGCCCGGGCCTTTTCCAGGTGTCCAACATTCAGCTCCCGCTCCCCAGCCTCGAAATGGGACTGGGAGGTTGCGATGAGGGACGCGATAGGGTCCAGGGGACGAGGAACGGCGACGGGAGGCGCCGATGGCTTGACCTGTACGGGAACGGCGGGTGCCTGAGCCTTAGGCTTGGGGTTCGAACTGCACGCCGCTGCCAGGAGAACTACGACCGTCGCAACAGGCCACCATGTACGCGTCGTCATGCTTGGCTCCCCTCAAGGACTTTCCGGACTTGCGCAATCCCGAATTGCAAGCCGGGGGCCCTGAAGAGGTCGCCCCCAGCGCCACCTGCCGGTGGGTCTGGTCCCCTGCCTTCCGCGCCTGGGTGCGCGACAGGCTCTACCGGCTCCGGCCGTTTACGTGTCGACAGTCGACGGATGCCGATGCGACCCACGTTTTTGCGATAACCGGGCAAAAACAGTAAGCCGCGGAGCCCGACAAATTGCTGGGGCAAAAGAATAACATCCACCTCAGGTTGAGGTCAACCCTAACTCCAACCCGCTCAACAATAACAGCCAAAATTGTGATCAGCGGGGCCAGCTCGCCTGGACGAAGATGCGGTGCGCTTCGGCAAGGTCGCGAGCAGCAGGAGTGATAATCGTGTGATCGCTAATCACAATTTTGCGACCCTGTCGGACCGCTTGGCGCACGTCGTCTTCGCATACGAAGTCCGCCGCTTTTTGCACGGTGGGCGAGGCTGATGACGAATCCTTGGGAGCCACCGGCGCTACGTCGCGGTGATCGCCGGATGGGTTGGTCACGGGATCCGGGACCTCATGGCGAGCAGTGGGCGGCGGCGGCGGCGTGTAGCCCCGGGAGGCGAGGAATTCATCGATTCTCCTCGCAAGGGGCGCGGCAGCAATGCCACCCGGCTCACGCGGCGGTTGCGGTGCTTTCGGCAACGGCACCCCGCTGGCTGGTGCTGGGGCTTCCCGCCTTACGACCGCGGGGCTGATCTCGTACGCCACCCGCTTGATATTCAGGAGATGCCGCGGCGAGATGTTATCGGACGTGATGTTTCCGCCGTATCCGCCGCATCCCAGCGTCATCGACGGGTCGAGTCCCGTTGTAAGGCCGATCGATCCGTGTGTCGTTGGCGTATTCACGACGATTCGGTAGGCTGGCTTCTTCAATCCGAACTGCAGGATCACATCGTCGTTGCGCGAGTGGATCGACATCGTGTGGCCCATGCCGCCATACCTGAGGATCTCCTTGCATCGTTCGCAGCCGTCGCGCCAGTCCTTGACGACGTAGAACGAGAGAACGGGACAGAGCTTTTCGATCGACAACGGGTAATCGCGGCCGACGCCGGCAAGCTCGGCGATCAGCACCCGTGTGGTCGCAGGCACCGAAATACCTGCCTGTTGGGCGATGTAGGTGGCGGGCCGCCCGACGAGCTTTGGATTCGGCAGACGCTGCGGGGTCACGAGCACGCGGCCCACGGCGTCGATCTCTGCGGCCGACAGGAAGTGAGCGCCGTTGGCGACGAACTGCCGCTTCACTTCCTCGACAAGAGGTGCGTCGCAGACGACGGAGTTCTCGGATGAACAGAGGAGACCGTTATCAAAAGTTTTGCCCGTGACGATGTCGCGGACCGCTTTCGGGACATCGGCTGAGGACTCGATGTAAGCAGGTGCGTTCCCAGGACCTACCCCGTAAGCGGGTTTCCCCGCACTGTATGCGGCGCGAACGAGTCCCATTCCGCCGGTTGCCAGGATGACTGCCGTCTCGCGCGCCTTCATCAACTCCTGCGTCCCCTCGAGGGTGACGGTAGTCATCCAATTGATCGAGCCTTCCGGCATGCCGGCCGACCGCGCGGCCTCGTTCATGATCTCCGCGACACGCGTGATGCAGCGTGCCGCAGCAGGGTGGGGGCTGATCACGATCGGACAGCGCGCTTTTATCGAGATCAGGATCTTGTAGATCGCTGTTGACGTCGGGTTCGTCGACGGGACGATAGCAGCGACCACGCCGAATGGTTCAGCGATCTCGATCACCTTCCTGTCGTCGATCCGCCTGATGACGCCGACCGTCTTCATCGGCCGGATGAAGTTGTAAACCTTCTGCGATGAGAATAGGTTCTTCTCGACCTTGTCGGAGACGACGCCGTAGCCGGTCTCCTCCTGGGCCAGCCGGGCAAGTGCCTCGGCGTGCGGGGTCACGGCGGCGGCCATCGCGTCGACAATCTTGTCGATCTGTTCCTGGGAAAACTCGGCGAGAGCCGGAGCCGCTGCTTTTGCGCGCCGTGCGAGCGAGCGGGCTTCGCTGATCGAGCTGAGATCGCGATCGGTCTGGGCCGTGGGCTGAGCCATGCGTGCCAGACGAGAGGGTTACGACGCCTTCGCGTCCTTGAGTTTCGGGAGAATCTTTTCGACTTCCGCGTGCGGTCGGGGAATTACATGCACCGAGATTAACTCGCCGACGCGGCGCGCCGCCGCCGCCCCCGCGTCGGTGGCCGCCTTGACGGCGCCGACGTCGCCGCGCACGAGGACGGTGACATACCCCGCACCGATATACTCCTTGCCAACGAGTACCACGTTGGCAGCCTTGACCATCGCGTCAGCTGCTTCAATAGATCCGATCAGTCCGCGGGTTTCCACCATTCCCAACGCTTCGAGCATCAGTCTCCTCGTGAACGAGTGAACGTAACATATTGCAGTAGCTCGGACAACTAAGTTAGCATTCGCCTTCTGTGAAATTCCGGCGGAACGGCGACCCCTACCAACAATCTGGTTGATGAGGGGGTCTTCAGGCGCCCCCGGTACTGACCGCTACTGCTTACCGAGAGTTCATGTCCAGACGAGTTGCTGTGCTCACTTCCGCCGCGGCGGCGATCGCCATTGCGGCGTCAATTTCCTGCAGTCGAAACGCGGACAACGAACCGCCGGTTGCGACGCCATCGCTGACGCTCAGTCGCGACAAGGTGGCAATTGGGAGTCCCGTCAAGCTCACCTACAAGTTCGTGGTTGCGCCGGACGCGAAGTTCAACACCGACTACTGGGTCTTCGTACACGTGCTCGATCCGACCGGTGAACTCCTCTGGACCGACGATCATCTGCCGAACCCTTCGACGTCAACGTGGAAACCCGGACAGACTGTCGAGTACACGCGCACCGTCTTCGTGCCGAACTATCCCTATATTGGTGAGGCGCTAGTGCGCCTGGGACTGTACGACCGGGTGTCATCGAACCGACTGGCGCTCAATGCGCAGCAGGTGTCGCGGCGGGAGTACCTCGTTGCAAAATTCCAGCTGCAGCCGCAGTCGGAAAACATTTTCCTCATTTATAAGGATGGCTGGCACCCGGCCGAAGTCGCGACCGACAACGCGGCGTCGGAATGGCAGTGGACGAAGAAGACAGCGACCATCTCCTTCAAGAATCCGAAAAAAGATTCGACGTTTTACCTCGATTTCGACGCGCGGACGGACCTGTTCACTCCGCCGCAGAAGGTCACGCTCAAGATTGGCGACCAGACAATCGCGACGTTCGCGGCGGACAACCGGGAGCGCAAGCTCTTGACGTTCCCGATTACGGCAGCTCAGCTCGGCAACGGCGACATGACGGAGCTGGTGATCGACACCGATCGGACATTCAGTCCTGGAAGCGGAGACGTGCGTGACCTCGGAATCCGCGTCTTCCACGCATTCATAGAACCCAAGTAAGGCGGTCTGAAGACCTCGCCCTTATACGTCCACAAACCCGCGGTCGCGCCCCTGAGTCTAAAGACCGGGCTACAGACCCGCTGCGTTTGCGACCGATACACCTCAAGGGGGCTCTTCGAAAAGCTCGACTGTATTGAATCTAGACAGAGCTTTGATTCGGATGCTAGGATAGATGCTTCGCATGAAACCAACGAGCCTGATTCTTCCAGCTGTGGCGCTTTTGGCCCTGCTGGCTGCGGCGGCGCCCGCCTCGGCGGAGATTGCGTTCCTGAGTTCCGGCCGAACCTTGTCAATCAAGGCTCACCGTATTGACGGTGACAACGTCGTCCTCACCCTTCGCAGCGGCGGCGAGGTGACCTGCGACAAGGATCTGATCACGAAGATCGAAGCCGACGAGGTGCCTTACGTCGATCCCGATGCGCCTAAGCTGGCAGAACCGGTAGGCAACCCACCCTCCGGCGATCAGGACGAGACGTCGCTCGATGCGACACCTTATGCGGAAATCATCGCTGCCGCCTCGGAAACTTACGGCGTGAACCCGCTGCTGGTGCGAGCGCTAATTCAGGTCGAGTCGAGGTTTCGGCCGACAGCCCGGTCGCGCAAAGGTGCCATGGGCCTGATGCAGTTGATGCCCTCGACGGCCCGCGAGTACAACGTCCGCAATCCCTTCGAGCCCAAGGCAAACATCGAAGCGGGCATCAAACACCTCAAAACGCTGATCGATCGATTCGGTTCTTCCATCGAGCTCGGACTGGCGGCGTACAACGCGGGACCAGGAGCGGTTGAGAAATTCAACGGCGTTCCGCCGTACCGCGAAACCCGCAACTACGTCAGCCGCATCCTGTCGCTGGCCGGCCTGAAATAACCTGGGCGGTCACCTGGGGTCAGGCCCCGGTCATTGCTCGGGTCACCCCGGTCGTTCGCTTTACACACTTTTCAATCGCGCGGCACGAATTTCTTCCAGCCGGTTGTGATCTCCTGCTGTCTAAACTTGGGGACAATCCCGCTCGGGGGTTGGTCCGGGTGATATATAATTTGCGGATAGATCGGCCGATAATGCCCACACAGACAAGATCTTGCGCGGACGCCAGGGTCTTGCGCGAATAACGAGATGGAGTTCCGCTGCAGGCTCGGTACCCCCGGCGGGGAGATCGTCGAGGGGATCTACGTCGCCGAAGACGAAGCGCGCCTCAGGCGCGAGTTCGAAGAGAAGGGCCTGTACGTCCTGGGGATTCAGCGGGCAGGGCGAGCGGCCCTCGGCTCCTTCAAGCTGCCGCGACGCACTCGGATCTCCTCCCGCGAGTTCCTCGTGTTCAACCAGGAACTGGCAACGCTGCTGAAAGCCGGCATGCCCCTGGTGCAGTCGCTCGACATTCTGCGTCAGCGCGTGGCGAACCCGCTCCTCAAGACGGTGCTTGACGACGTGTACGACCGGGTGCGCGCCGGCAATTCGCTGTCGGAAGCGTTTGAGGCGCAGGGCACACTTTTCCCGGGTATCTACACGGCGTCCCTGCTCGCTGGTGAGAAGAGCGGAAGCCTCGAGCAGGTCATTCGACGGTATGTGGCGTACGTGAAGATCATCTCGGCGGTGAAGCGAAAGACGATCTCGGCCCTAGTGTACCCAGCAATCCTCCTTCTCCTTTCGTGCGTCGTCGTCGCGATCATCGTGTTGCGGGTCGTGCCCGAGTTTGGCGCGTTCTACGAGCAGTTTGGGCGGGAACTGCCGTTGTCGACGCGGATCATCGTCTCCTTCTCGAACTTTGCCGTCGCGTATTTCTTCGTCGGTCTGCTGGCGATCGTCGGGGTGGTCGCCGCGGCAATCGCGTGGCTACGTCGATCCGGCAACCGCCGACGGTTCGACAAGTGGCTCCTTGGTATTCCAGCGGTTGGACCGATCGCACAGAAGTTCGCGACTTCGCAGGCGGCGCGCACGTTAGCGACGCTTCTTGGCGGCGGCATCCCACTGGTCAATGCGATCGATGTCTCGGCGCGATCGATCGGTAATCAATACATGGCGCACGAGCTGACGACGGCGGCGCAACAGGTGCGGGAGGGCAGAGCGCTCGCGTCGGCAATGATGATGAGCGGAGCGTTTCCGGATGTTGCGATCAAGATGGTGGAAGTGGGGGAGTCCACCGGCGCGTTGCAGGAGATGCTCAACAGCCTGTCCGAGTTTTATGACGAAGAAATTGAGACGAGCTTGACGCGATTCATCACCATCGTCGAACCGGCGCTGCTCGTGATCATGGGCATCATCATCGCCGCGCTGCTGCTGTCGCTCTACATGCCGCTCTTCAATCTGTCGTCGATGATTTCATAATCAGCTTGGAGCAGGAATGCGAACGGAGTGGAGCGAGCAGCGGAGTGCGAGCGTAACGAAGTGAGCTAGTCGGGGTGCAGGGGGCCCCGACGATACATAAATGGATACTCAACCGCCACCGACCGACACCGATCTCTATGCGGCCGGTGTCGAACCGACTGATGCCGAACATGCGGCGGAGGTCGCGCAGGCGAAGCGGCTTGCCGAGCGATATCGGCTCGAGTTTGTCGACCTGTCGCAGTTCAGCATCGATCACGAATTGTTCCGCGCGATTCCCGCGGAGCTGATGCTCCGGTACGGATTTGTTCCCTACCGTCGCGATGGGCATTCGCTCGTCATCGTCGTTTCCGATCCTACCGATTTGCCGATGATCGACGAGCTGGCCGTGTTGCTCGCCACGCCAATCAAGGTAACGGTCGGGACGCCTTCGGCGATTCAATCGATTCTGAAGAAAAGTGAGAGCTCACAGCGCGTACTTGAAGACGCGACTGAAAGCTTCACGATGCAGATCCTGCGGGAGGACGACGCCGGTGACGAAGCGCTCACCGTCGAAAAGCTGACCGCGGATGCGAGCCCGGTCATTCGCCTGGTGGACACGACGATCTACAGTGCGATCCAGCGCCGTGCCAGCGACATCCACATCGAAACGCAGGATGATGCGGTGCACGTGAAGTACCGCATCGACGGTGTGCTGCAGCCGGCGATGCGGCCGATTGACAAGCGCTTTCACAGCACGATCATCTCGCGCGTCAAGGTCATGGCGGAACTGGACATTGCCGAGAAGCGGGTGCCGCAGGACGGCCGCTTCAAGCTGCGCATGCCGGGCAAAACGATCGACTTTCGCGTGTCGATCATGCCCAGCGTGCACGGCGAAGATGCCGTCATCCGTATTCTCGACAAAGAATCCATCAGCGAGCAGTTTCACGAGCTTCGGCTCGACATCCTCGGGTTCCCCGACGACGAGCTGCGGCGTTTCCGCAAGTACATCGCCGAACCGTACGGCATGGTCCTCGTTACCGGCCCAACCGGGAGCGGCAAGACGACGACGCTGTATGCAGCGTTGTCGGAAATCAAGTCGATCGAGGACAAGATCATCACGATTGAGGATCCGGTCGAGTATCAGCTGCGAGGAATTACGCAGATCCCGATTAACGAAAAGAAAGGGCTCACCTTTGCGCGTGGGCTGCGGTCGATCCTCCGTCACGATCCCGACAAGATCATGGTCGGCGAGATCCGCGACGCGGAAACCGCGCAGATTGCAATCAACTCCGCACTCACCGGGCACCTTGTGTTCACGACGGTTCACGCCAACAATGTGCTCGACGTGCTGGGACGCTTCCTGAACATGGGCGTCGAGGCATACCAGTTCGTGTCGGCCTTGAACTGCGTACTGGCGCAACGCCTGGTGCGAAACATTTGCATCCACTGCAAGCGGCCGCAGAAGATCACTCGGGCGATGCTGGAGGAGTCGGCGCTGGATCCCTCGCTCGAGCACCGCGGATTGTTCTTCGAGGGCGCCGGCTGTATCGAGTGCGGCGGCACCGGGTATCGTGGGCGGACGGCAATCTGCGAGTTGCTCGACCTGACTGACAACATTCGTGAGTTGATCCTCAACCGCCGGCCGACGTCCGAGATCAGGAAGGCCGCTCGCGATGAAGGCATGCGATTCCTCCGCGAGTCAGCCGTCGAAGTGGTTCTGAAGGGTGTGACAACCCTCCGCGAGATCAACAAGGTGACGTTCGTCGAATGAGTGCTGCATTGCCTCGCTGGCTCTCCAATCGTCCGCCCGCCGCGGCCGTCGAAATCAACCCGCGACGTGTGACGGCGGCGGTCATCGCGGATCAGGGCCGCACCCGTGTCCTCAGCAGCTATGCCGGTGAGCCACTGGCTCCCGGTGTGGTCGAGGCGGCACTGAACGCGCCCAACATCCACGACGCCGCGGCCCTGACGGCGGCCATTCGCAGCGTGCTCGACCGGCTGTCGTCGCGGCCGAAACGGATCGCGCTCGTACTGCCCGACACGATCGGCAAATTGTCTCTGATCCGGTTCGAAAAAATTCCTGCGAAGGTGCAGGACCTGGATCAGCTCATTCGCTGGCAGGTCAGGAAAGCCGCGCCGTTCAAGATTGAGGAGGCGCAGGTCTCGTGGGTGCCTGGCATCGTGCCTCCCGAAGGCGGCCGCGAGTACATCGTGACCGTCGCGCGACGTGACATCATCCAGAGCTACGAGCGCGCCTGCGAAGCGGCCGGCGCCTATCCCGGCATTGTCGATCTGGCGACGGTGAACTTGATCAATGCCGTCCTTGGAACCGACACTCGCGCGACGCCCGCGACCGATTGGCTGCTCGTGCACGTGGCCGCCGACTACAGCACGATGGCGGTGATTCGCGAATCGCAAGTCATCTTCTTTCGCACGCGAGCATCGGACAAAGACGACGATCTTGCAGATCTGGTGCATCAGACGGCGATGTATCACGAAGATCGGTTGGGCGGAGGCGGCTTCGCGCGAGTCGTCCTCGCTGGCGCATCGCTTCGCGGACCTGAGGTGGCGGACCTCCTGCGCCGCGAGCTCGAAGGCCGTCTCGGTACGCGCGTCGAGGCACTCGACTTCCGCGGCGCAGTCGCGTTGCGCGATCGGATCGCTGCAGCGCCAGAGCTGCTCGACAGCCTGGCGCCAGCCATCGGGCTCATTCTCCGGGAGCGGGTCGCTTAGATGCTGCGCGCCAACCTTGCGACACGCCCTTTTTACAACGAGCGCGCGATCCACCTGCTGCTCGCGGTCGCGGCGCTGATCGTGTTAGCGATCACCGTACTGAATGTGAGTCGCATCGTGACCTTGTCGCGGCACAGCACGGATTTGTCTTCGCGCACCAACGCCGATCGAAACGAAGCGTCCAAGTTGAGTACCGAGGCGTTGCGTATCCGGAGAACGATCAACAAGGATGAACTCACGCTGGTTGTCAACGCCGCGCAGGAAGCCAATGCGTTGATCGATCAGCGGACGTTTTCGTGGACGGAGTTCTTCAATCAGATCGAGGCGACCATCCCGCCGGACGTGATGCTCACATCGGTTCGACCTTCGTTCAAGGATGGTGTCACACGCGTCACCATGATTGTGCTCGGTCGCCAGATTGCCGATATCGACGAGTTCATCGAGAAGCTCGAGGCCACCGGCTATTTCGAGGAACTCGTTCCGGCGTCCACCGAGACCACTGACGATGGGCTACGGCGGTCGACAATCGAAAGTGTGTACGTAGGAAATGTGGCGGCGACTGAAGGGAAGCCGCAGGAAGCTGCACCCGCGGCTCCGGCCAATCCGACGCCACCGACGACCACCGAGCCGGGCCGCGCCGGTCAGCCACCATCAGGAAATGCGCCGGCACCCCAAGTGCCGCGAGATCGGGGGCGGCAATGACAGATGCGCGCCGTGTGCTCACCGAGAAGCGCAGACTGATTCTGCCGATTGTGATCGCACTCGTGGTGAACATCGCACTCTTCGCGATCGTGGTGTATCCACTCTCGAAAAAAGTGGCGGGTGGGGAGCAGCAGTCGAAGGCGGCAACCAGCGCGCTCACTGCCGCGAAACGTGACTACGACGCGGCGCGCGCGACGGTAGCAGGAAAAGGACAGGCCGATCAGGAGCTGCAGAAGTTCTACAGCGGCGTGTTGCCGCCAGATTTGAGCGCCGCACGACGAGCGACGTTTCTTCGGATCGAGCAGCTGGCGCAAAAGTCCAATCTGCGACTCGAGCGCGAGACGTCCGATCCGAAACCGCAGCGCGACAGTCAGCTGGTGAAGTTCACGTATCGGGCGTCGTTGTCGGGTGAGTACCGGAACATTCGTCACTTCATCCATGAGCTGGAAACCGCTCCGGAATTTCTCGTCCTCGAAAATGTCGAGCTTACGCAGAGCGAGATTGAAAATCGCGGGTTGAATGTCAGCGTCGACATCGCCACGTACTACCGGACCGGAGCGAATGGAAACTGAAGCGTCAACCCGACCTTCGGGCCGACCGAGACCGTGGCTCCTCGTCGCCTTGGCGATCGTGGTTGCCGTGGCGCTGATATCGTGGCTGCCCGTAGGAAAGCCAGCCGCGCCCGGACCGGCACCGTCTAATCCCCGGGCAACACAGAGGGGCAAGACCGTCGAGAGTGTGCAGCCGGGGGATCTCGAGGTGCACCTGAAGGCGCTGAGCGAGCCGCGTCCGGACGCGCAGTCGAGCGAGCGGAACCCGTTTCGGTTCTACGTGAAGCCGCCGCCACCTCCACCGCCGCAGCCGAAGCCAGTTCAGCCGCCGCCGACGCCGGAGTCGACTGTGCCGTCCCCACCGCCGGCTCCACCGGCAATCCCGTTAAAGTACATCGGGCTGTTGGAGGAAAAAGGTGGTGGAAAGTTGGCGGCATTCAGTGATTGTCGGAGTACGATGCGCGGTCGCGAGGGGGACATCATTTCAGGTCAGTATCGACTCGTGAAGATTGGCGTTGAGTCGGTGGTCATGGAATATGTCGACGGCCGCGGCCGGCAGACGATTCGGCTGTCCGGTCAGGAGTGCGTCGGGAAATAGCCCGCCTTCGCACCGTTTGTTCGACGGGTGCTACGGCGAGGCAAGGCCGCGCGGTTAAAGACGCGAGCAAGCGCAGCGAAGCGAGCCACGCGAACGGAGCGAGCCGACGAAGCGGCTCGCGAGAGAGCGTGAAGGGGAGTCCGAGGGGCGAAGCCCCTCGGATCTAAAGATGGAGTGGCGGTGTTGGTGAAGCACAAGATTGCAATTGCAATCGTTCTTGCGATGTGCGTCTCGGGATGTGCTGCCGGACGCGCGTACCGTCAAGGGCAGGAGGCGTCGCGTGTTGGCGACTGGGACGCTGCCGTCACGCACTACACGACGGCAGTCCAGGAGAGCCCGAACAAGGCCGAATACAAAATCGCGCTCGAACGGGCGGTCCAGACTGCATCGCGCGAGCATTTGAGCCGCGCGCACGAGCTGGAACAGGCCGATCAGCTCGACGCCGCGCTTCTCGAGTACAAGCGCGCGCTCGACATTGATCCCTCGAATCGCCTTGCTGCGGCAAAGAGTGTCGAGCTCGAGAAAACTATTCGCGATCGCATTGAGGCGTTGCGTCCAAAGCCGCAAATAGAGATAAAGCGCGAGGAAGCGCGACGAGCGAGTACGCCGCTGCTCAGTCCGACGTCGCCACTGCCGGTCGTCAGCTTCGGGCCGAATGCAAGCGTTCGCGACATCCTGAACTTCATCGGCACCGCGACGGGAATTAACGTCACCTACGACCAGCAATATCAAGACAAGGCCTACACCGTACGGCTTGAAGACGTCACGCTCGAACAGGCGCTGCAGCAGGTCACGGCGGCAAACCAGCTCTTTTACAAGGTTCTGAATCCGAAGACGATCATCATCGTTCCCGATAACGCGCAGAAGCACGCGCAATACGACGACCTCGTCGTCAAGGTCTTCTTCATCTCGCACGCGGACGTCGCCGAAATCTCGCAGATCATCAACACGATCATGCGTGTCCCGACGATGCCGGTGCAGCCGACGGTGCTGCAGAACAAGACGGCGAACACGTTGACGGTGCGCGCGACGGCTCCGGTCATGGAAGTCATCGAACGGATCATCAAGGCCAACGACAAGCCGCGCGCCGAGGTGATCGTCGACGTCCAGATCCTCGAGGTGAATCGCAAGCGAACGAAGGATCTCGGGTTGAATCTCAGCGCCTATGCGTTGGGGCTGACGTTCTCGCCCGAAGTGGCTCCGCCAAACACGCCGAATAGCTTGCCGAGCGCGCCAACACAGCCGCCGCCCTTCAATCTCAACACCATCTCACAGGGAATCAGTACCGCGGACTTCTACCTCAGCGTGCCGACGGCGGTCATCAAGTTCCTCGAGACCGACTCCCGCACGAAAGTGATCGCGAAGCCGCAGCTTCGCGGCGCTGAAGGGACCAAACTGACGCTGAACCTCGGCGATCAGATTCCGGTGCTGTCGACCGTCTTCGGCGCCGCCGTGCCCGGAGGACTGGCGACGACCCCGCAGTCGTCGTTCAACTACAAGGACGTCGGCGTCAATCTCGAAATGACCCCGCGTGTGACCTACGAAGGGGAGATCGTGCTCGATGCCTTCATGCTGGAGAGCAGCGCGCTTGGTCCAAGCATCAGTGTGGCAGGGCAGGACGTGCCGTCGTTCAGTTCGCGCAAGGTCACGACCAAGCTTCGATTGCGCGAAGGGGAGTCGACGTTGCTCGCTGGGTTGCTCCGCGACGAGCAGCGCAAGATCCTGACAGGTTTCCCAGGCATCACCAAGACCCCCATTCTCCGGGCGCTCTTCGGATCCACCAACGACGAAATCAACCAGTCAGACATCGTCATGCTGCTGACGCCGCACATCGTGCGCACTCACGAACTCACGGTTGAAGATCTGTCGTCGATCTACATCGGCACGCAGCAGAACGTTGGCCTTGGCGGTCCGCCGCCACTCATCGCCCCGCAGCCCGGGCCGGATAATCCACCACCCGGAACTCCTCCTGGAGCGGCGCCGCCAGCGGCCGGCACGCAGCCGGGAACCGTTCCGGGTGTTCCACGGTCCACGGCAAATCCCGAAGGCGGAGTGCCGCCGACTAACTTCCCGGCGCCGCCGGGGACGTCGCCCGTACCGACACTCGTGACGCCGCTGCCGGGGGCTCCGCCCGCCACGGCACCGGGTGGTGCGCCACCCGTAACCACGCCGGGCGGTGTTGCGCCAGTGACGCAGCCGCCGGGTGGAGTTGCTGCGCCGGCGACGCCGCCACGAGACGTCTCGACGACACCTCCAGCGGCACCGGGGACGGTCACCCCCGCCGCTGCAACAGCGACGCAAGTGATCGTCACGCCACCCGGGACCGAGTTCCGCGTTGCCGGTGGTCCATATACGGTGCCGATCTCGATCAACAACGTGGTCCGCCTCTCGGTGATGACGCTAACGGTGACCTACAACCCGAACGTACTTCGCGTGCGCACGGCTCAGGACGGTACGTTCATGCGGCAGGGGGGCGTGGCGACGTCTTTCACGCCGCGGATCGACGTGGCGTCGGGTCGAATCGACATCGCGATCACACGAACGGCCGATCAGGCCGGCGCGTCAGGCACCGGACTGCTCGCCGCACTCATCTTCGACGCCATCGGTCCCGGCGGGTCCGTGATTCAGGTGAGCGGCGTCGCGAGCACACCCGAGGGGGCGGCGATCAACCTGCAGTTCAGCCCGGTGAACGTGATGGTGAGGTAGGTTGTGAATTGGGTGCCAGGGGTGCCAAGAGTGCCAGGGGTGCCAAGAGTGCCAGGGGTGCGAGGGGCGAAGGGCTTCACCTTCATCGAACTCCTCGTCGTCACGACGATCCTCTTGATCCTTGCTACGGCGGCCATGCCACTTGCGCGGGTCACGGTTCAGCGTC
>Ga0075418_10004986_pt1 | contig 15057 bp, 15 predicted proteins | sample SoiMetdeltSBSDD2_FD_81776 | JGI IMG/M metagenome (GOLD analysis project Ga0075418, IMG submission 81776) | Bulk soil microbial communities from a Populus tree surrounding site in Tennessee, USA - Soil MetaG P. deltoides SBSDD2 | ecosystem: Environmental > Terrestrial > Soil > Tree plantation...
TCATGATGGAGGAGAGTCGGCAGCTCCCCGAATCCCTACCTACACGCTTCGCGAAGTTCTGATCGAAATTAGTTCGCGACATGTTGAAAGCCCGACATTAATGGTATCATTCCATAACGGAATCATTCCGTGACTCACTTCCGATGCCGATCCGATCGCGACGTCGGCAAGTGGATGCCGGGTACGAGGTAGAGTGCATGTGGCGACCACATCGCTTCATGAGTTGCTGCTATGTCTTGATAATTGGCATCGCGGCTTTGTTGCTAACTGGCAGTCGACCGTACGTGCCGGACCCGTCAGAGGCAGAAATCGCTGCCCGCGCTTTTGTAATTACCGATTCTGAAACCCTGGAACCGTTCACCTTTGACCGGGTCATCTCTGCATTGAGCTCCGTACCGCCCTCAGCATGGATGGAGACCATCGCGCCAACAAAGACGGAATCCGTACGACCGCAGCACGGCATCATGCCGTTGGCAGGGTTCATCGCAACGGCTGACTCCGGTTCCTTTCAGATCGCTGGCGCCAAGGAATGGTCGTACGTTGGGCCCACTGCCATCGTGAACCGATTCGACCTCGCCCAGGCGGACTACGGCCATTGTGGCGAGTATCGGTTGATCTTCAGCCGACGAACGCCTCATAGCTCGCGGACAAATATCGCCGTTGAGATTGCGATGCCGAATCCGTATCCACACAGAGGGAAAGCAGGTTGCGCGGAGATCGCAGCCTTCTGGTGGGAGTTGGGCCGAAACGCGTCAAACACAGACCGTCGCAATAGGCTGGAGCGCGTCTTTTTTGGAGGGCTGTCACAGTTTCCGCCGATTCTTGACCGTAGGACCTTCGAAAGAGCCGGTCGGGTCCGTACGAGTGAGATCGGCAACGGTCGCCCGACGTTTGCACAGTTTGAGCTAAGGAAGCCTTGTGCGGCTGAGCAACCGTGTATGCCACAATTCGCTCGCGTACCGCTGGATAATATGCCGGACCCGGCGCTATTCGAAGTGCAAGGCACTGCTCCCCTTGCTGAAGCGTTTCGTCGCGAGTTCGTTCGTCAGGTTACCTTTTTGTCGATTCCCGACATAAACCGTTACTCAATGAAACTTGATCGCGCGTACTCGGTTCGTAATATCGAAGACGTCGTGCCGGCGTTCAATTACCAACTGCCGTTTCGCCGAGGCCAGCGTACCGGCGCGGGTCGGGAATTTCGCGCAGCAATTGTCAGAGAGCTTGCAAGAGCCGGCAGCCCGCTGACTCCAGAAGACATCATCCATCGCGCTGAAACACAGAATTGTGTCGGATGTCATGGCAAGCCCGGAGCCGTCGGTGGGCATCTGGTGTTCCCCGACGCATTCGAGCAGGGCGAACATATTTCTGCCGATTCTTTGCCGGCGAGAGCTCGTTTGTCACCAGCACTGCAGGATGTGTTTTTACCGTACCGTATCGGCGTACTCAGGAACTATTTACAGTCAGTCCAGGGGATTGCCGGAAACCCGGGGCGAGTCCCTAATCGGCGATCACTGTGAGATGGTTCGTGAGATCAACGAACAAGGAGGCAGCATATGAGAAAAGCAGCATTCGTTATCGCTGTCATGATGCTGACGGCGTCGATTAGCGGCGACGATACACCGCGCTATGACGATTCTTGCCACCGGCCCTTCATCCATCCCTCGCAGGTGGAGATAGAAAATTTATACTTCTCACTCGCGGAGCTGTCGCTACACGATCAACGACAGCAAATGTGGTCGCTTTCGTCGACGACGAAAGCCGCTCTTTGGACATACAACACAGAACGGTACATTGGCAACCATCCGGACCTGGGCATCGAAGCTCGAGAATTGCTTCATCGCGGTGTGTCGCTCATCAACACTCCCGCTTGGTTTGATATCCAGGATGGCTCCATCGGTTACGGTGCTAAGAGAGCTGCGCTTGCCGAGTTCAAGCGTAACTTTCAGGAGGTCTTGCCGGCGGATCTCATCTATGAGGTTCTCATCAGGCTCGGTCCCGAACCGTCGTTCGCCGGAAGTTCCGCGAGGCCGACAGGAGAACGTCGGGATATCCAACCGGACTCGTGGTACAACTGTTATTGTGGTACCCAGTTTGATTGTGGTTCGAGTGGCTCGTATGACTGTTTCGACGGATACTGCGTTCCCACTCCCGCGCACTGTGGCCCGTATGGGGACGATCCATGCTGGGGAAAATGTAAGTCCACCGGATAATAATGATGACGACCGGAGGGGGTACTTCCCTCGAGACGAAATGGGCGATGTTCTGGGCTGCGCTGGTAGCTCAATGCGCGAACGAGACCTTTGTCACGGCGAATCGGATCGTTGCTTCACTTACGCGGACCGATTCGGTCAGAGCTTTTCTTTCACGCGCGCAGATCGACGCTGCGCGCGTGTTGGAGGCGATCGAGGAGCTACACACATTGTCGTTCGATGAGTGTGCGCGCAGAGTGGAGTGTGAACTTGCCAGCACAGGTATCGAGTTGGGTTCCGCGAACCACCGGGCCAGAGTTCAACTTCGGCCCATTGAGCCTGTCGCTCGGGCCGTATTTGACAAGGTGATTGAACAGCATGGCCATATCGGCGTTTCGCCATTGGAGCTCTTGCTGGATTTGCTGCGCGCAGATCCGGTGCTCGCGTCGCGTCTCGCGCCGCTTGGGCTCGCCGACGCAATCCGCACGGAACTCGAAGAGTAGCTAAGCTAGCCTAGCTAGCGTGATCGCCTCTGCCCTACCTATACAGCCGCCCGAAGTTCTTCGGCCGTGATTCCCGGATCTTTGAGGTTGCCCAGGAGCGTGAGGGAGAGCGATTCGCGATCCACGATCGTGCTCGCGACGGCGCGGATGTCGTCGAGGGTCACCGCGTCGATGTGATGGATGATCTCGTCGGGACTGAACTGGCGGCCGAAGTAATACTCCTGGCGGGCGATGCCGGACATGCGGCTGGTCGTCGATTCGAGCGAGAGGAGGATCGATCCCTTGAGATGCAGCTTCGCCGCGGAGAGCTCGTCTGCGGTCGCGCCTTGATTCTTGATTGCTTTCATCTCTGCGAGGGTCAGGTCGAGAACGCGCCGGAGATTCTTCGGCGCGCACGCTGCGTAAATGGCTTCGTATCCGCCATGCAGGTAGCCGTTGTGATACGAGGCGACGGTGTAGACGAGGCCTTCCTTCTCGCGAATGCGCTGGAAGAGCCGCGACGACATGCTGCCGCCGAGGATCGCGTTGAAGAGCGCGGCGGCGTAGCGCTCCATGCCCTGCTGCGGGAACCCGCGCGAGCCGAGACAGAGATGGACCTGCTCGAGCTCTCGCTTTTCGCGAAGGACCACGTGCTGCACAGGCTTCGGCGCGTTCCAGTCGCCGCGAAATGCGGGACGCGTCGTCGCGGGGAAGTGTTTTTCGAGAAACGAGAGCACATCGTCCGGACGCACGTTGCCCGACGCGGCGAAGATCACATTCGAAGGCTGAAAGGTTTCTTCGTAATGCTCGAGGATTTTCGCGTGCTGAATCCGCGCGATCGTTTCCTCGGTGCCGAGAATCGGGCGTCCGAGGGGATGATCGGGCCAGAACGAGGTGACGAAGATCTCGTGTACGAGATCATCGGGCGTGTCCTCGACCATCTTGATCTCTTCGAGGATGACGCCGCGCTCCATCTCCACGTCATCGGGCGAGAAGCGCGGTGCGGTGACGAGCTCGGTGAGCAGATCGAGCGCGGTGGGCAACTGCTCGTCGAGCACGTGCCCGTAGAACGACGTGTACTCCTTGCCGGTGAAGGCATCGACATCGCCGCCGAGGATGTCGATCGTGTGCGCGATCGCGGCAGTGTCGCGGAACTTCGTTCCCTTGAAGACGAGATGCTCGAGAAAATGCGACGCCCCGCCATGCTCCTCGGACTCCACCGCCGATCCGCTCCGCAGGTAGTACCCGAACGCCACCGACCGCACGTAGGGCAGCGTCTCGACGAGAACGGTGAGGCCGGAGGGGAGGATCGTGCGAAAGACGGGGGACGACGTGTCGCGGGTCATGCGGCGCGCATTGTAGACGAGCGGCTGAGCTGTGGGCGTTCGAGCTGTGTAGCAGCTCACTTGCCATCCATCGCGCCGGCGATGGATCATGAAAGACATGCAAGTCACCGTCGATCTGCCTGACGATATCTCCCGGGCGCTCGAGGGACGATGGCCCGACCTCAACCGGCAGGCGCTGGAAGCCATCGCAGTCGAGGGCTATCGCACCGGCGCTTTAACGGAAAACCAGGTGCAGCGACTCCTTGCGCTCGATTCGCGATTCGAGGTTCACGCGCTTCTCAAAGAACATCGCATTCCGCTTCGCTACACGATCTCCGATCTCGAGGATGACTTGACGGCTCATCGCGAGCTCGGCGTTCTTCCGGAACGATGATCGTCATTGCGGATAGTAGTCCTCTGCACTATTTGATTTTGTTGGGAGAGGTGAATCTGCTTCAGCGGTTGTACGCGGAGGTGGTGATCCCCGAGCTTGTTGCGACGGCGCGACGATCACGCGATTTCTGCCGGCGCGCTTGGAATCGTAGAGCGTTCCGTCGGCCTGCTTGAGCGTCTACGCCGCATCCGCGCGTCTGCGGCGACGCCGCGAATCCGATGGCGTGCTCCGCGTGGGATCTTCGGATGCAGAGATGGCAACGCGGCCGCCTGCATGCGCTACTTCGAGTTGACCGCCTCGGCATCGAGTCCGTACGGTGCGAGGCGAGACGCGAGCACCGAATCCGCTCGCAGCATCTCCCGCAAGAGCTCCAGCGGAGAGACGCCGACGTGTCCATACCGTTCGATGACTTTGTTCATGACTTCACGCGCGACAGGGTCGAGGGGGCGAAGTTGAACGCGGCCGCGGTGCTCCTCGGAGCCCAGCACGATTTCGTTGAGCGCAAGCTCAGCATGGATTCTGCGTTCACATTCCTCGAAAGACAGCAGCTGCGGATCGTCGACAGCTTCCAGAAGGCGCGCCGCGTCGATCTGCGCTCGTGAAAGGAAGGCGCTGACGGATTCGCTTCGAAGGAGTGAGGCGATGATTCGATTGGATGTCACATGGGTCTCGTTCGCGCATTGGGCGACGAGCAAGGCCCAGAACATCGCTCGCTTCGTCTCGAGCATGTTTACCGCGAGTTGAGCGCCGCCATCCTCTGATTGATCTCGTTCACGAGATCATCCGCGGTGTACACCCACTCGTCGTAATTCTCCGCGCCGTTGAGGGCGACGAAGCTTTCGCCCGTCGCGTTAGGCCGGACGCCGATGAACTGGCCTTTGTAGTCCTTGGGCGAGAGCTCTTTGTTGAGGCGGCTGCCGGTGCCGGTGGGATTCTGGGCACCGGTCTGCTGCGACGGAGAGCCGAGTCCTCCTCCCGGCGGCGGCACGGGCGCGTTGGGAGGCGTGACTGCGTTCGGGGGGACGAGAATCCAGTCTTCGACCTTGCCGGTGAGCGGGCAGGGCCAATCGCCGCCGCCGCGGATCATCAGCGGACTGCGCGCGTCCTGCAGTTGCTCGAGGCTTCCCGGAAGCGTGCCGGGATGTTTCGTGCGCCAGTTGTGGACGCCGCGCGCGAACTGTTTCATGAGGAAGATCGTGTGGCGGTCGCGCTCGCGCTTCATCACCAGCGACCACTGCTTCGGCACGGTGTAGGCGATCATGATCGCGATGATCGTGAGGATTACGATCAAGGCGGCGAGGGTGAAGCCCTCTTGGCCAGTAGGCAGTTTGCAGTGGGCAGTTTGCAGAGGAGACGGTTTTTTCTCCTGCAAACTGCCTACTGCGGACTGCGAACTAGAGCTGGTTGTACGGGACATTGTCCAGCGTGACTCCTGCGGCGACGCTCTTCACGTCCACCACGCCGGGTTCGCTCATCGCCTCGGGATCCGTCTCGGCGGAGATCTCCTCTCCCGTCTCGAGCGGGTTGTCCATCACCTGTTCCCAGTCCTGCTGGTTCGTGATCGGATCCTTCGGAATGGCGCGGATGTAATTCGGGACGAGCTCCTCGAGACTCGACGGGTACTTCTGTTTGTCCGCGTAGAAGTTGTCGATCGCGCTGCGCATCGTGTGAAGGTTGTCCTTCAGGGCGGCCTCGCGCGCTTTGCGCTGCGCGTACCTCACATTGACGACCGCGAGCGACGCGAGGATGCCGACGATCGTCACGACGACGATCAGCTCGATGAGCGTGAAGCCGCGCTGCGCGGTCCTCCGGTTGCGGATCATTTGCATCACCATTCGTTGTAGTGGGTCTTTCCGTCGAGGGCCATCGCCGTCGACGTGCTGTGTATTTCGTAGATGTTCTCGGCCGAGCACGATTCGCCGACCTCACACGTGTCGTGGAACGTGGATTCCGGATCGTCCTGCGTCGACACGACCGCCCATTCTTTTCTGCCGGTCATGGGATCGATGAGATCGCGCTCGCGGATCAGATGCACCGTTCGGTTGTCCGACATCTTCACGCCCTTGAGCAGCTCGTCGAAATCTTTCGGATAGCCTTCCGAGCCGAGAGCCTGCATCTGCGCGGGGCGCACCTGCGGCAACTGACCCGGCGTGCCCCCCTGCGGCGGTGGCTGCGGCATCGTCATCAGCTCGTGGTAGCGATCGATCGCGTCCGTGATCTTGCGCAGACGCTCGCGCAGCTCGATCTCCTTCTGACGACGGAATCCGAGCCTCGCCACCGGCATCGCCACCGCAGCGAGAATGCCAATGATCGCCACCACGGTGATGAGCTCCGCGACGGTGAAGCCGGTCGGCCGACTGCCGACTATCTCTCGCGTCTTCATCGCTACTGCACCTTCGCCCGGCCTCCGGAAACCGCGGCGGCGATTCCTGCGCCGGACGCGGTTCGGAGATCGGGATTTTCCATAACAAGAAACGTCTCACCCGTTAGTCCGCCATGCACGCGAAGCACGAGCACGTCGCCGCCGCTGACGAAGCTCAGCGGTTTGCCGTCGGATGACTTCACGCTGATCGTTCCGCGATCGCGGCTCACCGTCACGACCGGAGGCATCGCCGGATTGACTGCGAGCGCCGAGCCGAGAACGACATCGGTCACATCCATCGCCCGAGGATCGAAACGAAACACGAGCTCGTTGGCGAACAGACCGGCGAGGTCCATCCCGATCACGTTCCATAACTTCGTCTCGCCCGGCGAGAGCGTGATCGTTGCCGGCTGCGGCGCGATGCGCGGCGCGAGCCGCAACTGTGCGGTCTCGGGCTCGACGATTGCCGCGGAGGTGGTCTGAATCGTGCGCGCGCTGCTGGTCGACGACGACAGATCCGCCGAGGTGTTCGGCGGATTGTTCGATGGAGGCTGCGGCTGCGGCTGCGTCGGTTGTTCCGGTTTGAACGGATCGGTCGGCATTCCCGTCCCCGGCGCGTCCGACGGCCGCGGCTTTCCTCCCGCACGGTCATCCGGAATGATGTAGTTGCCCGGCTCGCCGTCCGGCGCAAGCTGCAGGCCCGCGGTCGAGCGGTTCGGAGCGAACGGATCGTTGCCCGCTTGCGACTCGATGCGAGGCGAGACTCCGCGGAAGGTGAGGTTGTTGCCCGTGCCGACCCACATCGGCGCGAGGTCTTCCTCGGTGATGTCGGGAATGCGAATGATGTGCGGTGTCATCGTCAGCACGAGATCGGTCGAGCGCTCGCTCGTATCCGTTCGGGTGAAGAGGCGTCCCAGGAACGGAATGTCGCCGAGAAACGGCGTCTTCGTGCTCGACTCGGTGCGCGTCTGCTGAATGAGGCCGGCGAGGAAGTTCGTCTCGCCGTCCTTGAGGCGGATCGTCGATTCGATCGTACGCGTCGCGAAGCTCGGCTGCTTCTGTCCCGCGAACTCGACGGACTCGCCCGGGTTCGAGACTTCGACGGTGAGCTTGAGCGTGACTTCGCGGTTGTGATGCACGCGCGGCTCGATCGCGACTTTGATACCGACGTCCTGGTACTGGAACGACGTGTACGGCGCGGTGAGCGACGGATTCGTCGTGTTGCCCGGGTTGTAGCCCTGGATCGTGGTCACGGGAACGGGGATACGCTGGCCGATGTGCAGCGTCGCCTTCTCGCCCTCGGAAATGCGGAGCTCCGGATTCGCGAGCAGCTCGCTGTTGCCGAGCGACTTGAGCAGCGAATACGTGGCGAGAGGAATGGCGAACGTCACGTTGTTGCGCAGGTCGTTGAGACTGCCGACGACGCGTGCGATGTCATTGAGCGTGCCGCCGGTGAACGGCTTTCCGGTCGCCGGATCGACCGGCGTCGCGCCCGCCGAGGAGCTCGTGCCGGTGGTGGTCGGGAAGCCGGTGATGGCAAGACCGACGTCGCGAAGGCGGGTGAGGTCCATCTGCACGAGCTCGACCTGCACGACGACTTCGGCCTTGGCCTTGTCGTTTGCCTCGATGATCTTCTCGGCGATGCGCACCTTGTCCGCGGTATCGCGGATCGTGATCGCATTGAGCGCTTTCAGCGGGAACACGTTGCGCGCTTCGATCATCGTGCGTACGACGTTGGTGACCTGCTCCGCGTCGCCGTTGGAGAGATAGAACGTGCGGATCACGAGGTCTTCGTAATCGCGGCGCGCCTGCGGGTTGTCGGGAACGACGATGATCGTTTTCTCGTCGAGGACTTTGTAGAAGTGATTCGCGGCCTGCATGACGCGCTCGAGCGCGGCCTGCGCGGTGACGTCGCGAAGCTCGATGGTGATGCGGTCGTCCTTGACCGCCTGATCGAAGAGAACGTTGATGCCGAAGGCGTTGCCGAGGGCGCGGTAGATGTCCTTGACCGGCGTGTCGCGCGAGAACGTGAGCGAGATCGGCTCGTTCGACGCGGGATTGAGCTGCGGGGGCTGCGCCTTCGTGATATTCGACTGCGCGCGCTTCTTCACTTCATCGATCGAGATCTGCTCGGTCGCGGCTTTGCGGATGTCTTCGATCATCTGCACCGACTTCGTGAGCTCGACGGCCGCGAACTGATTCGTCGGATCGAGGCGCACGGTGATCTGAAGCTCCGAGGCGGCGAGTTGTGCGAGGCGGACCTTGTCCTGGCCGACCGCGTCCACCGCTGCTGCGTAGAACGTCTTGCCCTTTTCGAAGTGGACGCGCGAGGATTCGCGTTTCGCGCGATCGAGCGAGATCTTGTACTGGCGATTCGACGGATCGATCTCCAGCGCCTTTTCATACTGCACGACCGCGTCGTCCCACTCTTTCGACTGTTCCGCCGTCTTCGCCTTCTGATAGGCGCTGTAACTGCCGCACGACGAGAACATCAGCAGAATCAGTACGGTCGCGGTAAATGCCTTCAATCGATTCATTCTCATCAATCCTGTTGGTGTTGTGACGCTCGGCCTGCCGAAACGTCACTCGCTTTTTGTCATCCCGAGCGTAGCGAGGGACCTGGGTGGGCGGGTGGCGCGCTCAGCGTACCTCACACCCGCCCAGGTCCCTCGCTACGCTTCGGGATGACAGGTGTCATCACTGGCCCAGCGGCACGCGCTGCGTGACATCGGGAGGGAAGCCGACGAAACCGATCTCCGCCGACTCGATGCCGATGCGCCGTAGCACGAATTTTCCTTCGATCACTTCGCCGGTCCGGGCGTTGACGATCTCACCTTCGCGGGCGAAGGTCGCGATCGGATTTTTCGGCGGACCGAACATGCCGATGAATTTCCAGTTGAATTGCGGCGGCTTCGGAGGAGGAGGCGGAGGCGGAACTTCCGGATCCGTCTCGCACACGGTGCCGATGCCGTCCTGGTCGATGTCCCGCTGATCGGGATTCGCAGTGCTCGCGCAGTTGTCCCGAAAATCGGGAACGCCGTCCTTGTCCTGATCGGGCGGAGGCGGCGGTGGCTTGGGCTCCGGCGGCGGCGGAGGAGGAGGCGGCTCTTTGTACGCGAACAGATTGCGGTCGCTGCTGAAGCTTCCGCTCTCCGCCTCGAGCAGATCGAGACGCACCGGCTCGACGCCGGGTGTCGCCACGGGCGCCGCGGTTCTTCCGCGCACGCTCGTCGTTGCATCCGCCGTCGCGACGGGCGCGTTGTCGCCCGACTCGGGCGCCGCAAAGGTATAGATCGCGAACACTGCCACGAGGAGCAGTGCGGCGACGAGAGTCCAGGTCTTCCAGTTCATCCGATCCATCACAGCCGGTTGTTCTTCGTGTCCGCGGTTTCGTCGCGGAACAACGTCTTCAGATCGAGGCTCAGACTCAATGCGCCTTCATCGACGGCATTGAGACCGATGCCGTTGATGATCACGAACTGCTGCGACAGTTCCAGCAGGTTGATGAGGCGGCGGACCTGTTGGTAAGAGCCGCTCACGTTGAAGCGAATCCCCACCTCGTGCGCGCCCAGCGATTCGCCCGCGCGCGTTCCTTCGATCTTCTTTTCTCCCTGTTGCGTGAAGCTGTACGACGCCGGCACGAGATTGCTGGCCAGCGCGAGGCGCTTCACTTCGGCGATCATCATCGTCAAGCGCTCGGTCTGCGTCGAGAAATGCTCGTTGAACACGAGCAGCACATCTTTCTCGACCTGACGGTAGCCCTGGAACGTCCGTTCCGCCTGAGTGCGCGCCGTGCGCGCCTGTTCGAGCTGGCTCTTCGCCGTCTCGAGACGCTCGTCGAGCGCGTCGAGGCGGCTCTTGTACTGCACGCGATAGGTGAAGAAGAAGAGCGTGTTCGCCAGCAGAATCAATCCGAGAATGATCAGCAGCGTTTTCTTTTCGCGCCAGATCATCGCCGCCCCCCGCTCTTCCGTTTCGCCCGCGCGGACGTGCGCACGATCTCGGACTTCTTCATGGTCACGGGGATGTATTGCACGACCAGATCGAACGAGTACGTTCCTTCCGCGAAACTCTCCTGGCTCGGGAAGGGGTTGCGGAACTGTGGATCGCCGTTCATGCGGTTGATGGTCGTGATCATGCCGTCCGACGACTTCGATCGGAAGCTCATCGTGAGGATGATCGTGCCGTCGTCCTGGAATCGCGGCGAGACCGACTGCAAACGAACATCATCGGCGAGGATCGACTCGAGCTCGTCGAGGAGCGTGCTCCACGAAAACGCGCGCTCGGCCAGACGGGCATTGACGAACTTCGTCTGCTTGTCGAGGCGGCTCAGATCGAGCGTCGCCAGGCGCTGCTGCGCGGCCTCGCGCTTGTTCCGCTCGACCTGCGTCTGTCCTTCGATCGTTGCGATCTCGGCGCGCGTGGTCTTCGTCTCCCGGATGTAGCGGTAGTACGTCTCGATGTTGTTGAGAAGGAGATACGCCGTCACCAGCGACATCACGACCACTGCTGCGTAAACCGGCCGGTAGTCGCGATACGGGCGTGCTGCGAGATTGAGATGGATCGGCTTCACCCGGTGAATACTCCTGTGCAGGCGGTCAGTTCGGCGTCGAGCCCTTCCAGTCCGGACGGCGCTTCCTCGACGAAATCCCTCAGCGCAACGGTACGGACCTGCGTGTCGAACTCGCCCGCCAGGATGTCCCGAACCTCGGTTCCGCGCTCACCGGCGATATAGCAGTTCGCGAACGAAGACACCGAAAGCGAGTCGCGCAGGTAGCTCGCCGACAGGCGAATCTCCTGCTCGACCGTGCGGTCGCCGCTGAGATTGCGCGAGCGGATGAACAGCGGCCGTGCGCCGCGGAAGACCGCCGTCGTGAAATCGGTGTCGCGCAGATGGAGGAAGAGGCGGTCCGCGTTGGTCTCGCCCTCGCGAACCGTGATCGCGTTCCAGATGTTGAGGCCGAGGGGCTCGATCAGAACGAGATCGAAGCCGGCGGCGGTGAACACTTTCTCGATCGCGGCGAGCGTCGTCTCGAGCGCGCTGAGCACGAGCACCTTCACGCCCTGATCGTCGCGCGACAGAACCGTGTACGTGACGCGGAGCTGCTCCGGTGGAATCGGGAGCGTGCGCTTCAGACTCCAGCGCACGACTTCGAACGCCTCTCGCTCACGGTTCGACAGCGACGGGAGATCGAGGATATTGATGCGGAACCAGGAGTCGGGAAGAAGGAGCGAGACCTTTTCCCATTTTCCGGTCTCGACGCGAAGGCGGCGCAGCGCGTCGGCCAGCGACGCTTCGCTGGTGAGCTGCGGCGTCACCATCGTCGCCGCGAACGTGTCCTCGCCGAGCCGGTACGACTTCGACTGCAGCAGGCGCACGCCGTTCTTGCCGCGCGCGAACCGCGCGTGGAGCAGGCCGTCCGTATCGAGGACGACGACATCTGGAGGAAACGATCTCGGCATAGTCAAAAGGCAGAAGGCTGAAGGCAGAAGGCAGAAAGCAGAACGGAATCGAGCAGTGCGGATGCACAGTCGAATCGCATTTCTGCCTTCTGCCTTCTGCCTTCTGCCTTCTCTTTCATAGTCAGTATCAATCGACGAAGGTAACTTTGTTGATCTCGCGCAAAGTGGTCTGCCCTTCCATCACCTTCATGAGGGCCGACTCGCGGAGGAAGGTCATTCCTTCTTCCTTCGCGGCGCGCTTGATCTCCGCGGCGGGGCGGCGGTCGAGAATCATGCCTCGAATACGGTCGGACAGGTCGAGAAGTTCCGAGATTGCGGAGCGTCCGTGGAAACCCGTTCCGTTGCACTCGAGACATCCCGAGCCTTCGAAGAACGTCTTCCCGCGGTAGTCGTTCGGATCGAGACCCGACTCGACGAGGAACCCGTCGGGATACCGCACTTCGTGCTTGCAGTTCTCGCAGATGCGGCGCACCAGGCGCTGCGCGAGCACGCAGTTCAAAGCCGACACGAAGTTGTAGAGATCGACCTTCATGTTCAGGAACCGGCCTAACACGTCGACGACGTTGTTCGCGTGCACGGTCGTGAACACGAGGTGGCCGGTGAGCGCGGACTGCACCGCGATCTGCGCGGTCTCTTCGTCGCGGATCTCGCCGACCATGATCTTGTCGGGGTCGTGACGGAGGATCGAGCGCAGGCCGCGCGCGAACGTCAGTCCTTTTTTCTCGTTGACCGGAATCTGGGAGATGCCGCGGAGCTGGTATTCGACCGGATCTTCGATGGTGATGATCTTGTCTTCCGACGACTGGATCTCGGAGAGCGCCGCGTAGAGCGTGGTGGTCTTGCCCGAGCCGGTCGGTCCGGTGACGAGCACCATGCCGTACGGCTCTTTGATGAACTTGCGGAAGCGCGTCAGCATGGGCTGGTCGAATCCGAGGATGTCGAGGCGGAGGTTCTTGAACTCCTTGCTCATCGACTCCTTGTCGAGAATACGGATGACGCAGTCTTCGCCGTGCGCGGTCGGAATGATCGAGACGCGGAAGTCGATCGTGCGGCCGGTGATGCGCAGCTTGAAGCGTCCGTCCTGCGGGACGCGCTTCTCCGCGATGTCGAGCTCCGACATGATCTTGATACGGGAGATGATCGTGGAGTGATGGCGCTTGTCGATCGGATCGAGCGCCTCGTAGAGCACACCGTCGATGCGGTACTTGACCACGACCTCGTTGTCGCGCGTCTCGATGTGAATATCCGAGGCCCGGCGCTGGATGGCGTTGAACACGATCGAGTCGACGAGCTTGATGATCGGCGACGTTTCCTGCTGCGTGATCGAGTCGATGGTGACGGTCTCTTCGCCCTCTTCATCCTCCGACACGATCTGCATGCGAAAGCCTTCGGTGGCCTCGTCGAGGACGCGCTGCGTCGACTCCGACTTCTGCAGCTTGTCGCGGATGGCCGCCGGCGAGGCGACCTTCACTTTCAGGGGCGCGCCGAGAAGCAGCTCGAGCTCATCGAGCTTAAGCACATCGGTCGGATCGCCGACCACGATCGAGATGTGCCCGTTCTCGCGATGCTCCGGCAGGAACTGATAGCGGATCATCAAATCGAGAGGGATGTCGCGGAAAAGCTGATGATCGATCTGGAAATGCTCCAGATCGACGAACGGAAACCCGTACTGCTCCGCGATCCGGCGCGAGCGCGTGGCCTCGCCGGAAGTGTCGGCATTCTTATAGAGCGTGCGATTGGGATCGGCGACCATAGTTAGTTTGCAGTCTGCAGACCGCAGTTTGCAGGAAAGCAGATTCGGGAGTGGTTCTCCCGCGAACTGCAGACTGCGAACTGCGAACTGATCGTCACTGTTCCACTCCGACGCCCGAGAGCTCGAAGAGCGGAAGATAAAACGCGTACAAAAGCACGGCGATGACGATGCCCATGAACACCAGGATCAGGGGCTCGATCGCCGAGACCAATCGGGACAGCCTTGCCTCGATTTCCTCGTCGTAGAACTCGCTGAGATTACTGAGCATTTCCGTCAGCGCGCCGGTCGATTCGCCGACCTTGATCATCTCGACGGCAATGTCGCTCATGACCCCCGTCGTCTCCAGCGAGCGCCACAGCGGCTCGCCTTCGCGGACGTTCTGCACGACCGCGGTGATCTTCTGCGAAACGAGCTGATTCGAGACGGACTGGGCCGCGATCTCGATCGCCGGGACCATCGGCGTACCGCCGCTGAGCAGCGTGCCCAGCGACTGCGTGAACTGCATGATCGCGAAACGGTGGAGCACGCCTCCCACGAGAGGGATGCGCAGTTTGATCCGATCCCACAGCAGACGTCCGCTCGTGGTGGCCCAGCGATGAAGCACGACGATGGTGACGGTCACGCCCAGCAGCACGAGGAGCAAATTGCTTCGCAGCGTCGTGGCGACGTTGATCATGAGCACCGTGAACCACGGCAGGTCTCTTCCGAAGCCTCGGAAGAACTCCGCGAAGCGCGGGATGACGAACGTGATCATCACGAACACCATCGCGCTGGAGAGGGTCATGAGCACGACGGGATAGATCAGCGCGCCGATCACCTTCTTGCGCAGCGCGACGATCATCTTCTGATAGCGCAGGAAGCGGCGGATCACGCCTTCGACATCGCCCGACCGCTCACCGGCGCGAAGCGACGTCGAATAGAGCGCAGGAAACGCATCGCCGAACGAGGCGAAGGCATCGGAGAGCGCGACGCCCGAGGTGATCTTCTGGCGGATCTCGGTCAGGACCTCGCGGAAGCGCATGTTCTTCTGGCGCTCGAGCATGATGTCGAGCGACTGCACGATGGGCAGGCCGGCGCGCACGAGCGCGA
>Ga0075418_10004988_pt1 | contig 15056 bp, 13 predicted proteins | sample SoiMetdeltSBSDD2_FD_81776 | JGI IMG/M metagenome (GOLD analysis project Ga0075418, IMG submission 81776) | Bulk soil microbial communities from a Populus tree surrounding site in Tennessee, USA - Soil MetaG P. deltoides SBSDD2 | ecosystem: Environmental > Terrestrial > Soil > Tree plantation...
CCGGCCAACCGCGCCGCTGCCCACACGGTGATCAGCCACGCCAGCGCCAACCCGAGGGCGGCGATGTTGAAGAACATCACCACCTCGGCGATGATCGGCACCGACACCAGCTTGCTCAGCGCGGTGTATGTCTTGGCCAGCGCCATCGACAGGTACTGGTAGATCCCGGTCAATACCGGATATTCCATGTACCGCACGGCGATGTTGCCGTTGTACTGTTTGCGCGGCTTGCCGTCGCTGTCCGTCTCGATCCAACTGGACTTGTACGGAAACTTGCCGAGGTTCAACAACTCTGCGGTGTACAGCGGAACGGTGTCGGAATAGCACAGCTCGTAGTAGGCCCGCTGGTTCTGCCAGTTGCCCACTCGCTGATCGGCAGTGCCCGCGCCGGTGGTCTGCAGACACGCCGCCTTTGTCGAGTAGCCCAACGCGAGGAACACGAGCGCGATGATCAGCATCACCCGCAGCGGCGTCAGAAGGCGCTGGCGGCCGATCAGGGCATGCCGGCCCACCGGGCCGCCGATCACACCCGAAAGCGCGGCACCGATCGTGTCGGTGCGACTGGGCAGGTCACGATTGTCAATGCTGCGCCGATCGGGCGCTAACGTCGTCGGCGAGACAATCTCGCGGTCCGGTTCGGTCACGGGGGCGGAGGAGATCCAGCCGGCGGCACTCCCACCGGCCCCGGCGCGGGTCCCACCGGCACCGGCGGAACGACAGGCACGGTCGTCGGCGGGCCGATCGGGATCGTAATGCCAGGCGCGACTTCGATCGTCGGCTGAATGACGCTCTCCGACGGCGTTGGCGGCGCACTAGGGGGCGGCGGCGCCGGTGCCTGCGGCACGCCCGCATAGCCGCCGATCTCGGCCGGCTTCGGGAACGACTCGTTCTCGGTGTCCTCCAGCGCACCGTCCATCGTCGACTTCCAGATGTCCGACGGTATTCCCGACCCGTAAACCGGTGAGCCCCACTTGTTCTCGAGCGGCTTGGTGCCCTCGGTGGTGCCCACCCAGACCGCCGTGGACAACGACGGGGTGAATCCGACCATCCACGCGTCACGGTTGGCGCCGGTGTCACCGAGCTGGTTGGTTCCCGTCTTGGCCGCCGACGGACGCCCGCCCGCCAGGTTGTGCCCGTTGGAGTACGCGGCGATCGGCTGCATTGCGGACGTGACGTTGTCGGCCACGGCCTTGTCGATGCGCTGCTCGCCGGTGTTGTCCTCCTGGCTGGCGTCGAACAACACCTCGCCCCTCGAGTTGACGACCTTCTGCACGAAGTGCGGCTTGTGATACACGCCCGACGCTCCCAGCGTGGCATATGCCGACGCCATGTCGAGTACGCGAGTCTGATACTGGCCCAGCACAACTCCGTTGTTCGGCGGTCCGCCCTTGCCGTCCTCGGACAGCGTGTGATCCACACCCGGGAAGCTTTCTGCGATCCCGGCCTTGTGCGCGGCGTCGGCGACGTCCGCCGGCCCGTTCTTGAGCTTGAGCATCAGTCGGTAGTAGCTGGTGTTCAGCGACCGCTTCAGCGCCTCGGCGATGTTGCACGTGCCGCACCCGGCGCCCTCGACGTTGGTGACCTTGATGCCGTTTACCTCGACCGGCGAGCTGTCCACCTGATAGCCCAGACCCATCCCCTGCTGCAGCGCGGCCACCAACGCGAACACCTTGAACGACGATCCCGTCGGCAACCCGGCCTGCGCGAAGTCAAACCCCTGCGCGTCGGTGCCGCCGTAATACGCCTTCACCGCACCGGTTTTCGGGTCGATCGACACGATCGCGGTGCGCATGTCCGGGTCCTGACCGTCCATGTACTTCGCCGCCGCCTCCTCCGCGGCCTTCTGCGCCTTCGGGTCGATCGTCGTGGTGATCTGCAGACCCTGAGTGTTCAGCGACCGCTCGTCGATGTTGAACAGGTCGAGCAACTCCTGTTGGACCTGCCGCTCGATCAGACCGTTCGGGCCGGTGGTCTGGTTTTGCGAGCGAGCCTGCTCCGGCGGAACCGTCGGCGGGAACTGTTGCGCGGCGCGGTCCTCCTTTGACAGCGCGCCGATGTCGACCATGCCGTCGAGCACCCAGTTCCACCGCTCCGCGGCGCCCTCGGGGTTGACGGCGGGATCCAGCCCCGACGGCCGCTGGATGAGCGCGGCGAGCAGCGCACCCTCCCCGACGGTCAGCTGCTCGACAGGTTTGTCGAAGTAAGCCTTGGCCGCCGCTGAGATGCCGTACGCGCCGCGGCCGAAATAGATGATGTTCAGATAGGACTGCAGCACTTGGTCTTTGGACCATTCGCTGGACATCTTCGTCGATATGACCAGTTCCTTGGCCTTGCGGATCACACCACCGATACCCGAGCGCGCGTCACCGACCAGTGCGTTTTTGACGTACTGCTGGGTGATCGTCGAACCGCCCTGCAGGTCGCCCCCGAAGATGTTGTTCTTGAACGCACGCGCGAAGCCGGTGAACGAGAAGCCGGGATTGGAGTAGAAGTCGCGATCCTCGGCGGCCATCACCGCGTCACGCACGTGCACCGGAATCTGGTCGATGTTGACGTCGACGCGATTGCCCTCGGGCGGAACGATTTTCGCCAACTCGGTGCCGTCGCTGGCCAGGATCGTGGACACCTGATTGGTCCGGATGTCGCCGGGCTTGGGCACGTCGACAATGAGATAGGCCATCCCGAACGTGACGATCGGCAGCACGATCAGCACGGCCATCGTGACGTAGAGCGCGCGGCGCACCCACTTCCAGTTGATCTGCTCGCGGAAGCTGGCCTTCGGCGCGGGTGGTGGCCCTCCGCGTGGTCCACCGCCGCCGGGTGGTCGCCGTGGCGGCGGGGGCGGTGGTTTCCTCGGTGGCGCCGGCGGCGGTGTCCCATCCAGCGCCCTCTTGACGACGTCGATCGGGTCACGCAGCTGCGACGGCGGGCCGCCACGCACCGGCGGCAGTATCGCGGTCAGCCGGTCGTCGGGGGGAGCGCCTGCGGCCCGATGTCGCGGCGGCCCGTCCTGGCGAGGTTGTGGGCGAACGCCTCCGGGCGGGTTGGGTTGACGCGCCCCGACGCCATCAGCCGCGCGTCCCGAGCGGACATCACTGGCTGACCGGTCGTGGCGCCCTTCGCTATTCACTGGCCGTGCGCGCACGCCCGCGCGCCGTCCGAGTGCTGCGCGACTTCTTCGGGGGTGGGACCGCGCCGAGCACATACGACTTGACCAAGTGATTCCAGCTGCAGGTGCGGCATACCTCCACCACGTGTACGGAAAACTCGTCATATCGGGACGCCAACAGGACCAACTCCTCGGCGGTGCGCGCCGATCCAGACACGGCGCCTAGGTGGTCACCGAATACCCACGACACCAAGGTGAGCTGTTCCTTGCGACAGATCGGACACATCACCGAGCTGGGCTTCCCATGGAACTTCGCGGCCCGCAGCAGGTAGGGGTTGGCGTCACAGACCTCCGTGACGCCGGTACGGCCCGAGTACACCTCGGCCAGCAGGGACCGGCGCCGAAGCGCATAGTCCACCACCTGTCGCTGCAGTCGCACGGTGACCAGAGTACGTCGGCCGTGCGGCCGCCGAGGCATGACTGCGCCGCCACACTCCGGGGTTGGCTATCTGGTCAGCGGCGATGGCCACCGAACTCTTACGATCATCGTCGTGGCGACGCGGCATACACCGGGAACGCGGGCGAAGGACAGCGACCGCAATGACACCTGCCAGATCCTCGACAGTGCGCTGGCGGATGGGCAGCTGTCGATGGATGAGCACCGGACGCGGGTGGCGCTGGCGACCGGAGCCGAGACGCTGGGCGATCTGCAGTCATTGGTGTCGGACTTGCAGACCAACAACGCTCCGGTTCAACTGCCCGACCTCAAGAAGCGGCCCAAGGTGCCGGGCGCGGCCAGCGGATGGGGCATGCGCCTTGCGGTGACCGGCGTTCTCGTCCTCCTCGGCGTCGCGATCGGCTGGGGGCTGTACGGCAATACGCCGTCGCCGCTGAGCTTCACCTCTGACCCTGGTGCCAAGTCCGACGGGATTGGGCCGGTGGTGCTCACTCCACCCACGCAGCTCCAGTCGCTGGGCGGCCTCACCGGATTGATGGAGCAGACCCGCAAGCGTTTCGGCGACACCATGGGCTACCGGATGATCATCTATCCCGAGTATGCGGTGCTGGATCGTGCGGATCCGAACGACAACCGTCGGAAGGTGAGCTACACCTACCGCGGTGGCTGGGGCGATTCGACGAGCACCTCTGCTGTCTCCGATGACGACGTGCTCGTCGACCTTGGCAAGTTCGACCCGAAGGCGATTGTCGGTGTGTTCCGTGGCGCACCCCAAACCCTCCACATCAAGCAGTCCGATGTCACAAGTAGCTACATCAACATCGATCCGGCGAAGGATCCCACCAACCCCGACCCGCTGACTGTGACCGTCTACGTCTCCAGCGATTTCGGCAGCGGCTACATCGAGATGTCCGGCGACGGAAGCGTCAAACAGATCAACCAACCCAACAGCTGACGTCCACAGCTGGTCAGCGGTGCGCAACCTTTTGTTGGCGCCGAATATATCGGCGCGATACTATGGGCCGAGGTGTCGACATGTCGTAGCGGCCAGGCAAAGGAGGTGGTTCGATGCTGGAGCTCGCCATCCTGGGTCTTCTGCTCGAATCACCGATGCACGGCTACGAGCTGCGCAAACGGCTGACCGGCCTGCTCGGCGCCTTCCGGGCGTTCTCGTACGGCTCGCTCTACCCGGCGTTGCGACGCATGCAGGCCGACGGCCTGATCGTCGAGGACGCCGCGCCTGAGGGAATCCCCAAGATGCGCCGCGCGCGGCGCGTCTACCAGTTGACCGACGCCGGTAAGCAGCGCTTCGCCGAACTCGTCGCCGATACCGGCCCGCAGAACTTCTCCGATGACGGATTCGGCGTTCACCTCGCGTTTTTCAACCGCACTCCGGCCGAGGCCAGGATGCGGATCCTCGAGGGGCGCCGCCGTCAGGTGGAGGAGCGTCGTGAGGGCCTGCGTGAAGCAGTGGCGCGGGCCAGCAGCTCGATTGACCGCTACACCCGGCAGCTGCACCAGCTCGGGTTGGAGTCCAGCGAGCGCGAAGTCAAGTGGCTGAACGAATTGATCGCGGCCGAACGCACGGCGCAGGGGCGCGCCGAGCAACCGTGAGCTATGACCGCAGTTAGTGAGAGGGAGAACGTCGTCATGACTGAGAACACCGACATCCGGGTCGCCATCGTCGGCGTGGGCAACTGCGCGTCCTCGCTGGTGCAGGGCGTGCAGTATTACCAGGACGCCGACGAGACGGCCACGGTGCCCGGTCTGATGCACGTGCGCTTCGGCCCGTATCACGTCCGGGACGTCAAGTTCGTCGCCGCCTTCGACGTCGACGCCAAGAAGGTCGGCTTCGACCTCTCGGAGGCGATCTTCGCGTCGGAAAACAACACCATCAAGATCGCCGACGTGCCGCCGACCAACGTCACGGTGCAGCGCGGCCCGACTCTCGACGGCATCGGCAAGTACTACGCCGACACCATCGAGGTGTCTGACGTCGATCCGGTCGACGTGGTCAAGGTGCTCAAGGACAGCAAGGTCGACGTGCTGGTGTCCTACCTGCCGGTTGGCTCCGAGGAGGCCGACAAGTTCTACGCGCAGTGCTGCATCGACGCCGGCGTGGCGTTCGTCAACGCACTGCCGGTGTTCATCGCGTCGGATCCGGTGTGGGCCAAGAAGTTTGAGGATGCCGGCGTGCCGATCGTCGGCGACGACATCAAGAGCCAGGTCGGTGCGACCATCACCCACCGTGTGATGGCCAAGCTGTTCGAGGACCGCGGAGTGCAGCTGGACCGCACGATGCAGCTCAACGTCGGCGGCAACATGGACTTCCTCAACATGCTCGAGCGCGAGCGGCTGGAGTCCAAGAAGATCTCCAAGACGCAGGCCGTCACCTCCAACCTGCAGCGCGAGTTCAAGACCAAGGACGTCCACATCGGTCCGTCCGATCACGTCGGCTGGCTCGACGACCGCAAGTGGGCCTACGTGCGGCTGGAGGGCCGCGCGTTCGGCGACGTGCCGCTGAATCTGGAGTACAAGCTCGAGGTGTGGGACTCGCCGAACTCTGCGGGCGTCATCATCGACGCGGTGCGCGCGGCGAAGATCGCCAAGGACCGCGGCATCGGCGGCCCGGTGGTGGCCGCGTCGGCATACCTGATGAAGAGCCCGCCGAAGCAGCTGCCCGACGACATCGCCCGCGCGCAGCTCGAGGACTACATCAAGGGCTGATACGGCAACGCCGGCACAATGCGGGGACCCCATCTGGGGTCCCCGTTTTGCATGTTGCTGTTGTCGGGGCGGTTCGAGGTTTACGCAGTTGACCGGGGGGTATGACGCTGGTGTCAATAATTTCTGTGGCCGCTCGAACCTCGATCCAAGGAGCACGTCATGCAAGACCAACTCAGAGACATGTGGGGGTCGGTGCTCGCCATCGCTCCAAAGCTTGTCCTCTTCCTCATCATTCTGATTGTCGGCTGGATTGTGGCGAAACTGATCGCCAAGGCGGTCGACAAAATCCTCGAACGCGTCGGTTTCGATCGCGCGGTGGAGCGCGGCGGTATGCGGCGGGCCATGGAGCGAAGCAACTATGACGCCTCGACCATCGTCAGCAAGATCGTCTACTACGGGTTATTGCTGATCGTTCTGAATTTCGCCTTTGGCGTCTTCGGACCGAATCCGGTGAGCGAACTGATCGCCGCTGTGATCGCTTTCCTGCCCCGACTGTTCGTCGCACTGATCATCGTCGTGGTGGCCGCCGCGATCGCGGCTGCGGTTCGCGACATCGTGTCAAACGCGCTGAGCGGATTCTCGTACGGCCGGGCGCTCGGAACTCTTGCCAGCGTCTTCATCCTCGGATTGGGCATCATCGCGGCGCTCAATCAGGTGGGCATCGCGCTGACCGTGACGCTGCCGGTCCTGGTTGCGGTCTTGGCGACAATCGGCGGCATCCTCGTGGTCGGCGTCGGCGGTGGCCTGATCAAGCCGATGCAGGCGCGCTGGGAGGACTATCTGACCACGGCCGAGCGCGAAGGCCGCAGCATTCGGGAGCGGCGCTCCAGCGCGGACGCCGCACCGGTGGGCACGGTGGCCTCCGAACGCGCACCGGAGTCCGACTACAAGTGGGCGGCTGAGGAGCCCTCCGGACAGCCGCAGCGCACGACAGCGACCGCGCCGTCGGCCAAGCGGCCGGCGCACTACAGCGAAGGCCGGCCGAAGGCGTAACAGCGCTAGCCTCAACGGCGTGACGAACGCCGAAGTCTCCGACGACGACCTGGCCGGCCTCGACGAGTTCGGGCTGCTTCACGAGAACGCCGAACAAATCGGGGTCGGCGGGCCGCTGCCGTCGGTGCAGCGCATCGAGTCGGGGTCCATCAGCGCGCTCAAGTGGGGTGACGAGCCGCCGCAGGTGGTGTTCCTACACGGCGGCGGGCAGAACGCTCATACCTGGGACACCGTCATCGTCGGGCTCGGTCTGCCCGCGTTGGCGATCGACCTTCCGGGGCATGGCCGATCGGCGTGGCGTGAGGACGGCGACTACGGTCCGTGGCTCAATGCGGAGACGCTGCGTCCCCTGCTGCGCGAGTGGGCACCGAATCCCCGGCTGGTAGTCGGCATGTCGTTGGGCGGGCTCACCGCGCTGCGCATCGCAGCGTCCGAACCGTCGCTTGTGCCGGAGCTTGTACTCGTCGACGTCACGCCGTCGGCACCCGAACGCCACGAACAGATGACGAAGGCCCAGATGGGCACCGTGGCACTGGTGCAGGGCGACCGAACATTTCCCACGTTTGCGGCCATGCTGGACGTGACGGTGGCTGCGGCGCCACACCGTGACCGGAAATCTTTGCGCCGCGGCGTCTTTCACAATTCCAAGCAGCTCGACGACGGTACCTGGACGTGGCGCTACGACTCGTTCCGCAAGGGCGACGGCTTCGACGGGCTGTGGGACGACGTGCCGGCCATCACGATGCCGACCACGCTCGTACGCGGCGCCAACTCGTACTTCGTCAACGACGAGGACGCCGACGCGTTCGCAAAGGCCGCGCCGGGCTTCCAGCGCACACACGTCGTCGCCGACTCCGGACATTCCGTTCAGGGCGACCAGCCGGCCGCGCTCGTCGAGATCCTGCGGGGGGTGCTGGGCGCTTAGCGTCCCCAGTTGTTCACCGATTGCTTGCCAGCTGATTGCCAAACTGTCGTAGGTTTCGCGAGTCCGGCCGCCAGCCCCGGCCGGTTGTCGGAAGGAACCCGCACCCATGGCGCTTGTGCCGTTGAATCTTCTTGTCTCCCACGACGGCCGGTCGTCGCGCCAGCATGTGACGTGCCGCTACAAGTGCGGTGACGCCTGCTCCAAACCCGCACCCAACACCAGCGACAACGAGTACTTCGGCGACATCGTGAAGGCCGTCTCGCGGCGGTCAATGTTGCAGGCCGGCGGCATCGCAGTGCTCGGCGTCGGCGCGGGTTCGGCGCTGGCCGCATGCGGGCAGGGTGAGCAGCCCGCCGCGACGCCCACCTCGTCGCCGGCGCCCGCCGAGCCCCCTCCTGGCATGAACTTCACCGCCGTCGCGCCCAACAAAGAGGACGCGGTCGTGATCCCGGAGGGCTACCAGCAGGCAGTGGTCATCAGCTGGGGCGACCCGATCCTGCCGAACGCACCGAAGTTTGACGTGAGGGCGCAGACCGCCGCCGCGCAGCGCGGCCAGTTCGGGTTCAACAACGACTTCGCCGGACTGCTGCCCGTGCCCGGTCAAAAGAACCGCTTCCTGCTGGTGACCAACCACGAATACGTAAGCCCGCAGTTCATGTTCCCCGGCTACGACGACGCGAAGCCGACCCGCGAGCAGTTCGACATCGAGATCGCGGCGATCGGGATGGGCGTCGTCGAGGTCGAGCGCACGCAAGAGGGACTGAAGCCGGTAATCGGCCCGTACAACCGGCGCATCACCGCCGACACACCGTTCACGTTGACTGGTCCCGCCGCGGGCACCGACTTCGTCAAGACGCCGGCCGATCCGGCCGGCCGCACCGTGGCGGGCACCTTCGCCAATTGCTCCGGCGGCGTAACCCCTTGGGGCACTGTGCTTTCCGGTGAAGAGAACTTTCACGAATACTTCGGTGCACCGGAGGGTGCGCCGGAGCCCGGTCCCGTCGACGCCGACCGGCAGGACCGCTACGGCGTCACGCTTGAGCCGACCGAGCTCAAGTGGGAGTCCTTCGATCCGCGATTCGACGTCGCCAAGACCCCCAACGAGGTGAACCGCTTCGGATACGTCGTTGAGATCAATCCGTGGGATCCCAACTCCAAGCCCGTCAAGCACAGCGCGCTGGGGCGGTTCAAGCACGAAGCCGCCAACGTCTACGTGACCAGCGACGGAACCGTGGTGGCCTACGCCGGCGACGACGAGCGCTTCGACTACATGTACAAGTTCGTCTCGGCGAAGAAGATCCAGGCCGGTACCGATCCGGTCGCGATGGCCCACAACATGACGATCCTCGACGAGGGCACGCTGTATGTCGCAAAGCTGTCCAGCGACATCCCGGCCGACGAGATCGACGGCTCCGGCAAGCTGCCGAAGGAGGGGGCGTTCAGCGGCAGCGGCACGTGGATCCCACTGCTGCGCTCCGGCGCCAACGGTCAGGGCGAGTCGCTCGTCGACGGGGTGACCGCACAGGAGGCGGCGGTGTTCACCCGGCTCGCCGCCGACAAGGTCGGCGCCACCAAGATGGATCGGCCCGAAGACTTCGAGGCCAACCCCAAGACCGGCATGGTCTACGTCGCGCTGACCAACAACGACAAGCGCGGCGCCGAGGGCAAGGCTCCCGTCGACGCCGCCAACCCGCGCAACGAGAACAAGAACGGGCAGATCCTCGAGATCACCGACAACCACGCGGGCACCGACTTCACCTGGGATCTCCTTCTCGTCTGCGGTGATCCCGCGGCAGCCGACACCTACTTCGCCGGATTCGACAAGACGAAGGTCAGCCCGATCTCCTGCCCCGACAACGTGGCCTTCGACAGCCACGGCAATCTGTGGATCTCCACCGACGGCAACGCGCTGAAGTCAAACGACGGCTTGTTCGCCGTCGCGCTGGAAGGGCCGAATCGCGGTGAGACCAAACAGTTCCTCACCGTGCCGAAGGGTGGGGAAACCTGCGGACCCGTGGTGACCGACGATCTCGTCACAGTCTGCGTGCAGCATCCCGGCGAGGGCGACGACTACACCATCGATAAGCCGCTGTCGCACTGGCCGGAGGGCGGAAACGGCACCGCGCGCCCGTCCGTCGTCGCGGTGTGGAAGGCCAACGGTCAAATCGGCGTCTAGCCTGACGACAGTGAGCTTCCCCATTCGCATCGGCGTGCAACTGCAGCCGCAACACTCCCCGCAATACAGCCACATCCGCGACGCCGTCCGTCGCTGTGAGGACATCGGTGTCGACGTCGCGTTCAACTGGGATCACTTCTTCCCGCTCTACGGCGATCCCGATGGTCCGCACTACGAATGCTGGACGATGCTCGGCGCCTGGGCCGAGCAGACGTCGCGCCTCGAGATCGGCGCGCTGGTGACGTGCAACTCGTATCGCAACCCGGAGCTGCTTGCCGATATGGCGCGCACCGTCGACCACATCTCCGAGGGCAGGCTGATCCTCGGGATCGGGTCGGGGTGGAAGCAGAAGGACTACGACGATTACGGCTACGAGTTCGGCACAGCGGGCAGCCGGCTCGACGATCTGGCCGACGCGTTCCCGCGGATCACGTCGCGGCTGGCCAAGCTCAACCCCGCGCCGACCCGCGACATCCCCGTCCTGATCGGCGGCCAAGGCGAGAAGAAGACGTTGCGCCTTGTCGCCGAGCACGGAGATATCTGGCACGGGTTCACCTCGCTGGAGACGTACCCGGCGAAGGCGGAGATCCTGGCACGTCACTGCGCCGACGTCGGACGCGACCCGGCGACCATCGAGCGCTCTGCCGGTGTGGCGGGCGCCAACCTCGATGCGCTGCTGGAAGAGGCCGGCGCGTTCGTGGAACTCGGCGTCACGATGCTGACCGTCGGCGTCAACGGACCCGACTACGACCTGACACAGGCCGAGGCGTTGTGCCGGTGGCGCGACCGTCGCCAACAGAATGGAAACTGAACTGGCGGAACGGCTCCCGGCGCGACGGCTACGTGAGATGCTTGCCGCGCCATGCCCAAGAAGTACGGGGTCAAAGAAAAAGACCTCGTGGTCTCGCATGTCGTCAACCTGGTGCTGACTGGCAAACTGCGGTCGGGGGACCGGATTGATCGCAACGAGATCGCGCAGGAACTCGGGCTCAGCCGCGTCCCGATCCAGGAGGCGGTGGTCCAGCTCGAACATGACGGCGTGCTGTCGACGCAGTATCACCGCGGCGCGTACGTCGAACGATTCGACGAGTCCGTCGTGCGTGAACATCACGAGCTGTATGGATTGCTGAGCGGCATCGCATCGGCGCGCGCCGCCGTCGATGGTCTTCCCCGAATCCTCGACACGCTCGGCGCGCTTCTCGATGTCATGCGGGCCAGCAAAGAGTCGCGCGCGTTTCAGGAGACGGCGTGGAAGTACCGCCGCGTGATCAACGACGAATTCGCCGGCCCACGCTTGCAGGCCGCGATCCGTGCATCGCAGACCTTCATCCCCCGCACGTTCTGGCTCGCCTACCTCAACAACCACGACGAGATATTGCCGTTCTACGAGGCCGAGACCGCCGCCATCCAACGTCGCGATCCCGACGGTGCCCGCGCGGCGTGTGCCGAGCGCGCAGAATTAATGGCCAGGATCATGCTTACTGAGCTGGTGCGGCGAGGGGTGTTCCGCCCGTCCGGGGCGTCCATTGCGTTCTAGGTGAGCGCAAGGCGATTCCGTCGAGCGCTTGGCGGCTACCTTGCTTTGGTGACCGCCGTCAAGACAACCGTCGTGGCCCTGATTGCGATGCTGGTCTGCAGCATGGGTCTGGCAGCGCCAGCCGGTGCCAACGTCGACCAGTGCGCCCCGCCGGGGATCCAGAGTGCGAGCGCGCTGCCGACCAACCTCGGGAAAGCGGCGACGGGCCCCGGCGCCGACAAGTACACGACCGCGACGGTCGAACCGTTGACCGCCGTCAACGTCAATGCGCTGGGGCTGAGTGTGCCGGGCACGCTGACCGTCGGCACGCTGTCGGACGCGCCGCCGAGCATCTGCATCAACTCGGCCGGCCAGTTCACGGGCTTCGACAACGAACTGCTGCGCGCGATCGCCGACAAGCTGGGACTGAAGGTGAACTTCGTCGGCACCGAGTTCTCGGGGCTGCTGGCGCAGGTGGCGTCGCGGCGTTTCGACGTCGGTTCGTCGTCGATCACCACCACCGATGCGCGACGCAAGACCGTCGGCTTCACCAACGGCTACGACTTCGGCTACTTCTCTCTGGTGGTGCCTTCTGGCTCCCCCATCACCGGCTTCGACAAGCTGGCCGAAGGCCAGCGCATCGGTGTCGTGGTGGTCACGCACGAGATGGGATTCGCCCGCTCGACGTCGGACGCGGTGGTGTTCATGGATCACGGCCAGGTGGTCGAATCCGGTCCGCCGGAGCGAATTTTCGAGGCCGCCGAGACGGATCGGCTGCGCCGATTCCTGTCGCAAGTTTTGTGAGGCTAATTGACGCGCATTCGCTTGTGGCAGCCTCCGACAGGTTAGACTGGCGAATTATGGTGGAGACCGAATCGCAGGTCGGCGAACTTGCCGGTGAGCTGCAGCGAGTGCTCTCCAAGGTGTTTTCAGTGCTTCGCCGGGGGGACACGAATCGCACGGATGCCGGCGATCTGACGCTGGCTCAGTTGTCGATTCTGCTGACGTTGCTCGATCAGGGGCCGATCCGGATGACGGAGCTGGCCGCCCACGAACGGGTGCGCACACCGACGACGACGGTGGCGATCCGGCGGCTGGAGAAACTTGGGCTGGTGAAGCGTTCGCGCGATCCGTCGGATCTGCGGGCCGTGCTCGTCGACATCACGCCGAAGGGCCTATCTCAGCATCGTGAAGCGCTGGCCGCGCGCCGGGCACATCTGGCGACGTTGATGGCGAAGCTCAGCCCCGAGGACCTGGAGACGCTGACCAAGGCGTTGGTTCCGTTGGAGCGGCTGGCCGAATAGGCGTCAACCCAGCCAGTCCAGCACCGCTGCGGCGGTCCACGACTGCTGCATGCTGCCAAGCGGTTCTCCGGTGAACGGCTCGTAATACTCCGCGAAGGTGCCGTCGCTGGCTTGCCGCAGCCCTTCCCGTTTGAGCATCAGCGCGCGCTCTGCCCAGCCGCGGCGCGCAAAGCACCACGAGAACAGCCATGTCATCACCGGCCACACCGGTCCGCGCCAGTACTCGCGCTGGCGGAAGTCCCGCGACACCGGTGACGTCGACGGGATCAGCGTGTACCTCAGATCCGGATGCCCGCAGAACCGTGGCCCCTCCAGCAGCCGCAGCAGGGTGCGCTCCTTATCGTGCGAAAGCCCGCCGCACAGCAGCGGCGCGAACTGCGCCACCGTCTCGGTAGCCACCCACCTGTCGGCGCGCAGGTCGAAATCCTTTGCGGCGCCGGTGCGTTCGTCGGTGGTCTCGACGACGCCCCTACGAAATCGTTCGGCCCACGCGTACAGGTCCTTGACGTCAGCGTGCGGCCGTTTGTAGTCTTCGCCGATCTCTGCGAGGACTGTGCAGGCCACCGACAGGATGGCCGACACGAACACATCCTCGACGGCGAAGCTCATCACCTTGGGCAGCAACTCGTCGTCGTAGCGCGCCGACTTCATTTCCTCCAGCAGCCACAGGTAACGGTCGTACTCGAGGTCGCTTGGCCGCTGGCTGGCGTCGGTGACGATCGTGTTGTCCTCACGCTGATACTCCGGCACGTTGCCCGGAACGACGTTCGCGTAGGCGCTATCCCAGCGCGGCGAGTTGTCCATGCCGGATTCCCAGCCGTGGTACAGCGTGACGCGGCCGCGGGATTTCGGGTCGCGGGCCTCGGCCAGCCAGCGGTGCCAGCGGACGAGGTCGGCCCAGCGGCGATCGAGGAATGCCTCGGCGACGGCGCGGGTGGATCGGCCGCGGGTGCGCGCGTGGTCGAGGATTCGTTGCACCGCGATGGCATGCACCGGGGGCTGCGTGATGCCCGATGTGTGGCGGGTTCGTGGCGCGTTGGCCGCGAGCGCCGACGTAGCCCAGCGGGCGGGTCCTGGAAAGTAGCCGTCGACGCCGTTGGCGAACACGATGTGCGGGATCATCCCGTTGGTCCACTGCGCGCTCAGCAGTGTGTCGAGTTCGACGACGGCGCGCTCGACGCTCAGCGGCGCGAGCCCGATGGACACGAATGCGGCGTCCCAGCTCCACATATGCGGGTACAGCAACGGCGCGGCGGTCGTCATCGCGCCCAGATCGTTGCCGCGTAGCAGGTATGCGGCGCGGGCCGCCAGCTGGGTCGGAGCGAAGCTATGGTCGGGTGGCATCGGTTCAATAATGCGACGAGAGCCTGGGACTTGCAGATCGGTAGTGTTGCGACATGCCGACCGCGATGATCACCGGGGCTGGTCGCGGGCTCGGTTCGGCGCTCGCCGAGGTGCTTGCGCCGACGCACACGCTGTTCCTGGCGGGCCGGCCGTCGTCGCGGCTGGACGAGGTGGCTGCGCGGTTCGGTGCGACGACGTGGCCTGTTGACCTGGCGGACACCGACGCGATACCGGCGGTCGTCGAGCCGATCGTCGAGCTCGACGTGCTGATCCACAACGCAGGTGTCGCATACCCCGGCCGCGTCGCAGAGTCGTCTGTTGACGAGTGGCGTAAATCCATGGAGGTCAACGTCATTGGGGCGGTTGCCCTCACGCTCGCGCTGCTGCCAGCGTTGCGCGCCGCTGGCGGTCACGTCGTGTTCATCAACTCCGGTGCGGGCATCAACGCGTCGCCGGGGCTGGCGTCGTATACGGCTAGCAAGTTCGCGCTCCGCGGGTTCGCGGA
>Ga0075418_10004990_pt1 | contig 15053 bp, 12 predicted proteins | sample SoiMetdeltSBSDD2_FD_81776 | JGI IMG/M metagenome (GOLD analysis project Ga0075418, IMG submission 81776) | Bulk soil microbial communities from a Populus tree surrounding site in Tennessee, USA - Soil MetaG P. deltoides SBSDD2 | ecosystem: Environmental > Terrestrial > Soil > Tree plantation...
CGAGCGATATACACCTGACGCTGGTTCAAACAGTTCCCGTAACTGGCGCGGTGATCGTAACAACTCCGCAGAAAGTTGCGCTTGCCGACGCAAATAAAGCGATCGCTATGTTCAAACAACCACAAATCAATGTTCCCGTGCTGGGCATTGTTGAAAACATGGCATATTTTACTCCCGAGGAATTACCCGATAACAAATATTATATTTTTGGACAGGGTGGCGGTAAGAACTTATCAGAAAAACATCACGTTCCGCTTTTAGGACAAGTACCATTGGTGCAGGGCATACGTGAGAGTGGTGACAGCGGACTTCCCGCCGTTTTGAAGGAGGGAATAACTGCAAGTGCATTTATGGACCTGGGTAAGTCTCTGGCACGCCAAATTGCCATTAGAAATGCTAACTTTGCACAGACACAACGAGTAGAACTTAAAGTATAATGAGCACGACCGTGACAATTGAAGAACTATCGAGGAAAATTGAAGCTTCCCTTGACTCTATCCGTCCATATCTCAAAGCTGACGGGGGGGATGTGAAAGTCAGCCATATTAGCGATGATCATATCGTAAAGCTGGAATTTGTCGGTGCTTGTGGTAACTGTACGATGTCTACTATGACCTTCAAAGCTGGAGTTGAAGCCGCGATCAAACGCGATGTTCCGGAAATAAAGTCCATCGAGGTGGTTAACATGATCCCGCTGAACCTCTAATCGCGGGACGTCACCATTCAAATTTTACCTGCTAACTAATCCACGTTAAAAGCACAACCGTAGCGGAGGCAAATTCGTAAACCTCCGGAAAAACTTATGACTGTTGTTCCAAAATCTACTACGATGAAAAAGATTGACATTCTTAATTTTATCACGAATTACAGAAAGGCACCCAACGACATTAAAACGTTTTCATCCCTGCTCGATCACTTGGGTGCTTCAAATGAGGCGACCATAAAGCAGCTACTTAGCGAGTTGATCCAGGCTCGCGTTGTGAGAGAGGTTGACGCTAACGGTGAAAAGGCGTACCAAGTCATTGCTCGATAATCATAAGAATTGGAATAAACTCTACAAGCTGCTGCAACCGCAGCGACTTTTTTAGCGTCCTAATATTGAAAAAGGAAATCGTCCGTTTTCGTGCACGCTATTTGGTTTTGCGGACAATTGTGAGTCAGGATGTTTCACAATCGCTTCAAAAAGGAGCATTTTTGGATCTGGCAATAAAATGGCATGTATAGGACCGGAAAACGACCCTCAAACATATAACCATGATCCTAAACTATCTGCGTGTAGCCTTCAGGGGACTTCTCAAGAACAAGAGCTACTTTATCATCAACATTTTTGGCCTAGGGATTTCGTTGGCCTGCTGTATCACTGCCTATCTCTTGCTTGCCTTTAATATCGAGTTTGACAATTTCCACGACGATAAGAAGGTCTCGCACATTTTTAGGATCCACACCCTTTCCACTGAAAAGGACGGCAAGCATGTGATCGACAACCAGGCGCCAATTGTTATGGCACCAATTGTGGCGGAAGAAATTACTGGTATCAACAGGTATGTGCGGTTTCTCTATGGTGGTGGAGCATTGAGTTATCAGGACAAAGCATTCAATGAAGGCATAGCCTTTACAGACAGTTCATTCTTTGATCTCTTCGATTTTCCTTTGCTGAAAGGAAGTCACAAATCATTCAAGGAGAAGAATAGCATATTCCTCAGTGAAGAGATGGCAAAAAAGTACTTCGGCAATGATGATCCCGTCGGAAAGATCATGGTGTTGAGCTCGGTAAACGAGTCGGAGATCGAGATGCTCGTGGGCGGTGTGATGAAACGTATTCCAGCCAACAACACATTCGAGTTTAATGCATTGATGCGGATGGAAAACTTTATGGAGATAAATAAGATCAAGATTGATGATTGGACTGACTGGCGGAATCCGGCAACATTCGTCGAGCTTACATCTCCTGAAAATGCAACTGACATCGCAAAACGATTCGACAAGTATATTCCTACCCGCAACAAGGCCAGGACTGACATGGTCGTGGATGGGTACCGACTAGAACCATTCAAATCAAATTTTACGCAAGACGATATTCGTTATAATTGGGTGAATCTTCGGATAGGCGTGTTACCATTGGTTGTGTTTACTTCCATGGCAGCATTAATTCTGCTTATCGCATGCTTTAACCTGACCAATACTTCAATAGCGATGACATCAAAAAGGTTGAAAGAAGTTGGCGTAAGGAAAGCCATCGGTGCCGCACGCGCTCAGATCGTATCACAATTTCTGCTGGAAACAATTATTACGATTGTAATAGCAACGGTAGTTGGATTGCTAATGGCTCAGATTATTGTGCCCGCATTCGTCAACATGTGGAAGCTTACATACAACCTGAAGGACCTTGACGGTCTGAATATGTTCATCACGCTGATCATACTGGTTTTCCTGACATCGTTGCTCGCGGGAATTTATCCCGCACTCTTCAGCAGTAAGTTTAAGCCAACTGCTCTGTTGAAAGGTACCGTGCAAATTAAGGGCACAAATTTTCTTACGCGCACACTTGTCGCGCTTCAATTCGCCATGTCGGTAATAGTATTGATCGGAGGCATCGTCTTTATCCAAAATACTACATACCAGGAGGACATCCAGGTCGGTTACGATAAAGATATGATAGTTACGGTGGCTCTGAAAGGAGAACGCGAATATGAAGCAATGCAGGCCGCGATTGCTAGCAATCCAAAGATCCTTAGCATAGGTGTGAGCGATGGAAACATTGGAAGCAGTACATATCAGACTCCTGTGAAGATCGACACGGGTGAGTACAATGTTCAGGCAGCTGGAGTTGGCATAAACTATTTCGAGACCATGGGCTTGAAGTTAGTGGAGGGCAGGGCATTTGATTTGAACAATGTGAACGACCAGAATGAAGCCGTTATTGTAAACAAGGCTTTTGTCGAGAAGACTGGCTTGACAGATCCTATTGACCAGATCGTTGTTCTTCATGACATAAGAAGACATATTATTGGCGTAATCGAAAATCATTTTGACAATCTTTACCGTTCGAAAGAGATGGAGCCGTTTATATTTTATCCGGCCGGAAAAAATCAATACGTGAACCTGGTGGTAAGGACGGAGCACGAAAATTTGCCCGAAATTCAAAAATATCTTGAGAAAGTATGGAAAGAACTTTACCCGACAAAACCTTTCGAAAGCAAGTTTCAGGAGGATCTAGTATTTGCCGGCAGCCGGGAACTTAATGCCAATCTTGAGAAAATATTCCTCTTCATAACCCTATTGGGAGGATTGTTGTCTGCGTCGGGGATCTTTGCGCTCGCATCGTTGAACGTCGCAAAACGCACCAAAGAAATAGGAATAAGAAAAGCGCTGGGTGCATCCGTGAATAATATTGTTGGATTATTGAATCGGGAATTCATGATCATCTTGATCATTGCTGCAATCCTTGGATCACTTGGAGGTTATTACTTAACGGGCATGCTGCTAGCAGCCATATATAAGTATCACATTCCAGTTGGAATAGTTCCAGTCATTCTTTGCGCTGCAGCTATTTTTGCGATTGGAATTTTTACGACAAGCGCTACAATTCTAAAGGCGGCGAAAACAAACCCAGTTGATACATTACGCAGCGAGTAGCCAATACTCCCAAAGTGTACTACTTGTTCTTACCTCCTACACTATTTGCGTGAGTCCGGTTTTCTTCAGTAAGCGCTGCTATAATTGTGTCGTCGTGATAGCGGCTATTAATGTATTCGTGGCTGATCTTTTCTAATTCTTCCAGCTTATCGCAATTGAAATTGCGTTTTTGACGAATAATGTAAACGTGTTTCCCTTCAAGAAACAGGGAGGCATAATTGTAGATCTGCCTGATAGTGACAAATTTCTGGATCTCCTGATGGACAAGGATCAGCACTCGATTCTTTTCGAATCTGTACTTCAAACGGTCGAAGAGCCCGAGCGCTTTTTTGTGTACGAACACAAAGCCCTCCAGTTTGTTATTCGTGATCGCGTCCTTAAACATTTTCCGTGGGTAAAAATCATCACGAAGCTGAACTGCAATCTCGTCTCTATCAATCTTTATTCGTATCCTTTCTTTCGTGAATTCGCAATAAATGTTCATGCCATATGCCGCTTGGTCCAATAACGGCTTACGATAAAACTAACAAATTTACCCTCCAACCCCGCCAAAATTTGCCATGACCGGTCATATAATCCGACTTTTTCCGGTAAGCCGGAAGTTTTAACCCAAATCGAACGGTTAGGGTGTACGTCGATCCCTGAAATTTCGGGCAGATTAACGCCACATCCATCCCTTTTTGAGCCTCCCACGACCTTCAATATTGTTCGGTGTTCCGTAAACAATCTTCAATTCGTAGTTCTCGGGTGTTAAGGGACTTGTTTGTTTCGGCGCTAACCAGCGGCGGCTCCATTTTCCGTAACTAATAATCCGTTTAGCGTAGGCCAAATTCTGAACCTCCTCCGTTAGAATATCCAAAAAAGATCATAGTTATGAACACCAATCCACGCTTGAAACAAATCCTCTTCTTGCTCGTAGCTGCTCCTGCCGTGGCTATTGTTAGTATTTTCTCTGCAGGGTTTACAGGCAAATCCTCCACCCCCTGGACTCGCCTCGGTATCCCTGAAAGCAGAGCAGTAGAGAACATCCGTCAATGTTTCCTCGAAGGATACCTCTATACCTACGGTGCATCATCTGCAAAAAATGTCGCTCTTGGCGATCGCGCTTCCATTGCAGTGGATGTATTGACGTACACAAAATCCTATGTAAGCAGCCCCGCGTTTATTAAGGCTTATGAAGAAGTGAGGAAAGCCGCGACACCTGTGAAGCCGGTTCAACCGAGGAGTAAAGAGCAGATTCAAAGAGAAAAAATAGCAGAACTCGATAAGACGATTGCAGATGGTGAACAGTCAATGAAAACACTCCCCAAGGACCTTATTGAACCATTCAAGGAAGTTCAGCAAATGTTAAAAGATCAGAAGAAAGACTATGAAAATCCCGACAGTGAAATGCTGGCTCTTCTCGTAAGTTCCGAAAGCTATATCTATTCGAGTGCAAACGCACGATACCAGGAGGAACTTGAACAGTGGCAGAAAGACTACCCATCTGATCACAAAATAATGATCAAGGCACGGTTGGAATCATTCCTGCAGCTTACTGCCGATGTGGACTACAATGCGGCATTAAAAGAGGAGTATCAGAAGAAGAAATTTGTTAACTCCGCCTACGAGAAAAAACCTGCGGAATGGAAGATGGCGTACCGTGCAGGTAAACCAGCCGTCGATGCAGCGAGGACCTTTGCTAAGGCATGGCTAACGGAGTTGCAGTAATTGCGACAGGGCAGAATAAAACCGAAGTATGGAGGTCGTAAATTCTACGACCTCCTTTATTGTGTTTGCAGAGAATCGGTTGGCGCTGATTTATCTAACGACTTTCTTTCAACGATCTCTTTTAACACTTTCAATCCTTCATCATACTGATCATTCAAATCTCCTTTCATCAGGATCCACATTGCCTTTTCTTTTATGGTGTTGTTATGGCCATCATAGATCCAAGTAACTTTTGTACCTCCCGCCTCCGGCTCCAATTTGATATCGCTATAAAATGTTCCGGCAAATCCCTCAAATGTTACGATGGTATAATGCATTTCTTGATTCGATTTATTCCATGGTGACCATGCGCTAAAACTTTGGAAGCTTTCTGTTTCACGCGCAATCGCTTCGGGGGATCCCTGAATAATAATCGATTTTTCTACGTGCGCGACCTTGGGCTGAGACCATACCATCACCACACCAATAATAACTCCGATCAACACCACAACACCGAGGACCTTCAATGCTCTCATGGCTGAAGAAAATAAACTCCGAACTAAAATTTAACATAAGAAAGAGGGCGATGCAATGTAACACCCTTTTACGACTAACGATTGATCCGAGCAGATCGGTTCAAAATATATACTCAAAAAACCCTGCCTTGTCACCCTTTTCTACCCCGGTGTCGCAGTATTGGAAAGATAGTCGGTTACTCTTCTTATATTTGATCGATAAATTACTAGTATTCAACCCTGATTTTCGTGCGGCTGCCTGAGCGTTTTTGTAGAACTTTTTTGGTGTTAACTTTTTGCATAGTGTCGTTGACTGTAGCAGCTCAGGACCGATGTGGAACTGTTGAATATATAGAGCTACTTAAGTCAAGAGATGCCCTCTTCGAAAACTCCAACACCTTTGAGAAATGGATTCGGGAAAGACAGTCGTTAAAAGAACGCCAGGCAAAGACGCAACGAACACAGGCAACATATCAGGTGCCGGTAGTCGTTCACGTCATCCACAACGGTGAGGCCATTGGATCTGGAACCAACATCAGCGATGAGCAGATCCAATCGCAAATCAATGTTCTGAACAGGGATTATAAGCGGTTAAATGCCGATGCAAGTAGCACCCCGCCGGAGTTTCAAGCCCTTGCGGGAGCTTTTGATGTCGAGTTTATCCTGGCCAAACAGGATCCAGAAGGTCTTGCCACCACCGGCATAGTGAGAGTGCAAGGAAGTAAGACGTCATGGACCATGAGCGATAACTATCAACTCAAGGCGCACAGTTATTGGCCGGCGGAGGATTATCTCAATATCTGGGTATGTAATGAGTCTGATTTCCTCGGATATGCACAGTTTCCTGTTTCCGGATTGCCCGGACTTGAAAACTCGTCAACGAATCGGCTAACTGACGGCGTCGTGGTTGCTTACGATGTATTCGGATCAATAGACGACGGACCATTCAACCTTCAAAACAACTATAAGAAAGGCCGCACCACTACTCATGAAATAGGACATTTTTTCGGTCTGAAACATATCTGGGGAGATGATAACGGCGAGTGTACTGGAACGGATTACGTAAACGACACGCCTAACCAATCCAGCAGCACAAGTGGTTGTCCAGCCCATCCCCGGGTAACGTGTACGGATATAACCTCAATGTTCCAGAACTTTCTAGACTACACGTACGACGCGTGCATGAACCTCTTTACGCAAGGGCAAGTGAGCAGGATGGAAATCATTATCGAGAACAGTCCGCGTAGGGCAAGCCTCACCACTTCTCATGGTCTGCTGGAGCCATCACCTTTGGCCAACGACCTCGGTATACACACTATTAACGCTCCACAAACAGGTCAATGTTCCACACCATTTGCTCCATCTGTTGAAGTTAAGAACTACGGAAGCAACCCGATTACGTCAGCGCGCCTCCTACTCAAAAAGGATGGTGTAAACACAGAAACAAAAAACTTCATATTTAATCCGAGCATTTCACCGCTTGGATCGAGTACGATAAGTTTTGCGCCCATCACACTCTCCGAGGGAAACCATAATGTATCTTTTCAAATTCTCTTGACAAACTCTGTCGCTGATCCAAACGGATCAAACAACTTTCAACAACAGAATGTGGCTGTCCCAAAGAACATTTCTGTTCCGTTCATTGAAACTTTTAACACAATTCCAGATTGGTCGATCATTAACCCGGATCAAAACTACACATGGGATCTCGCCAACACGCCAGAGGGTGGTACAAATACTGCCATGAAAATGGAGTTCTTTAATTATGAAGATCATTTGGGCGAACTCGACTTATTGATCACTCCGGCGTTCGACCTGACTGATGCGCCTGCTGCCTTGCTCAAATTCGATGTTGCGTACGCTCGATTTCAATCCAGCGATGATGGATTAAAAGTTATTCTTCTCAGCAATTGTAGTATGGATGTTTCATCAGGCGTTGTAGTTTACGATAAGGCTGGCGCGGCCCTGGCAACGACGTCCAGTACATCTTCTGATTTTGTTCCTGCAAACGACCAATGGCGAAAAGAATCAGTGGACCTTAGCGCTTACATCGGACAACCCAATCTTCAACTTGCATTTGTGGGATTCAACGACTGGGGAAACAACCTTTATATCGACAATGTATCCTTAACCACCACTCCTGTTCACGACGTGACGTTGCTCAGCGTAGTAAAGCCGGGCCCTGTTACCTGCGAAAATCAGCTAGCACCCGTTCTATTAATACGAAATTCCGGGACCCTAATAAACAGTGTCAAGGTAAGTACAACATTGAATGGACAAACAAGCACCCAAACAGTTAGTAACATCAACCTTATTGGCAATGAGGACGCTGAGTTGGAACTTGCACCTATCAACTTAGTCGATGGAGACAACAAGATCACGTTCGAGCTATCAGAACCCGGTGGAGAACCTGATTTCAATCCAGGTGATAACTCGAAGGAATTTGTCTCTATCGTCAATAACGCATCGGATTACATACCGCTTCGTCAGGATTTTGAATCAGAATACGAGGATCAATGGACAAGCGCCAATCCAAACGAAGGAATGTTATGGGAACCCGTGTTGATCAACGGAAAGAAATCAATGTATGTGAATGGGTTTGCTAATACTGCGATCAGTGACCAATCATGGCTTGTTAGTCCCGTGCTCGATTTTAGCGGAGCGGTAGAAGCAAGCATTTACTACGAACTTTCCTATGCCACCCGAGGAAATGCACTGGACTATTTTTACATCCTGGCTTCGACAGACTGTGGCAATGTTTATAGTGATACGATTTACGCTGCTTCGGGGCCATTGTTAGCTCTTGGACGCAATTCTACTGGAAGCTGGGTGCCACAAAATGAATCTGACTGGACAGCAGACTTAAAAGTGCTAGAGTCCCTTGCAGGAAAATCGAACATCCGTATCGCTTTTGTATTCAAGAATGGCAACGGAAACAACATTTACATCGACAATATTGAATTCTTTGTTTCAAGCTCTCCCATCAGGATTACTGAGCCATTCTCGGTATATCCCAATCCAACGAACGATGGCAGTGCAGTTATATCGTTCAACCTTCCTCAGAAAAGTAATGTGACCGTCGAAGTAATAGATAATGTGGGCAAAACATTGATTAATGAAACGCTTCCAGACATTTTGAACCAGACGTTTCCGCTTAGTTTGATGGGCAAGTCAGCGGGGGTCTACATTATCCGCGTAACGGCTGGCAAATCGGTTTTCTACGAGAAGCTTATCGTCGTCAATTAAGTCGTGCCGAAAAATAATATACCTGCCCGATGGCTGCTTAAAGCATAGCCCGATTTCATTATCTTGCAACGTGAAAATATTCCCTTAATGGCAAGGAAAAAGAAAGTAGCGATCCTATATGGTGGTCGATCCGTGGAGCATGCAGTCTCCGTTAATTCAGCGCGTAACATCTTTGAGTTTTTAGACAAGAATCATTTCGAGCCCGTTCCTATTGGGATAAGCAAGACTGGTCAATGGTTCCTGAACAGCGAAGTGAATAAAGACATTGAGGACGGAGATCCCGTCGGACTCGCTCTTAATCCCGGCAACCCCGAGCTTATTTCGCTATCGGGCAAACCAGCGGTTAAAGTAGACATTATGTTTCCTGTCCTTCATGGAACAGACGGTGAGGATGGAAGTATACAGGGTTTAATCAAGGCTATGGATCTTCCAATGGTGGGTACTGGTGTACTCGGTTCCTCCCTTTCGATGAATAAGGTCGTTGCAAAGCGTTTGTTAAGAGAAGCAGGACTTCCGGTAACGGATTTTGTGACCTTCCGGTTTGAAGATAAGGACGAGATTAGTTTCAAAAAGATATCCAAAAAGCTTGGATTGCCTTTTATGGTAAAGTCCGCGAGCCTGGGATCATCTGTCGGTGTGACCAAAGTAAAAAACAAAAAGGACTTCAAACGCGCCGTTGAGGAGGCTTTCAAATACGATAATGAAATGCTGGCGGAGGAATACATTTCCGGCCGCGAAATTGAATGCGCAATATTGGGTAATAGTCCTCCTGAAGCTTCGAAGCCTGGCGAAATTGTGATCAGCAAAAAGTATGATTTTTACACTTTTGATGCAAAATATGTAGATCCTGATGCAGTCCGTATTGATGTACCTGCACGCCTGCCGAAATCCATTGTCGCAAAAATCCGTAAGGTCTCACGCAAAGCGTATGAGGCTCTACATTGTGAGGACTTTTCGCGGGTAGATCTGTTCCTGGACAAAAGAGGAAAGATCTACATCAATGAGATCAACACCATTCCAGGTTTTACAAACTCAAGTATGTACCCAATGATGTGGCAGGACCGCGGCGTAAGTTTTTCCGACCTGATTACTCGACTACTTAACCTTGCATTGGAGCGTTACGACCGAAGCAAACGGATCGAGCGCGATTTTCAGTCTGCACTGAAATTCTGAGACTTGTATATTTACGATTTGAATGTGTTTTCAACAACCGGAGAGCGTTAAGTAAATAGTAGCAATGCCGTCAAGAAGAGCAGTTATGAAATTTGATATTCGCCAATTAAAACAGGACACGTTAGGGGGATTATTACTTCACTTTTTACTGGCAGGTGCGACTGTCCTCGCGTTATTCTTGTTGTACTTCTTTGCATACCTGCCCGCGGCCACCAATCATGGTCAAACGATAACCGTGCCCAGTATCGAAGGTATGCAAATGGATCAGCTGGAAGATTTTCTCGTAAAGCGCAATCTACGTTATGAAGTAAATGATTCATCATACTCGTCTGAGTATCCACCACTCACGGTACTGAAACAATATCCACAGGCAGGATCCAAAGTGAAAGAGGGTAGAAAGATCTTTATTTCGATAAACCGAGTAAGTCCCCCTACTGTGCCGGTGCCGGCCCTTGTAGATGGATCAGTTGTGAATGCAGATGCCGTTCTGCGAAGCAACGAGTTAAAGCGTGGCCGGATCGAGCTAGTGGCCGGACCATTTAACGTGGTGAAAGAAATGAAGTATCAGGGGCAGCCTATCGAGGCTGGTCAGCCCGTTCCAAAGGGATCTGTTATCGATCTTGTGGTTATGGACGGCGGAAGCGACACCTTGCCATCGCCTGATTACACGGGATTAACCCTTGAAGATGCAAAGGTCATCATATTTGGCTCAAACCTGAACCTTGGAAATATCACTTTGGTTGGAGACACTACAGGCGGTGAATCAGTAATATTGAAACAAAAGCCGCCTGCCAATGAAAATATAAAGGTGGGTGACGTCGTTGATCTTTGGATAGGCAAACCCGGAACCCTTGTGCCGGATAACGATGACGAAATCGAGGAAGTGGATAATAATTAACGGGCTGTAAATGCAGAAACAAATACCAACTATTGCACTGCTTGTTTTTGCCATCCTGATCTTTGATTCCCTTACTGTAGTTGGTCAGCTCAAAGTATTCCCAAATTCGCAAAAGGAAAAAGCAGCTACCCTGACCAAAAAATCAAATAACTCTGCCCGGACCAAATCAGTGCAGCAAAGATCACTGCCATTCTGGGATGACTTTTCATTCACACCCGTAAATGATACATCAGTTGCACATTCAAATTATCCCGTAGATTCTCTTTGGGTGAACAACAATACGGTGTGGATAAACAACGGATTGGCTATTAATCCTCCATCTCTTAATGTAGCGACTTTTGATGGACTTGATTCGACCTTCCTGCCTTATTCGCAATCTGTATTAGTGAACGGTCTGCGGGACAGCCTAGTTTCACAAGGAATTATACTTGATGAGAGTGAAGTTTCAATTGCAGAAAGAAATTCTGTGTTCCTGAGTTTTTCCTATCAATGGCAGGGAAACGGCGAGGCGCCCGATGCTATTGATTACTTAAGTGTTGAATTCAAAAACAAATCGGGCGATTGGGAAACCGTGTTATCCATATATCCGAAGACGTCTTTCAACCGGGATGAGTTCTACGACACGCTCGTGAAAGTCGATGGCGACCGATTCTTTCACGACCTCTTTCAATTCAGGTTCATGAATTATGGCCGGCAATCAGGCCCATACGACACATGGAATGTCGATTACGTCTATCTAAACAAGAACAGAACCCCCGACGATACCGATTTTCCCGATCAGGCCATTTCAACGCCTCTGTCGAGTCTCTTTGGCAAGTATCGATCTATTCCATACCATCAGTTCCTCGAAAACAATGGGCTCACTGCTCCCACTTATATCGTCTCGAACAACCTCGATGAGTTTACCGATCTCAGTTACATTACCGAGGGTACCTTTCGAAACTACATCAATGGCGCCTTTACGGATACTTCTTACAGCAACCTGGGAGGTAGTGATACTTCTGCAATCAACGAAAATGGCAGCGGTATAATTTTTCCTCTCGAGCAGAGGACCGTCAAGCTGGAGTATCTCCCAAACCCTGCAGACCCCGGGCAATTCGACCCGTCTGCTGACTCAGTACTGTTTAACTTAAAAGTCAAATTGTTTACAGGTGATACGTTTGATCCAAAAACAGGAGACTTTGCCAACGACTATGACTTGAATTATCTACCTATAGATTTTCGTGTGAACGACACCATTAATGTGAGCTATTTTCTTAAAGACTATTACGCGTATGACGACGGAGTAGCAGAGTATTCAGCAGGTCTAACACAATCCGGGAATCGCGCAGCTTATTTGTTTGAAATGTTAACTGCATTACCTGATACGTTGGTGGGAATTGACTTTTATGCTCCTGACTACGGGCTAAGTAGCAATATGACCACGGACTTTTACGTCTTTAATGACAATGGTGGAGTTCCAGGTGACGTACTCTACACAATTCCGAGCTTTGCTATTCAGCGGAAAGGATTAAACAAGTTTCAAAGAATACGCATTCTGGAGCCCTTTCTAGTCGAAGGTAAATTCTACATCGGCTGGAGAGCACCCGTTGGTCCAACGCTAAAGATCGGACTTGATGTCAGCAACGATTCGGGGGACAAAATATTCGTGAACACAAATGGTACATGGGTTCAAAACACCGACATCGCTGGCAGCTTAATGATCAGACCTGTGTTTGGAAGCGGAGAAATAGTCACAGGTATTGAAGAAGAACTAAGCGGAATCAAGGTTTATCCTAATCCAAGTGCTGGAGAATTCTACGTTAAAGGAGATTTTGACCAGCTACATGTCACCACGATCACAGGTCTTCCTATTGTATTTACACTTCACGGCGGCGAGGCGGATCATAGGATCAATCTTCAAAATGCTTCATCCGGATTGTATATTCTAAGAATCCAAAAAGGTGAGCACATCCATACTACAAAAATCGTTGTCAGATAGCAAGAGGTAGCGATGCTACTCCGTTTTTTTTCTCCTTTCTGAAATTGTCGATAATGATTACATTGAGTTGATATTAAATCTTCGCTCAATCATTCCATGTTGACTAACCGTCCTATCGTTCTAGCTTCAAGTTCGCCACGACGCCAATATCTTATGAAGGAAGCTGGTTTTCATTTTACTACTGAGAAACCAGACGTCGATGAGTCGTTTCCGAATGATTTACCGGTTGACCAGGTAGCAAGGTACCTTGCGGAAAAAAAAGCTGAATACTTCAGATTGACAATGAAGAATGAGATCATTGTTACTGCAGACACTGTGGTCATATTAAATAACAAGATTATCAATAAACCAGAGGATCGAGATGAAGCAATCAACATGTTAACTGCTCTTTCGGGCAAGACACATATCGTAATGACCGGAGTGTGCATCCTTTCAAAAGAAAGAGAAGAGAGCTTCGACGATACAACAGAAGTAACTTTTCAGTTTTTAAAGCCAGCAGAAATTGAGTTCTATGTCGATAATTACAAACCATACGACAAAGCAGGGGCCTATGGTGCACAGGATTGGATTGGCATGGTGGCCATTCAGAAAATCGTAGGAAGTTATTTCAACGTTATGGGACTGCCGATTCATAAAGTTTACGAGCACCTGACGACCTGGTAAATGCGTTCGATCTGGAAATACTTATCCGGACACGTTCGTCAGGATTTCAATTCGCTGCAGTATGGTTTGATCGTTGTCTTTCTCGCCTGCTCAATCTATTTTAACTACCTAGTTGATTTCGAAGACAGTTTTCTAGATGTACAAAAAGGGTTTATAAAATTTCTCTACCGGCTCATTTTCTTTAGCGTTGCGTACTACACAACACTAACCATAACGTGTTCGCTGAAAAATAATCTCAAGATCTTCCGTCAAAGGTCATTTTGGATAAAAAGTTTTCTAGCGCTTTCCCTTTTGAGCCTTGATACGAGCGTTCCTTTTCTGCAAGGGTGGGTTAACTTTATGCTATCACCCCAAGTATCATTTTGGGGATTCAAAGTTGCCATTAATCTCATCAGCATCTTAACTATTCTAGTTCCGCTTTGGATATTCTACAGGTTTTTTGAACGAAGTGATACACACCTCTACGGATTAAGGCCCAGGCACTTCGATACACGACCGTATTTTCAATTGATCATGATCATGGTGCCAATTCTTGCAGCGGCATCATTCCATACCAGCTTTCTGAAGACCTATCCATTATATAAGTCGTCGACAGTTCACACGTTCTTAGATATACCGGAATGGATCGCTGTTGTAGGATACGAAGCCGCGTATGGCTTTGACTTTATTACCGTTGAACTTCTCTTCAGGGGTTTTATGGTAATTGGTATGATCGAACTGCTGGGCCGAAATTCTATTTTACCGATGGCCGCAACCTATTGCTTTTTACATTTTGGTAAACCACCGGGAGAAGCCATAAGCTCAGTATTCGGAGGCTATATTCTCGGAGTGATCGCATATGAAACCAAAAGCATATGGGGAGGGATCATCGTGCACCTTGGCATCGCCTGGATGATGGAACTGATCGCCTTTATACAAAAGTCTTTTTCGAATTAACGCTTATCGTCCGGCACTGTAGACTGACATCAGTTGAGAAGCGATCGTCGAAGGGGAAAATTTTTCAACGAATTTTTTTCCTGAAATGATCATTCGTTGACGTAACCCTGAATCTGATAATAACCTGTTCATGTGCAACGCCATATCCTCAATATCACCCGGATCCACATATATTGATTCAGGACCTGCGGCTTCAGTGAAACATGAACCCTTGGACGTTATTGCCGGAATCCCAGACTCTAATGCTTCGACCAAAGGAATCCCAAATCCTTCGAATAGTGACGGGTAGACAAAGAGTTGTGCGCCCCGATAAATC
>Ga0075418_10004992_pt1 | contig 15052 bp, 15 predicted proteins | sample SoiMetdeltSBSDD2_FD_81776 | JGI IMG/M metagenome (GOLD analysis project Ga0075418, IMG submission 81776) | Bulk soil microbial communities from a Populus tree surrounding site in Tennessee, USA - Soil MetaG P. deltoides SBSDD2 | ecosystem: Environmental > Terrestrial > Soil > Tree plantation...
GGGAGCGCGACGCGACCCGGATCGTCGCCGCGGCCCGGGCGGTGATCGCCGCCGAGCCGCTCCTGCGGCTGGACTACGCCGAGCTGGCGGACCCCGAGACGCTCGACCCGGTGACGCGCGTCCAGGGGGAAATGCTGCTCGCGATCGCGGTTTTCGCCGGGGAGACCCGGCTGATCGACAACCTGATCCTGCGATCCTAAACTGACGCGATTCCGAGGCGTCTACTCCCACCAGGAGGGGCGACCGAGGAGGAAGGAGCACGACGATGACCCGAGAGATGCTTCGAGCCAAGGTCCACAGGATCACGGTGACGGAGTGCGACGTCGCGTACGAGGGGAGCCTCACCCTCGACCGCGACCTGATGGACGCCTGCGGCATGGTCCCGTTCGAGCGGATCGACGTCTACGACGTGGACAACGCCAACCGGTTCTCGACCTACCTGATCGCGGGGGACCGGGGCTCCGGCGCCTGCTGCGTCAACGGCGCCGCCGCGCGGCTGGTCGCCGAAGGGCACAAGCTGATCATCGCGGCCTACGCGACCGTGGACGACCGCGACGTGGCGGCCCACGTTCCGAAGATCGTGCTCGTGGACGGCGCCAACCGGATCACCACGATCAAGTCGCACGAGGGGGCCGGGGTGAAGGTCGCGTCCTGAGGTAGGCGGCGATCTCCGGGTACGCCTTCCCGCCGTCGTCTTCCTTGGCCTCACGGATGTAGTAGTCCGCCCAGTCGAGCGGCGTGCCGTCCCAGGCGCGATCCTTGATCGAGAGGTCCGCGCCGGCCTCGACCAGTACGCGCACGGCCTCGAGCGACCCCGAGCAGACCGCATGATGAACGGCGGTGGCGTGGGAGTAGATGTCCGTGCTGTAGGCGTCGAGATCGATTCCAAGGGCGAGCAAGCGTCGCAGAGCCTCGGGGCGGCCGTTCAACGCGCAGAGGACGAGCGCGACCTGTCGGTCTCTCCCGGTCGCGGTCGCCGCCAAGCGATCCGCGTCCTCCCATCGATCGAGGCACAGCGCGGTCGCGAGGGTCAACGGCGCGCCGCGCTCGACGAGTCGCCGCGCCCCGACGAAGTTGCCGTTGATCAGGGCGTCGTGCGTGATGGTCTCGGGCGTCCTCGCTCCGCCGTCGAGGAGGACCTCGATCAAGTCCGCCTGGACGCCGCACCGTCGCGCGACCCAGGACCATGAGACCAGGCGCAGGGCATAGTCGAGCTGCTCCTGGAGGCTCGCGACACGCGCCCCCTGCGCGGCCGCGACGATCGTCCGCGCCACGTCCGCGATGTTCGCCGGGAGGCTGTCGTTCCGCACAGGGTCTTCGGCGACGAACCAGAGGAGGTACGGGCTGCGGAAGAAGTCGTGCGGGGTCTCGAAGCTCTCGAATCGGTCGCGCGCGAGCGCCGGATGGGCGTCGAGGAGCGCTCTCAACCTCTCGACGTCGCCGGCATCGATCGCCGCGACGGCCTCGGGAAACGGCGTCATCTGCCCTTCCAGCAGATCGGGCAGCGATCGCCCCGGTACTTGTGCCCCCGCGAGCAGGTCTTCCATCCGCCCTTGTTCGCCTTCGCCACGGAACCCTCCGCTGGTCCACCCCGTACTTGACATCTTCGAGCGTACACGCAGTTTATGATCGTGCGCCCGAAGGGAGGCCCGGACATGGGCAAGATCGAGCGGAGCTGGACGTTGGTGAAGGCGAGCTGGGGCGTCCTGCGGGCGGACAAGGAGCTGATCGTCTTCCCGGTCATCTCGGCGTTCGTCCTGTTGATCGTAACGGCGACCTTCGTCGTGCCGATGTTCCTGGCGGGGATCTTCGAGAGGGGCGGGGAGGGGATTCCCGTCCTCGGCGTGATCTTCGGCTTCGCTTTCTACGTCGTCCAGTACACGGTCATCTTCTATTGCAACTCCGCGCTGGTCGGCGCGGCCCTGATCCGTCTCGAGGGAGGCGACCCGACGCTCGCCGACGGCTTCCGCATCGCGAACCAGCGGTTCGGCTCGATCGTCGGCTACGCGCTGGTCGCGGCGACGGTGGGCGTGATCCTCCGCCAGATCTCGCGGCGCGGGATGGTCGGGCGGATCATCGCGTCGGTCTTCGGGCTCGCCTGGAACCTCGCGACGTTCCTCGCGGTCCCCGTGCTCGTGGTCGAGGGGATCGGCCCGATCGAGGCGGTCAAGCGCAGCACGCAGCTCTTGAAGAAGACCTGGGGAGAGCAGATCGTCGGCAACATCGGGATCGGCGCCGCGTTCGGGCTGATGTCGCTCGCGTCGATGGCCGTGTTCGGCACGGCGCTCGTCGGCGCGATCGGAACGAAATCGATCCCGCTGATCGCCGCCGCCGCGGTCGTCCTCGTCCTCGTGATGGTGATGCTCGGGCTCGTCGGCTCGACGCTCTCCGCGATCTACACCGCAGCGGTCTACCGCTACGCGACCTCCGGGGACGCGGGGACGTTCTTCGACGCGTCGCTCGTCCGCGACGCGTTCCGGCCGCAGTAGCGGCGACGTCTAACGCTTCAGCGGAACGAACCCGAAGCTGTCGATCCCGTCCGTCGCGACCGCGTTCCATTTCCCATTCACGCGGGCGTACAAGCGGCCGCGATAGCCGAAGCGCTCGTCCTCCCGGAGCAGGATGCCGAGATCGTCGGTGATCGCGCGCCAGTAGGGTGATTTGTCAGGATACGGATCCTGATAACCCTCCTGAACCTGAATCACATGAATCTTCATCACGGACTCCTTCAGAGGGTCCGGCTCCTCGCTCGCGAGGATGAGGCTCGCGGCGCCCCAGAGAGCCAGGCCGCAGGCAACCGTGACCGCCGAGATCCACAGGGATCGCTTCATCGCGCACCTCCATCCCGAACGACGTGTTCGCCCTATTAGACCCGAGGTTCGGCCGGAGATCGACGTGGCAAGGCGCGATGCGTTGCCGAAGCGAAACGCCGGCTGCTACCTGAGCGGATACGCTCCGAGGGTGTCGATGTCGTCCGCGGCGACCGGGCGCCACTTCTCGTCCATGCGCACGTAGAATGTCCCACGCAATCCGAACCGCTCGTCCTCGCGGACGAGCAGCCCGAAATCCCGCGAGATCGAGCGCCAGCCCGGATACCGGTCCGGGTTCTCGACGGAACCTGGACGATCCGATTGAACGAGGATGGTCCTCTTGACGTACCGCTGCTCGTCCGGGGGGGCTGCCAGCAGGGTACGTGCGGCACCCCACGCCGCCAGACCGAGTCCGATCGCCCCCACCGCGGCCCAAGCCGTCTTCTTCATCGCGCACCTCCAGATCAACGGAACGAGCATACGCCGGGTTTTGTTGCGGTTCGATTCGCGTCGGTTCATCGCTAGAATGGCTTACGGAGGACGCCGCCATGACCGACCCCGTCATCATCCGAACCTTCAACGACCGCGGCGAGGCCGAGATCGCTCGCGCGTTGCTCGAGGCCGAGGGGATCGCGGCGGCGCTGGCGGCGGACGACATGGGACAGAACACGCCGCCGCTGGACTTCAGCTTCGGCGTGCAGCTCGTGGTGGAGGGGGCCGACGCCGAGAGGGCCCGCGAGCTGTTGGAGGAGCAGGTCAGCGACGCGGCGCTCGACGAAGCCGAGCGCGATTCCGAGAAGCCCTAGCGCCGGAGCGGCCCGGTCGAGTAGTCGGGCGGGCGGCTCCGCGGCGTCGCGATCAGGAACATCACGAAGGGCACCGTGTTCATCAGCGGGCTGAGCAGCGTCCGCCCCGAGCCCGGCTCGAAGTAGCCCGCCCAGTGGATCGCCGCGAAGAGGGCAGTGAAGAGGAGCAGCGCCAGGTGCACCGGCCGCCGCTCCTCCAGGTGGAGGAGGCACCAGATCGACATCATGCCGACGAAGATCCCCTCGGCCCCCTGCTCGCGCGTGAGATGGCCCACGAACGGCGAGTAGAGCTCGGGGGGTGTGATCCACCGCGGAACGAGCAGCGCGACGAGCCCGAGCGCGATCGCGAGCGCTCCGAAGAGCCCGTAGATCGCCTGGGTCGCGCGCTTCACGGTCAGGGCTGGATCGGCTCGGTGCTGGCCGAATCGATCGCCGGAGAGGGCGTGATCTGCCGGAACGCCTTGTAGCCCTGCACGATCGAGAAGATCACGAAGGCGTGGAAGGCGATCCCGATCCACTGGCGGACCCAGAGGAAGATCAGCGAGTCCAGCGCGTAGATCACGAGGCCGATGACGAACGCCGCCCCGTGCTTGCGGGCGAAGTACCCGAGGCCGATGAACAGGACGGCGGCGAAGACGTCGAGGATCGCCGAGGTCGTCTTGCCGGCGGCCCCCATCGTCGCGCCCATCGCGTCGAAGACCTGCGTGATCCCGAGGCCGGCGATGAACCCCCACTGGGACCCCGACAGCTGCACGATCGAGGTGATCAGCGAGAGGCCCGCGATCCAGTAGAACCAGTTCGACCCGATCCGGGCCCGCTGCTGGAGCTGATAGCGCTGCAGTTGCTCGGTAGTCGCTTCCATAAGTGTTCCCTCCGCCCGAGCTTGGGCGGAGTCTAACTTAGTGATTCCCAGACCGAACGCACGCGCGCCTCGGTGTCGGCGAGGGAGCCGCCGGTTTCGACGACGTGCGTGGCGCGGGCGAGCTTGGCCTCGAGCGGGGCCTGTGCCGCAATTCGGGCGCGGGCTTCCGATTCGGTCATCCCTCGGGCGACCGCGCGGGCGACCTGGGTCTCGGGCGGACAGGAGAGCACGACGAGCGCGTCGAGGTCGCGGTCGATCCCGCTCTCGACCAGGAGGGCGGCGTCCACGATCGCGACGCGCGCCGGAGACGGCTCGCGCTCGTGCTCGGCGATCCGGCGGGCGATCTCCTCTCGGACGAGCGGGTGGACGATCGCGTTGAGGTCGGCCAGCGCCTTCGGGTCGGCGAACACGATGGCGCCGAGGGCCTTGCGGTCGGCGGTGCCGAAGCGGCGGACGACCGCGTCGTGGGCCCGTCCTCCCGGCGCGACCAGCTCGTGGGCGATCCGGTCGGCGTCGATGTGCGCCGCGCCCAGCTCCCGGAAGAAGCCGGCGACGGTGGTCTTGCCGGAGGCGAGGCCGCCGGTCAGGCCGACGCGAAGCATCGCCGCGCCGCCTCCAGCGTGTTGCGAAGGAGGATCGCGATCGTCATCGGGCCGACCCCGCCCGGGACCGGCGAGAGCCACGACGCCTTCGCCGCCGCCTCGGCCGGGTGGACGTCGCCGCAGAGGACGGAGCCGCGCTCGCGCAGCGCGCGCAGCTTGGCCTCGTCGTCGCCGAAGATCGCGCGCACCTGCGCCTCGTCGGTCAGCGAGTGGATCCCGACGTCCACGACGACGGCGCCCGGCTTGACGAACGCGCCGCGCACGAACCCGGGCTTGCCGACGGCCGCCACCAGGATGTCCGCCTCGGCCGCGACCCGCGCGACGTCGGGGGTTCTCGAGTGCGCGATCGTCACGGTGCAGTTCTCGCGGAGGAGCAGGAGCGCCATCGGCTTCCCGACGATGTTGCTTCGCCCGAGCACCACGGCGCGCCGTCCCTCGAGCGGGATCTCGTGACGCTTCAGCAGCTCGAGGATCCCGGCCGGCGTGCAGGGGAGAACGCCGGGCATCCCGACCAGAAGGCGTCCCGCGTTCACCGGGTGGAAGGCGTCGACGTCCTTCTCGGGATCGATCGCCGCGAGGACGCGCCGCTCGTCCACGCCCTTCGGGAGCGGGAGCTGCACCAGGATCCCGTGGACGCCCTCGTCGGCGTTGAGGCGCCGGACCGCGCCGACGATCTCGGCCTCGGTGGCGGTCCCCGGCAGGCGCATCACCTCCGAGACGATGCCGGCCTCCCGCGCCGCGGCCTCCTTGCCGCGGACGTACGTCGCCGAGGCCGCGTGGTCCCCCGCGAGCACGACGGTCAAGCCCGGAGCACGCCCCGTTCGGGCCCGGAGCGCGCCGACCTCGCGCGCCACCTCGTCACGGATCGCTCGCGCGGTCGCGGTGCCGTCCAGGCGCCGCGCGGTCACTTCTTTCTCTTCTTGTAGAAGGCCTCGAAGCCGAAGCGCTCCCCCTTCGTCAGGGTCGCGCCGACGTCGATCTGGAACGTCTTCGCGTGCGGATCGATCGCGTGGTACACGAGCAGGCCGTCGCGCTTCTGCCCGGGCTCCAGCACCACCTCGCCGTCGAGGATCGCGGCGCGGATCCTCTCGATCCCGGCCGGCGGCTCCCGGTCGGCCATCGCGAACGCCGTCCAGATCGTCGGAAGGTCGATCGGCGCCTGGATGTCCTTCCAGCTCGTCTGGAGCCGGCAGGACTGCGGCTGGAAGATCAGCCGCGTCTCGCTGTGGTTCTCGACCAGGAGATGGAAGGCCAGGAACCCGCCGCCGCTCCGCTCCGGCGCGGCCATGAAGGGGTCGAGCTGGAGCCCGGCGCGGCGCCGGATGAATCCGGTCCGCGTCGCCTCGTCGATCCGCGTCAGCCAGATCGACGCCGATTCCGAGGTCTTGCTCCAGGTCTCCCCCTGCAGGCTGCCGGCGCCGGGGCGGGTCGGATCGGGATCGTAGACGGCGGAGAGGCTCGCGGCGAGGAGGAGCGCGATCACGCGGCAGAGGGCCAGCACGCGAGGATTCTATCAAGGGGCCGCGCCGAGTCGTGATATGACTTCGCCATGAACGCACGCAAGATCTTCGGGATCATCCTCCTGACGGCCGGCACCCTCATGCTCGCGTACCGCGGGTTCACCTACACCTCGGAGAAGCACGAGGCCCACCTGGGGCCGATCGACTTCCAGGTCAAGGAGAAGAAGCGCGTGTACCTCCCCACCTGGTCCGGGGTGCTCGCGATCATCGCCGGGACCGCTCTGCTCGTGATCCCGGCGCGGAGGGTCGACCGCTAAGGGGGCGTGCCCCTACAATGCGTCCTCCCGGCTCGGCCGGTCGAGGACCCATGCAGACCGAAATCGTCATCCGCGGCGCCGCGGAGCACAACCTCAAGCGCGTCGATCTCACGATCCCGCGCAACAGGCTCGTCGTGATCACCGGGGTGTCCGGCTCGGGAAAGTCCTCGCTCGCGTTCGACACCCTCTACGCCGAGGGGCAGCGCCGCTACGTCGAGTCGCTCTCCGCCTACGCCCGGCAGTTCCTCGAGATGATGGAGAAGCCGGACGTCGAGTCGATCGAGGGGCTCTCCCCCGCGATCTCGATCGAGCAGAAGACGACCTCGCGCAACCCGCGCTCGACGGTCGGGACCGTCACCGAGGTCTACGACTACCTCCGGCTCCTGTTCGCGAGGATCGGGCACCCGCACTGCCCGAACTGCGGGAAGCCGATCACCTCGCAGACCGTCCAGCAGATCGTGGACGCCGTGCTCGCGCTCCCCGAGGGGGCCCGGATCCAGGTGCTCGCGCCGATCGTCCGCGGCCGGAAGGGGATCTACAAGAAGGAGATGAAGGAGGCGGCGCGGAAGGGGTTCGTCCGCGCCCGCGTGGACGGCGCGATCCGCGACCTCGCCGACGAGATCGACCTCGACAAGCAGAAGAAGCACACGATCGAGATCGTCGTGGACCGGCTCGTCGTGAAGCCCGATCTCAAGGGGCGGGTGACCGACTCGGTCGAGACCGCGCTCGGGGCGGCGGACGGCCTGGTCGTGATCGACGTGGACGGGAAGCGCGACCTGCTCTTCTCGCGCCATCTGGCCTGCATCGAGTGCGGCCTCTCGATCGGCGACCTCGCCCCCCGGATGTTCTCGTTCAACTCGCCGTACGGCGCCTGCCCGGAGTGCGACGGCCTCGGCGTGCGCAAGTCGTTCGACCGGGCGAAGCTCCTCCGCGATCCGAAGAAGACGCTGCGCGACGGCGCGATCGCCTGGGGGGACGCGAACTGGTACCAGGTCCTCGAGTCCGGCGTCTTCCGCGCGTACAAGGTCGATCCCGCCACCGTCTACGACAAGCTCCCCCCCGCGTTCAAGAAGGTGCTCTGGGACGGGGCGGGGGAGCGGGAGTTCACGTTCAAGTGGGAGGGGCGCCGCAGCAGCTACGAGTGGAAGCGGAGCTGGGACGGCATCCTCCCCTCGCTCGAGCGCAAGTACCGCGAGACGCAGTCGGAGAGCCGCCGCGAGGAGCTCGAGACGTACATGTCGATCCACCCGTGCCCGGCCTGCGGCGGCGCGCGCCTGAAGCCGGAGACGCTCGCGGTCAAGGTGGACGGCAAGACGATCGCCGAGCACACGAGCCTCTCGGTCGCGCGCGCGCTCCGCACCTACGAGACCCTCCGCCTCGACGCGAAGGAGCGCCAGATCGCGGCGCCGATCCTGAAGGAGATCAGGGAGAGGCTCGGGTTCCTCGACAACGTCGGTCTCGGCTACCTCACGCTCGATCGCGGCGCCGCGACCCTCTCGGGGGGCGAGGGGCAGCGGATCCGGCTCGCGACCCAGATCGGCTCGCGCTTGACCGGCGTCCTCTACATCCTGGACGAGCCGTCGATCGGGCTCCACCAGCGCGACAACCGGAAGCTCCTCGACACGCTGCTCGCCATGCGCGACCTCGGGAACACCGTCATCGTCGTCGAGCACGACGAGGAGACGATCCTCGCGGCCGACCACGTCGTCGATCTCGGTCCCGGCGCCGGCGAGCTGGGAGGGGAGGTCGTCGCGGAGGGCTCCCCCGCGGACATCGCGATGCACCCGCGCTCCCTGACCGGCGCGTTCCTCTCCGGCCGCGAGCGGGTCCCGATCCCGAAGACCCGGCGCAAGGGGAGCGGCCGGGCGATCGTGGTCGCAGGGGCGACCGAGCACAACCTGAAGAACATCACCGTCTCGTTCCCGCTCGGGAAGCTCACGACGGTCACGGGGGTCTCCGGGTCGGGGAAGAGCACGCTGGTCAACGAGATCCTCCACCGGGCGCTCGCCCGGACGCTCCACGGCGCCGAGGACCTCCCCGGGGCCCACAAGAAGCTCACCGGCGTCGAGCACATCGACAAGGTGATCGACATCGACCAGTCCCCGATCGGCCGGACGCCCCGCTCGAACCCCGCGACCTACGTCGGGCTGTTCACGCCGATCCGCGACCTGTTCGCGCTCGTCCCGGAGTCCCGCGCCCGCGGCTATCAGCCCGGGCGGTTCTCGTTCAACGTCAAGGGGGGACGGTGCGAGGCCTGCGAGGGGGACGGCGTCATCAAGATCGAGATGCACTTCCTCCCCGACGTCTACGTTACCTGCGAGACCTGCGCCGGACGGCGCTACAACCGCGAGACGCTGGAGATCCTCTACAAGGGGAAGTCGATCGCCGACGTGCTCGAGATGACCGTCCATCAAGGTCTGCCGTTCTACGACGCGGTCCCGGCGGTCCGCGAGAAGCTCCAGACGCTCCAGGACGTCGGGCTCGGATACATCCGGCTCGGTCAGGCCGCGACCACGCTCTCGGGGGGCGAGGCGCAGCGGATCAAGCTGTCGAAGGAGCTGTCCCGGCGCGCGACCGGCCGGACGTTGTACCTGCTCGACGAGCCGACGACCGGCCTCCACTTCGACGACGTGCGCAAGCTGCTCGGCGTCCTCGACCGGCTCGTGGAGGCGGGGAACACGGTGGTCGTCATCGAGCACAACCTCGACGTGATCAAGTCCGCCGACTGGATCATCGACCTCGGCCCCGAGGGGGGCGATCTCGGCGGGCGTGTGATCGGGACCGGCACGCCCGAGGAGATCGCGCGGATCCGGGAGTCGAGCACCGGCGAGTACGTCGCGCGGGCGTTGACAGGCGAGGCCCCCGCTTCTACTCTGCTTCTTCGCGGCCCATCCCGGAAATCCACGTCGAGAAGCCGGGGGTGAGCCTCCCGGAGCTCCGCCGATGTCGGACACCCTGAAGGCCAGCCTCGCGTCGAAGACCTCGCTCCTGAAGAAAGAGGTCGAGGCGCTGCTCGCCTCGCACGCGAACACCACGATCGCGGAGGTCAGCGTCTCGCAGGCCTACGGCGGGATGCGCGACATCAAGTGCATGGTGACCGAGACGTCGTCGGTCGATCCCCACGAGGGGATCCGCTACCGCGGGATGACGATCCCCGAGCTGCAGCAGCGGCTCCCCAAGGCCCCCGGCGGCTCGCAGCCCCTCCCCGAAGGGGTCTTCTGGCTCCTCCTGACCGGGGACGTCCCGACCGCCGCGCAGGCGGCCGAGGTCACCGCGGCCTGGCGGGCCGACGAGAGCCTCCCCGAGCACGTCAAGCGCGCGCTCGACGCGCTTCCGCTCGAGACCCATCCGATGACCCAGCTGTCGATCGGCATCATCGCGATGCAGACCGACTCGATCTTCGCCCACCGGTACCGCGAGGGGATGCCGAAGTCCGCCCACTGGGACGCGATGTACGACGACGTCGTCCTCCTGCTCGGGCGGATGCCGGTCCTCGCCGCCTACATCTACCGGCGGACGTACAAGGGCGGGAAGCACATCCCCCCCGGCGGCAAGGACCTCTGCTGGTCGGCCAACCTCGGGCACATGATGGGGTTCGACAACCCCGAGCTGCGCGAGCTGCTGCGCCTTTACCTGACGATCCACGCCGACCACGAAGGGGGGAACGTCAGCGCGCACGCGACGCACCTCGTCGGATCGGCGCTGTCCGACCCGTACCTCTGCCTCGCCGCCGGCATGAACGGCCTCGCCGGCCCGCTTCACGGCCTCGCCAACCAGGAGGTCATGCGGTGGCTGATCGGCGTGAAGGCCAAGCTCGGCGGCGGCGTCCCGACCAAGGAGCAGCTCTCGACCTTCGTGTGGGACACGCTCAACTCCGGCCAGGTCATCCCCGGCTACGGTCACGGCGTGCTCCGCGTCACCGATCCGCGCTACCTCGCCGAGCGCGAGTTTGCGCTGCGCTACCTCCCCGACGACGAGAATTTCCAGATCGTGAAGATGCTCTACGACGTCGTCCCCGAGATCCTCAGGAAGCAGGGGAAGGCCAAGGACCCGTGGCCGAACGTGGACGCCCATTCGGGCGTGCTGCTCGTCCACTACGGGATCGTCGAGTACGACTTCTACACCGTGCTGTTCGGGGTCTCGCGCGCGATCGGCGTGCTGGCGTCCCTGATCCTCGACCGCGCCCTCGGTCTCCCGCTCGAGCGACCGAAGAGCGTCACCACCGAGTGGATCAAGAAGAAGGTCGCCGGGGTGTTGACCCCGTCGTGATGTCGGCGTAGCTTCCGGCCATCCCCTGGACGGAGGCGGGCCATGCTCCACGCCCTATTGCTCGCCAGCGCGCTCGCAGCGCCGTCGCCGCCGCTCGTCGAAGTGCGGAAGATCCCGTTCGAGACGCCGTACGTGCCGTACCTCTCGGAGCATTACGCGGCGAACATCGCGCACCCCCCGCCGATCGTCGTGTCCTCTCGCGCACCCGTCGCCTACGCCCTCTCGCATGACTCGCTGTTCGTCCTCCGGACGACCGACGGCGCCGTGCTGGATATCGTCGACGTCGGCGCGCTGGCGGCGAACCACGTGGACCTTCGGCTCGAGATCTTGGAGGAAGGCGCCACGCCGCGGCTTCTCTTCTGGGCGCCGAATCAGAAGTCGCTGACCACCTATTCGATCGCGGACCCGGATCATCCTGCGTTCGAGCGTAGATTCGACATGAGCCGGGGGCTTCGCGATGTGCGTCCCGTTCTCGACGGACGGAGCGTCGTCATCTTGGATGACTCGGCTCTAGCCCGCCTGCTGGACCTCGATCTCGGCGACTTCGTCTTCACCTTCCCCACTCTCGCTCCCTATCCGTATGGCGCGTCCCAGAAGGTCGCGGTGGGAGGCAGGCCGCAGCGACCGTTGATCGGGATCTACGACACCTACCTGAGCCTGCACAGGCTCACCTTCTACGAAATGGGGCCGGAAGGTGTCGCCGCGGTCGGGTTTTTCAACCCGGGTTCGATCTCCTCGATCATGCTCGACACGGCGGGGGCGTTCTTCGTCCTCGGGTTCCAGAACGGGGTCGATCCGAAGACCCAAGACGCCCGGTTCGAGTACCAGGTTCGCTCATTCCCCTGGGGCGACTTGGCTTCGTCGATCGAGACGGCGGGACGCGGGCCCGTCGCGGTCCTCGCCGAGGGGGGCGGTGGTCGCGCGCTCGTCACGCTCGACCGCGCCGGCGTCGATGTCGTGGACTTGAGCGATCCCACGGCGCCCGCCGTCGTCGGACGGGTCGAGGCCGGCATCGGCCGTCCCGGCCTCCTGCTCTACAGCACCGCGACGCTGGCCGCGTCGCGGACCGCGCCGATCGTGTTCGCGGGTGCGGCGGGCAATGCGAGCGTCCTGACGATCGACGTCGGGACGGCCTTGATCCTCTCGCAGGCGGCCGTCGGGCCGGCCATTCCGGTCGCGGTGAGGGCGCGTGAGGGGGCCGGGGCCCGCGAGCTGATCGTTCTGGGAGCACGAGCGCTGTACCCGGATTTCGTCGTTCCCGGCGGGACGGCGGAGCTGACGTTCTTCGACGCGTCGAGCCCGACGTATCCGAGCAAGACCGGACACCTGCTCCGCAACCAACCCCGAACGGTGGACGCGACCGCGACGCTCGATGGCCGCTTCGTGCTCGCTTTCGACGATGACGCGAACTCGCTCGCGCTGGTTCGCGCGGCCGACGGCCGTGTGCTCGACGTGACGGGCCACTTCGAGCCGTGGGGCCACAGCTGGAACTACAGGAAGCCCCAGCTCAAGACGGGGGGGCGGTTCGTCTTGCTCATGGACAACGATTCCTGGACCGAGTTCGAGCTCGAGGGCGACCGGCTCCGGACGGTTCAGACCGGCCGCTTCTTCTGGGAGATGGGGGCCGGAGCCGTGCGCGCCGACGGAGCCGTCGTCGTCGAGGGGTTTGACCCATGGTTTTCGCCTGTGCTCGAGTCCCACCCGATCGACGGGCCTCCCGGCCAGTGCTACGTCCAGTACACCGCGTACGTCGACTTCTCGGGCGACGGGATGCTCGCCGCAGTGACTGGGGATTTCGGAGGGTGGCTGGACCTCGTCGACGTCGCCGACGCCAGCTCGCCCCGTGTGCTGTGGAGCTCCCACAGCAACGTGCACGGCGCCGGCTTCACACAAGGCGGAAGTTCGATATTCACCATCGACAATCATGGAGGCTTCATCTTTTACGGGGAGATCTACGAGGCGCGGAGCGGAGCGATCAAGGGTGTCAGCGCGCCGGTCGATTACTACTATGGCAACGGACTCGGAACGATATCGGAATCGACGGGCGTCTCACGAGCGGTGGTTTGGAAATCGTTTTTCCCGGGGGGGTACGCGACCCTCGTCTTCGACACCGGATCGCCGACGCCGCAGCTCCTGGCGACCGGACCGAAGTATTTCGGGGCCCCCGATTTCGCTCCACGCCCCGGCGGAGGCTGGTACGAGACCCACCGCGAGAACGTGATCGTGATCGGCGAGCCCGATGGCGGCCAGACGTGGCACACGCTGGCCGACACGAGCTACCAGGACAAGCCACGCGCCCTGCGCCAAGGCTTTTTCACGACGGTGGTTAGCGAGACGGACGAACGGTTGCGGAACATCACGCTCTGGCGCGACACCGCACTCAATCGGCCGCCCGAGGCGAGGGCGGGAGCGGATCGTTCGGTCGAATGTGAGGTGCGCGCCGGCACTCCCGTCGGTCTCGACGGCTCCGCGTCGAGCGACCCGGACTCCACCCCCGACACGGCCGACGACATCGCGTCGTATGCGTGGAGCGTGGACGGCGGACCGTCGATCGAAGGACCGACGGCGACGGTGCCGCTCGCGCTCGGAGCGCACGCGGCTTCGCTGACGGTGACCGACGTGCTCGGCGCAGACAGCGTCGACGATCTCGTCGTCAACGTCATCGACACCCTGCCCCCCGTGATCGACCTGCGGCTCGAGCCGATCCTCGTCTCAGGTCTTTGGGCCAACCACTGGGCGCCCCGCGGGAGCGCGAGCGACCGTTGCGACGGGGGACTCGGCGCGCCCGCGGAGCGGCTCACGCTCCCTGCGGGGGCGGCGTCGGCGGTGGTCTCGTTCGCCCGGGCGTCGACGGCATCGATCGAGCTGCGGCTCCGGCACGACGGCGGGCTCGAGGCGAAGCTCGCCGGCCCGGACGAGGCCGCGCTCCGCGCGACCTGGGCGTCGGCGTTCGGCGCCGGCGGCTTCCCGCTGATCGACGGCGGGGAGATCAGGCTCGCCCTCGCGCCGGCGGCGAAGGGAGCGAGCGCGGACCCGATCGCCCGGTACGAGCTGACGGCGGCCGGACGCCTCGCGAGCGCGATCAGCTATGGCGCCGACAGGGACCTCGTCGTGACCGGCTCGGCCATGGACGCATCGGGGCACAGGGCCGACGCGAGCGTTTCGCTGCGCGCCACGATCGCCGATCGGTGCGCGCTGCAGCCGGGAGCGCCGGGCTGCCGCTGATGGCTCCCGCGGGTCCGGGCGTTGACCCCCTCCGGGGAGCGCGTCGCTGCGCGCGACGATCGCGGACCTCTGCGCGCACCTGCCGGGAACGGCGGTGTGCGCTCCCTTGACGTCGCCGACGCTCGGCTTGAGCCGGGCCCGGAGCTCGCCTCGCCGTTGATCCGTGGTAGCTTCCCGCCCGCGTGCGCATCAAGGACCTAGCGAAGCGGGGGCTGTCCGCCGTCGGCATCCGCTCGATGCGCCAGTTCTGGTTTTTCCCTTACCGCGGCGAGCCCACCGATCGGGAGCAGGTCGATCGCGAGTACCGCACCGGCCAGTGGGACAGCCTCAAGACGCTGGCCGAGCTCCCGCGCTACTACGTCATCGCCGGCTACTGCGAGAGGTTCAGGCCGATGCCCGCCGTGTTGGACATCGGCTGCGGGGAGGGCTTCCTCCAGCAGGCGCTGGGACGCTACACGGCCTACGTCGGGCTCGACCTCTCGGGCGAGGCGATCGCCCGCGCGCGGGGCCGCGAGGACGAGCGCACCCGCTTCGTCCAGGGGGACGTCTACGCGTTCACCCCCGACCGGCGCTTCGACGCCGTCGTCTTCAACGAGTCGCTCTTCTACATGCGCGATCCGATCGCGGCGCTGCGCCGGTTCGACGGCGCGCTCGAGCCCGGCGGCGTCTTCATCGTTTCGATCTACGAGATGGGGCTGGAC
>Ga0075418_10004996_pt1 | contig 15044 bp, 7 predicted proteins | sample SoiMetdeltSBSDD2_FD_81776 | JGI IMG/M metagenome (GOLD analysis project Ga0075418, IMG submission 81776) | Bulk soil microbial communities from a Populus tree surrounding site in Tennessee, USA - Soil MetaG P. deltoides SBSDD2 | ecosystem: Environmental > Terrestrial > Soil > Tree plantation...
AGTAGGCTCCACGGCAGAAAACCGTTACCATCCGGTCGACAACTCTTCCATCAGAATTCGAGTCTTATACGATCATGCCATCGCCCCACGCCTCACCGTCGACCTCCACCAGCGTATTCACCGGTAGCCTCACGGATTTGCGTCATGCCTTCCGGCTACTGTGGAAGTCCAAAGGCATCACCGCCACAACTCTTGTCACGCTGGCGCTCGGCATCGGTGCGACGACGGCGATCTTCTCCACCGTCTATTCGCTGATGCTGAAGCCGCTGCCGTATCAGGAGCCGGAACGGATCGTGGAATTGTATTCATCCGCCGCGAAGGCCGGCTTGAACCACATGCCGGCCAACGTCCCTTTCTACCTCGATTATTCGAAGAACGCGACTTCCTACGAACAACTTGCGCTGTGGACGTTCTTTTACGGTCTGGTAGGAGAGAAGGATTCCGTCGTCCGCACCCCCGGCGTCCGGGCAACCGCCGAAATCTTCGAGATTTTGCGGATACAACCCGTGATCGGCACCTTCTTCACAAAAGACCAGAACCGGCCCGGCGCCGACAAAGTCATCCTGCTCACCCAATCCTATTGGCAGACGCAGTACCAGGAGAGTCCGGAAGTGCTGGGGAAGGAAGTGCGGATCGATGATGAAGCGTACAAAGTGATCGGCGTGGCACCGCGAGTGTTGGAGGCGTTCGATGCGCGGATGAAATTCGTGTTGCCGTTGAGCTGGCCTCCAGCGGCGGAGAATCCGCAGGGGCGTTACGGCGTTGGCATCCAGCTGTTTGGACGCCTCAAGCCGGGCGTCACGGCAAGCCAGGCGGATGCCGAGGCCAAGATCATGGAGAAGCGCTACGTCGATGCCGGACCACCACCGTTGAAAGCTTTTGTGGAGCGCTCTGGCATGACGATGAACGTCGGCGGGGTGCAGGAACAGCGGGTGCAGCCGGTGCGATCGACGCTGCTGATGCTGCAGGGCGGCGTCGCGTTCGTACTGCTGATCGGTTGTTTCAACGTTGCGAATCTTTTGCTCGTACGTGCGAACGCCCGTCAGTCGGAGCTGGCGATTCGATCCGCGCTTGGGGCGGCGCGCGCGACGATTGCGCGACAGTTCCTGCTGGAAAGCCTGCTTCTCACTTCACTTGGCGCAGCGTTGGGGCTGGGAGTGGCTTGGGGTGCGCTGCGGGTGACCAATTACTACCTCGCGAGGATGCTGCCCCAGTCGCTTCCTGCGACGCTCGACTGGCGCGTGCTCGGATTTGCCGTGGCGCTCGCACTCGCGATCGGTGTGCTCATCGGCTTGATCCCGATCTTTCACCTCCTTCGCACGAATCTCGCCGAAGTGATCCAGAGCAACTCGCGGAGTGCGTCGTCGAGCCGTGGCGTGCGCGCGCTGAGCGGCGTACTTGTCGTTGCCCAGGTCGCCGTGGCGTTGATGCTCCTGACCGGCGCCGGCCTGCTGATTCGAAGCTTCGCCCAGGCGTTGCGCGTGGATACCGGACTCGAACCCTCGAATGTGGTGACTGCGCGCATCGCATTGACTCGTGAACATCGCGCCAGCGACGACGCCGCTAACAAGATTCGCGAACGCCTGTTGCAGGCGATGCGAGAGATTCCAGGGGTGACCTCGGTTGCGCTTTCCTTTTCCACGCCGTTCCAGGGCGGACTGCCAATCAACGCTTTCGCCCTGGAGAAGGATACGCTGCCGCCTGGCGCGCCGCAGCCTGGGGCCTACCGGGTAATCGTGACGCCAGGGTACCTCGAAACGCTCGGGCTGAAATTGGTGGAGGGTCGCTTCTATCAAGAAGCGGATATGACTCCTGGCCGGCGCTTGTTCGTGGTCGATCAGAGCTTCGCGCGGAAGTTCTTCCCCAATGGCTCCGCCGTTGGTGGACATTTTGCGTTTGGTGGTCGGCCGGAAAAACCTGAAGACTGGCCAACCATCATCGGCGTCCTGAAAGACGTGCCGCACAACGGGGTTGAGGAGAAGAGCGGAAATCCTTTCATCTATCAAATCATGCAAGGAGGGCGACCGGGCGGACTGACCCTGTTCCTGCGGACAACCAGACCGGCGGGTGAGGTGGTGTCGGCCTTGCGTAACCAGGTGCGCGCCATCGATCCCACGCTTCCACTTTTCGAAGCCGGCCCCCTCGACGAGGCGGTGGACTCTTCGTTCGACAACCGTCGTGCTGTGATGCTGCTGCTCGCGGCGTTTGCCGGTCTTGCGCTGTTTTTGTCGGCCCTCGGCATCTACGGGGTGCTTGCCTACGATGTGTCACAGCGAACGCGTGAGATTGGCGTGCGGAGCGCCATCGGTGCATCACGAGGGCAGATTGCCACTCTGATCCTGCGACAGGGGTTGTGGAAAGGAGGCATTGGCGTCGCGATTGGTTTGATTGGCGCCGCGCTTCTCAGCAGGTCGATGACGACTCTGCTCTTCAACGTGCGGCCAACAGAGCCCTCTGTGTATGCGGCAGTGTCGTTCGTGCTGATCGCCGTCGCGATTCTCGCGAGCTATCTGCCGGCCCGTCGCGCAGCGCGGATTGATCCGCTGATTGCGTTGCGTGAGGAGTGACGCGGCAACGGTTTCCGCGCGCGAGGCCTTCTGCGGCGCCGGCGGCACATCATCCTTCCCGTAGTGCGTTCGCCGGGTCGAGTTTCGTCGCCCGGCGCGCCGGGACAAAACTCGCGAACGCCGCGCTTGCGGCGAGTACAAGCGGAACCGCGCTGAACGTCACAGGGTCGAGCAGCCCAATGCCAAACAGCTGCCCCTGAATGAATCGGCCGAGCGCAATCGCCGCACCGAGCCCAACGATGACTCCAATTGCGGAAAGGACAAGCGCCCGGCTGACGATCATCCGCAGCACATCACGGGGCAGGGCACCGAGGGCAAGACGAATGCTGATCTCGCGGCCACGCTGCGTCACGGCATAGCTCATCACCCCAAACACACCGATCGTCGCCAACACGAGGCCGACGCCGGCAAACACCGCCAGCAGGCTGGTGTAGAAGCGCGGCCGCCGCAGCGAGCGGGCGACCAGCTGGCCCATCGGTGTAATGTCGGCAACCGCGAGTTCCGCGTCGAGAGCGCGGAACTCGGCGCGAATCGCCGACGTGAGTGTGGACGGATCGGCATTTGTACGGACCACCATCCTGATTGATCGGATCGTCCGCTGCGCAAACGGCACGAAGACCATCGGAGCGACAGGTTCCGCCGCGCTTCTCTGCAGAACGTCGGCGACGACGCCCACGACCTCACGCGAAACGCCATTGGTGTTGATCCGTCGACCAATCGGATTGTCGCCGGCGAACCACCGACGCACCGCGGCCTCGTTGACGATCGCGACGCGCGGCGCAGCCGTGTCGTCCGCGCCACTGAACTGACGGCCCTGCATGAGCATCGCGCCGATCGCTCGAAGGTAGTCCGGGGTCGTGCTGGCCAACGCGATCTCGGCATTCACGTTCGGCGGCGGAGGGGGTGCGCCCTCGACGGCGAACCCGACCATCGCGCCGCGGCCGCTCAGTGGCAGCACACTCGTGGCGCCCACGTTCGTGACGCCTGGTAATGCGCGCAAACGCTGCTCGAATTCAGAGACGCGAATCCGGGTCGGCTCATCCGCTTTGTACTTTTCACCCTGGAGTACGACTCGGAACGAAAGCGCTTGCTCAGTCCGGAACCCCGGATCCACGCGTGTCAGCTGGATAAAGCTCCTGACCAGAAGTCCGGCACCGGTCAGCAACACGACCGCGAGCGCGATCTCGACGACGACCAGCGCCGATCGCATCCGCTGTCCACCCACACTCGTGGCGCCGCGCGTGGTTTCGCGCAAGGCGCTCTGCATGCCCGCGCCGGTGAACTGGAAGGCAGGCAATATCCCAAAGCCGAGACTCGTCGCGATCGCGATCGCAAAGGTGAAGATGACGACGGCGCCGTTGACGGTGACGTTCTCCACCCGGGGAATGTCCGCGGGTTGCGCCGCCAGAAGCACGCGAGTGGCGGCAAACGCGATCGCCAGACCGAGCAGTGCCCCTGCTGTCCCGAGGACAACGGCTTCGGTCAGCAATTGGCGGAGCAGCCGAACGCGACCGGCGCCGAGGGCGGAACGAACCGCGAGTTCGGTCTGTCGAGCCGAGGCGCGCGCCAGAAGCAAGTTGGCGACGTTCGCGCAGGCCACGAGCAAAACAAAGCCAACGGCACCCAGGAGCAGAAGGAGGGGTGTTCGGACGTCGCCGACGACCACGTCCGTGAGCGACGTGGCGTTGAACGTCAACGTGTCGTTGGTGTTACGGAAAGCCGACTGCAACTGGCTCCCGATTCGCCGCAGATCGTTGTCGACCTCGGCAAGTCCCAGGCCCGGTCTCGCACGACCGATGACCGTCAGGAACTCACCGCGTCTCCCCTTCGCCGTCGCGGCGCTGAATGTGTCGTTGTACAGGAGCGGCGTATAGACGTCGGCAACGTCTAACATCCGGGTGCCTCGTGCGAGCACCCCGACGATTTCGACCGGCGTCCCGGCGATCCGGACCGTGCGCCCGAGGACGTGATGATCGCCGCCGAATTGTCGTTGCCAGAACCCGTAATCGAGCACCGCGACGCCGTCGTGCCCGGGTTGATTGTCGCCCGGTAACAGACCTCGGCCGAGCGCCAGCTGCAGACCCAGCAAGTCGAACAGACGATCGCTCACGCTGGTCCCACGTACTTCTCGCGGCTCGCCGGCGCCGAGCATCGTGTAAACGCCGCCGGAGAACGCCTCGACCTGATCGAACACTCGCGTTTGTTCGCGCACGCTCATGAAATCAGGTGGCGACAGCGAGTACGGCGTGCCGTCGGGATAGAGGGTCGTGACGCGATACAACCGTGGCGCGTCACGGTATGGCAGCGGCGCGAGCAGGACGGCCTGGACGACGCTGAAGATCGCGCTGTTGGCGCCAATACCGAGCGCCAGCGTGGTCAGTGCGACGATGGTGAAGCCGGGCGTGCGGCGCAACATGCGCCACGCGTAGGCCACATCCTGCCGCAGCTCTGCCAGATATTCGATCCGCGCCATCCGACGCTCCCTTCGTTCGCTGATTACGACGCACTGTTGTCGCGGGCTGTCGTAGTCGCCGAAACGGCGTAACGCCAGCGCTCGCGCGCGCTCGGGCGGAACGCCTTCGTTGATGAGTTCACGCGTCCGCATCTCGAGATGGAACGGGAGCTCGGCGTCGACATCCGCCTTCGGCTCGGGACCGAAGAGCCGCCGGAAGCGCGACCATCCCGGCATCGACCATTCTCCTGCAGCGCGGGCGCATCGAGCGCGGTGAATATCGCAGTTGCGTAGCGCCGCCAGTTGTCGGCCTCGATCTTGAGTCGGGCGCGGCCGCGGGTCGATTCAACCCGCGTATCGTCGGCTGATCGAGTCACCCGTCGGATCGAAACGCGTCGACCGGATTGATGCGGCTCGCACGCCACGCAGGTGCGGCAGCCGCGACGGTCGCCGTAAGCAGAATCACCAGGGGTACACTCGCGAAAGTCAGCGGGTCGAGCGGATCGACGCCAAAGAGAAACGCTGAGATCAGCCGTCCTGAGAAACCGGCGAGGACAATCCCGACGATCGCTCCGGTTGCGATCATCCGCCCGGCATCGCGGAAGACCATCCACATCACTCGCGCGCTGGTTGCGCCAAGCGCGATACGCACGCCAATCTCGCGATGCCGCTGCTGGACGGTATAGGCGAGCACGCCGAACACGCCAACCATTGCCAGCGCGAGCGCAATGATGGCGAACGTCCCGACCATTTGTGCTCTGAAGCGATAACCGGCGGTCGACTCAATCGAGAGCGTGTCCAGCGTGCGGTCGCGACGCACCGGCACGTCAGGATCGATCCGAGCGACGACGCGTCGCACGAGCGGCGTCAACGATTGCGCGTCGCCGGCCGACGGCTGCACCACCATGTAGACGTCGCCGGTCGGAAACTGCGCCAGCGGCGCGTACACCTGGACCAACTCCTCCGCTGCATCCGGCTGTCCGCTGGTTTGCCGCACCACGCCGACAATCTCGCGAGTCTGTGTCGGTCCGTCAACCGGCGCTGTCAGGGAAAGACGAGCACCGATCGGATGACGGTCCTTGAAATACCGACGCACGAATGCCTCGTTGACGAGACACACGGGGACGCTGCGCAGCGTGTCGCGCTCGTTGAACCCGCGGCCGCTGACGATCGGGAGATCCAGCGTTGTGAAATAGCCGGGATCCGCGGTCGTATACTCCGCGCTGGGCCGATCGCCTCCGTCGACATGCGGATCGCCGGTGATCTCGAACCTCCATCGACCGAGCTCGCTTGTACCGTACGGCAGACTCGACGCCCAGCCGACGCGGCGCACCTCGGGCAACGCGCCGACCTCGCGACTCACCGCCTGGTAGAACTGGTTGATTGCTTCGTCGCTGGGATAGCGTGAGTTCCTCCCTGTTCCGACGCTGAAGTCGAGCGTCAGGACCGAATCGCTGGCTGAGCGATACCCGGTGTCGTGGCTGACAAGCGTCAGCACTGTTTGCAGCAGCAAGCCGGCGCCCGACAGCAGCAGCACCGCAGCGGCCACTTCCGCCGCGACGAGCAGACTGCGAAGGCGACGGCCCGTTCCCGTCACCGAACGACTGTCCGAAGACATCACTGTCACGAGCGAGGTTCTCGTCGCCTGCCATGCCGGCCCCACACCGAACACCACGCCAACGATTAGCATCGCGGCTAGGCCAAACAACACCACCCGCGTGTCGAATGCGGGGATTACCGCCGCCGGCAACAGCCCCGCTGGAATCAGCGCCGGCGCGACCCTCAGGATCACGGCACCGGCGCCCAGGCCCAGCGCCCCGCCGAAGGTTGCGAGCACGAGACTCTCGGTGAGAAGTTGGCGAACGATGCGGCGGCTCTCAGCGCCGAGTGCGGACCGTACGGCGATCTCGCGCGCACGCGACGTCGCCCGGGCCAGCAGCAGGTTGGCGACGTTCGCGCAACAGAGGAGCAGCACAAACGCCACCACGCCAAGCAGGAAGATTGATGTTGACCGCAAATCCCTTCCGACGATGCCGGCTCGAATCGGTTCGACGACGACCCCCATTCCGTTCGCCTCGGGATACTGGCGCGCGAGACGCTCGGCGATCACGCCAAGCTCGGCCTGCGCCTGCGCGATTGTCACACCCGACTTCAGACGCGCGACGACTTCGAAAGCACGCATCGCGCGCAGGGCGGGAACATCCGGAAAGGGCGGCGACAGTGTCCAGATCTCAGCCGGACGGGAGAATTGGACGGCGTCAGCGACCACGCCGACGACTGTATAGGGCTGGCCGTTCAACCGCACGGCTCGGCCAACGATTGATGGATCTCCGCCGAATCGCCGGCGCCAGACCGATTCGCCGAGCAGCACGACTCGCGGCGACGGACCGTCGTCTTCGGGTTTGAACGTGCGGCCGACGACGGGAACCACTTTGAGGACGTCGAAGAAATTTGCGCTGGTGCTCTGACGCTCGGCCGTTTCAATCGAGCCGTCAGGCGCCGTCAGCAGCGGTCCGCCACCCATGCCGCGCTGGACGTAGGCGATGCCGTCGAACGACTCGCTCTGCGCGATCCAATCGCGCATATTGAGCGGCGAGACGCCGGTCCTCGACGCCGTCAGCGTGCGTTCCCACAGCATCACGAGCCGCTCGGCCTGGCCAAACGGCAGCGGGCGCATCAACGCAGCATCGGCCAGGGCAAAAATGGCACTGTTGATGCCGACGCCGAGCGCGATGGTAAGCGCCGCCACCAGTGTGAATCCCGGAGCTGCGATTAGATGTCGTACTGCCAGGCGCACGTCACTGCGCATTTCCTCGAGCCATTTGGTGAGCCGCATCGGGAAACCTCTCCTGAAAGCAAGCGGGACTACGCCGCGTCGGACCTGCGCGCATTCCCTGAGACGGGACGAACCGGCGATTAGTTTGCCTCGTACGATCGGTTCGTCACCATGTTCATCCCATCGTCGTTGCGGGGACAAGATTCACTGATACCGTACGCGTGGGATGGACGACGGCTCCGCCGGGACGAGCGTTGACCCTCGAGAGATACGCGACTTCTGGCCACGACTGCTCGTGAGCCCGATCCTCGGAGCTCTCGCGGTCAACGTGTCGGGGTTGATCGACCACTCGCGCCACTCGACGGCCGGCTTGATTGCATCCTATGGGTGGTTTTCGGCGGTTGCATTTCTGATTTGGGAAGGCAATCGAACGCTGTACTTCCTCCTCCCCCGTCGCGAGGACTGGCTGCTGCGACCCTGGAGACGGCTGGGGGTCCTGCTGGCGCTCATCACCGTGTTCACCATCCCATTCGCCACCGCGACGCTGTGGGGATGGCGGAAACTCACCGGCGACATCGGCACGCGCCAGTACGCGCTGGCAACCGCGCTCTTCGCCGTCGTCGCACTCGTCGTCGCTATTACCCATGTCTACGAGACCGTCTTCCTGCTGAAGGATTGGGAAAGCGATCGCATGCGCAGCGCGCGGCTGGAACACGCGCGGCTGCAGGTGGAACTCGAAAGCCTCGGTCGCGAGGTCGATCCGCACTTTCTCTTCAACAATCTCAACGCGCTCGCGCACCTCGTCGACGAACGCAGCGACGCCGCCCCAGGGTTTATCCGGACACTGAGCGCGACGTATCGATACGTCCTCGATTGCCGCACCCGGGCACTGGTGCGTCTCTCCGAGGAGCTGGAAGCTCTCGAGCGGCATCGCATACTGGCCGAGATCCGGTACGGCAGTGGATTTCATCTCGACGTGCAGGTTCAATCAGCAGAGACACATCGGCTGCTGCTTCCGCCCGTGTCCTTGGGAGAGCTCTTTCAGAACGCGCTGAAGCACAATACCATCACCAGCGACCAGCTATTGCGCATCCAGGTGCGACTCGAAGGCGCGACACTGATTGTCGAGAACAATCTCCGGTCTGGACCGAAGGCGAGCCGTGCGACCGGAATCGGTTTGATCAATCTGCGCGAGCGGTTTCGCATCGCGACGGGCCGGACCATCGTATGGGGAATCGAACAGGATCGATTCATCGTGCGGTTGCCGCTCGTCAGCAACTCGAGGCCGGAAGCCATCGAGACGCTCGGCGCGCCAGCCCCGATACTGTAACCGCTAGGCCACGGATGCCCTGATCGATTACGATCGAGATCGCCAACGAGGTCTCATGAAGAGACGGCTGACCTGGACACTCGTCGCGATCCTCGGCGCTCTCAGCGCCGCCACGACAGTGTATGGCCAGCGCATCTGGGCCGGTTTCTACGGCCGCACGCCACCGAAGTTTCCCACGGCCACAACCTTCGATGGCAACTTTCACTTCTGCCGTGCCATGTTCTCGAGCGACCATCGCGAGAAACAGGGCTGGGGCACCGACTATCCCGGGGCCGATATCAATCTCAGCGTCCGACTCTCCGAATTGACGAAGATACGCGTCACGCTGACGCACGATGGTGAAGGCGAAGGAGCAGTGCCGGACACCGTCGTCGTCCGGTTGACCGACGATGCGCTGTTTCAATGCCCGTTCGTTCTGATGGAGGATGCTGGGACGGCGCGTTTCAGTGAGACAGAAGTAGAGAGACTTCGCGCCTACCTCCTCAAGGGTGGCTTTCTATTTGTGTCGGACTATCACGGCATCCCGGCAAAGGAACAGTTCGACGAAGAGATTAGTCGCGTGTTGCCTCCGGATCGGTATCCCAGCATCGATCTGACACCACCGAACCACGATCACCCCCTTTGGCACACGATGTTCACGGTGTCGCACTTGCCGCAGATGGCCTCGATCCAGACCTGGCGTCGAACCGGCAGCACGATCGAGCGCTGGAACACCGAGGCGGCTCCGCCCGATGCGCGCGGGATCGCGGACGCGCACGGGCGACTCATGGTGCTGATGGTGCACAACTCCGACATTCCCGATCCCTGGGAACGCGAAGGCGAGGACACCGATTACTTTTATCGCTTCTCGCCGGACGCTTACGCGGTCGGAATCGACATCGTGCTATACGCGATGACTCACTGATCGAACCCTGTCACCTGACAACGAGCACGAGCTGTTCTCGGACCGCAAAGCCGTCGCGGCCGTATGCGGTCAGCTGGTACGTCGTCGTGCGTGGCGGTCGAACGCGGACGCACGTCAGTGAACTCGCGGGATTGACCTCGCCGACGCCGGGGTCAACGCGCGCATGTAAGGCGCCGCTGACGGCGTAGCAGAGCGCCGTCGCTCGTCCAGTGACAATCGAGCCAGGACGGGGCGTGAAAATGCGGATGTTCGCCCGGTCCGCGACCGACACAGACTGCGGAACATCTCCCCCGCCAACACGTACGAGGACGGTTTGCCGCACACGTTCCCCATTGTCAGATTGCGCGGTCAGCGTGTAGGTAGTCGTTTCGAATGGTCTCGTCTGCACACAATCTGATTGGAGAGCGCCGACCTCTCCAACATCAGGATCGATACGGGCACGAGTACCGTTCGCGACTTCGTAGCACAGGCCCAGCGACTCGCCCGGAGCAACATGGTCGGGGAAAGCGGAAAACCGCAATACTTGGGGGCGTGATGCCGGTCGCGCCGACTCAGACGGGGGTGCGACGCTTACCTCAGTTTCTGCGGTCGCCTTCTGCGGCACGGATCGGATATTCGCGACCTTCCACGATGGCCACGAGAATCCCGCGTGCGCGGCCCAATATGCGAAACCTCCCAGGGCGACAAACAGTAGAGCCGTCACCGGTACCACCGCGGATCTCTTCCTGGCGGTAACCTGAATTGGCGGACGGCTGTCGTCGCGCAGCGGTAGCGAATGGACCACCAGCCGATCGTCGGGCTGAGTCGGCGCCGCCTCGCGAACTTCAAGTGGTACACGCGGCACTGATACCGGCGGCAGTACGAAACTAAGATTCCGCCGGCTCGCCGCGGTCGCGTCATTGTCATCCATCGTCTCGCGCAACTTGAGCGCCTGACCCAGTAACGTGCGCGCAGCGGCAGCCTCACCGAGGCAAAGGGCTCGAGTGCCGATTTGATGAAGCGTCCAGGCCTCGGCCGATCGATCTGCCATGGACTTTGCCGCAGTGAGGCACCGTTCAAGCGTGATCGCCCACGCGCCCCAGCGCGCGCCAACGACCAGCGCGCACTCGAGAAGCTGTCCGAGTCGAAGAGCCTCTCCCCAGCGACGCATCTCAATCGCGTGCTGCTGCACGCGCACTAGCGCTTCGCCGTCGTCCAGCAGTGTGTCCTGACTGCGGCGGTAGCGTTCGGCCCACGCGGTGAAGTAGGTGATCGCGCGATTGACCCACGGGTTCAAGTCTTCGGTTTGACGAAGCCGATCGCCAACACCATGCGCGAGGCGGTAGCGCGATTCGCTCCGAACGACAAGGTCCCGCTGAGCAAGCGTCGCTATCGATGGCTCGAGGTCGGTCACTTCCGCCAGCCCTGACAGGTGATGAACCTGTAGCGGCACACCCGGAAGTGCCGCCATCGCCAACAACACGCGTCGCTGCTTCTCGTCGAGGGACGCCATCACTTCCGTGAGGAGGTGCTCCGGCGCGAGATCGCGCGCCAGGTCCTCGACCGGGACTCCCTGGTCGCGAATGATGGCTGCGGCCTGACGAACTCGAAGCGGGTGCCCTTCAAGAGTTGCACACAGCGTCGCTGCCGCCGATCGTTCGGCAACGCTCAAGGTACGCCGGATTTCGCGTTCCAGCAGATGCGCCGCGTCGCTGGTCGGCAATCCTCGGAGAACGACCGTACGGACCTCGTTCACCAGGGGCTGCTCTCGCGTGACGATTGCAAAGGCCGATCGCGGGACGAGGCCGAGCAACTGTTCCAACTCGTGCTGCGCGAGATCCACATCGTCCAGAAGGATCAGCGCTTGCACGTCCTGAAGGGCGCGCCGAATCTCCGGTTCGGTGGGTTTGCAGACGTCACTTGTCTCGTAGAACGCTTCGAAGATGCGCTGTCGCAGATCCGCGGACGGCTGATGCCGCGCTCCCAGATAGACAACACCGTCGACAAAGGCGGCGGCTCCCGAATGATGCGCGAGTTGCCGCAGGAAGGCCGTTTTGCCGACACCCGGATCGCCGCTCACCGCAATGGAAAGGCCTATATCCACCGCCGACAGGGCGGCGGTCAATTCTTCGTGGCGATCCAATAGGCCGCGAGCCGTCCCCGGAGTAAGGAGAATCGGCCTGGGTCGTGGACGAATGCAGCTACGTTCGCCTGACGTTTGTTCGATGACCCCGCCGCACGGTTCGCCGATGTGGAGGATGTAACGGCCGACAGCTACCTGCCCGCCGATCGAGCCGTACAGAGAGGGCCCATGCGAGTCAGCGTTCGTGTCGCGGGCAGGAACGTCCGACTCGTGATCAAGCGGGTCTAGATTCAGCTTGATGACCATGCGCCCGATTGAAAGTGGAACGTACGAGTCAGATCATACGATTATTGCGCACATAACCGAACTTTTTTGCACACGATCCGTCTTTTCGCTAAGCGATCATCCCGGCTTTCCCCCAAGATCGCTCATCTCGGATGGTGACAACTAACGCGGAACCAGATAAGGCCCGCCGCGGTGCGACGTTTGTCGATAACGCCGTTCGGGACGCCCTCTACGCATTCCGTGGATTCAAGCGCGCCCCGCTGGTCAGCCTCACCATCGTGACAACGGTGGCTCTCGGGCTTGGCCTCGTCACCGTGGCGTTCTCGCTGCTCAGTATGTTCCTGTTTCACGTCGATCAGGTCCCGGACGTGGAGGAGATGTATGCAGTTGAACGGCCGCGAACCTCGGATGGCGAGCGCCCGTCTTTCACGCGCGCCGAGTTCGACGCCCTCCGTCGCGAGACGGATGTCTTCACCGACGCGTTTGCGCAAGTATCTGACGTCGGCAGTCGCGTCGATGGCCTCAAGATCTCCGGCACATTCGTCACCGGAAATTTCTTTCAGGTGCTTGGCGTTCATGCCGCGAAGGGGCGCACGCTGATCCCGGGTGACGACGAGCCAGCGGCCGCACGTGCGGTCGTCGTGCTCAGCCACCGCGGATGGGATCGGCTGTTTGGGCGCGACCCGGCCGTTCTGAGTCGCACCCTGCTGGTTAGCGGAGTCACACTCGAGATCGTAGGCGTCATGCCGGATGGATTTCGTGGCTTGTCCGCGGGCCCACCAGACGATTATTGGGCGCCGCTCTCGATGCTCGGAGAAGTCCAGCCGAAGCATCGCGGTCGCGAAACGACGATCGCCGTCGACATCATTGGACGCCTGAAGCCAGGCCTGCCGCGGCAGACAGCACTCGCGGGACTTGGGGTCTGGGCTGCACGCCAGTCGAATCGCAGCGAGATCGAGCCTCGCACGTCAACGATCACCCTCGTCCCGAAGTGGGGAACCGTCGACCAGCCTCGTGAAGCGGTGATCGTCACCGCGCCACTCTTTTTTGCGTTCGGTCTCATCCTGCTCATTGGTTGCGGCAACGTCGCGAACCTTCTCCTCGCCAGAGGCGTCGCGCGTCAGCGAGAGATCGGTATCCGCCTCTCTCTTGGTGCCACGCGTCGCCGCGTTGTCGGTCAGTTAATGACGGAGAGCCTACTATTGGCACTCGTCGCCGCCGCGGCCGGGTTCGCGCTCTCGCGCCTGGTGCTCGACGCGATTGTCAACGCGATGGTAGCCAGCATGCCGCCGGATATCGGCGACATCCGGTTGCTGGTGCCCGACGCAGATTGGCGCGTGCTGCTGTTTCTCCTGGCCGGGGCCGGCATCTCGACGATTGCATTCGCCCTCATTCCCGCCTTGCATTCGACTCGCGTGGAACCATTAAGGACGATGCGTGGCGAGGCGTTCGGGGACGCACGGCCGGGGCGAGCGCGGAATGTTCTTATCGGCGTCCAGGTCGCGGCGTCAGTGTTGCTGCTGATCTCCGCAGCCGTGTTCCTGAGAAGTGCCCTGACGGCAACCATCGACGATCCCGGCATGCGGATCTCCGACACGGTCATCATCCCGATTTTGAACGAGCAGAACCGCAAGGCAGTGCTGCATGCGGTGACGAGCGATCCGGCGGTCGGCGAGGTCGCCGCCTCATGGCCGAGCGGAATGGACGGGCCAGAGTCACCATCGGCACTCGCAGCAACCGATGGGGCAAAAACAACCGTCGCCTACAAGTTCGTCTCGCCGGAGTACTTCAACGTGCTCGACATCGCGATCGTGCGCGGCCGACCGTTCACGGCAGCCGAGCGCGCGCCGAATCTGTCACTTGCCGTCGTGTCCGAAACGACCGCGCGTGCACTGTGGTCGAGTGCTGATGCAGTCGGCCAGGTGATTCATCTCGATGCAGAGTCCAAAGGTAGTGAGCCCGGTCACAGGGACGAACCGCGACTCGCGTCGCGAACCTTTACGGTGATCGGTGTCGCGCGGGACGTCGCTGGATTCCGGATCGCACCGTTTGCAAAAGCGATCGTCTACGTACCGGCGAGCGCGGAGATGCCGCACACGTCGCTCATCGCGCGCGTCCACGGTGATCCGGAACTCGCGCGACAGTCGATCCTGAATACTCTGACCACGATCGACGCCAACAGTCAGGTAGCAACCATGCTGTGGGTGACCAGGATGGAAGATTATTTCCTGCAGCTCGGATTCTGGTTCACGTCCGTCCTTGGCGCGCTTGCCCTCGTGCTCACGTTGTCCGGGCTGTTCGGCGTGCTGTCGTATCTCGTCGAGCAGCGCACGAAAGAGATCGGCGTGCGCATGGCGCTTGGTGCTACGGCGAAAGATGTGAGGTGCCTCATTCTGGCACAAACGACTGAACCCGTCGGCCTGGGTCTCCTGGTCGGCGGCAGTTCGGCGGCCGGATTAGCGGCATTGCTGCTCGCGACACCGGCCGCCGCCGGTATTGGTGCGATCGTTCGCGTCCTCGATCCAGTGGCCTACATCGTCAGTCTGGTCGTCATCATCGCGGCTTGCCTGATGGCGGCATTGATTCCCGCCACCCGCGCCGCTCGTTTCGACCCCACACTGACGCTTCGCCAGGAATAGTTCGAGAACTACGGGTGTATCGGGCGAAG
>Ga0075418_10004997_pt1 | contig 15043 bp, 13 predicted proteins | sample SoiMetdeltSBSDD2_FD_81776 | JGI IMG/M metagenome (GOLD analysis project Ga0075418, IMG submission 81776) | Bulk soil microbial communities from a Populus tree surrounding site in Tennessee, USA - Soil MetaG P. deltoides SBSDD2 | ecosystem: Environmental > Terrestrial > Soil > Tree plantation...
CCGTCCAGTTGGACGTCGCCGGATCGTACATTTCAAGGACCGCGGTCATTTCACTCGTGAAGCCGGCACCGAGACGACCGCCCGCCACGTAAATGCGGCCATCGATTGCGGTTGCGGCCAGATGGTTCCGGCCAGTGGGTAAGTTGGGCAGAGTCGTCCATTGATTACTGATCACGTTGTAAACGGCAAAGTCCTGACCTCGCGGCGGTCGCCCGCCAGCCACGTAGATCAAGTCGCCAATCACCGCTGCGGCGCCGGCGCTGCGCGCCGTGGGCATCGGTGCTCGCGCCGTCCAGTTTGTCGTTGCCGGATTATACTCGAAGATGATGTCGACAAAAGCTTCGTCGCCCGAGGCGTTGGTTTGTCCACCGATTATGTAGAGGCGCCCGTTGGCTACCGCTGGCATCGCGTGATTCAGTGGGATGGGGAGTGGAGTTGTTAACGACCAGCGGTTTTGCGCCGAGTCGTAAACTTGAACCGTACGTGTAGTCACGCGCGATGAGGGGTATCCGCCCATGACGTAAATGTTTCCGTCGAGTTCGGCGACCGACATTTCCGAGTTCGCCTCCAGCAAGTTACTGCGCGTGCTCCACCGGCTGATCGAGCGATAGAATTGACTCGCGTTGGTCGGCGAGAGACTGAACGGACTTGTCGCTTCGAGCACATCTCGCCAAAACGGCAAGAAAGTGCTGGATTGCAGCGTGCCGCCGCCAGTCCACGAAACGGTCAGATTGGTTGGGTTCCCTGCAATACTGATACGGCCTGTGGCTTGTCCGAATGCGAGGTGAGTGGACACTGCTGGGAAGCCAACGACAGCCGCGAGGCAGACGCGAGTAAACTGTGACATCCCATCCCGCACCAGACGATCAGTGTAGGGGAAGCGGGGAACTCAGCAACGGAACAAATCGTTTCTCGGTCGGACGATACTCACCTGGTTACCTGGCCCCGGTGTGTTCGAAATTCAAGACGCCTGCTGAAAAGCCGGCGCTCCCAGGCGTTCTTGCCGCAATCGCTCATCGCAGCATTGCGAATGATTTCGTTCCTTTCACGCAACGTGATGAGCCGCGCGACATAAAACGCCTGGGCGACTTTCGTAGCCGCTGCAACGTACTGGGCGTGACTATACCATGTGCCTCCCCCGGCCGGGCCTGGGCAGGGCGCAAGTTGATCGATGCTGCAGCCACGGCTATTAACGACAGCCCCGGCAGGCGTGTTCGGACACGCGTCGCGATCATCAACGATACCGTCACCGTCGGAATCCTGCACACTTGATGCTTTGAAGTCGCCGCGAGTAATCGGTAAGAAGAAAAGCCGAGTGGTTGCGAAACTGTTGCAGTTGCCGCCGATACTCGTGATGAACGAAATTTCATCGAAACTCGACACGCCGTCGCCAGTATCCCGAATGTAGACATTGGCGCGCTGATCGCCATCGACTGGCGAAGTATCGGTGCGCTTCACGTTAAGGCACCAACAGTCCCGTCCTTCGGCAGGCGGCACTACTTCAACAATCGGGCCTGTGATCCCCCCGAGAAGCTTCACGTGTCCTAACGCTCCGTTCGCATTCGCACCCGAAACGCTGAGGTTATAGCCCCCAGGGCCCGTGCTCCCATGGCCGGAGATTACGTTCGAAGTCGATGTTTCAGCGGAGTTTGCGAGCTGCGAAAACATCAGGAAATGTGTAAAGGCTGCCGATGCCAGGACGCGGAGTTTCGAGAGTGCCATTCGTGTTCCTTCCAGGCGTGCCTTTAGCAGTCCGCGAGCCATGTGTCAAAGTCAGACCGTCACTGTAGCTCTTGGTTGTTGACCCAACAGGGTCACCCCCCCAACTTCAAAGATAATATGCAACTCGCTCAGAGCATGATTACCGATTTGCGCCGGATTGTTGGCGAGAAGAACGTGCTCACGAGCGCTGAGGATTTAATTCCATATTCGTTCGATGGCACCGCGGCCCTCCAGCAGATGCCGGGTTGCGTGGTGTTTGCGGAATCGACCGGGCATATCAGCGAGATTCTTAAGCTGGCGAATGCGTCGCGGACGCCGGTGGTTACTCGCGGTTCCGGCACGGGACTCAGCGGTGGGAGTCTGCCTTCGGCGAATTGCATCGTGCTCGGCACGGTGAAGATGGACCGAATCCTGGAAGTGGACCGCGCGAACCTCACGATGCTGGTGGAGCCTGGTGTCACGACAATCCAGATTGCCGATACGGCTGCGGCAAGCGGTTTGTTTTATCCGCCCGATCCAGGGTCAATGAAGATTTCGACTATCGGCGGAAACGTAGCGGAGAACTCCGGTGGGTTGCGCGGGCTGAAGTACGGCGTGACACGAAATTACGTGATGGGCCTGGAGGTGGTCCTGCCTAATGGCGAGATACTGTGGACCGGCAACAAGTGCGTGAAGGACGTGGCGGGATATTCCATGCGCGACCTCTTCATCGGCTCCGAGGGAACGTTGGGAGTGATCACAAAAGTGTTGCTGCGACTCATCCCGAAGCCGGCGGCCAAAAGGACGATGGTCGCGACCTTCGACCAGATGGACAAAGCGGCCCAGACCGTGTCGGCGATTATTGCCGCGCAAATTATCCCGTGCACACTGGAGTTTCTTGATCGCACGACGATTCATTGCGTCGAGGATTATGCCAAAGTGGGCCTGCCGTTGAATTGCGAGGCGCTGTTGCTGATGGAGACGGATGGGCATCCAGCCGTCGTGGCCGATGAAGCAGCACAGATGGAACGCATCGCGCGCGAAAATGGTTGCATGGAAGTGCGCGTGGCCAAAGACGAGACTGAAGCGACGGGGCTTGCGACGGCTCGGCGTTCGGCATTCGCAGCGCTTGCGCGCGTGGCGCCCACGACCATCCTCGAGGATGCGACCGTGCCGCGAAGCGAGCTTGCACGAATGATTCGCTTCGTCGAGGACATCGCAAAGAAATACAAGCTGCGCATCGGCACCTTCGGGCACATGGGGGACGGAAATCTTCACCCAACATTTTTGACGGACGAACGGAACAAGGAAGAGATGCACCGGGTGGAGGAAGCATTTAAAGAGATTTTCGCCGAAGCGGTGCGACTGGGCGGAACGATCACCGGCGAACACGGAATCGGCGTGGCAAAGAAATCTTTCCTGCCGGATTTTGCGGGCAAGGCGCAGTTGCGCGTGATGCGCGAACTGCGGCGCACACTCGACCCTCACGGTATTCTGAATCCCGGCAAGATGTTCGATTGAATTGCTTCCCATGGCATTCGAAGCCTACCGAACGGCACAAGGCAACCTACGGCGCTCACCAGCAAAGTGGCTGGTAACAGGCGCGGCGGGGTTCATCGGGTCGCACCTGGTCGAGGCGTTGCTGGGTTTGCACCAGAATGTCATTGGCCTTGATAATTTCATCGGCGGCAAGCCTGCGAACCTCGATCACGTGCGCTCCGTGGTGACGCCCGAGGAGTGGCGCCGCTTCAAGTTTGTTGAGGGCGACATTTGCGATTTGAACACGTGTCAGCAGGTGTCGGCAGTGGACTACGTTTTGCATCACGCTGCGCTGGGGTCCGTGCCGGCGTCGATCAAGGACCCTCTGATGACGCATCGCGTCAACGTGATGGGATTCCTTAATGTTCTTTGCGCCGCGCGCGACCAGCGCGTGCGAAAGGTGGTGTATGCGTCGAGCAGTGCGGTGTACGGTGATGACCCGGCACCGTGTAAGGCCGAGGACCACATCGGCAGCCTTCTCTCGCCGTACGCAGTGAGCAAGTACATCAATGAACTCTACGCCTCGAATTTCCGCCGCTGTTACGGCGTGCAGAGCATTGGCCTCCGCTATTTCAATATCTTCGGAGCGCGCCAGGACCCACACGGGCCGTATGCCGCCGTAATTCCAAAGTGGGTTGAGTCGATGATTCACGAGGGGGAAGTGTTCATCAACGGGGACGGCGAAACGACACGCGATTTCTGCCACGTTGCCAATGTGGTCCAGGCGAATATTTTGGCGGCAACCGTGAAAGCTCCCGAAGCAATCAATCAAATCTACAACGTCGGACTCGGCTGCGCGACGTCGCTCAACGACCTTTTCGGATGTCTGCGCGAAAAATTGGCGGCGCGCTTTCCGCGCGCGAAGAACATTGAACCTAAATATCGCGACTTTCGCCCCGGAGATGTCCGCCATTCGCAGGCCGACATCTCGCGCATCAGCGCCTTGCTTGGGTATGCGCCGGAGATCGATTTGAAAGCCGGGCTTGCGGCAGCGATGGATTGGTACACCGCAACGCAGAGTTAAGCTGCCTGCACTGCGAGTTTCATCGGCACCGAGAGCACAACAGTCGTTCCCTGTCCCGGCGCGCCGGTTATCACGAGGTCGCCGCCCAGAATGGCCGCGCGCTCCCGCATTCCCAGCAGGCCGACTGATTTCGATTGGGTCACCTCGGCGAGATCGATGCCCCGGCCATTATCGGCGACCTGCAAAACAATGCGATCCTGCTGTTCGGAAAGATCGACAGTGACCTTCGTCGCCTTCGCGTGACGAGCGACGTTCGTGAGCGTTTCCTGAAAAATCCGAAACACCGCGGTTGCGGATTCAGAATCGAGACTCGCATCGCGCAAGTTGCTGGTGACCTGGCAACTCAGGCTGGTGCGGGCCTGAAATTCGCTGGCCTGCCATTCCACCGCGGCCACGAGTCCCAGATTATCGAGGAGGCCGGGGCGAAGGTCGGTGGCGATGCGGCGCACCATTTGCACCATCGAATCGATGAGGCTGGACATCGACTTGGCGCGCGCGACCAATCTCGTGTGACCTTCCGGCAGCTTCGCCAAAATCCATGTTGCGTCCATTTTGATGCCGGTGAGCGCCTGTCCCAGCACATCATGAACTTCGCGGGCGATGCGGCTGCGCTCTTCCTCGCGGATGGATTGCAACCGCGCCGCGAGCGTGCGGAGCTGTTCGCGTGAGCGGCTGAGGCGGCGTTGCGCGTTGCGGTTGACGAGACCGAGCCGCACCGAAATGGGCAGCCGCGCCAAATTGTCCTTGAGCACGTAATCGGTAATCCCCCGTTCAATGCACTCCAACGCCACCTCCTCCGGCAAACGGCCGGTGAGTAAAATGAACGGAGTGTGAAGATCGATTTTGCGCAACAGTTCAAGCGCTTCAAGTCCCATCCAACCCGGAAGCTCATAGTCGGCGATCACGGCATCAAACGCGCCCGCCTGGAGTTGCTGCTCGCACGCCTCGCGCGTGGCGACCACGTGGACCTGCACATCAAACCCGCCACGCTGCAGAAAGCTCACTCCCATTTCGACATGGGCCGCTTCGTCCTCAACCCACAACACTCGCAGCGGAGTCATCCGATGAGGAGGAATCGCGCTCATGGCCGAGGTTGGGCCTGCGCAGGGGTGGGAGCGGGCATCGGTGCTGGTGCCGGCTTAAAGTCACGAACGATCTCTATAACGCGCTCAAAATTGCTGGACTTGTCTAGAAAATGATCCGCGCCAAGCTGCATGCAGCGGTTGCGGTACTGAGGATGGTCGAAGTTGGTGAGCATGATCACCATGGGCGCCGGGCGATCTTTTTTGACAGCTTCCAAAACCTTCATGCCGCTGCCACCGGGCATGGAAATGTCCAGTACAACGATGTCGGGCCGTTTCGACTGGATACCCTGGATGGCGTCGCGAGCCATGCCCGCTTCACCGGCGATGGTCACATTCGGCACTTCGGCGAGCAGCGTGACGAGCCGCTCGCGCACTATCGTCGAATCATCGACGACAAATACCTTCGTTGAGACCATGGGTGTCATTGCGGCTATCATCCTAGGAAACCTCCCTTTTCCAGCCTATCCGCTGCCGTCCGATTCGGGTGTCATCGCGGCAGCGTGGCGTTTGTAGGTGAATGTCCTACAGGGCGTGGCGCCAAACACTCTGTGGCAGAGAAGGACGTAGAGCAGCCCGGGAGCAAGGGCGAGACCCAGAAGAATGATGCAAAGGGCGTTCACCTGGGCCATGTGGCCGTAATGCAGCAGATTGAAGACCCGCAACGCCAGCGTTTCCGCCCCGGGTGGATACAAAAGCGCCAGCGTCTCAACGTCCCACAAGCAAAGCAGATAAGCGATATACCAGGCTGCAAAAAGGACCGGTGCGGCGTGCGGCAAATAAACGTGCCGGACCAGCGCCCACCCGCGAAGGCCATCCAGCGTCGCCGCTTCCAGGACCGACCGGTCCACAGTTATGAAAGCTCGGCGGACGAGGGCCCAAACCGGCCCCGCGTAGCGCAGGCAAAGCGCGATCACCACGATGGCGGTGGAACGATAAATGACTTCCAACATCGACCGATTGAACAGCCAAATAATGGCGACTGAGAGCAAGACGCCGGGAGTAAGGAAGAGAATCCAAAGCAGTCCGCCGAGTCGAAGGCGCCAAAGACACAGACCTGCCACCACGGCAATCGAGGCGGCCGCGGCAGCGAATACAAAGGTGTTCACTGTGGCAGGCGTGATCGCCCTGAAAACCTGAGGCAACTCTCTCCACGTCCTCGGACTGGCCAGGAGTTGCCACAGAGGCACGGCGACACTGAGGCCGATGACGAGCACGCTGATAATTGTCGTCAGGACAAAGAGCGGCCGGCCAAGGTGGTGGCGGAAGCGGTTCGTGTTTGCGTGACCCTCCAGCGATGGCCATGACACCTGTGTTCGGCGTAGCAGCAGCCATGCTGCAAAAGGAATGAGAATGAGCGGCCAACACGCGGCCAAAGCTTTGCCCGCATCAAGATTCGTGCTGAAGCGAATCCAGAATTCCACCGGCAATACCTTCACCTGGAAAATGGCGGGAACTGAAAACTGGTTGAGAGCGAGGGCGAAAGTGAGCACCGCGACGGCGGCGATGACGTCTCGCGCGACAGGAAAGAGCAACCACCGCACAAGGGACGCGCCGCACAACGCGGGTTCCGCGTCGAAATGCGCCGAGTCCAGGGTACGCCATGCACTCCAGGCCGCCGCAAACGTGATGGGCCAGAACATGAGCGCCAATATCCACGCCACACCCCAAATGCTGAAAAGGTCAATCGGCAACCAATGGCGCCAGACGCCGGTAGCGCCCAGGTAGTGCAGCCAGCAGTTGGCGACGGCAAATGGCGGAAGCGCCATCGCGATGATCGCAAGAACGAGGATTGTACGCTGCGCGCGCGCGGGCAGGGCCGACGCGAACAGGGCCGCAGCAAAGCCGAGCCCCAGGGCGAGCACCGTGGCAAGGAGCGACGTGCCGAGGCTGTTGAATAGTAATGAACCCACAGGCTATCGCACGAAAACTGCCCGCAGCGTTTCCGTAGCCGAGTCCAAATCGTTTAAGAGTTGAGACCAGTCTACCACCAGTCCCCGCTCAGGCGGTTGCGACCCTTCCAACGCTCCGGCGGCTATCAAGCGCTCCATCGTGGACTGCTCTTGCAAAAACGCCGACAGCAGCTCACCCGACCGCTGATTGCGCGCTCCACGAATGATCGCAACGGTGTTGGAAATCAACAGTGACTCGTCGGTGAGCGGCAGCGAAGCGATCGGCAAACCGGAGCGCAAACCGGCAGCGACATCGTCCGAATCGGTCAACCCGATCCACGCTTCTCCACGTCCCACAAAGTTCACCACCACCGAATTACCCTCGACAAGAAACGGTTTGTTGGCCTGGAGCGCACGACACCACGCTTCCCATCGTTGCGCGCCCCAATGCTGGCGCAGGGCCAGAAAGTGTGTCGCCGTCGTGCCAAAGAGCGGATACGCCAAAGCAACTTTTCCGCCCCATTCGGCATTCGTAATAGACGCGAGCGACCGTGGCGCGTGCGCCAACTGTATCAAATTCGTGTTAATGACAATTCGACGGCTTCGATAGCCCATGGACACCCATACGTTCGTTTCGCGCAAGATCCCGCGTGCGGCCAATTGCCGAGTGCGCAGTTCCTCATTGTTCCAAAAAACGTCACACTGCGGATTGGACGCTTCGCGCACCAAACGGTTCGCGAGACCGACGGTCTTCACTGCTTCGCTGTCATAAACCGCGCGCACTTTAATTCCAGTCGCCCGGCTGAACTCGTTCAGAATCGGTTCGGCATACACCTGGTCCTGTGACGCGTAGACGACGACTTCGCGCGTTGATCCTGGCCTGCATCCCGCCAAAAGCAGCAGCGCGCCGACGAGCGAAACAAGTCTCAAGACCACACGCATGCGCTCACGCTGTGCGTTTGTGGTAATACCACCATTCGAATAACAGGAACGCGAGCGCGCCGGCAGCGATCCAGCGCCACAGTTCCACGTTGGCGCGCTTCACCGCGGTCGCGGTCACTTTCGAGTACTTGCCGAATGGCAACTCCTCGCGCGGGGTCAGATTGCTTTCAGCCGCATCGAGGAGGTTGACGCAAAACGTCACATCGTTTGTGCCGGCGGAGAGCCTGTAAACGCCTTGCCGATACGCGTCGCCAACGATGAGTTCGCGTGCGCCGGGCTCAACCGGTATTGTGCGTCGCTGGCCGTCCGACGTTGTCAGTTCGGCCTTTGAAATCGGCTGCTCGATCGGGAAGCGGAATGGTTCGCCCGCGCGCACCATCAATTCCGCATTGCGACTAGCCGACGGGTTCAGCCAGTCAATCGCGTTCGCCACGAAAATCGGGAAGGAGATGCGCAACGGCCAGGTGCTTTGGAGAATGTCGAACCCGACCCACACCACCTTTCGGCGGTAGAGTTCGCCGGCCACGACCAACGGCGTGTTCGGCGACTCGACAAGGCCTACTCCCCACGGTGGCGCTTTGATAGCGAGCGTCTCCGCCACCTGCACGTTGTCCAGACTCACAAAGCGCAGCAGCGGGTGGCCGCTCTTCCAGTCCACAACGGGCGGCGTCTTCGCATTTTCCCAACTGGAAAACAGGTTGGTGTTGACGACGTGAAAGGCGAGCACGTTCGCCGCAGGCCACACGGTCGGGCTCACATCGTCCAGCACGACGACATCGAAGTTCTGGGGTTGCTCGGCCAACGCGGGCACGATAGTGAGCTCCGCATTCGGAGCAGTGCGGAGCGCTTTTTCCAGGAACCGGTTGCTTCGGCTCACCAGCAGCACGCGTGCCGGTTGCGGAATGAGACTGACGATCGACGCGCGATTGTCAGCCGCGAGTGCATCTTCGTTTTTGATCCGAAGCGTGAACACGCCATCCTGATTCTGTGGAGCGACGAACACCAACGGCTGCGTGTTCGTGCCGGACAAGCTGACGGTGCGCGTTTCCACGACGTCGTTGCCGAAACTCAGCTCCAGTTCGACCGCGCGCGCATTGGTGGAGAGATTCGCGATCGTTGCAAAAAGAGCTCGCTCTCGCGCATTGGCCGGGTTGGCCCGAACGTCTATCGCAGTGATCCCCGCATTCTCGCTGTGCTTGCCGTAGCGATGGTAAACGAGCGGAAGGTTTTTATTTTGAAAGTCGTCGAGCCCCGACGCCGCGCCGTCGCTGAAGAGGTGAATCTCAGGGCCTTCGGACTCAGGCCGATTCTTCACCAGTGTTTCGGCAAGCTTGAAAGCTTCCGCCAGTCTCGTCGGCGTTTCCATTGCTACGCACGTGGCAAGCGCACGCCGCAGGGCCACCTTATCAGTTGTGGCCGACTGCTTGACTTCGGTATGAGCCGAAGCAAGGAGAAGCACAAGTTGATCGTTCCCCTTCAAACCATCGATCAGTTTTTCGAGATCAGCTTTGGCTTGCTCGAAGCGATTTGGCTGGACGTCCGTTGCCATCATTGAAGCCGATGCATCCAGAATCGCCACGCGCAGGCGGCCTGTCCGGCCCTCGCCGGCCAGGTAAGGGCGCATCAACGCAAAAATCGCCAGCAGCAAAACGAGAATTTGAAGAATCAACAGCCAATTGTGCCGTAGTCGTTGGAACGGCGAACTGGCTTGCGTCTCGGCGAGAAACTTCTGCCATAACAGCGTGCTCGAAACCAGGTGGACCACGCGCTTGCGCTTGAGCAGGTAAAACACGATCACGATCGGAATCGCCGCCGCGAACGCGATCGCCGCCGGGGCCAGGAAGTTCATCCCCACACCTCAGCTTCCCGCAACTGCTGGAGCAACAATTGTTCAAGCGGTGTCCCGGAACTTGCCATGAAAAAACGAATGCCGCGCGACTGGCAAAACTCGCGCAATCGCTGGCAGAAATTGTGGACTGTTTGCTGATACGATTTGAGCCGGTACTTGCCGAAGGTGACTTCCTGAATCGAGCCCGTCTCGGCATCGACTAACTTCAAGTCTCCGTAAGTGGAAGGGTTAAGTTCTTCGGGCGATAAGATCTGTACTGCGTTGACTTGAAAGCCCCGCCCCACGAGCGCCTCGAGACCCTTCTCGTATCCCGCCGGGTCGAGGAAATCGCTCAACACAACCGCGACACCCGCCTGACGCGCTTCGAGCGCGGCCCGGCGCAATGCTTCGTTGAGATTTACCCCGTCGCCGGCGCTGAGTTGGGTGATGTTGCGAAAAAATTCGAGCGCCGATTTCCGACCACGGACGGAGCGCAGGGCCCCGCGCACAACGGACTGTTCGGGACGATCGGGAAAAGCGATGACGCTCACGCGATCGAATCCGCACAGCGCCACATAGCCAACCGCGGCGGCGACCTGGCGCGCGAAGTCGAACTTGCGCGGCTGGCCGAACGTCATCGATTCGCTCGCATCGAGGAAAATCCGGACGGGGAGTTCGCGCTCTTCTTCGTAGAGCTTGACGAATAAGCGTTCGAGCCGCCCGTAAAGGTTCCAATCGAGATAGCGGAAATCGTCCCCGGCGACATAGGTGCGGTAATCGGCGAACTCGACCGATTGGCCTCGCGAGCGGCTGCGGCGCTCGCCCCGGGCGGAACTCTTCGCGCGGCGTTGTGCGAGCAACTGGAACTGCTCCAGTTGCCGCAGCAGCTTCGCGCTGAGCAACGAATCCACAGCCTAGACCTTCTCGACAGCGGCGTCGCGCGGCACTTCCTTGAGGATGTGCGTGATGATGTGGTCGGTGGTGATGCCTTCGGCGTCGGCTTCGAAGTTCAGGATGAGGCGATGACGCAGCGCAGCCGGGGCCATGGCGTGAACATCGTCGAAACTGACGTTGAAACGGCCCTGCACGAGCGCGCGCACTTTGCCGGCAAGCACCAATGTCTGTGCGCCGCGCGGGCTGCTGCCAAAACGCAGGTATTGATTCGCAATGGGCGCGGCGTTTTCCGTCTTCGAATGCGTCGCCATGACCAGACGCACGGCGTAATCTTTTACATGTGACGCGACCGGCACCTGCCGCACCAGCGCCATCAACTCCAAAAGTTTTTCGCGCTCCAACACTTTGCTTATCGAAGGCTTCGTCCCTTCAGTCGTGCGCGTGAGCACCTCGGTTAATTCCGCGCCGCTGGGATAGCCCACCAGCAGCTTGAAGAAAAACCGATCGAGCTGCGCTTCGGGCAAGGGATACGTCCCCTCCTGGTCAATGGGATTTTGCGTCGCCATCACGAAAAACGGCTCCTCGAGTCGTCGAATCTCGCCGCCTGCAGTCACGCTATGTTCCTGCATCGCTTCCAGCAGCGCCGATTGCGTCTTCGGCGTCGCGCGATTGATCTCATCGGCGAGTAACAGATGCGCGAAGATGGGCCCCTTCTGAAATTGAAACTCGCGCCGCCCGCCCGGCACTTCCATGACGATGTTGGTGCCCAGAATATCCGCCGGCATGAGGTCCGGCGTGAATTGAATGCGATTGAAGGAAAGGTCGAGCACCTCGCTCAGCGTCCGAACGAGCAACGTCTTTCCCAACCCGGGCACGCCTTCCAGCAACACGTGGCCCCCTGCGAGCAGCGCAATCAACGTGCCGTCCACAATCGAGTCATGACCAACGATCGTCTTGCCAATCTCACTCCTTAACGCCGCGTACGTTTGGCGAAACGCCGCAATCTGCTCTTCGGTCTTCACGTCACGAATTTGGACCTAAATAACAAAAATGAGAAGCAGATTCAGAAATGTCGCTGCCGTTACCTTACTTCTTCAAGTCGTCGAAGTAATCGCGCACGGCATTCTGATAAGCGCGCGGCACCTGGTCCTGGTTCAATGCGCTCTGGGCATCGGACTGTGCGGCCGTCGCCGCTTCTTCGAACTGCACCGTGCTCTGGCCTTTGATGCTTACGCCTTTGAGGGTGATGCTCGGCATCTGGCCACCCGGCGACATTTTGCCGCGCACCTTCGTGGGCGCCAGTCCCTGGTTCAAATCGTCAGGTCGATCGCTGACGCCCCGCGCGTCCATGTCGGGCCGCTCGATGCCCGAGTTATCCACCGGCCCGGTCTGCGTCCAAAAACTCCACCCTTCCTGCTCGTCGGCCCACGTGCCCACGCCTGAGCCCGGCTTGCCACCGTGTCCCCAGCCACGACCAAGGCACATACTGCAACCAGCGCCATTGCATGCCTGGCACTGCCCACCTTTGCATTCGCTCCATTCTTTGCCGGTCAGGAGCGCCATCTGCGCGCGATCCAGCGCTTCAAGAGCCGCGAGCAACGCCTCTGCGTCCGCCATCTCCTGCTGCAGCTTTTCAAGTTCTTTGGCGGCATCGGCTAGCGACTGCGCAGCATCGCCCTTCTTGCCCTGCTTCATTTGCGCAACCGCGTCCTTGAGATGTTCGCCCACTTTGCCGTACTGCGAACCCGGTTCGACCGACCGATTGACTTCATCCAGAATTTTCTGCAGGGCTTCGCGGGAAATGTTCGCCGACTTGAGTTGCTCGATCATTTTGCCGAGCGTCGATTGCGCGGCCTTGGCCTGGCCCTGCTTCAACTGCTCAGGCAAATCCTTCCCCATCTTTGCCGCTTGTTGCTGGAGTGCCTGTAGAGCCTGCGCCTGGTCGCGAAGTTTTTCCAAATCCTGCATCGCGGTTTGCAAGCCAGCCAGCGCAAGATCGGTCTGGTTGTTCTTCAAAGCCTGGATCGCCTCCTCCAACCCCTGGAGGTTCTGTCCCATTTGTTGCATTTGCTTCGAAAGCTCGGACAGCGATTGCGCCAGCTTCTCTTTCGCGGCCTGGGCCGCGGCTGCGTCCTTGTCCCCCATCGCGCTCAATGCCTTCTGCGCTTCATTGAGTTGGTCGCGCATCTTGTCGAGCTTGTCGGAATTTGCCGCCGCTTTGCCGAGGGCGTTCTGCATTGCCTCGATCTGCTTCTGCAACGCTTCGGGGCTTTGGTTTCCAGCGCTGCCGTCGCGTTCGCGCGAGGCGAGAGGCCGCAGTTCGGGTTTGTCGCCAAGCTCCTTCGTCTGCTGCTCCAGACGTTGCGCCATGGTGGCAAGGTCCTTCAACGCCTCCGCCGGCGTGAGACTCGCCTTGCCCAGTTTCTCTCCAAGTTCCGCCACCGACTCGATGCTCTTTTGCGTCTCATCAAAAACGGGTGGCTTCTGCGTAAGTTGCTGGCGCGTGAACTGCGCCATTTGTTTGCCCGTCTCCCGCACGTGTTGGGTGTCTTGCTGCTTCTTGACGTAGGCCTTGCTGCGATACTCGGGCACAAAAGCCAGACCCGCCCCCAGTGCCAGCACCAACAACGCCCAACGTCCCGTCTTCGGCCAGCGCAACGGCGCAAGCCGCCGCGGATCAACGCCACGCACGTGACCAGCCGCATCGCTGACCACCAGTTGCTTCCACTCCGACTCCGGCTTCCCCGCAACCTCTAACGCGGTGCTCAACCGCTGCTGCAATTGTTGTTTCTCATCAAGCCAGCGCGCGGCTTCAAGCAACGATTCGCGACGAAAAAGAGCGATGGCGAGAAAGATGAATACAGTGAGCCCCGCAGCGACACCAGCGGCGCTCAAGGACAGAACAGGGATCGGCGCGAGCTTATAAATCCCAAAAACGACCAGCCAAACGAGCCCTCCCGCGAGCAACCCCTTCCAAAGTCCCGCCCAGGCCCGCTGCAAACGATGACGAGCGGACGTGGCCTTCAGCGCATTTTCAATAACCTGGAAATCGCTCATGCCTTGCCGCTAAAGGTACACTTCTACTGCCGTTTAGCCAGTTATTTATGGCGCCGTCAAAGAGGTCAGCGGTCACGCGAAATTAATGTTATTGCTGAGTCCGGCTTCCCCGGCGCGCTCAAGGAGCCTAAATAATGCTGTTCGTTCAGCAATGCGGGTTTGACGACGAACGACGATCACGATTCCACGATGCGGTTGTTGCTGCGCCAGGCCGAGAAAGTCATCACGATTGCACGTAACCATCAAAGCGTTTTCGCGATAAGCATAGGCCAATACCTCAACATCGGCCGAGGTCCTGTCCATAACCTCGCGAACGAAAATGACGATGTGGCCAAGTTCCCGCAAAAGGTACGCCAGGTCATCAGGCACATCGTGATCGAACAGGAATTTCACTGCTCGCCGGCAGCCATTTGGCGGGCGACCAAAAGATCAATTTCCCCCTTGTGATCTTCGTAATAGGCAAGGCACTCGTAAACTTGCGCGCGCGTAACATCCGGGAAGCAGCGAGACACAACTGTCTCAACCGTTTCGCCGTTTTGCAGCAGGCCAACAACGTCGTGCACCCCGATCCGCGTGCCCTCAATATGAGCATTGCCGCTGCGGACTCCCGGAGTCTTAACGATGTATCGATAGCCCTTTGCCGTCGTGCTCACACGAAAACCCTACAACTTCTCGCGCAAGAAGGCAACGTCCGCAACGCTGTTTGACCTCGCTTCATCGATTCGAATTTGCTCACCTCTTGCCGGTGGACGCCCAACGAACGCGAGTGCTGCCGGGCACGATTATTTTCCTGGTCGTGCTCGCGCTGTTCTTCGGCTTCTTCCTGCTTTACCCGGTCAGCCTTTTGCTCAAAGGCGCGTTCATCGATGCCGGCCACTTCACATTCAAGTATTTTGGGCTCCTCCTTTCCAGCCCCCTTCAACGCGAAAGCCTCTTCAACAGTTTCGCCATCGCCACGCTCACCACAGTGCTGACGACCATCCTGGTGATGCCCGTGGCCTCACTGCTCACGCGCTTCGACTTCCGTGGGAAAGCGTTGCTCAACACGCTGTTGCTGGTCCCGATGATCATGCCGCCGTTTGTC